>Ga0209248_10000812_pt1 | contig 9869 bp, 4 predicted proteins | sample BogFormECP04_OM1_FD_188241 | JGI IMG/M metagenome (GOLD analysis project Ga0209248, IMG submission 188241) | Bog forest soil microbial communities from Calvert Island, British Columbia, Canada - ECP04_OM1 (SPAdes) (version 2) | ecosystem: Environmental > Aquatic > Freshwater > Wetlands > Bog ... | reverse complement strand
TGGCCGCAACCCCGAGCGGCTGGCGGGCCTGCCAGAGCTCGGCGCAGATGCCGTCGTGTCCCTCGGCGACAGCGCGAAGCTCGCTGCGGCCGCCGCCGATGTCGACGTCGTCATCGACTATTTGTGGGGACCGGCCACCGCCGACGCGATGATCGCGATCGCCACCCATCGCAGCAACGACCATCAACCGCTGACCTGGATCGAGATCGGCGCGACCGCCGGCGCGACCGCCGAAATCCCGTCCGCTGCGCTGCGCGCATTGCCGCTGCAGATAGTAGGTAGCGGACAGGGTTCGGTATCCACTCGCGACATCCTGGCCGAATTGCCCGCGATCGCCGAGGCGATCACTAGCGGTGCGCTGCGCATCGGCGCGCGAGCAGTCCCGCTGCGTGACGTGACGTCGGCGTGGCAGGACATCGACGGCACCGAACGGATCGTCTTAATACCGTGAGTCCATAAACGAAACTGGGCGGCAACAGCGAAAGCCGTTGCCGCCCAGCCTAGTTACGCTCTAGCGCGCCGACTTCTGGCGAGCTTCGGCTGCCTTCTCCGCGGCACGCGCGGAGGTCGCCTCAGCTTCCTTCTTGGCCACATTGCGCTGGGCCTCGGCCTTCTCTTGCTGCGCACGGCCCTCTTTGCGCAGATCCTCGTGGTTCACCACGATCCCGATGATCTCTTTCGCCTTGCCTTTGACGTCCTCGACGATGCCCTTGATGGCCGCTTCGGGTCCGCTGCTCACGGTCGCTCCTTTGCTCGGGGATGGGGATGTTCAAGGCCTACCCGCCGTCGACCGGATCGGAACGTGATGGCCGTCACCACGTGTCAGGCGCACCATGTCAATGCCGGCCAGCGAACAGGACAATTTCAAATTGAAGGCATATGCGCTATCAATCCGCGTGGATGCGGACTAGTGGTATCGCCCGTGCACTCGAATTGAAAAGAGAGACACGCCGCTCCTGAGTGACTGAGGATGCTAGTGATCCTTCTGAGGTCGACCGCCGGCTAGGGCTTGATTGCCCGGCTTCTCCTCGGGACGCTCCGCGTCCCGCATCGTCGCCGGGCTACGGCTTGATTGCCCGGCTTCTCCTCGGGACGCTATGCGTCCCGCATCGTCGCCGGCTAGGGCTTGATCCTGATCTTGCCGGGCGACCACCAGCCGAAGTGGGTGGCCGTGCCGAGATCCAGCTCGGCTGGCTGGGCATCGACCAGGGTGTCGAACTTACGCAGGGAGCCCCAGTCGCGGCCCCAGTCATGGGACAGGTAGGTGGACATGACGTGCGCCCGCAACAACAGGTCGGTGATGCCCAGCAGGCCACCGTTGACGCCGTCCTGCCAGGTGTCGGTGTCCTGTTTCTTGGCGTTGTAGTCCGGGGTGATGCGGAACTTCGGGATCTCGGTGACGCCGTAGACGTGCAACATCGGCTGTTGGCAGGGGAAGGCCAGTCCGACCGCCCAGTCCATCAGCACCGGTTGCTTCGAGCCGATGTACTCCTGCAGCGAGCGCAGCTCGGGCACCCGCGGCGGAGTCACCGCGATCCAGTCGTCCGGCGTCAGGGACAGGTCCTCGGCGACCACCCGCACCGCGACTGCGTCGGCGGACATCTGGGAGCGTGCGAAGCGCAGATTGCGCCACACCTTCGGCTGCTCGCCGTAGAGGTCATAGGGCGTCAGGCGGCCGGCGGGCAGCACGGAGCCGCCGGGACCGGGCTTGCCGAATTCCAGCACCACCGTCTGTCCGTTGGTGTGGTGGTGCAGGATGCTGTCGCCGGCGATGGTGCCCGCGGCGGTGACCACCACCAGCGGGTGTCCGGCGTCGGCTTTGGGGAGCTGGTACCACGCCGAGGTCAGCCTGCTCTGCTGTTGCGCGCCGGTGGTATAACTGCCTGCCAGCGGAACCCGTTGCGGGTCAAGGCCGTAGGGCAGCGGCACCGTCGAGGCGTTGATGCCCGGCGTTTTCAGCTTGGTCGGCGCATCCCAGTCGTAGTCGGTACCCGGCTGCGGCACTGACGTCTCCTTGACCGACTCGGCCAGGGTTCGGTCCGGTACGCCGTTGGGCGTGAATCCCGTTGGGCTGACACCACCCAGCGGGCCCAACGGACCGTAATTGTCCGGCTCCCCAGTTTTGAGCGGCGCCATGAAGCCGGCGTTGCTGTCCGGCTCGACCAGTACGTCGTCGGCCAGACCGCAACCTCCGCTGAACTCGCGCAGGTTGTCCCACGCGTTCGAATAGGTCGGGTACTGCCGCACGATGCCGGCCACCATCGAGCCGATGAAAACCAGCGCCATGAAGCCCGCCGCGAGGGGGATAGGCGCCGCGGTCAGCGCACGCGCCAGCCGACCCTCGCCATGGCTGGTGTCCGCGAAGTGCAGCCAGGCCGCGTACACAGCGATAATCACGAACAGCGCGAAAAATATTGTGCTGATTGAGATTCCGCCGATTTTCGGCATGGAGCTGTTGAACGGCACCCCATAGCTGGACACGTACCACCAACCGTTGGTGGTGGCGAAGCACAGCGCCAACACGAACATCACCGCGGCCAGGAACGCCATCCGGTTGCGCGACCAGTGCAGTACTTTCGGTGACACCAGCACCGTCGTCAGCGCGGCCATCGCCGCGCCCACCGCGGCGAAGAGCCCGAAGTGGTGCACCCACTTGGTCGGGGTGAACATCAGGAAGAACATGGTGCCGAAGATGACACCCATCAGGCGCCACGCCGGCCCGCGGGCCACTCCTGGAACTCGCTTGCGCCGCAACATGATGAACACGGCCGTGAAAAGGCACAACGCCGTGATCAGGAAGCCGAACCGGCGCGCCAGCGACCCGTCGACGGTGGGCAGGATCAGGTAGTAGTAGCGCAGGTTTTCGGTGTACCAGGCCTGGCTGGGGCCGATCGCGGTGCGAATCCTGGTGGCTTCCAACACTGTTGACAGCGTCTGGTCGGCGAACACCACGGTGAGGATGACCGTGCCGGCGGCCAGCATGGGTGCCACCAACGGCAACGTGCCGACCAGGCGGTGGCGGCGGACCAAGATGCGCAGGATCGGACGGCCACCGGCGATCAATGCGGCCACGGCGATCAACCCGGTGGGCTGAACGCCGAGCGTGAATGCGGCCGTGATGACGGCCAGCGCGGCGGGCGTCAGTCGGCTGTAGCGCATCGAGCGTTCGATCAGCACGTAGGTGATCAGCGAACCGACGGCGATGATCGGCTCGGGCCGCAGACCGTTGTCGAACGGCATCCACGCGGTCAGCAGGACCAAGCCCGCCGCCCAGTTGGCGGCCTTGCTCGATGTCACGGCCGGCCCCAACCGGGGCAGCACCTCACGTGACAGCAGCAGCCAGCACACCAGCCCCGCGATCAGATCCGGCAGCCGCATCCACAGGCTGGCGTCGCTGACGTGGGTCATCAGCGCCAGCAAGTTGTAGTACCAGCCGAACGGGTCCTCCGGGCTGCCGAACCAGCGGAAGTAGTTGGACATGTAACCGGCGCGGTCGGCGACCCGCGCCATGCCTAGGATGTAGCCGTCGTCGGAGGAGTTCGCCCCGATCACATGCCACAGCAGGAAGCCAAACGTCACCGTGGCGTCGGCCAGGGTGAACTTGCGCCAGTTCGCCGGAATGAGCCGGCGCATCCGGTGACCGTCGAGCTGGTCCAGTCGCCACAGGGCGACTAGCGAGACGATGGTGGACAGGATGGCGCCCACCATCGCCAGCAGCTTCAACGTTGTTGGGGTGGTGGAGAACCTGGTGTCGATGGTCGCGGAGAACTTCAACCCGGGTGGCGCGGGACCGGTCAGGTCGGTGAACACCCCGACGATTTGCGGACGCAGGTTGGGGTCGGCGAAACCTCCGGACTGGGGCTTGCCCGCGGCATCGGTCAGCCCGACAAAGGTGGCGAAAGTTCCGGCGCGCGTTGAGGTTATCTCGATCCGCCGGCACTGTGCGGACTCCGCTTGCTCGCGCGAGACGCTGGCAATGACCACGTTGCGGTCGGTGACGTCGACGCGCTTGCCGTTGACCACGACGAACAGCGCATTGAGCGCCGCATCCTTGCCCTTCTTCGGCGCCGTGCTCAACACGACACCGCCGTCGGCCGGCAGGCCGCGCACCACGGCGCACGGCACGGTGGCCGTGACGTCGACCGGAGATAGCGAAATCAACGGTGCTGTAACGCTATTCAGTTGACCCTGCTGCGGCCAATTGAGCATCGCCGTCGTCTGCACGACCGGTAGCAACGGTGTGGCCACCGACAGCACGAAGCCGATCAGTCCGGCGATCGTGGCGACCCACCGCGTCGTCCGGACGTCGCGGCCGGCGGCGACGTCTGCTTGTTTTTCGATGACCTGGCTCATGGCAGTGCCCGAATCGGACCTTGGCGGCTCCAGCCGTTCACGGTCATCACACCCTGTTCGATGACGGCATTCGGCGCCTGATCGCTCGGCACCAGCGGGTAGTACTGCTCGACCGATCCCCAATCGCGATACCAGTCGCCGCGCAGGTAGGTCGAGATCGTCGAGGTCCGCAGCAGCACCTGGGTGAACAGGAACGGGCCGCCGGTCGCGCCGGCCTCCCAACCGTTCGACGACGACGCTGTCTGTTTATGGTCGGGCAGGATGCGATAATCCGGAAGCTCGGCCACCCCAAGGTGTTCGGAGAACGGCCGCTGACACGAGAAGTTGGCCGCGGTCGCGATGTCCATCAGCACGGGTTTCTGCGATCCGATCAGTTGTTGCAGCGTTTCCAGCACCGGCACCCGAGGCGGCGTGAACGCGAACCACTGATCTTGGCTGAGGTTCGGGTCGTAGGCGACGATGCGTGCCACGTTGGCCTCCGGTGGTGCCCAGGTCAGTGGAAAGCGCAGATTGCGCCAGGCCGGTTCGGGTCCGATGTCGATGGGCTGCACCTCCCCGAGCGGCTGGGTGGTCCCGTCGGGCCGAGAGATGCCCCACTGCAATTTCAGCGACTGTCCGTAGGTGAAGGTGCCGTCCTCCTTGTACGACCAGATGGCCCCGGCCGCCGATACCACCACGATCGGCCGGTCGGCGGTCCGTGGCGGCAACTGGTACCAGGCAGAGGTGGCAGTGGCGGCCAAGGTGTTCTCGCCGTAGCTGCCCATCACCGGCGTGCGGGCCAGGTCGAGGCCGAACGGTAGTGCCACGTTCGACCCGTTCACCCCAACCGGGCCTTTCCCACCGGCCGTGCCTGCAGAGTCACTCATGGCGGCGTTGGGCTTGTTCGGTGACGCGTCGGAATTCACCACCCCTGGTTTGGTCACCACCGGGTACGACCTCAGGTCATCACCCACCCCGTCGGGTTTGAAGCCCACCGGGCTGACGCCCCCGAGCGGACCGTCGGGCCCGAATGTCTGTCCCGGAACCGGTTGCAGCAGGCCAACATTGGGGTCGGGCTCGGTCAGCACGTCGTCGCCCATGGCGCAACTGGTGGGCGAGAGCGCCGAACTGATCGCGGCGAGATTGGCCTTGCCGGTGGTGTAGAGCGGATAGCGGAACACCGCGCCCTTGGCCAGCGATGCGACCTCACCGACGACCATGATCGTCGCGACCACGAGCAGTGGAGTCGACGCCAGCACCCGGTTGCGCCGGTTGTCCGTCACTTCGGTGTGGCCGGCGTAGTCCATCCGGAAGTGCTGCCAGGCGGCCAGCAGTCCGGTGATGATCGACAGCGTCAAAAAGATCGACGTCACCGGGTGGCTGGCGATGACCGGCTGGATGTCCCACCACGGCACGCCGTAGTTGCCGACGTAGAACCAACCGTTGACGCCCGACGTCGCCACCGCCAGCACGAACAGCAGGGCCGTCACGTACAGCGTGAGGTTGCGGCGGTTGTGCAGCCCGATCCGGGCGCAGGCGAACGCGGTGACCGCACCCAGCGCCCCGGCCAGCCCGGCGAACGCACCGAACTGAATCGCCCACTTCGTCGGAGTGAAGGTCAAGAGCAGCAGGCCGAACGCGGTGGTGCCGACCAATCGCCACGCCGGGCCGCTGGCCACCCCGGGGATCCGGCCGCGGCGCAGCAGGATGACCAGCATCCCGAACAGGCACAGCAGCAGCACCAGCACGGCGAACCGCCGCGCCATCGACCCGTCCGGGTTGGATTCCACCGTGAGGAAGTAGTAGCGCAGCCAGTCCTGATACCACGCGATCGTCGGGCCGACCTTGTATTTGATCCGAGCCGACTCGGCGACGGTGGCCAGCGTCTGCGACCGGAACACCACGACGGTGATCAGCGACAGCGACGCGGCCAGCACCGCCAACGGCGCGAGAAGGCCGTCAGTTGCTTTGCGCCGCATGATGATCTGCGCGATCGGCCGCGCGCCGGTCAGCAGGGCGGCGATCGCGATCAGGCCCTGTGGCGCCACCGTCGCGGTCAACATCGCCACGACGATCGCCACCGCCGCCGGCACCAGCCGACGGGTGGCGATCGCGGTCTCCACCAGCATCCAGGTGGCGATCACGCCCAGCGCGATCAGCGGCTCGGGCCGCAGGCCGTTGTTGAACGGCAGCCAGGCCGCCAGGAACACCGCGCCCGCGGTCCACACCGCCACCCGGTTGCTCGCCAGCCCGCCCTTGCCGGGGCCCAGGCGCCGCAGCACGTAGCGGCTGATGATCAGCCAGCAGCCGATCCCGGCCAGCGTGGCGGGCAGCCGCATCCACACGCCCGCGGTGCTGACCGATGCCAGCTGGGCCAGCACCGTTTGGTACCAGTCGAAGGGCGCCTCGGTTGTCCCGAAGTACCGGTAGTAGTTGGCCACGTAGCCGGCCTGCCCGGAGACGCGGACCATGGTCAGGTTGTAGCCGTCGTCCGACGACGTAGCGCCGATGACGTGCCAGAGCAGCAGCGTGGAGACCACCCCGGCGTCGGCCAGCCAAGTCGCGATACCTGCCTGAAACAAATGCCGCCAGTTGCGTGGCGTCCGGTGTCCCGATTGCCGGTCCAGGACGCCCAGCGCGACGATCGAGGCCAGCACCGCCAGCCCGCCGAGGGCCAGCACGGCCCGCTTCAGCATCGTGGGGGCGACGATGAAGCGGGTGTCGACGTCGATGCGGGCCGACAACCCCGGCTGCGCGGCCACCGCCAGGTCGGTGAAGATCCCGCCGACCGCAGGCTTCTTCTCCGGCGCCAGCTTGCCGGTCGCGCCGGGGATCCCGACGAAGTCCGCGCCGGCGCCGCCGGCGTCCGCCCAGATGTGCAGGCTGCTGCAGGCGCCCGCGGCAACGGCGGAGCGGGGCGCCGCCGCGGCAACCGAATCCCGGAACGCGACGACGACGGTGTCCTTGTTGGCCCGCACGAACAGCCCGCTCTTGCCGGTTTCAAAGCCGTTCACCGGCAGCGTCGACACCACCAGGCCGCCGTCGGCGGGCAGCGTGGCGATCGCGCCGCACGGGATGGAGATGTCCAGCGCCCGCGGCGCCCCGGAGACCAGCGGCGCGGTGATGTCGGTGATGTGCCCGTCGGCGTTGAGGCCCTGCGGCCACAGGATGGTGGCCGTTGTCTGTGTGACCGGAAGCAGCGGAACCAGCGCGCACAGCAGCGCGCCGACGATCCCTGCGACGATCGCGACCAGCCGTGCGAGCCGATGCGTCGATCGCTCACTGTCGTCGTGGGGCACGAGGGACGATGGTAGGCGACTTATCACCACTGACTCGGGAAGAGGCGGGCAATCGGTAATTAGCCCGTAAAGATCCAAACCGCATTCATAGCAACTCAGCCGACGACGGCGCAGGTCAGTGTGCCGGACGACCCCATGTGGGCCCCGCGACATGGCCCGACGCAGCTTTTGGGGCGGTTCGACTACTCCGGGCGAACATGGTTTAGTGGGCCAGCGGTGGTGAATTTAACGGAGCAGAAACAAATCGCCGCCGGCCAGTGGCGTGAGTTGTGGAGTCCCCCGTACCTGCGGACCTCGGCTGTCATCGCTGGGGGCGTGGTCTTGTATTCCACGAACGAGTTCCTCACGATCAGCATGCTGCCCAGCACGATCAACGAGATCGGCGGGGAGCGGATCTACGCGTGGGTGACGACTCTCTACCTCGTCGGGTCGGTGGTAGCCGCAGCGACGGTCAATACGCTGCTGCACCGCATCGGGGCGTGCGTTTCCTACCTGATGGGGTTCGCCGTCCTGGGTGTCGGCAGCCTGATCTGTGCGGCCGCGCCCACCATGGACATTTTGCTGGTCGGCCGCTTCCTGCAAGGACTCGCCGGCGGTCTGCTGTGCGGCCTGAGTTTCGCCGTGATCAATGCCATGCTGCCGCGCTCGCTCTGGAGTCGGGGCTCTGCCATGGCGGCCTCGACGTGGGGTATCGGTGCGTTGATCGGCCCCGCGATGGGTGGTCTGTTTGCGCAGTTCGGCGCCTGGCGGTGGGCGTTCGGGCTGCTGGCGATGCTGAGCGTGGCGATGGCCGGGCTGGCGCCGGGCCTGCTGACCATGGACGGCGGCGAACCGGTCACCGACCGCGCCGCGGCCCGGATCCCGGTGCCCTCGGTCGTCCTGCTGGGCGCCGCGGCGCTGACGGTCAGCGTGGCATCGCTGCCGCACAACATCGCCGCAACCGCGAGCCTGCTGATCCTCGGCGCGTTGCTGATCGGCGCCTTCCTGGTGGTCGATCGGCGGATGGACACCGCCGTCCTGCCCGCCAGCGTCTACGGGTTCGGCCCGCTGAAGTGGGTCTATTTGACCTTGGGGCTGCTGGTGGCCGCGACCAAGGTGGATATATACGTGCCGCTGTTCGGCCAGCGGCTGGCTCACTTGGGGCCGATCGTCGCCGGGCTGCTGGCCGCGGCGTTGTCGCTGGGCTGGATGATCAGCGGACTCGTCAGTGGCTCGTTGAACAAAACCCGCTCGATCCTGATAGTGGTGATCGCGTCACCGGCGCTGATGGCGGTCGGTTTGGCGCTGGCCGGAGCCGCCCACGTGCAAGGCGCGACGGCGGGCATCGTCATCCTGTGCGCGCTGGCGCTGCTGGCCGTCGGGGTGGGTATCGGCGCCGCCTCGCCGCACCTGTCGGCGTGGGCGATGAGCGACGTCGACGACCCGGCCGAGGGCGGCGCCGCCGCCACCGCGATCAACTCGGTGCAGCTGATTTTCGGCGCCTTCGGCGCCGGGCTGGCCGGGGTCGTGGTGAATCTCGTCGACGACGGCGGGGTGTCCGCGGCTCATTGGGCGTTCGCCGTGTTCGCGGCTCTTGCGCTGACTGCTTGCGCCACCGCCTATCGCGCCGGGCGCCGGCAGGTCGCCTTCTAACCGGCTTCTGGCGGTTACTGCCGCAGTGGCGCCGGGCTCCACAGGCCGCTGCGGGTTGCCGAACCCAGGTCGAGTTGGGCGGGCCCGGCATTCGGGTAGTACGGCGTAAGTTGTTGCAGCGCACCCCAGTCGCGGGACCAGTCGTCTTTCAGGTACGTCGGCACGGTGTTCGGGCGCACCAGCAACTCGGTGACGCCCAGTGGCCCGCCGCCGTTCTTGTCCATCACCGGCGAGTTGGCCTCGGCGCCGAACCGGTCGGGCAGGATCCGCCACTTCGGCACCTCGTCCACACCGTTCTGGTGGCCGAACGGCCGCTGGCACGGGAAAGCCAGTCCCACAAGCCAATCCAACAGCACCGGTTCCGTCGAGCCGACGACTTCCTGCAGCGTGCGCAGCCGCGGGATTCGCGGCTGGGTGACCGCGATCCAGTGCTGCGGCGCGAGGTCTTCGTCGTTCGCCACCACCCGGACCTGGGTGGCGTCCGACGGCAGTGCAGACATCGGCGCTCGAAGGTTGCGCCATGCCGGTGCCGCTCCGACGTCCGCGAGTCCCAGTGCGCCGCCCGGCTTGTTGTCGGCGGCCTGTTTGTCGTTGGCCCACTGGATC
>Ga0209248_10000811_pt1 | contig 9875 bp, 7 predicted proteins | sample BogFormECP04_OM1_FD_188241 | JGI IMG/M metagenome (GOLD analysis project Ga0209248, IMG submission 188241) | Bog forest soil microbial communities from Calvert Island, British Columbia, Canada - ECP04_OM1 (SPAdes) (version 2) | ecosystem: Environmental > Aquatic > Freshwater > Wetlands > Bog ... | reverse complement strand
CTTGGCGTTGCGCCAGTCCTCGACGTCGGGCGGCAGTCCGATCGGGTACCGGTTCTCGTTGTGCGCGGCCCAATGCGCGTGACCCAGCTCGTGGATGTGAAACGCGTGGCGCAGCGCCTCGGTGAAGCCCATCGCATCCGACGCGGCGTTCACCGAATCTTTGATCAGCAGCGCCGCCATGGTGGGCCGCTCGGCGATGCGCCGGGCGAACTCCAGCGTCTTGTCCGCCAGCTCGTCGGCCGGAAAGACCTTGGACACCATGCCGAGCCGATAGGCCTCGTCGGCATCCAGTGAATCGCCGGTCAGCAGAAGTTCTTTGGCTTTACGCGGGCCGAATTCCCAAGGGTGAGCGTAGTATTCGACACCGGGCATACCCATCCGGACGCCGACGACGTCGCTGAACTTCGCATTGTCGGCCGCAACGATCAAGTCGCATGCCCAGATCAGCATCAAGCCCGCGGAGATCGCGTTGCCCTGCACCTGGGCGATGGTGATCTTGCGCAGATCCCGCCAGCGGCAGGTGTTCTGGAAGAAGTAGTGCCACTCCTGCAGATAGGTCTTCTCCGCGACGGCATCACGGTTGGAGCCGTTGGTCCGGAAACTGGGCAGCTGATCCGGCCCCGGGGCCCGCTCCGCGAGAGCCAACTCCGAACCCAGGTCGTGGCCGGCGGAGAAGTTCTTGCCGCGGGCCGCCAAGATCACCACCCGGACTTCGTCGTCGGCCTCGGCGCGAAGGAACGCCTCGTCGAGTTGCACGAGCAAACCGCGGCTCTGCGCATTATGTGCCTCTGGCCGGTCGAGCCAGATGCGCGCGATGCGGCCCCCGTCGAGCGTCTCGTAGGCCACCAACTCTTTAGACTTCGCTTCAACCGGGACTGCCATTGTCCACCTCATTCGCGGTAGGTCGGGTGGTTACACATTACGGCCAGCCCGTAACGCTCCGATCGGCGGGTGACAGCGCACTCTGCGGCTGATTACGCACTTCGCATACAGTTATGTCATGCCCGCTAAATCTGACACTCATGAAATCGACGACGTGGCCCCCTTGGCTGACGACACGGCCAGCCAGGCCAGGCGCGTAGTAGCGGCATACGCGACCGACGCGGATGAATGCCGCGTCTTCCTGGCGATGCTCGGTATTGGGCCCGCGAAAATCGAGGTGTAAGTGCCCGGCGCGGGAGGCAAGAAGTCGAAGGACCTTGTCTCCGGCGTGTCCGACTTCGTGGTGGTCGCCAACCGGCTGCCGATTGACATGGAGCGATTGCCCGACGGCAGCACTAGTTGGAAGCGCAGCCCGGGCGGGTTGGTCACGGCCCTGGAGCCACTGCTGCGCCGCCGTCGCGGCGCCTGGATCGGGTGGCCTGGAGTCGTCGACGACGACGTGGACGTCGAAGACGAACCCATCGTCGAGGAGGACCTTCGGCTGCACCCGGTGCGGCTGTCGGCCGACGACGTCGAAGAGTATTACGAGGGTTTCTCTAACGCCACCCTGTGGCCGCTGTATCACGATGTCATCGTCAAACCGAGCTACCAGCGGGAGTGGTGGGACCGGTACGTCGACGTCAACCGGAGGTTCGCCGAGGCCGCGTCACGCGCCGCGGCCAGCGGGGCCACCGTCTGGGTGCAGGATTATCAGCTGCAACTGGTTCCCAAAATGCTGCGCGAACTCCGGCCCGACCTGACGATCGGGTTCTTTTTGCACATCCCGTTCCCGCCCGTCGAGCTGTTCATGCAGCTGCCCTGGCGGGCCGAAATCATCGAAGGTCTACTGGGCGCGGACTTGGTCGGATTCCATCTGGCCGGCGGTGCCCAGAACTTCCTGATCCTGTCACGGCGCCTGATCGGCGCGAACACGTCTCGCGGTTCGATCGGGGTGCGGTCGCGCTTAGGTGAGGTGGAGGTCGACGGCCGGACCGTGCGGGTGGGCGCCTTCCCGATCTCCATCGACTCGACCGAACTCGACCAGAAGGCCCGTGACCGCAGTATCCGCCGACGGGCCAGAGAGATCCGGGCCGAGATCGGCAGTCCGCGCAAGGTCCTACTCGGCGTCGACCGGTTGGACTACACCAAGGGCATCGACGTGCGACTCAAGGCATTCGCCGAGTTGCTCGCCGAGGGCCGCGTGAAAGCCGATGACGCCGTGCTGGTCCAGCTCGCCACGCCCAGCCGTGAACGGGTGGACAGCTATCAGAAGCTGCGCGAGGGCATCGAGCGCCAAGTCGGTCACATCAATGGCGAATACGCCGAAGTCGGCCACCCGGCAGTGCATTACCTACATCGACCGGTTCCCCGAGAGGAGCTCATCGCGTACTTCGTGGCCAGCGACGTCATGCTGGTCACGCCGTTGCGCGACGGGATGAATCTGGTCGCCAAGGAGTACGTGGCATGCCGCAGCGACCTCGGCGGTGCGCTGGTGCTCAGCGAATTCACCGGTGCCGCAGCCGAACTGCGACAGGCGTACCTGGTCAACCCGCACGACACCGAGGGCGTCAAAGACGCAATCGAGGCGGCGCTCAACCAAACTGACGACGAGGGGCGGCGCCGGATGCGCGCATTGCGGCGTCAAGTACTGGTGCACGACGTCGACCGGTGGGCCCGATCCTTCCTCGATGCGCTTTCTGCTGGTCATCCGTCAAACAGCTGAATCGCGCCCTCCAGACCGGGCCAATCACTCCATCAATCCGGTCGCCGAAAAGTTGCGTTGCGGGTCGCGTCCAGCAAAGTAATCCTGCATCTCGTCGCTGAGACTGGCCGGATCCCACGCCTGGGCGTCGGTGGCGAAACGGTGCTCGACGCTGGGCGCCGACACCAGCGTCACCTTTGGCCCGTAGACGATGAAGACCTGGCCGTTGACGTCCTTGGCCGCTGGAGATGACAGGAATCGCACGAGGGTGACCACATGCTCCGGCGACAGCGGATCAATTTCGCCGTCGGCAACCTCGGGTGCATCACCGAACACGTCGGCGGTCATTGCGGTCCGGGCCCGTGGTGCGATCGCGTTCGCGCACACCCCGTACCGGCCCAGACCCCGGGCGGCGGTCAAAGTCAGCGAGATGATGCCGGCCTTGGCGGCGCCGTAATTGGCCTGTCCGATTGGGCCCGTCAACCCTGCCTCTGACGAGGTGTTGACGATCCGGCCGTAGACCGATCCGCTGGCCTCTTTCGCCTTCGACCGCCAATAGGTGGCGGCATTTCGGGTCAGCAGGAAGTGGCCGCGCAGGTGTACGGCGATCACCGCGTCCCAATCCTCGTCGGACATGTTGAACAGCATCCGGTCACGCGTGATCCCCGCGTTGTTGATCACGATGCTCAGGCCACCCAGGCCGTCGGCGGTGCTGACCAACTCGTCGGCGGTGTCACGTTGGCTGATGTCGCCGGTCACCGCGACGGCTTTGGAGCCGGCGGTGGTGATCTCGTCCATAACATCCGAGGCATCCAGTGCGGCGGCAATGTCGTTGACGACGATGGTCGCACCCGCGTGGGCCAGGCCAATCGCCTCGGCGCGGCCCAGGCCCGCGGCCGCGCCGGTCACCACCGCGACCTTTCCGGATAGATCGGCCGAATTCGTGCTGCTACTCAATTTATGAATACCTCTAGTCTTCGCGTACCAGGGCTGCTCGCGGGCATTCGTGGATCGCCTGCTCGGCCGCCGCCTCCTGATCAGCCGGAACCGGGTCGGTCTTCACCACCGCGTAATCCTCGTCATCGAGGTCGAAGATATCCGGCGCGATTCCCAAGCACACTGCGTTGCCTTCACACCGGTCGTGGTCGACTATCACCCGCACGACGCCCTCCTAGAACGTGGCTTTCAATTCGGTATGCCCACCATACGACCCGTCCCGGTTGCGTCCAGGCGAACGGTCGCTGGACCCTCAGACTAGAACGTGTTACAACCAGGGAAGTGAATGGGTAGCCGTTGATGCAGGCTGCCGCACAACTCACCCACGACTGGAGGGCGGCCGGAATGCGCATCAGTTACACCCCGGAGCAGGAGGTGCTGCGTCGCGAACTGCGGTCGTACTTCACCAAGCTGATCACGCCGGAGCGCCGTGAAGCGCTGAGCTCGACATCGGGAGAGGTCGGCGAAGGCAACGTCTACCGCGAGACGGTCGCGCAGATGGGCAAGGACGGGTGGCTCACCCTGAACTGGCCCAAGGAGTACGGCGGCCAGGACCGCTCCCCGATGGACTCGCTGATCTTCACCGACGAGGCCGCGATCGCCGGCGCACCGGTGCCGTTCCTGACCATCAACAGCGTCGCGCCGACGATCATGTCGTTCGGCACCGAGGAGCAGAAGAAGTTCTACCTGCCTCGCATTGCCGCGGGGGAACTGCACTTCTCCATCGGCTACTCCGAGCCCGGCGCCGGCACCGACCTGGCGAACCTGCGCAGCACCGCGGTGCGCGACGGTGACGACTACGTGGTCAACGGCCAGAAGATGTGGACCAGTCTGATCGCCTACGCCGACTACGTCTGGCTGGCGGTCCGTACCAACACCGAAGCCAAGAAGCACCGCGGCATCTCGATGCTGATCGTGCCAACCAGCTCCGAAGGTTTCTCCTGGACGCCGGTGCACACCATGTCCGGGGTGGACACCAGTGCCACCTACTACCAGGACGTTCGCGTTCCGGTGGCCAACCGGGTGGGCGAGGAGAACGGCGGCTGGAAGCTGGTGACCAACCAGCTCAACCACGAGCGCGTCGCGCTGGTGTCGCCAATGCCAATCATGATGGCGCTCAACCAGGTTCGGGAATGGGCGCAGAACACCAAGGATGCCGCCGGCGCCCGGCTCATCGATTCGGAATGGGTGCAGCTCAACCTGGCCCGGGTGCATGCCAAGGTCGAGGTCCTCAAGCTGATCAACTGGGAGCTGGCCTCGTCAGAGTCGGCGTCGCCGTCGCCGGCGGACGCTTCTGCGGCCAAGGTTTTCGGCACCGAGCTGGCTACCGAGGCCTACCGCCTGCTGATGGAGGTCTTGGGCACCGCGGCGACCGTGCGACAGGATTCGCCCGGCGCATTGCTGCGCGGCCGGGTCGAGCGGATGCACCGCGCCTGCTTGATCCTGACCTTCGGCGGCGGCACCAACGAGGTGCAACGCGACATCATCGGCATGGTGGCGCTCGGCCTTCCCCGAGCCAACCGCTAGCGAATTCTGGAGAACCCATGGACTTCTCAACAACCGAAGCCGCGCAGGACCTCGGTGGTCTGGTCACCACGATCGTCGACGCGGTATGCACGCCCGAACATCAGCGCAAGCTTGACAGCCTCGACCAACGGTTCGACCGCGAGCTGTGGAGCAAGCTCATCGACGCCGACATCCTCTCCACCGCCGCACCAGAATCCTTGGGTGGAGGCGGGTTTGGCGTCCTCGAGGAAGTCGCCGTTCTGGTCGGCCTCGGCCACCAGCTGGCCGCTGTGCCCTACCTCGACTCAGTGGTGCTGGCCGCCGGAGCGCTGGCCCGGTTCGGATCCACCGAACTCCAGCAGGAGTGGGGTGTCTCCGCGGTGAGCGGCAAGAAGATCCTCGCCGTTGCCCTCGACGGCGAGATGGGTGACGGACCGGTGCAGGCCGCATCAGCCGGCGACGGCTACCGGCTGACCGGAACCCGCACGCAGATCGCGTACGGACCGGTCGCCGACGGCTTCCTGGTCCCGGCCGAAACCGATTCCGGCACTTCCGTTTTCCTGGTCACCACCAGCGACCCGGGCGTCACCGTGACCGCGCTGGACACCACCGGCCTGGGCAGCATCGGGCATCTACGGCTAGACGGGGTCGAGGTCGATAGTGGACGTATCGTCGGCGGCGACGAGGTGGTCAACTGGATCAAGACGCTGGACATACTGGGCCACAGCGCGTTTCAGCTCGGCGTGCTGGAACGCGGACTGCAGTTGACCGCTGAATACGCACAAACCCGTGAGCAGTTCGACCGCCCGATCGGCAGCTTCCAGGCGGTCGGGCAACGGCTGGCGGACGGCTACATCGACGTGAAGGGCCTGCGGCTGACACTTACCCAGGCGGCGTGGCGACTCAGCGAGGATCTGCCCGCCGACACCGAGGTCGCGACCGCCGCATTCTGGGCGGCTGATGCCGGGCATCGGGTGGCACACAGCATCGTTCACATCCACGGCGGCGTCGGCATCGACACCGACCACCCGGTGCACCGCTACTTCCTGGCCGCCAAGCAAACCGAGTTCGCACTCGGCGGCGCCACCGGTCAACTGCTGAAGATCGGTCGCGAGCTGGCGGACACCCCCGCCTAGCTGTGGACGCACTTCCTACCGTCGCCGATCTGCTGGCCCCGCTGGTTGATGTCGACGATCGGGGCGTCCACTTCGAGGATTCGTTCGTCAGCTGGCGCGACCATCTTCGGCAGGGCGCTGCGGTCGCGGCGGCATTGCGCGCGCGGCTTGACCCGAGCCGGCTGCCGCATGTCGGGGTGCTGTCGGAGAACACGCCGTTCTTCTCCTCGGTCTTGGTCGCTGCTGGGATGACGGGAATTGTCCCGGTGGGACTCAACCCGGTGCGCCGGGGCGCGGCGCTGCTTCGAGACATCGACCATGCCGACTGCCAACTGGTACTGGCCGACACGAATTCGGCTGGCACGCTGGGCGATATCGACCACATCAACGTCGACTCCGCCTTATGGGCTGACGAGGTCGCGGCGCATCGCGACGCCGAAATTCGATTTCAAGCCGCGGCGGCCGATGACCTGTTCATGCTGATCTACACCTCGGGCACCAGCGGAAATCCCAAGGCGGTCATGTGTAGCCACGGCAAGGTCGCGGTCGCCGGCGTCACGATGACCGATCGCTTCGGACTCGGCCCGAGCGACGTCTGCTACGCATCGATGCCGTTGTTCCATTCCAACGCGGTCCTGGTCGGGTGGGCGGTGGCGCTCGCCTGCCGCGGCTCAATGGTGTTGCGGCGCAAGTTCTCTGCCTCCGGCTTTCTGCCCGACGTCCGCCGCTACGGCGCGACCTATGCGAACTACGTGGGAAAGCCCCTGTCGTATGTGCTCGCCACACCCGAGCGCCCGGACGACGCCGACAATCCATTGCGGTCGGTGTACGGCAACGAGGGCGCACCCGCCGACATCGACCGTTTCGCCGCCAGGTTCGGCTGCCGGGTCATCGACGGATTCGGGTCGACCGAGGGCGGGATCGCCATCGGTCGCACACCGGACACCCCGGACGGCGCACTGGGGCCGCTGCCCGACGGGATCGAGATCATCGACGTCGACACCGGCCAGCCCTGCCCGGTCGGTGCGGTCGGTGAGCTGGTAAACGTCGATGGCCCAGGGCGTTTCGAGGGCTACTACAACGACCCCGAGGCCGACGCGCAGCGGATGGCCGGCGGCATATACCACAGCGGCGACCTTGGCTACCGTGATGAAGCCGGTTACGCGTATTTCACCGGCCGGCTCGGCGACTGGCTGCGGGTCGACGGCGAAAACCTCGGGACCGCGCCCATCGAGCGGGTGTTGGCACGGCATCCCGACGTGACGGAGGTGGCGGTGTACGCGGTGCCGGATCCGGCCGTCGGCGATCAGGTGATGGCCGCGCTGGTGCTGGCGTCCGGCGCCGAATTCGACACCGACAAGTTCCGCGCATTCCTCGCTGAGCAGACCGATCTCGGGCCTAAGCAGTGGCCGTCATACGTCCGGGTCAGCACCAGTCTGCCGCGCACCGCGACTTTCAAGGTGCTCAAGCGACAACTGTCGGCCGAGGGTCTGGACTGCGCGGATCCGGTGTTGCCCATCCGGCGGTAAGTAGCGTGAACAGCTTTCACGAGTTGTCGAGTCGCCTTTCCGCGGAGGTCGGCATCGCGATCGCCTCGGTCGGCTCGAGTCCCGTTTCCCTTGGCACTTGGTCGTCCGGTGTCGCCTGGTCGACCAGCAAGGTGCCGCTCGTGATTGCGGCCTTGCGAGTCGGCGTGGGTAGTCACCAGCTTGTTGCCCAGACGATTGCCCAGTCGGATAACGCTGCTGCCGAAGAACTCTGGTCCCAGCTGGGCGATCCCGCCAGTGCGGCACGGCAGGTACAAGACGTGATCCGCGAGGCGGGCGACCCAGCCACCGTAGTCGAATCGCGACGACTCCGCGAGGGGTATACCGCCTTTGGGCAGACGCGATGGTCGCTGGCCGACCAAGCCCGGTTCGCGGCCGGACTTGCGCAGGTTGCCGAGGCGTCGCCCGTCGTCGATCTAATGCGTGGGCTGACGACCGACCACCGCTGGGGCCTGGCCGCCAAAGGCTTTGCTGCGAAAGGCGGTTGGGGCCCGGGCCTCGCCGACGACTACCTGGTCCGCCAGTTCGGGATCATCCCGACAGCATCCGGAACGGTAGGCGTCGCTATTGCTGCCGAGGTTCATGACGGCGAGTACGAGGCCGGGGTCGATGTCGTCAATAGGCTGGCCGACTGGGTCGTCGATGAAGCCCTAAGCCAGCAATGACGGTACGACGGCCTCGACCAGGTGTGGACCGGGTTCGGCGAATGCCACGCGCAGTGCGTCGGCGAATTCCTCGGCGGTGGTGGCCCGCCGAGCCGGCACCCCCATACCTTCGGCGATCTTGACGAAATCCATTGTCGGGCGGGATATATCAAGTAGATCCAGCGCTTTTGGGCCGGGTGTCGCGCCCGCGCCGACCCGCTGCAGCTCGAGCCGAAGGATGTCATAGGCGCCGTTGTTGTAGATGACGGTGGTGACATCGAGGTTTTCCCGCGCCTGGGTCCACAGACCCGAGATCGTGTACATCGCGGATCCGTCGGATTCCAGACACAACACCGGCCGGTCGGGCGCGGCGACAGCGGCACCCACGGCAGCCGGGATTCCGTAGCCGATCGCCCCGCCGGTCAATGTCAACCAGTCGTGCGCGGGCGCGCCGGCGGTCGCTGCCGTCAGCGGCACACTGGAGGTGTTGGACTCGTCGACGACGATCGCGTTTTCCGGCATCAGTGCACCGACCACATCGGCGACCGAGACGGCGGTCAGCGCGCCGGTCGGCAGTTGGGGGCGGGACAGTGCTGCGACGGCAGCTGTCGTGCCGGGTGTGATGTCGTCAGCCAGCGCCGCTAAGGCTGCTGCGGCACCGGTGGGTCCGGCGAGCACATGGACGCTGCAACCCTCCGGCACCAGATCACTCGGCTTGCCTGGGTAGGCGAAGAACGACACCGGCGACGCCGCGCCGGCCAGGATCAGATGTTTGGTGCCCTCAAGTTGAGCCACCACGGCCTCGGCGAAATACGGGATCCGCTCGACCGCCGGGATCCCGGCCCCACGCTCCAGCCGCGTCGGAAATGTCTCGCAATACCAATGGGTTCCAGTGGCCTCGGCAATCCGGGCGGCCGCCGCCAAGCCTGCGCCGCGGGTGGCGTCACCCCCGATCAGGAGCACCGTGGGCTCGTCGGATCGCAAGACGGCGGCGGCGGTTTCGACGGCATCCGCGTCGACGTCAGGCCGCTTCGGCGGTCGTGGCGATTCCTCGCCGAGGCCGGCACCGTCCGTCCATGACGTGTCGGCGGGCAGGATCAGCGTCGAAATCTGGCTATTGGCAAGGGTTTCTGCGATTGCCTCGGCCGTGTCGGCTGCGACGTCGGCGGTATCGCTCGTCCGGTGCACCCAGCCCGAGACGCTTCCAGCGAGGGCGTCGATGTCGGATTCCAGTGGGGCGTCGTACTTCTTGTGATAGGTGGCGTGGTCGCCGACGACCACCACCATCGGGACGCGGGCGCGCCGGGCGTTGTGCAGGTTAGCCAGCCCGTTGCCCAGCCCGGGCCCCAGATGCAGCAGCACCGCGGCGGGCCGGCCCGCGATGCGCGCATAACCGTCGGCCGCGCCGGTGGCGATGCCCTCGAAGAGGGTCAGCACGCCACGC
>Ga0209248_10000807_pt1 | contig 9887 bp, 12 predicted proteins | sample BogFormECP04_OM1_FD_188241 | JGI IMG/M metagenome (GOLD analysis project Ga0209248, IMG submission 188241) | Bog forest soil microbial communities from Calvert Island, British Columbia, Canada - ECP04_OM1 (SPAdes) (version 2) | ecosystem: Environmental > Aquatic > Freshwater > Wetlands > Bog ... | reverse complement strand
ACGGCGCCCTCGGCCTGCTCGACGGTTTGCACGGCCGCGCGCATCGAGGCTTCGTTGCAGACGTCGAGCGCCAGCGTTTTGCATCCGCGCGACTTGAGGTCGTCGATCGACTCGGCCTTGCGCGCGGTCGCGTACACGTTCCATCCACGAGTCGCGAGATGCTCAGCGGTCGCCCGTCCGATCCCGGTCGAGCATCCGGTGATAAGAACTGCCTTCGATATTGATTCTGCCATCAGCATGCTCCGATTCTGCGTGCGCAGGATTCCGGCGTCACAAGCTGGTAGATACTAGTCGGACAGCGCGGCGCACGGTACTGGAAGGGCCGCGTCGAACCGGAGGAAATCGCGATGGCGGATAATGGGCGCAAGTATCGTGAGAAGTATGGCGAGTGGGCGCTCGTGACGGGCGCGTCGGCTGGTATCGGGCTCGAGTTTGCGCGAGCGCTCGCGCGCGAGGGCATGTCGATAGTGCTGACTGCGCGGCGCGAGGATCGCCTGAACGCGCTCGCCGCGGAACTCAAGGAGCGGCATCACATCGATACTCGCGTCATCGCGGTCGATCTCGCAGCGGCCGACGGCGCCGATCGCCTGGCGGACGCAGTCGCGGATTTGCCGATCGCATTTCTTGTCAACAACGCGGGCTTTGGTTACGCCGGCCGCTTCGACAAGCTCGCGACTGACAGGCTGCGCTCGATGGTGGTCGTCAACTGCGTGGTGCCTGTCGTGCTGACCAGCCGCATTATGCCCGCGATGGTCCAGCGCGGACGCGGCGCGATAATAATCGTCGGCTCCGTGGCGGGACGACAGCCGCTGCCGTTGCACGCGGTTTACAGCGCGACCAAGGGCTTCGACCTGCTGTTCGGCGAAGGCTTGTGGGGGGAGCTGCGCGGAACGGGTATCGACGCGCTCGTGATCGAGCCGGGTCCCACGGCGACCGAGTTCCAGGCGGTGGCGGGCGAAAGTGTGGGCGCCGACCACGGTGAGCCGGCGGAGAACGTGGTGCGGGTCGCGCTCGACGCCCTCGGCAAACAGCCGAGCGTCATCTCAGGATGGTTCAACTGGGTGCGCGCGAACGCCGTGCGAATCGTCCCGCGCTCGACCGCGGCGATAATCGCCAAGCGCGTGATCGAAGGCCAGACTCCGCAAGAGCTACGATAGTCGCTGCGTTAGACACCGCGGAGTCGCTTGCCTAACCGCCCGCATTACTCGGTGGCAGCGGCGTGAGGTTGGATTGAATTGAGCCGCGGGCCAGATTCATGCAAGGCCTGTTTGCGCAAGCCGAAGTACAAGGCAATAGCGCGATCCGCTTCGAACAGCTGATAGGACGAGATGTCGTCGGGACTATTGCGCTGTTGGCTGGCGAGCATCCGCATGTCCTGATTCGTGAACACCAACTCGAGGTCGAACTTGGCGATCAGCCATGCGACAGTTCTGCCGCCGAGCCACCCCGGTACATAGTCCTGACCATATCGCGCCCACAGCCACGTGTGGTCGCGATCGATAGGCGTGGCACTGGCTACAAACTGCACTCCACTGGCGACCGTGATCGTCGCAAGGGTGGGAAGCCGCATGGCGGAAGTGAAGTTGTAAGTAGTCCGCATCCAGCCCGGTCGTTCGTGATGCAGCGAGACTCTCATTCGAACGATTGCGCCGTCGAGCCGTGCCTCCTGCATCTCGACGCGAGTGCCTGCGCCCGGGATTGTAGCCCGGTGAACAAAGGGCACGTGATGCATATCGCCAAGGTTTTCCATCACGCGCAGGTAGGAAACAGGATAGTCGTGCTGGATGATGCTGGCTCGCGAGCCTGGTTCCGGCGCTTCGGGAAACCAGGGAATTTCCGCGGCGGGCTCAGCGTCACCGTACCAATACCAGATGAGTCCGTGCTTCTCGCGGACCTGATGCGTCGGCAAATCGAAACTGCGCGGCACCGGCTGGCCTTCGCCGTTGGCGGGAATCAGCACGCATCGGCCGGCCGAATCGAAGCGCAGTCCATGGAATGGGCAGACCAGGCAATCGTCGCGGATCCATCCGAGGCTCAGTTGCGCAGCGCGATGAGGGCAGCGGTCGGTCGTGCACACGGCGCCCCCGCCATTGTCTCGCCACAACACCAGCCGCCTGCCGAGGCGCGTGATGCCGACGGGTTTGCGCTTTCTCAACTTCGAGCTGTCAAATATCGGGTACCACTGATTAGGAATATAGTCATCGGGAGTCATTGCTCCTCCTTTGAAGACGGATCGGCATCAGCGCTACGGCTCGACGATCCATTCGCGAGCCTCTGACGTCTGGCCGGTAGTAAAGACGCGAACTTCGCCGGGCATCAGAAATCGAAAAGCGTTCATGGCATGTCTGATCCAGGCGACATCGGTCACGACTGCCACCCGTTCCCACCTTGAAAGATGCTCGAATCCGATTTTGAAGTCTTCCCACTCGGCGCCGAAATCGATTCCGAAGAATTCCGAACCAAGTTGATAGTAAAGTCGCACCTTGCTATTTCGCTTCAGCGACTTGTCTACTGCCGGTATCACCGCTTCCAGGTAGTCCTTTCTCGTTACTTCGCCCTTTGCCAGAATTCCCACTACGTTGTCGGGAAGGTCGTCGATAATCTCAATCATGATCCGGCATCCCCGGTGATAGTTGAGATTGGTTGAGCGCGGGGAAATAACCCGTGCATGGCGATAGCGGTGCCGCGGCGAATTTCGTTGCGCACCATTTCGGCGCTGATCAGGTCGTTCATTAAGTAAGCGGTCATCCAGGTGAAGCAGACGCCGTAAAGGACGGTGGCCGCGGGCATCGGTTCCACATCGGATCCAAGAATTCCGTCTGTTCGATATCGTTCGAGCAGCGCGGCGAGTTGTGTCACCAGTTGCGTGTCGCCTTGGAACATCCGCCGCCCGACTGTGGTCGGTTCGGCGATCGCAGCGCCGAAAAGTTCGCGCCACAGCCGTCGGTCGTCACGCGTGAAATCATCGAGAAAAATCTCGGTGAACATCGATACCGCTGCGACCGGGTCGCGCGGCGGATCGTCGAGGATTTTCTGCGCTCGCGCGAGCAGCGATTCCGTTTCACTCCTGACGATCGCGAGCAGCAGCGCAGATTTGGAGGGAAAATAGTTGTAGATCGTGCCGACCGCGAGGCCTGCGCGGGCCGCAACATCTTCCATCGCAACTTCGGCGTAGCCCTTCCTCGCGAACAGCCTCTCGGCTGCCTTAACGATCCGCCGCTCGCGTTCGAGCTTCTGCCGGTCACGGAGTCCGACCGGCCGTATCTCTAAAGATGAATCCATTCATTATTTTATAGCGCAACCGCGACGGCTGGTCAACAAATTCTGAATTGATTCATTTTTTCGACGAACGGTTCTAGCGCCGGTTGGTGCTCTAGAAAGCCCTGGAGGACAAGAGGTCCTCAGCGAATCGTCCGGTGCTTTTAGTTTGGGGCGCTGCGGGGCGGGCGGGGACGGGCGCGTTTGTGGCCGCCCGGGCGGTAGTTCTCGTCGCGCGGATGAAAAACGCCCGCGCGCCGCAAGCGCGTGACGCAGAGCACGTGGAACAGCAGCATCGCGAGCGCCATCGAGACGCATCCGATCCGCACGAATCGCTGCAGCTCGCCGGGCAGGCGATCCGCGAACACGAAAATCGCCAGCACAATCCATTCGGTGCCAAACACCATGAACAGCAGGCGGTCGACGTCGACGTGGCTGGGTAGGCGGCTCGACGCTTTCGGGTCCGAGATGTGGACGTTGCGCTGCTCGATCCGTGCGAAGATGTAGCCGGCGAGCAGGATGCCGCATCCGATTGCACTCAGTCCGAATGGGTCGAAAATAGTCACGCTGCTCCGGCCGCCGCTGCGGGGCTCACGGAATCGTCGCGAGGTCGTAGGCGGGCGGCAGCTTCTCGGCGATGGTCGCGAGCGAGCCGTCAGCGCTCGCGCGCACGACGGTGCCGTCGTTACACACGGCGAAGAATCCGCTGCCGTTGTTCTGCGGATCCGGCTTCAGCCGCATCACCATGCCGCGCCCGAAATTCTGCTCGGCGGAAATCGGGGTGAAACTTTCTCCGCGATCGGCGCTGCGAAACAGCATCGCGTCCGCGCCGGTCGGTCCCATGCGCCAACTGGGCGGCGGACCCATCGCGGCCGCGGTGAAAATGTCGTCGCTATCCGATCCGCTGACCAGCAGCGGGACCGTGTACGTGCGATTCAGCCCGCGCGTCACCTGCTCCCACGACTTGCCCGCGTTGAGCGACAAGTAGAAGCCCGCGCCGGTGGTGGCGTAGAGGCGCCGCGAGTCGCGCGAGTCCACCGCAACGGTATGAACGTCCACATACAAACCGTCGTTGAGCGTTTCGAACGACGCGCCCTCGTTGCGCGAGCGGAAGATGCCGCCCTCCTCGACGCCGACGTACATGGTCGACGGCTCATGCGGATCGAAGGCGATCGAACGTACATGCGGAATATGCGGCGGCGGCGGAAAGGTCCAGCGGTCGCGTCCGGGGATTTTGAGGAAGCCGTCGCATTCCTTGAAGATGCGCCCGCGATCGTCGCTGCGGAAAAGCCGCGCGTGCGAGGTGCCGATGAACACCCGATCCTGCACCGCGGGCGACGCCGCCAGCGACCAGACCTCTTCTTCGCGCGCGAGCGGGGGAGTGACGTCGGTCCAGGTGCGGCCGCCGTCGGTCGATCGAGCGAGAGTGCCCTTGCCACGGATGTGCTCGGTCGAGCCGGCGTAGATGAGGTTGGGATCGACGGCGTCCTGCGCCATGCACCAGACCGCCGACGGATCGGCCAGCACCATCAGCGGAATCGCGCCGCGCGATGGATCCAGAATCACAATCCCCTTTGCCGTCCCGATGCAGAGTCGCATCCCGGTACACCTCTTCAACCGCGAAAGAATCGTAGCGCAAACCCTTGCGGCGTAACAGGTTAGGGCGCGCGTCTCTTTGTCACCGATTCACGATTCTGCATCTTCTTCTCGCATTACCGGCCTGATACAGAAACGCAGATGAACCTTCGCCACGCTGCCGCGCTCGCGATCGCCTGGTACTTGATGATACCGCCGGTCGGCATCGACAATAAAGTTGATGCGCACGCGCCGATGTCGCAGTGGCGAAAGGGCGTGAAGTTCGATTCCGAGCAGGCGTGCGATCAGTCCCTGAAAGACGCCATCCAAAACCCGATGACGCGCGCCGAATACCAGGCAGCGACCAAGGCCACGCTGAAGGCCCGGATGCATCCGCTGAGCCAGGCTGAAATGACGAAACGCACGGCGCAATCGGTCTGCGTCTCAGCCGATGACCCTCGGCTGAAGAAGTGAGCGGCTCAGTCCAGCGCCGTGATCGAGCGCCCGCGCGTCTCCGGCAGTATCCACACCAGCATCGCGCCCATGGTCGAGAACGCGGCGCCGAGCGACAGCGTCGCGCCGAAACCTACGCGAGCGCCGAGCTTCGCTATCAGGATCGGCGTAAAGAACTGGAATCCGCGCGTGACGTTGAGGATCAAGCCCAACGTCGTGTTGCGAATGCGCGTCGGCAGCATCTCGGCGATCATCGGCGCGATACCGGCCCAGATGCCCGTGCCGAATCCCGCCGTGAACATCGCCGCCGAGACTAGTCCGCGCACCGCCACGGCAGAGTTCCACAGTATCGTCGGCGGAATCGTGCCGGCCGCCATCAGCAGTCCGTATGCGCAGAACGTCGGCCGTCGCCCGAACCGGTCAGCGACGCGCCCGAACGTCAGGTAGCCGATGACGCCGCCGATTTGCATTTTTATCAGCAGGCGGCTCGCGGCCGCCGCCGTCAGCCCGCGCTTGAGTTCGAGGTATCCCGGCATCCAGGTGTAAGTGAACCAGTAAGCTTCCGAGTTGAGCAGGACGACGACGAACAGCATCGCGAAGATGCGCCGATAAGCGAGCATCGCGCGCCAGTCGACGCCAAGGCCGACGCCGAGGCCGTCGCGAGTGCGCCGCCATACGTCGCTCTCCGGCATCCACTTCAGCACCGCGGCGACGACGAAGATCGCGGGCACGCCGGAGAGCATGAACGTCAGCCGCCATCCCACCGCCGGCGCGAGATATCCGCCCGCGGCCGCCGCCAGCAAGACTCCCAGCGGCGCGCCCGTCTGCACGTATGCGGCGTATCGCGCGCGGCGGTCGGCAGGCACGCTCTCGGCCACGAGGCTCTGCCCCGGCGCCCATCCGCCGCCGATGCCGAGTCCGGCAATCGATCGAAACACGATCAGTTGCGGGAGAGTATTGCTGAATCCGCACAGCGCCGTGCCGACGCCGTAAATAGCGACCGTCGCCGCGATCATCGGTTTGCGGCCGAAGCGATCGCCGAGGAATCCGAAAATCACGCCGCCGACCGCCGTCATCAGCAGCGACATTCCCAGCGCCAGCGACGACTCCTTCTCCGTCAGATGCAACTCGTGCGCGACCGGCACCAGCAGGAAGGAGTAGAGGACCAGGTCGTAGAAGTCGAAAATCCAGGCAGCGAACGCCAGCGCGACGATTCTGCGATGGATCGCGCCGGCCGCGCGCTGATTCATCAGAACCTCGGCGGGCGACGACGGCTGTATTTTGGCGACTGGCTCCATGCAATCGGGTATGGTTGGCTATTCTTGCCGGTTGTGACTGTCAAGGGAACGCGCGCGGCGCGTTATCCGCGTCGGCATTTCGGAGGCGTGAATGATCAGGAGATTTTTCAAATGGCTGCTTACCACCGTGATCATCATTTTCGTGGTAGTCGGCATCATTGCCATCTCGGAGCACATATCGCATCGCGTGCAACCCGACTCGGTGCTCGAAGTCGAGCTCAACGGCACCGTGGTCGAGCGCGCGAGCAGCAGCGTCTTCGGCCTGTTGAGCAAAAATGAGACGGCGCTCAACACGCTGCGCAATGCGATCAATCACGGCGCGAGGGACCCGAAGATCGTCGGCATGGACATCAAGGTCATCAACCCCGAGATGGAACTGGCGCAGGCGCAGGAAATCGTCGAGCTGATCAAGCGCTTCAAGAGCCACGGCAAGTGGACCTCCGCGTATATCGAGACCGCCGGCGAATCGGGCGCGGGCAACACGCCCTACATCGTCGCGAGCGCGGCCGACGAAGTCTCGCTGATGCCGCAGGGCGACCTCAACCTGATGGGCGTGCAGCTGCGCGAGCTGTTCCTGCGCGGCACCCTCGACTGGCTCGGCATCACGCCCAACTTCGCATCGGCCGGCCAGTACAAGAGCGCGGCCAACATGTTCACCAACAAGGATTTCACGCCCGCGCAAAAGGAAGAGGACGAAGGGCTGGCCGGGAGCCTGTTCGATCAAATCGTCGCCGCCATCGGCAGCGAGCGCAAGCTGAGTCCCGACACGATCAAGACGCTGATCGATCAAGCGCCGTTGCATGCGGAAGAGGGCCTCAAGGCGCGGCTGGTCGATCGCCTCGAATATGAGGACGAATTCGACGAGCGCATGAAGAACCACGGCGGCTCATCGCACAAGCTGGTCGACTACACCAGTTACGCGCGCGGCGGCCTTTTTTCCGCGCTCAGCAGCGGCGACGAAATCGCGATCATCTACGGCGACGGTGAGATTCAGCGCGGCGGCGAAGGCCTCGATCCGTTTTCCGGTCCCGATACTACCGCGATGACTTCCGACGACATGACTGAGGCGTTCAAATCCGCGCGCGAAGACCCCGACGTCCGTGCCGTCATCCTGCGGGTCAACTCGCCTGGCGGCTCGATGCTCGCGTCGGAGCTCATCGGCCGCGAGGTCGAGCTCACGGCGAAGAAAAAGCCGGTGGTCGTCAGCATGTCGGGCTACGCCGCGTCGGGCGGCTACATGATTTCGATTCCGGCGGCGAAAATCATCGCCGAGCCCGGCACCATCACCGGCTCGATTGGCGTGCTGGGCGGCAAGTTCAACTTCACACCCGCGGCGCAAAAGATTTTCGCCAACACCGACGCCGTCAGCCGCGGCGCCAACGTCGGCATGTTCGACGCCTTCACCGACTTCACCCCCGAGCAAGCCAAGCAGTTCCAGGACGACATCACTCGCAACTACCAGTACTTCATCAAACTGGTCGCGGCCGGCCGCCACATCACGGTCGATCAGGCTGACGCAGTCGCGCAGGGACGCGTGTGGACGGGAGAGCAGGCGGTCAAGCTCAAGCTGGTCGATTCGCTGGGCGGACTCGACGAAGCGTTAGCGACGGCGAAGGGATTGGCGCGCCTCGCTCCCGATCAGCCGGTCAGCGTTATCGAACTTCCCGAGCAGCCCGGCCTGCTGCAAACGCTGAGCAGCGGCAAGATGGTCGCCGCGCTAACGCAGCGCCCGTCGACGCAAATCGTTGAACCGCTTATCGATCTGATTCGCGTCGCGCTCAGCGGTCACGCGATTTTCAGCGCCGCAATTTGCCCGGTGGTGCCGATGCTCTAATCGGCGGCGAGCAAAGATACGCGGTCGGAGAATTTCGATGCGGCAAACAATTATCGGCCTGCTGATGGTCGCGCTGACCGCCGCGGGCTTCTACTGGGTCGCGCGGCATCGCTACAAGTGCCCGTACTGCGGACGCTTCGTCCGATACGACGACGTCAACTGTCCGTATTGCGGCAACGACATGCAGTATCGGCATCGCGCGGGTCCCGAGAAGCCTCCGCGCGCCGCCGCGGATCTGCGGTCGTTCCGGCGAAGATCTAGCGACCGTTCTTCGCGGACTTGAGCGCGGCGGCCGCACGCCGCAAAAACTTCTGCGTCTGCGTTTTGGAGTTGACCGCGAAGCGCTCGTAATCGTCGCCGACTTTCAGGTCGGCAAAAAATCCTGCCGGGTCTTCATGGAAATGCAGAAACCCGCTCGAGCCGCATTGGAAGGATCCGCGCTTTCTCTCCTTGAGTCCGCCCAGCCGCCGAATCTCCTCGAGTATCGGTTCGAGCTGATCGAGCGCCTCCGGTCCCGCATGCTTCATTGACTAGTCTCCACGCCGAGTGGCTATACCAACTAGCTATTTACGAATTTCCCAGCTCGATCACGTAGCCGTCGGGATCGGTGACGTTTGCATACGGGACGCCGGGCGCATGCTCGCCGCGGCGTTGCAGCTTGCCGCCGGCGTTGACCACCTGCTTGACCATCTCGTCGTGGTCATTCTTGGTGAGGGAGAATCCAAAATGCGACACTCCGCCGCCGGCGACAGGCTCGCCTTCCTTTGCCTGGCATAGCGTAATCGTGTCGTGGGCGCCGGGTGAGTGAAGAAAAACCATCTTCTTCCCTTCCCAGAAATCGACTTCGAGCCCGAACGCCTCCTGGTAGAACTTGAGCGAGCGGCCGATGTCCCTGACGTTGAGATTGATATGATGCAAGCCGCGCGCTTTGATCATCGCCGTGCCCTCCTGATGCTGGGATTGGCTATTCGAGTGACTATCTACGATCTGCGTGAGAAATCACTGCATGCCCTGTTGCTGAGCTTTGCAGTCGGAGCAGATTCCGTACAGTTCCATCTTGTGCCGCGTCAGCGTCACGCCGAGATCGCGCGCCACGGTATTCTGCATACGCTCGATCGCCGCGTTCTCGAATTCGATGATCCGGCCGCATCGCTCGCAGATGAAATGATCGTGATGCCGCTCGCCGACCGCCTCATAACGCGCCTGGCCCTCGTCGAAATGCCGCTCGTAGAGCAGCGCGCATTCCTTCAACAGCCGCAGCGTCCGGTAAATCGTCGCATAGCCGACGTGCGGATTTATTTTTTTGACCTCGGCGTACAATTCCTCGGCGCTGATATGATGCCCGTGCTCGAAGAATACGCGCGCGATATCGTCGCGCTGGCCGGTGGATTTGAGCCCGCGCTCCTTCAAGCGCGCATGGAAGGTGAGCATCCGCTGCTCCGCGCTGATCGCCGGTTTGCGATCGATTA
>Ga0209248_10000806_pt1 | contig 9887 bp, 6 predicted proteins | sample BogFormECP04_OM1_FD_188241 | JGI IMG/M metagenome (GOLD analysis project Ga0209248, IMG submission 188241) | Bog forest soil microbial communities from Calvert Island, British Columbia, Canada - ECP04_OM1 (SPAdes) (version 2) | ecosystem: Environmental > Aquatic > Freshwater > Wetlands > Bog ... | reverse complement strand
CGGCGACGGATATAATTGTCGGGGGAATTCTGCCGATCCCGAACAGGGTCTGGCCGTTGGAGCGACCCTGGCCTTTCTCCAGCCCGCGCTTGATAGGCCAGAAATGACGCGCTCTGCATGAAAAACGTCGAGAAAGCCGAAACGCCGAAGTCGGAAATCTCGATATTGCCGCCACGCCCCTTTCGCGCGTCGGGAAAAGTCGCACAAACGGCCTTCAGGCCAGCAAGAAGGGAGGGCAAGAGCTGCATCCCAACCGTGAATCAGACTTTTGCTGATTCGCGAATCCTAAAATTTCGTACTTTTAGAGTCGCGCCTCTGGGATCCGTAAACCCCTCGCCTTTAGGCGACCGGGATGCGACGCTCGGGTTATGCAAGATGCAAAGCCTGGATGTCACACGATCTGGGACTGCAAGCATCACATCGTGTGGATCACGAAATGCCGGTTTCCGGTGCTGGGCGGGGACGTCGGGCAAAGAGCTCGCGAGCTTCTACGGGAAATCGCGCGATCTCATGAGATGACGATCTACGCTGGATCGATCAATCGGGACCACGTACACATGCTGATCGGGATACCGCCGCATGTGTCGGTGTCTCGGGCCGTGCAGTACCTGAAGGGGAAGAGTTCCCACAAGTTTCTGTCGGAGTATCAATCGCTTCGCAAGCGGTATTGGGGTCAACATCTCTGGGGTCGGGGCTATTGGGTCGCTACCGGCGGCAACGTCACTGACGAGGTATGGAAGAAGTACATTGAGGATCAGAAACCGGAGGTTCCGGATGACCACTTCAACGTCGTATAGCAAGTCGCCCCTTGCGGCCGACCGAATCCGGCTTTTAGCCGTAACCGAAGCCACCGCCTTTAGGCGGTGGAGAATTCACAATTGCTGGATCTTGGAGTAAATTATTGACGTCACGCCTATTGTGGACTTATTGCGCGAATCCCGCACAATTCTTTCCATCAGGGCGGTCATCGCCAGTCATCGCCCGCTCGGCCACTGCGCTGGCGGTTCGATTGGTCTTGAATCCGGCCGCCGCTTGAAGGTCCTCCAAGCTGACAAACCCATTCGCATGCGTTCTTACCTTGCGCCCACGTACCCTTATCACGATCTCATTTTCAGTTTCGGCTACCATATAAAGGCATCTGATGCCTACGAAACCCCTTGACATGCGCGATCGTTGTTGATCCGCATGCTCTAGACAGGCTTCGCGGGTATGATTTAGCCGGGACAAGCGCCCGGCAATTTTGGCTGACCATCGGCTGGGGTCGCTTAGCACCGCTCAGCGCGCAATCGATTGGACCAACAACATGTGGACGACTTGTCTTCGCGGCACAACATCTCGTAGAGAGAGAAATCGCATTTGGGCGGGTGGGGCGATGCGCGAGTGGAAAACTCTTTAACGTTAGGCTCGCGGCGAGCTCATGGTATTGCTTCGGCTTCGCCTAAAAGGAAGGAACCGGTTATCATTTTGATTTTGCTCGATAAAGAACGTGCTACCTTCAAACTCGCAATGAGGATCGTTACACCCGCAACGGCATCAGCACATACAGCGCCGCCGCGCCATCGCGATCCTGGATGATCGTGGGCGAACCTGGGTCGGAGAGCTTGATCAGCGCCGTATCGCCCGACAGCTGTCCCGCGATGTCCAGCAGATACCGCGCGTTGAAGCCGATCTCGATCGGCGTCGAATCGTAGTCGACCTCGATCTCCTCGCTGGCCGAACCGGAATCCGGATTGTTGACGGACAGCGTCATGCGATTGTCGGAGATCGACAGCTTGATCGCGCGGCCGCGTTCGGACGAAATCGTCGAGACCCGATCGACCGCCCGCTGGAAGGGCTCCTTTTCGACGACGAGCCGCTTGTCGTTGTGCGAGGGGATCACGCGGCTGTAATCGGGAAAAGTGCCGTCGATTAGTTTCGTCGTCAGCTTGACGTCGCCGAACTGGAACCTCGCCTTAGTCGGCGAGATTTCGACTACGACCTCCTGCGTCATGTCCTCCAGCAGCTTCTGCACTTCGCCGACCGCCTTCCGCGGCGCGATGACGCCTGGCATTCCGGCGGCGCCCTCGGGCGCTGATGTCTCGACGCGGGCGAGCCGATGCCCGTCGGTGGCGACGGCGCGCAGCATCGTGGCGCCGCCGACATCGACGGTGTGGAAGAAAATTCCGTTGAGATAGTAGCGCGTCTCCTCCGTGGAAATCGCGAACTGCGCGTTGTCGATCAGGCGCTTGAGTTCGACGGCAGGCAGCAGGAAGCGATGCGAGAACTCGCCCGCGGTCAGGTCGGGAAAATCCGAGGCGGGCAGGCTCTGCAAGAAAAACCGCGCACGACCCGACCGAAGGAGCAATTGCCCGCTCTCGCCCGTGATTTCCAGGCTCAGTTGAGCGCCCTCGGGCAGTTTGCGCACGATGTCGTAGATTACGTGCGCGGCAACCGTCGTCGCCCCCGATTGCGCGACGTCGGCGGGCGCCGATTCCGTCGCTTCGAGATCGAGGTCGGTGCTCTTCAGCGCGACTCGGCCCTCGCTGGCCTCGATCAGCACGTTGGAAAGGATCGGGATCGTGTTGCGGCGCTCGACGATGCGATGCACGTGCCCGAGCGCCTTGAGCAAGGTGGTTCGCTCCATGGTGACTTTCATCGCATCATCCCGATTCTCGACCGCCTGGAGCGACGTTGTCCGCGAAGCAGCGCGGGTTCGCCCGACCGATTCCAAGATTGGCGGCGCAACGGGACGACCCGTCCGCCGGTCCGCATCGCGGGGTACGGACTCTGCCAAGGCGCGGCGCGATGCGCAAGAGCGCGGCGAGGCTTCCCTAACGGTTTTAGGCGAAATTCTGCCGCCGCGAGCCGGTGATCGCCCGCGCTTAACCGGCCCTTAAATCGCCGGCTTTAGTTTGAAAGAAATCGGGCGGCGTGCGTATCGGGGATTCCTCGGACGATGCCCGAGATCAGGAATGCGTCATGTTCGGCAGGGGCGGCAAGCGAAGCGCGGAGAGGGTAGAGCCGCGCTTCGAGGGCTCCCCGCGTTCGCGTAAGGGCGACGACTTGCGCGCCGATCCCGACGATCGACCTGCGCCGCCCAAGAAGACGGCGACGCGGAAGTCCGGACCCGGCCGTCGCGCCGCGAGGACAAAGCGTTCCCTGACCGGTCGACTGTTCTATTGGGGCTTCGTGCTCGGCGTTTGGGGAATCATCGGCCTCGCGGGCCTCATTGCCTATTACGCGAGCCAACTGCCTCCGATCGATCAACTCGCGGTCCCAAAGCGTCCGCCCAATATCGCGGTTCTCGCCGCCGACGGATCGCTGCTGGCCAACCGGGGCGAGACCGGAGGCGCCGCCGTGCACCTGAGCGAACTGCCGCCCTATCTGCCCAAGGCCTTCATCGCGATAGAGGACCGTCGCTTCTATTCGCATTTCGGCATCGATCCGGTCGGGATTTCGCGCGCGATCGTCCGCGACGTCACGGGCGTGGGCGGCATGCAAGGCGGCTCGACGCTCACCCAGCAACTCGCGAAGAACCTGTTCCTGACGCAGGAGCGCACGTTGTCGCGCAAAATTCAGGAGGCGATCCTCGCGCTCTGGCTCGAGCGCAAATATTCCAAGGATCAGATCCTCGAGCTCTATCTCAATCGCGTCTATTTCGGCTCGGGCGCCTATGGCGTCGAGGCGGCGGCGCAGAAGTATTTCGGCAAGAGCGCCAAGATGGTGAACCTCTCGGAGGCGGCCGTATTGGCGGGATTGATGAAGTCGCCGGTGCGGCTCGCCCCCACGCGTGATATCAAAGCCGCCAACGAGCGCGCCGCGCAAGTGATTGCGGCGATGGCGGAGCAGGGGTACGTCACGGAGGCGATGGCGAAGCTCGCGCTGTCCAGTCCCGCGGTGCTGGCGCGCCAGAAGGGCTCGGGCTCGGTCAATTATGCCGCCGACTACGTCATGGACATGCTCGACGACACTGTCGGCGCCATCGGCGAGGACGTCGTCGTCACGACTACGCTCGACCCCAGGCTGCAGGCCGAGGGAGAGCGCGCGCTGACCGAGGAACTCAACGCCAGGGGCGCCAAATTCGGTGTCGCGCAGGGCGCCCTGGTCGCGCTCGATCCGGACGGCGCGGTCAAGGCGCTGATCGGAGGGCGAAACTACGCCGAGAGCCAATTCAATCGCGCGACGTCCGCCAAGCGTCAGCCCGGTTCCGCGTTCAAGCCGTTCGTCTATCTGACTGCGCTCGAGCGGGGATTGACGCCCGACAGTGTTCGCGAGGACGCTCCGATCACCATCAAGGGCTGGAACCCGGAAGATTATTCGCGCAAATATCTCGGCGAGGTGACGCTCACGCAGGCGCTGTCGAAGTCGCTCAACACGGTTGCGGTGCGGCTCGGCCAGGAAGTCGGGCCGAAGTCCATCGTGCGAACCGCTCATCGGCTCGGCATCGCCTCGGACCTCGAGCCGAACGCCTCGATAGCGCTCGGCACGTCCGAGGTGACGCCGATCGAACTCGTCGCCGCCTATGCGGCATTCGCCAATGGCGGGATCGGTGTGCAGCCGCACGTGATCACTCGGGTCCGAACCGTCAACGGCCGGCAGCTCTACGTGCGCCGCAGTGCGAACAACGAGCGCGTCATAGAGCCGCAATATGTGGCGATGATGAATGCGATGTTGGAGCAGACGCTGCTCAATGGCGGCACCGCGGAGAAGGCCGACCTGCCCGGCTGGCAGGCGGCGGGCAAGACGGGCACCAGCCAGAATTGGCGCGACGCCTGGTTCATCGGGTACACCAGCTACCTCGTCGCGGGCGTCTGGCTCGGCAACGACGACGGCAAGCCGACAAAGAAGAGTTCGGGGGGCAATCTGCCGGTCGAGATCTGGAGCCGCTTCATGAAGGCCGCGCATCAGGGCGTGCCGGTCGCCGGCTTGCCCGGCGGCGACTGGCGCAACCCGGAAGTCCCCGTCTCCGAGGCAACTGCGTCGCCGCCGCAGGTTTCCGCGTTCGTCGGCGCGCCGCTGACCATCAACAAGGGCGGTGAAGCGGTATTGAACGCGCCCGCCCGTCGCGGCGTCTCGACGGCCGCGTCTAACGCCCCCGTTCCGCCCGCGTCGATACCGAATGTCGGCGCTCGGGCGTCCGTCGTCCCGCCACCGCGCGGCAAGGGCCTTTTGGACAAATTGTTTGGCGCGATCTGAGCGGGGCGCGCATCGTCGGCCACGATTTCCTTTTCAGGACGGCCGATAGGCCATGTCGCGACGCCACGAGCAAGCGACCCGACTGTCGATCAAGCGAAGGCGGCTACGCCCTGCGTCGACGCCTTCCCGAGCCCGGGCCGCCAACGCCGCCGGCCGGTGGCGCGCCCAAGTCGCCCGCGCCCGGCGTAGGCAAGGCTTCTGGCATACGCGCATAGCGCACGCCCGTGAAGAAAACGATCTGCGCTCCCACCCGCGCAGCGGAATCGCTGTTCTTTCGGGTTTGCCCCGTTCGGAGCCTAAATAGAATGACATCGCCCATAGCCGATCCCCGAAGCCGCTGCGGCATCGTGCCGAAACGGAGCGCTTCGGAGCTCATTAGGTTGTGAGAAGGTTAATACTCGGTCAACGAGATTGCGCTATTTCTGTGGCATCCCTCGATCGTACACGGAGCGTGACTCTTGGCCTCCCAGGTCGTCCCCGTCGGCCCCCTGCCGTTTCTCGGCACGCTCGCACGCAGCGCTCGCATCGAGGATCGTCTCCTCTGGCTGCGCGTCGCGGTCGATTATTTCCTCAGCGACACATCGCCCGACGCCGAGCTACGCGCCGAATTCGAGACGAACTTCGCCTCCTGCCTCGCCGGAGCGGACGACGACAGCCGGCTTGCCGTCGCCAAGAAACTCGTTTCGCGCGGACATGCGCCGCCATACCTGCTGGCCGCGATCGAGGCGCTGGGCGGCGACGCCGCGCGGTTCGTCCTCGAGCGCGCGAAAGGTCTTCCTCGTGAAAAGCTTCTGGCAGACGCCGAGGAACGCGGACTCGCGAGCGCCGTAGCCCGCCGCGACGACCTCGACGATGAATTAATTTGGACGATCGTGCGAGGCAACAGCACCGAGGCTAGAGTCGCGCTGGTCGAAAACCCGCGCGCGCCCTTGAGCGCCGAGCAATTACTCAAACTCGCTCGGCGAGCCAGGGCGGATAGCGACTCGACGGGCGATCGCCGCCTCGCCGAGGGCCTGCTCGCGCGGATGCCGCCCCGGGCTGAGTATGCCGCCTTGTTTATGGAGGCGAGTTCGGCCCAGAGAACCCTCATCCTGCTCGCGGTTCAACGCGCGGAGCTCGGTAAGCCGCGCGGCGCGCCGCCGCCCGGCGCATCCTCGGAGGCAATCGCCAAGCTGGAACGATTCGCACTGACGGGGGAGTCCGAGCTGTTCTTGGGCGCCCTGGCAGAAACGCTGGGTTGTTCGAATAGCCTTGCGGAAAAGATCGCCGCCGACCGTTCCGGCGAGCTGCTCGCGGTAACCCTGGCGGCGATCGGCGCACCGAACGACGTCAGCGTGCGCATTCTGACGTCGAGCGATCTTCGCGATGGGGCCGACTATCGTCGCATCGGCGCGCTCGCGCGGTTGCAGGACGCTCTCAGTCCCTCGGCGGCGCAACGGGTCATTGCCGCGATCATCGAGAATCCGCAGGATCGCGAAAGCCCCGCCCCGGCGCGGCTGGAGTTGCCGGCGCCTCCGCCGCGTCCGGCGCCTCAGCCGCCGATCGACCGTCGCCCTCGCGCGACTCCGGTCCAATCGCCACGCGAGGAGTCCGTGCCGGCGGCTGTGCTCAGAAGGAGGCGGGCGTTCGCATTTCTGGGCGCCCATCGGCCGCTCGGAGACAAAGTCTAATCCGAGATTCGCAGCTTGGCCAACGGATCGCGGATTGGCTCGGCGGTCGTGGCGGCAATCGGCCTGAACGCAACCCCCCCATCGAAGACGCATTCGAAATTCGACTACAAGGGTTCTGCCTGCGTTTCTGGTCGCGAAATGAGAGATTCCAAGCCTTTGATGGCGCTTTAACGCTTCATGTCCACGTCGATTCTATTCCTTTCGAGCGGCTTCCTCATGAGGGTTCCGAAGTTCAGCGCCAAGCCTCGATCTGGCGTGCGATCGCCCGCCGCCCCCGGACCGTTCGGGTCGCTCGAAGACTTTGCCAAGTATTTCCAAACTTATGCGGTTCCAATCCCAAGCTGTTCCAAAAAAATTCGGTTTTGTGGGACTTCAAGGTTGGAGAGGCTGTATTTGATAGTCTTACCACCGGCTCGTGGCGGATCGCGTCGTCGTCGAACAACAGAACCTTGAGCTCAATCCTTCATCCAACCGCACCAGCGCAGTGGCGCGCCGCGTCGCGCGACCAGCCGCCAAACCATCGCGCGCCAACGCGATCGGCGCCTTGCGATCCTCTTCACTGAGAAAGCCGCCGCGAATCATGCGGCCATCCGAATCCAGCCTAGCGCCAAACGCAAAGCTTTTTCCCGACTCTCCAATGAGTCGGGGTATGTCAGCCCATGAAGGTCAAAACTGACGGCGCGAGATAGCCGAACGCCATCAATATCGCGCCGATCAATCCCAACAGGCCCGCGATCCACGCCAATATCGGCATGGTCGTAATAATGGCCGCCGAAGCGAGCACGATCGCGATTTGCAAGGCGCCGCTGGCATATTCGAAATGCTCCAACTTGCGATTCGACAATTCCCGCGATTCGCCGGCCTCCTTGGCGCGCTCCTGAATTCTGTCCAGACTGTCGTCGGGGTTTTTTGTATCCTTTTCGAAATTGGCGACTTTGGCCTTCCAATCCGCGATCTGCTTCTCGACCGCCGCATGCGCCTTCTCGTCGGTCACTGCCGGCGCAGTGGCTTCCAGGGCTTGCGCGGCGGTTTCGTCGATCGTCGAGCGTAATTTCTTGGCTTGGTAGAAATTGAACAGGTCGGACGCTCGGATGTTCTCTTCCGTCGAGAGGTGCTCGGCCTTCTTGGCGCCAGATTCGGCGATCGCCAAGAATAGAGCAAGAATCGCGATGATCAGCGCGACCCTCTTGTCCTCAACTTCGGTCGCGCGCTCGACCGCATCGTCCGCCGGGTTACCCTTTGCTTCCCCCAATTCTTACTCCCCACCCAGTTACTCTGCAAGTCTTGCAATCAGTGCCCACGCTCCACGTACGCGAGATGCGACGAAAAGAGCCCAGACTACCGCTCCGAGGCAATGGGCTGATCCTGCCGAAGGGTCCCCCCGGTCGGACCTTCCGCGGCGTAGCTGGTCGTTCCGGTCGGTTCGCGACGCGCAAAATTCACGACTTGGCTGGCGAGCGGCTCGTCTTCATCGGGCGCTTCATGGCCGCGCGCGATTTCGCGCCCCAGCCGCGCGATCGATTGCCGCAGCGCCTGATCGCCCTTGGAAACCGTTTGCGCCGTGACCGCAGATTCGGAAAGGCGCGCCCGAAGACGTTCGATTTCCTTCTGCAGGTCGGCACGATCCAAGCGTGCTGCGCGCAATGCCCCCTCCATCGTCGCCTGCGCGGTCCCCAGCGCCTGATTTTCCATTGCCAACGCATCCTGTTTCGCGGTGGCGGTCTCTGTCAGCGCCGCCATGCGGGATGTGAGATCGCGATGCGCGGCTTCGGCCCGATTCATGGCCGCGTCGCGCTCGGCCAAAAGCGAGAGCTGCCCGCTGTTTTCGAGCACGATCTCCTCCCGCGCGGACTCGCTGCGCTGAAGGCGAGGCTCTATTTCCTCCATCCGCGCGCGCAGCCGCGCCGCCTCCGCGACCCGCCCGTCGAATTCAAGCAAGAGCCGCGCGGAAAGCGCGGCAGCCGTCTCGAGTTCTCCCCTCAGACGGTTCGCCACGTCCATTCGTTCGGCCAGCGCCGCCGACAAGCGAACCCGGTCCGTTTCGGCTGCGTCCGCGGCCCGTCGCAAATCGGAAATCTCGACATGCAGGCTAGTCGCCTGCGCCTCCAGGCTCGCGATGACGGCGCGATTTTCGTCGACGAGCATTTCCAACTCCGAAATGCGCGACCGCGCGACCGCGAAGCCTCGGTCGGCTTCGTCGCGTTGAAACGTCAAGTCGCGCAGCCCGATCTCCTGCGTTCCCAGTTGAACGTCAAAATCGCGTGCATACATCTGGAGAGCGACCAGCTCCTCACGTTGACGCGCGATTTCGGCCGCGCGCTCAGCGGAAAGGTCTTCGAGCGACAAAATCCGGCTGGCCTGTCGGCCCAGCTGCGCTCGGTGGATCGCTCGGTCGTTTTCGGCGGCGTTCAATCGGGTCTCGAGACGCACCAGATCGACGGTGTGGCTCCCGCGCAACGCGTCGCGCTCGGCGCGGGCTTGAGTTTCCGACAATGGGGATTGCAGGCGTGCGCGCGCAATCGCCAACCGCCGCGCGCGGCGCGATACCGCGGGCGCCGCGAGCAAAGCCAGAAAGGCGGCGGTCAGAAACCCGAGCAAAAAGAAAATCGCCGACTCTACCAAGGGCGCCTCAAACCTCCTTCGATGAGGCGCACAATCGCACGCCGACGCGCCGAAGCAAAGCGGGGCTCGCCAATTGATGCTCAGGACCGGAGAACGGCGACCTTCAGAATGGGTTCCAGGTCGCGCGGGGCGTGAATTTCAAATAGCTGATGTTGATGCCAAGCCGCACGCCGACCCCGGTGTGGATCGGAACGACGACAACGCCGTCGGCGTTCAAGGCCGTGAAGCCGAACCCCCCGATAAAATAGGCAGAGCCGGCGATCCCGCCAAAACGTTGAAAAATCGCGTGCACCGCGGGCAAGTTGTAGACCAACATCATCGTCCTGTCGCCGTCGGCTCCTGCGTCGAAACCAACCGAAGGACCTTGCCAATAGATCTTCTGGTCGCCGGCGTTGCGCGTGTACATCTGGCCTTCGCCGT
>Ga0209248_10000805_pt1 | contig 9888 bp, 9 predicted proteins | sample BogFormECP04_OM1_FD_188241 | JGI IMG/M metagenome (GOLD analysis project Ga0209248, IMG submission 188241) | Bog forest soil microbial communities from Calvert Island, British Columbia, Canada - ECP04_OM1 (SPAdes) (version 2) | ecosystem: Environmental > Aquatic > Freshwater > Wetlands > Bog ... | reverse complement strand
CTCCGGACGTGCTGTCGGACACTGTTGCCGATACGGCACTGGGGCTGATCCTGATGACACTGCGCCGCTTCGGCGCTGCCGACCGCTACGTGCGGGCGGGTCGATGGGCGCGCGACGGCCAGTTTCCTTACGCCAGGGACGTCAGCGGCCTGCAGGTCGGGATCTTGGGCTTGGGCCGTATCGGTTCGGCTATCGCGACTAGGCTGCTCGGATTTGACTGTGCCATCGCGTATCACAACCGCCACCGGATCGATGGCACCCCATACCGCTATGCGGATTCGCCGGTGGAGTTGGCCGAGTCGGTCGATGTTCTGGTCGTCGCTACGACGGGCGATCACAGGACTCACAATCTGGTCGACCGCACTGTCCTCGAGGCATTGGGCCCCGAGGGTTACCTGATCAACATTGCGCGCGGCAGCGTCGTAGACCAGCACGCGCTGGTGGAGCTGGTAGCCGGCGGCAGATTAGCCGGAGCAGGGCTGGACGTCTTCGTCGACGAGCCAAATGTGCCTGCGGAGCTGTTCAAGCTGGACAACGTGGTGTTGTTCCCGCACATCGGCAGCGCAACGGCCCGGACCCGCCAGGCGATGGCGCTGCTCGCGATCCGCAACCTCGACAGTTACCTCAGCGCCGGTGAGTTGGTGACACCCGTATTGCGGCCGCGTGCATGACAGCCACTTGTATGACAGTCAACGACGCCGCCCGGCTTCGGATCATCTTCGGGAGGGGGGCCGTTGGACGATGTTGGCCCAAAGCCGGCGAAGGCTGTCTAGACCCCCGGCGGTGGAACTCCATAAGGTGGCGTCGCCGACCAGGACATCGCCGGTGAAGACCCCTATCCCGGAGTGCAGCAGGGCATCGAAGGTAGACCGTCCGCCGTGGGTGAAGGGATGCGGTGGCGCGGTCAGGTCGATGCGCTGACGGGCCAGCACGTCCATTTTCGAGGCGGCATCGCCGAGCCGCTCGAAGTGCGGCAGGTGGGGGTGGAGATCGAACGTCGTTACCCTCTCGAGAAGCCTCGACCGGTCGAGCCCGCTCACGATTTCGATCGGCGTCGGCGAACCATCCGGCTCGGCGGCAGGGCGGAGTCCAAATCGGTTCTCTACCGGAACACCGAGCCCGGCGAGCAGCGAACGTCCGAAACCGCCGAAACCCTGCTGCGGCGGGATGGTCTTGTCACCGTGATGAAGGAACTCCGCCTGTTGGCGGCGCAGCCGGTCGGGACTCGAAAGCCCCTCGGCGCGACCGATATCGTGATGCGGTGAAACGACTAGGAGGTTGCCGGGTTTCGCCAGGAACGCTCGCACGGCGCTCAACTCGGTTCCGCCGCTTCCTGGTCGGTACGCAGCGAGTCGAAACTAATGACGACCAGAGTGTCGACGGTGTTGACGAATTCGTCGTCGAGCGAAACCAGCCTGCCGTCGTCCGAGACGCGCTCCAGCTCAACCACCGGCTGTCCGGTTTGTGCGCCCGCCTGCTCCACGAAGGCGGCGAAGTTCTTCTTCAAGATGTGGTCAAGGAATCCGGCCACAGTCTGGTCGAACCGACTCGGATCCGAGAGCTCTTCAAAGCGCGGATAGAGCATTCGGCGACTTTCGAACAGTGCCGGGAACCGGTTCTCGATAACGGTGAGCGGTGCACCGGTTTCTCCCGGCCGGCTCCAGGCGTAATAGATGGCGACTCGACGACCGGTCATACCAGACGAGTCCAGCATCTGCCCGCAGGTCGTTGCACGGACGCGGCTGAACCTTCGGGCGGCGTGCCGTCGGTGGATTGCTCGTCCATGAAATTCATTCCTCTGTATGCGGGCCGGTCGACGCGGCGCTTGACCGTCGAGCAATGCATGATATGCCAGCGCCGTTGTGCCACAGCGTAATTCCCGCATCGACATCGGCCTCCTAAGGCCGGTGGTCTGAAGAACACGACCGACGCCGTTCGGTCGACGAACGATTGCGGCTGCGCGGCCGGCTGGAATGCTCGACGGGGCGCCATGGACGAGCAGCGGTGATGGTGACCAGCGGTGTGCGCCGCGCCGTTGCAACCCAGTTCAGTTGGTGCTAGGGCGAACTCGGTCACGGACCCTGCCGCGGATCAGATGATTGGGCTGGGCGGTCCATCCTGCTCCGCAGTCCCGAGCAGATCGAGTTGCATCCACGCGACATCGTGCCAGCTGCCGTGTTTCCATTCGACACGCCGGTACAGGCCGGCATCCTGGAACCCGAAGGATCGAAGAAAACCATTGCAGGCCTCGTTGGGTTGGGTGACGCCGCCAAAGGCTCGCCGATAGCCGCGCTGTGTGAGCCGGCGCAGTAGTTGCTTGTAAAGGTTGCGGCCGGCGCCGGCGCGGTGATGGTCGACGTCGATATAGATACCGGTCTCAGCCGACCATTGGTAGGCAGCCAGGCGCCTTAATGCTTGCGCGTAGGCGAAGCCGATGATCTGATCATCACGTTCGAGGACGAGCCATTCGTGAGCCTTGCGGGCCGCGGCGATACGCCCGGCCATCTCACCTTCAGTCGGGACTTCGATTTCCCAGCTGATCGCCGTGTCCTCGACATAGGGGCGGTAAATCGCAATGCAGGCGGCGGCATCCTGCGCGGACGCCGGACGCACGAGGCTGATGCTCGCTTCCATGCCAGTAGTCTTCCAGTCGCTGTCTCGAGGCTTCCGCATATCTATAACGACGCCCCTGGCAGGTGTCATATGTTCGACCATTCGGTGAACAGGAGGTGCCACAAAGTTGACAAAACCGGTGGGCCAATTTGATTAGAATCCCGCAACCGCAAAGGTATTGCTGCCGCGGCGGATTCGGCGATAGTCTTTCGACCATGATTACGACCAGCACCGTGAAAATGATCATCCGCGGCGGCGGCGGCGGCCGAGGCGGGGGCGGCGGCCGAGGCGGCGGCGGCGGCCGAGGAGGCGGCGGCGGCCGCGGCGGCGGCGGCGGCCGGTAAGGCTAAAAGCCGTAGGCCACTGCTTCCCCCCGCCCAAGCGACTACGCCCTTCAGCTCCCACTTAGGGACCGGGGGTGCGAGGTCTCGGGGTGTTTATATCCCGCCGCGGGGGGTGTCTGGATGGTAAAGCGAGCTACCCGTTAGCCGGTTTAAGCTGGTACCTACGCCCGCGCTGACGGAGTGCTCGTAGAAAGTCGGCGTCTGAGGGACGAGCTGGGGCGACGCGCTTCATCGGCGGCATGGCGGCCGCTGGGCAAAAACAACAGGAGCGCGGTCATCAACGGTGCGTTGGGCCGCCAAGGGCGCGCCTAATTGCTGTGCGACGACAAGAGGTTTTGTCGTACTCCGGTGAGCCGTTTGAAGCCGGGTCGCCGTGCAACTAACATTCACCCGTGAAGTCTGCGATGACCACGGCCCACCCTGGCCGGCTGCAGCAGGATCACACGTGAAAGTACGCGACGCCGCGCCGACGAGCCGGGTCATGGTGGTGGCGATCATGGTGTCGATGGTTGCGTTCCTCAACAGCACCGTCGTGAACGTGGCCCTGCCGGCCACAGAACGCGACCTGGGCGGAGGCCTGCGGCTGCAACAGTGGGTGGTCGACGGCTACTTGCTGGGCCTGGTAGCCATGATTCTGCCGGGCGGTTCCATCTCGGATCTGTTCGGGAGAGTACCGGTAATGCGCTTCGGGCTGCTGGCCTTTGGGACCGGCTCGGTGGTGGCGGCCAGCGCGGCCTCGCCGGCGATCCTGATCACCGGGCGCATCATCCAAGGGTTGGGCGGCGCGTTTCTGGTGCCCGGCTCGCTAGCGCTGATCAACTCCGCCTTCGACCGCCCTGGCCGGCCCGCAGCTATCGGGACCTGGACCGCCTGGACCGCCACCGCGTTTGCGCTGGGACCGCTGCTGGGAGGACTGGCCGTAGACTTCCTGAGCTGGCGATGGATCTATGCCTTCTCGGCGATCCCGATGGTCATCGGCTTCGCGTTGACGTTTTGGCTGTGCCCGATGCCCAGGCCCGCCGAACACGCCCGGGTCGACGTCGTCGGCGCCGTGTTGGCAGGCGCCGGACTCAGCGCCACCGTGTATGCCCTGATCGAATCTCAAAGGCGCGGATGGAGCGACCCCCTCATCACCGCATTGATGGTGTTGGGGGTCGGGGCATTGCTGGCGCTCGTGGCATCGGACAGGCCCGCCCTAGCCCCGATGGTGCCGGTGGGTCTGTTCAGGATCCGCAACTTCGCCGGCGCCAATCTGGGCACCGCGTTCGTCTACGGCGCCCTCACGCTGGGCTTGCTCGCCATCGCCCTGTACACCCAAGAGATCGCCGGTTATTCGGCCACCGTCGCGGGTTTGGCCACCTTGCCCTGCCCTGTCCTGTCGTTTTTGTTCGCCAGGCGCGTCGGTGCCATGGCCGCACGGATCGGACCTCGGATTTTCGTGCTGGCGGGACCGCTAGTGGCAGGGTTCGGGCTGCTGCTCATCCGCCCCTCTGCCCACGGATTCAACGTTGTGACCCACCTGCTGCCAGGCATGATCGTGCTGGCCACCGGTCTGGTCGTTGCTATCACACCGCTGACCACAGTCAATTTGTCCTCCGTCGACCCTGCGCACGGCGGAATCGCCGCAGCGATCCAAAACGCCGTGGGCCGGCTTTCTGCGCTGATCGCTGTGGCCTGCACGGGACTGATCGCCGCCGGCACGCTGAACGATGCCAGCTTCGCCCGGCTACTGGAAGTCAGCGCGGTGTTGTTCTTCGTCGGCGCCGTCATCAGCGGCATCACCATCACCAACCCGCCCGTGCCCGCTGAGCCCGTTTCCAGTGAAGTCGCCGCCATATCCCGCGATCGGCCGGACGCCCAAGCCCATCTGACCGCCCGTGCCTGAATTGCAGCGGCCCGCCCTGACCACTCGTCGCGCTCGTCAACCACCTCACAATCCGTGCGCATCCTGGCAGGTTCGGGGCGATTCCATCTTGTTCAGGAATAGCCCCGTCTGGCCCGGCGTTTGGATCGGGCGAAGTCGACAGATAAGGGTGCGCGGATGAAAATCGGGATCTCCACTTTCGTCAACGACGACAGTATCGACACGGTATCGCTGGCGCGCGCGATTGAGGAGCGAGGTTTCGACTCGCTGGTCATTGCCGAGCACACGCACATTCCGGCGAGCCGTGAGTCGGCCTACCCGCTCGGGGGCGAGTTGCCGGCGATCTACTACAAGACGCTGGACCCTTTTGTCACGCTGGCCGCGGCGGCGGCAGTGACCTCCAAAATCGAACTGTTCACCGGGATCGCACTGCTCATACAGCGCGACCCGATCACCACTGCGAAGGAGACGGCGAGCATCGACCTGATCTCCGGTGGCCGGTTCGTGTTCGGCGTGGGCGCCGGCTGGAACATCGAAGAGTTGCGCGACCACGGCACGGACCCGAAGACGCGTGGCGCCCTGCTGGACGAGCGCATCGAAGCCATCAAGGCATTATGGACGGCCGAACCCGCTGAGTACCACGGCAAGTATGTCGACTTCGACCTGGCATACAGTCGTCCCAAGCCGGTCCAGAAACCGCATCCGCCAATCTTCATCGGCGGCGACTCCGATGCCACCGTCAAGCGTGTGATTCGGCATGACGCGGGCTGGATATCCAACCCGCTCCCGGTAAAGGCGTTGACCAGACGTGTCGATCAGATGCGTGACGGCGCCGGCCACGACGTCCCGTTGGCGATGTTCGGGACGCCCCAGAAGCCCGACTACTGGCGCGCCGCCGAGGACCTGGGTTTCGGCCAGCTTGCACTACTGCTGCCGACCCGGCCGCGCGACGAATCGCTTCGACTGCTCGACGAATACGCCGCACTGGTGGATCAGTATCGCGGGTAGAGCCGGCGCCGGTGTCCCGCGGTTGGCCGCCGTTTAGGTCGTGAGCTAGCACATCAGTCACCGCGATCTGCGCCTCGCTACAGTGATTTCATGGCTCCCAGAATTGCGACAGCTAATGTGGTGGGCTTTTCCGAGCTACTGGATTTCATCCGGCCGCGGCACAAGATGGTTTTGACCACCTTTCGCGCAGATTCGTCGCTGCAGAGTTCGCCGGTGACCGGCGGGATCGACGGGCAGGGCAGGGTAGTAATCGCGAGCTATCCGCGGCGCGCCAAGAGTGTCAACGTCCGACGCAACCCGAGGGCCAGCGTGGTCGTGCTCTCGGACGAATTCAACGGTGCCTATGTGCAACTCGACGGAGACGCGGAGGTGATCGACGTGCCCGAAGCTGTGGAACTGCTCGTCGACTATTACCGCGTGATCGCCGGCGAACACCCGGATTGGCAGGACTATCGCCGCGCCATGCTCGACCAGGGCAAGTGTCTGATCCGGGTGACCCCGCGCCGGTGGGGCCCGGTGGCTACCGGTGGTTTCCCGCCGATGTAACGAGGATTCGCGGCGCTCAACAACTCGCGAGTGAAAGGCAGGTTCATAGCGCTGCCCGGCCAGACGTACGATCCCGTCAGGCACGATTCAGTAACATGGCTAAGTATCGGGCGGCTGGCTCGGCGGGGCGGTCCCGGAGGGGAGGCACAGGTGTCATCACTTGGTTCGGCACGTACCGAGGGCGACAGTTGGGATTTGTCCTCCAGCGTAGGAGCGACCGCAACGATGGTGGCGGCGTCCCGAGCGCTGGCTTCTCGTCACCCAGATCCGCTGCTCGATGATCGGTTCGCCGAGCCGTTGGTGCGCGCAGTCGGGCACCCATTCTTCACCCGCATGCTGGACGGTGAAATCCCTTTCGAAGACAACGATATGCCCTTGACTCTGCGGCAGCGGTGCGAGCAGATGGCAGTTCGCACAAGATTTTTCGACGACTTCTTCCTCGCCGCGACCACCGCCGGGTTACGTCAGGCCGTCATCTTGGCTGCCGGGCTCGACGCACGGGCGTACCGGCTGCCCTGGCCGGCGGGCGCGGTGGTGTTCGAGGTTGACCAGCCCGAGGTGATCGCTTTCAAGAGCGCCACGCTGGCTCAACTGGGGGCCGAAGCGACCGCCGAACGCCGCGCCGTCAGCGTCGACCTGCGTGATGATTGGCCAAATGCATTGCGCAACAACTTCTTCGATACCGCAGCGCCCACCGCCTGGATCGCTGAGGGCCTGCTGCCCTACTTGCCGCCGGAGGCCCAGGACCGGCTACTGGACAACATCACCGCACTCAGCGCGCCGGGCAGCCGCCTGGCCACGGAGAACATCACCGACATGAGCGTGTTTACCGACGAGCGCGCTCGGTCCTTACGCAGTGGCTGGAGCAAGCACGGACTGGATATCGATGTCGCGGATTTGGTGTGGGTCGGTCCACGCCGTCCAGCCGGTGAGCAGCTGGTATCCACGGGCTGGAGGGTTACCCAATACGCCACCGAGCAGCTGTACGCCGACCATGGGTTTGCAGTACCTGATAACGAGATCCTCGCGACGTTTCGCGGTGCCATCAGCTACATCAGCGCCGAACTGGGCTGATACGCGCTCGCGCGATGTCGGGGCGCGGCGAGAAAGTAGCTCCGCAGAGACAGGACGCACGCAATGATCGAAAGTGTCGGCATCGTCGGTTCGGGATCCGTCGCGCACGCAATCGCCAAGCAGCCCATACCCCCACCAGGCCGAGGGCCGACAGATCGTGTTCTACGCCGGTGACGACGAGGCCGCAGGTACGGACTTCGCCGAGTTCGTCGAGCGGCTGGGGTTCGCCCCTGTGTCGGTGGGAGGGCTGCGCAGCCGCGGCAGATTGATGTAGCTCGGTGGCGTACTCAGCGGCGTGCACGCGCTGCGGCAGGACTGATACGTCCGGCATGCTGCGGAGTGCGAGTAGCCTGAAACAATGATTTCAACTTTGGATAGGCAACCCTTAGTCGGTACTCTTGCCGATCTGTACGATAAAGCGCATACGCAGCGGCAGTCCGGCCGGCCCCGCGGGGCGCGTCCCGACGTGCTCAACTCGCCAACGGCCAGCGCCAAAGAACGCGCAGACGCCCTCAGCGATGTCTACATGCCGATCAGTGCTGTGGCAGGACGTCTGCTGTACTCGCTGGTGCGAGCAGCAAAACCGACCACGGTGGTCGAATTCGGGATGTCTTACGGAATCTCCACACTGCATTTGGCGGCCGCCGTAATCGACAATGGCGCCGGCCACGTGTTCACCACCGAGTTGAGCGAAAAGAAGATAGCGGCGGGGTCGAAGACCTTTGCCGCCGCCGGGGTCGACAAAGCCATCACGATCCTCAAGGGCGACGCACTCGACACGCTCAGCCAAGTTACCGGCGAGATCGCGGTGGTGCTGCTCGACGGCTGGAAGGAAATGTATCTTCCGGTTCTCCGGCATATCGAAGGGCAACTCCCCGCCGGAGCCCTGATCCTCGCCGACAATGCCAACCACTCGGGCGCCGCCACCTACCTCGAGTACGTGCGCGACCCCGCCAACGGCTACACCACCACCAACTTCCCCGGCAAGGAAAACGACACCATGGAGCTGAGCTGCCGCAACTAACAAGGCGACGTTCGGCGAGTCCTAGAGGTGGCGGCGGGCAATCGCGACGGCATTTCGAAGTCCTTGTTCATCGAGGGCGATGGCAGTAAGGGTCGGTACCGCGGCGGCGGCAAGTCGGGTCAGCGTGTGGCCGGGTGTCGATTCCACCGTGCAGGTGATACCGAGTTCGCTCATAAGGCGGATCCCGTCATACCAGCGAACCGGCCGGCTCACCGAAGACGCAAGGTCATCGTGGACTGCCGCTGCCGAATTCGCACTGCGGCCACCAACATTGGTGATGTATCTGATGGCGGGTTCGCGACGTGGAAGCGCTGACAGGCAGGACCGCAGCGCCTGCGAGGTCGGCTCCTGCAACGGTCCGTGTGAGGCCACCTCGACGTCAAGGCGTTCGAACGACCTGGCACCGTCGCGGCAGGCGAGTTGTTCGGCTGCGGTGAGCGCCGGGATCGTGCCACCGAGGACAGTCTGGTTGGCACTGTTGACGTTCGCCAGCCACACGGGTTCTTTCGGTGTTGTGGCTTTCTCGGCGAGCTTCTGGGCAACGATCGGCCTCAGGCCGGTGATCGCAGCCATCCCCCAAGGGCGGCCGCTGCACACTGCCCGCATCGACTCGCCGCGCTCGCACACAGCCATCAGCGCTTCGCGCAATGTGAGTACTCCAGCCACAACGGCTGCAGCGAATGCGCCCACTGAGTGTCCGGCCACGAATGCCGGTGTCAGCCCCGCGTCGTCGACCAGCGCCCGTCCACATGCAGCGCCGGTGACGACCAGGCTGAGCTGGGTCGTGACGGTGTCCTGCCCCGGGTTGTCGAGGTCGCCGGTGACCCGTAGTTCCGTGCAGGCCGAGCGGGCTTCGGCGATCACGGCCCCTGCGGCCGGGGAGTCGGGGACGGCCTGCAGCATGCCGGGTCGCTGGGCGCCCTGGCCGGGAAACAGCAGTGCCACGCTCATGGTGTCAATGCGGCGGCGTCGATGAGGCGCGGTCCGGTCGCGGATCTGACAAGAAGATGTGGTGCTTGGGAGGTGATCTCAGCGAGCGCGATGGCTCCCCATGGAAACTCGATCTGGCAGTCGATGCGAACGATTGCGCTTTCGAGCACCCGATCCAGAGCGCAAAGCCGTTGCCTGACTGCGGCGTTCGCATCATTGACGTAGACCGCGAGGTCTAGATCGCTGGCCGGATGTACATGAGGGGCACCGGAGGCGAGTTCGAATCCGACCGCGCCAGTGGGTCCCCAGCGCAGTCCGGTAGCCATCAGTTGCGGACGTATTGCGCGCAGCGCCTCAATCGCCGGCAGGCCCCGATGGGCGCGTAGGTCGACTCGGCTAAGTTCTCCCGGTACAACGTGTTTCATTATCGCAGCGCTAGGCAGGGTCAGCGCGTATCGATGCGCTCTGGTGGTGCCGCGCACCCC
>Ga0209248_10000802_pt1 | contig 9894 bp, 10 predicted proteins | sample BogFormECP04_OM1_FD_188241 | JGI IMG/M metagenome (GOLD analysis project Ga0209248, IMG submission 188241) | Bog forest soil microbial communities from Calvert Island, British Columbia, Canada - ECP04_OM1 (SPAdes) (version 2) | ecosystem: Environmental > Aquatic > Freshwater > Wetlands > Bog ... | reverse complement strand
GTCATCGGCTTCACCGCACGCATCCCTTGGCTCAAACACCATCGAAACACCCCGGCCTGGCGCGTTGGCAGCAGGAACGAGGCCGGCTCCTGGACTGCCCCGAGGGCGCCCGCAATCAACACGCAGAGGTCCTCTTCGGTTTCGGCCACGCCGTATGCGGCGCGATACATGGTGAGGGTCGTCGCGTAAGCGGTGATCCGTCCGTCACGGACAGCGACGAAGGGCGAGAAAACGGGTGCCCGGATCGCGTCGAGCAACTCGGCTGTCCGTTCGAACCCGTGCACGCGCAGGCAAAGGCGTTCGCACTCCTCGACGTCGTCCTCCTCGAGCGGACGCACGCTCATCCCGCGGCACTGTCACGTTAATTTGTGTTGGCGACCTGGGAGGATCGGTGGGGTGAGCACCGCAACGGCGTCGTACAAGGGTCACCGGTATCCGGTGGAGATCATCAACCATTGCGTGTGGCTGTACTTTCGGTTCCCGCTGAGCTTTCGTGAGGTTGAGGAGCTGATGATTGCGCGTGGTGTCGTGGTGAGTTACGAGACGATCCGGCGCTGGTGTGCCAAGTTCGGGCAGGCCTACGCCAACCAGCTGCGCCGGCGGCGCCCGCGTCCGGGCGACAAGTGGCACCTCGACGAGGTGTTCGTGAAGATCAACGGCATCACCCATTACTTGTGGCGCGCGGTCGACCAGCATGGCAACGTGCTCGACGTGTTGGTGGAGTCGCGGCGAAACGCCAAGGCGGCCAAGCGGTTTTTCCGTAGGCTACTCAAGGGCCTGCGCTATGTGCCGCGTGTGCTGGTGACTGACAAGCTGGCCAGCTACGGGGTCGCTCACCGCGAGCTGATGCCGTCGGTGGCCCACCGGCAGTCGCGGTATCTGAACAATCGCGCCGAGAATTCTCATCAGCCCACCCGACAACGTGAACGGGCGATGAAACGCTTTAAATCGGTGCGGCATGCGCAGCGGTTCCTGTCGGCCTTTAGCGGCATCTCCGCACACTTTCGACCACGACGGGTTCGGCTCAGCGCAACCGGATGGCGAACCGAGATGGCCGAACGCTTCGCGGTCTGGCGTCAGGTCACCGAGTTCGACGCTGCCGCCTGAAATGTCAACGACCCAACACTGATCCATCGCCACAACATTAAAACAAACTGCACCACTACACATTTCAATCAACGTGACAGTGCCTCCGGCGACTACCCAACGGCTGCGTGCGACGCTTTAACGACTCAATTGCAAGATCACGACTCGTGTCGTAGGCGGGCAAGTCCCCCCTCGGACACCCTGTGTGATGAGTCGGATCATGGCCTTTGCATCGAGATTGCCGTCGTGGCTGCGATAGGCGCGAAGCGCGACCGCCACGGCAATCTGGGCGAAAGACCGACTTACACATGTCGCGGATTCTCGCAGTCATCCCGGACACGCAAAGCGTTCCCGCACAACGCCCGTCTTGGTCAAGTCGTCTTGAGAACCCCGCCGCCACACGTAGGCTAAACGGGGGCCATCAGCCGGGAGTGCAACCAATGAACCCACCGAGTCGCTTTATCCGGCGCACAGCGACGCTTACGTTTCGGGACCGCCGCGAAGCTGGTCGCGCGCTCGCCGAGGAGCTAACGTCCTACCGCGGCAAGGACGGTTTGCTTGTCCTGGGGTTGGCTCGCGGTGGTGTTCCCGTCGGCTGGGAAATCGCCTCGGCGTTGCATGCCGCGCTGGATGTGTTCCTGGTGCGCAAGCTCGGAGTACCGCGTTGGTCCGAGCTTGCGATGGGCGCATTGGCCAGCGGCGGCGTGGTCGTGATGAACAACGACGTCGTTTCCGGCTTGCAGATCACCGACGAGCAGGTGCGGTCGGTGATCGACAGCGAGACGGCCGAGCTTACGCGCCGCGAGGAGGCGTATCGCGGCGGTCAACCCGGCGCCGACCCGCGGGGCAAGATCGTGATACTGGTCGACGACGGCATCGCCACCGGTGCCAGCATGCTGGCTGCGCTCCGGGCCGTGCGAGCAGCCGGCCCGCAATCGATCGTCGTCGCGGTACCTGTTGGGCCGCAATCAGTCTGCCGCGAACTCGCGCGGGAAGTCGACGACGTGGTGTGCGCGACCATGCCGCCGACCTTCGAAGCCGTCGGACAGGTTTACGCCGACTTCCATCAAGTCACTGACGATGAAGTTCGCGAGCTGCTCAATACGCCAACCAGGTGAGCCTGTCGGCCCTTTCATTTGGGCTCCCGTATTGGCTGATCGATTTGGCTCTATTTGGCGTCGTCGCTGCGGCCCTCGGCGGGTACCGCCGATTCCTCGCTCGCGTCGGTGCCGGCTTTCTCCGACGATTTCGCGCCCTGGTCGCCCTCGTCTGGGACTTCCTCGGGGTAGTCGACGTAGCCGTCCTCTTCGACTAGAGCCTTATCTCCGGCCCTTTCTTCGGTCCCGTCTTCGTCAGAGCCTTCGGCGCCCGCGGTAGGTCGCTGGCGCTCGCGTATTGCGTCGATAATCAGCAGCACCACGCCCAGGGCACTGGCACCAATGCACACCCAGGCCACCAGTTCGTTGCTGGTGACGACCGCGAACACCAACGCGACAAGCCCGATAAGGGCTAAAACCAGCGCAACGATCAGCATCGATCATCCTCCAGCCGACAAGCGGTACTCCAGGTACTAGTTGTTTCCCCGGTTGAATTGGTCGAACGCACCAGCGTCTGCGCTGGAATCGACCGGTGCCGCCGATCCGCGCTGGCCGAGTTCCTCGAGCTGAGATTCCAGGTAGGTCTTGAGTCGGGTGCGATACTCGCGTTCGAAGGTACGTAGCTGCTCGAGGCGGCCTTCCAGCACAGTGCGCTGCTGGTTGATGGTTCCCATGATCTCGGAATGCTTGCGTTCTGCGTCAGCCTGCAGAGCGTCGGCCTTCTCCTGGGCTTGGCGCAACTGACTCTCGGAGCGGGTTTGGGCATCCCCCAACATGGCGTCGGCGCGCTGCCGGGCCTCGGCGACCGAGGTCTCGGCGGTGTGACGGGCCTCGCTGAGGATTTGGTCGGCGTTGGCGCGGGCATCGGCCAGCAGCTTGTCCGATTCGGCCTTGGCGGTGCTGGTCAGCCGGTCAGCGGTGTCTTGAGCCAAGCCCAGCACCCGAGCGGCCTTCATGGCCTGCTCCTCGTTGAACCCCGACGGCGCCGGAGCCGCCACCGGGACCGGGGCCGGCTTGACAGGCTCTGGTTCGGGTTCGTAGACGGGAATGGTTTGGGTGGGCGCAGCGGCAACAGCGGGGCCGGCTCCGGCGCGGGAGGCCAGTTCGCGGTCCAGCTGCTCGATACGCTGACGGAGATCGGAATTCTCCTCGATAAGCCGCGTCAGCTCGTTCTCCACCAAGTCGAGGAATGCGTCGACCTCGTCTTCGTTGTATCCGCGCTTACCGATGGGCGGCTTACTGAACGCCACATTGTGGACGTCGGCTGGTGTAAGCGGCATTGTTCGTCCCCTCGAGTTCCTGTTAATCCGATCTGGAAAGTGTAGAACGCAGTGGTAGCCATCGCGCAACTGCCGCCCATCCTGTCACACCAGACCCGGCCGTTGCCGATTACTTCAATGAATAAGAGCAAATTTCAAACTGCAAGATCAAATAAAACCCATTCGTTTGATCTTTGAAATCAGGGGGACCGAACCGACGCCGAACCGTGGCCGAATCGTCGCCCAGCTCCCCTCGAACGGCGGCGGCATGGGGTCACGCCGCGGCGCCGAACGCCAGTTGCATGCCGATGAACGCGACCAGCAGCAGCACCATGATTGACAGGTCGAAGCGGACCGCACCGATGCTGAGTTGAGGGATCAGCCGACGTAGTAGTTTCACCGGTGGGTCGGTGATCGACATGATGATCTCGAGGATCACCACGGTGATACCGCTCGGGCGCCAGTCGCGGCTGAACGAGCGGATGAACTCAACGACGACCCGAGCGATCAGCAGCAGCCAGAAGCTGAACAGCGCAAACCCAAGGATCTGAAAGAACAATACCAACTAGAGCCCCGACCTTAACGATGAGAATGTCAATCGCCAGCGTACCGACTCGGAGCGTCGGCACACATCTCATGGTGGCCTGAGTAAGCGCTGTGCGACGGTTGGGCTATCCGCCCTGCCGTGTTGCCTTCGGGGCAGGTGTGTCTATTGGTAAGCGTAGAAGCCGGTTTCGGCGATCCGGCGGCGCTCCTCCGGGGATACGTCGACGTCAGCGGGCGACAGCAGGAACACCTTGGTCGCGACCTTGTCGAACGAGCCGCGCAACGCGAAGGCCAAGCCGGCCGCGAAGTCGACCAGGCGTTTGGCGTCGGCATTGTCCATCGACACCAGATCCATGATGACCGGGGTGCCGTCCCGGAACCGCTCGCCGATGGTGCGGGCCTCGCTGTAGTCCTTTGGCCGCAGCGTGGTGATCTTCGACAGCGGGTGGCCTTCCTCGAACATCATCGCCATCCGGCGCGGATCCATCGCCAGCGCGCCGCGAGTGGAATTGCGCAACCACGATCCGAGGCGCGGCCGCGTCATGTCGGGCCGGTCGAACTCGCGGGGCCGGTAGTGGGGTTCCTCACCATAGGCGCCGCGATAACCACTCGGCGGCGGGTAGTCGGCCGGCTCGGCGCGTGGATCGTCGTAGTCACGTCCTTCATAGTGGCCGTAACCGTCGTCGAACCGCTGGCGCGGGAAACCGCGCGAGGGAGCGCGGTCGTCGTAGTACTCGTCGTCGTAATCATCCATCGGAGCCATACCGAAATAGGCCTTGAACTTGTGCAGTGTGCTCATTGCGCTGACCCCTTCTAGCCCCTGGGAATTCTGGTGTCTGTGATGAAGATGTGACTACAGTGACTATTCACGGTGACGGTAGCCGCCGAGGACCCAATAGCGCGGTACCGACACGCACACACGTCGAACCGTGTTTGACGGCAACTTCGAGATCGTTGGACATACCAGCGGAAAGACCCACCGCCTTCGGGTGCGATTCGAGCACCCGGCAGTGCTCGAATTGCAGCCGGTCGAAGGCATCGACCGGCTCCCAGTCCAGTGGCGGGAGGCCCATCAACCCGATCAGTTCCAGACTTTTCGACTCCTCGACCTGCGCGCAGACCTGGTCGACTGCCCCGGGTGCCAGGATGTCGACGCCGCCGCGGGACACATCGCCGTCGAGGCTGACCTGAACGTAGACCCGTAGTTGGCTGGCGCGATGGCCCTCGGTCACCGCCGCCCTGACTGCCCGATCAAGCGCGGTCACCAACTGCGAGCTGTCGATCGAATGAGCGGTGTGCGCCCAGCGGGCCAGCGAGCGGGATTTCTTCCGCTGGATTTGACCGACCATATGCCAGTGCAGTTCCCCCGAATCCGCGCGCCGTGAAGCCCCTTGCAATCGCGCGAGTTCGGCCAGCTTGGCCGACGCTTCTTGCTCGCGCGATTCGCCAACGGACCGACAACCCAATCGGTACAAAATCGCAACATCGGTCGCTGGAAAGAATTTCGTAATAGGCAGAAGTTCAATTTCGCCGACATTGCGTCCCGCCGCTTGCGCCGCGACCGCAAGTCGCGATCGCACAGTCGCCAAGGCATGCGTCAATTCCGATTCGCGGTTTCCTCCGTCTCCAGGGGCTGGTGTCTGGCCCGCCATGGCGGTCACTCCATCCAGACCAGCGACGCCAGGCGCCCGGTCGGCGCACCCCGACGATGACTGAACAAAGATCGGTCGGCCACTGTGCAGCGCGGATCGATGTCGATCGACGTGACACCCAAATCCCGGAGTTGGCAGGCGATTCCGGCCCGAAGGTCGAGTCCTGGAGTTCCGGCCGCGGTGGTGGTGCGGCTGCCCGGCAGCGCGGCCTCGACCTCGTCGGCCATGGCCGCAGGCACTTCGTAGTTGCGACCGCTAACCGCCGGGCCGAGCAGTGCCGAGATGTCGCCGGCCTGCGCGCCCCGGCTCAGCATCGCCTCCACCGCGCGAGCCACCACGCCCCGCTGGGCGCCGACGCGACCGGCATGGACCGCAGCGGCCACACCGGCGCGCGCGTCGGCCATCAACACCGGCACGCAGTCGGCAGTGACCACCGCCAGCGCCAGTCGGGGTGTGCTGGTGACAAGTGCGTCGGTGTCTTCGACCGCGCCCTCGCGCGGCTCGTCGACCACCTCGACCCGATCACCGTGGACCTGACTCATCCACACCACCCGGTCAGCACCGAGGCCAACGGCGACGGCCAGCCGGGCGCGGTTAGCGGCCACCGCAGCCGGGTCGTCACCGACGTGGTCGCCAAGGTTGAAAGTATCGAACGGCGGTACCGAGACACCGCCTGCTCGCGTGGTGGTAACTCGCCGGATCCGAATGCTCACCTGACCAGTATCGGAGATCCCAGAAAAATTCTGGTCGGCCGGCTGGCCGCGACGCCCGGCGATGGTCGGCGTGTGCCTCACAGTCTCAGCGGCGCATGAATGGCGGCACATCGACGTCGTCGTCATCGCCGCCAATGCTCAAGGTCGCGCCGTTGGTGTGCAACGGCACACTGACGGCGTCGACCGGCTCGAACAGCGTCGAGGTGAGCTTGCCGGCCTTCGCCGACTCGATTCTGTGGGCGCCGATTTTTTCCCCCGCAGTGCCGCCGACGACCGGCTTGCGGCCGGCTCCGCCGGCATCGAAGCCCGCCGCGATCACGGTGACGCGCACCTCGTCACCCAGCGAGTCGTCGATGACGGTGCCGAAAATGATGTTGGCTTCCTGATGGGCGGCGTCCTGGACTAGAGAGGCCGCCTCGTTGATCTCGAACAGGCCCAGGTCGCTGCCGCCGGCGATCGACATCAGCACACCCTGGGCGCCCTCCATTGACGCTTCCAGCAGCGGTGAGTTGATGGCGATCTCGGCGGCTTTAAGCGCACGTCCGTCGCCCCGGGCTGAGCCGATACCCATCAGCGCGGTTCCTGCGCCGGACATGATGCCCTTGACGTCGGCGAAGTCGACGTTGATCAGCCCCGGTGTGGTGATCAGGTCGGTGATGCCCTGCACGCCGTTGAGCAGCACCTCGTCGGCGCTGCGGAACGCATCCATCAGGGATACCGCGGCATCCCCCATCTGCAGTAACCGGTCGTTGGGAATCACGATGAGGGTGTCGCAGCTCTCCCGCAGCGAGGCGATGCCGTTTTCGGCCTGATTGCCGCGCCGCTTGCCTTCGAACGAGAACGGCCGGGTGACCACACCGACGGTCAAGGCTCCCATTTTGCGGGCGATGCTGGCAACGACGGGTGCCCCGCCGGTCCCGGTTCCGCCCCCTTCGCCGGCGGTGACGAACACCATGTCCGCCCCGCGCAGCAGTTCTTCGATCTCGTCCTTGGCGTCGTCGGCGGCCTTGCGCCCGACCTCGGGGTCTGCGCCTGCGCCCAGCCCACGGGTGGAATCGCGGCCGACGTCGAGCTTGACGTCGGCATCGCTCATCAACAACGCCTGCGCGTCGGTGTTGATCGCGATGAACTCCACGCCTTTGAGGCCCTGCTCGATCATCCGGTTGACGGCGTTGACGCCACCGCCACCGATGCCGACAACCTTGATGACGGCCAGGTAATTGTGTGGGGGGGTCATCATTCGTCTTCCTCCCTGGTGGGACTCGGGCTCCATCGTCTGGACTCGGGATCCTGGCAAACCCTCAACCTCAACTATAGGCTTAGAGTTATGTCAAGTAGTTCCGCGCAAACAGAACGGTATGGGCACGGGGCGCGCCAACCTCGCAGGCGCGCCGACGCGCGGTCGGCAAATTTTGGTCAATTTTTGCCTCGAACGTGCGGCTGGCGTCGACACTCGGCGCCCCTCGCGATGGGATCGCGGTCCGGCATCACGCTCGGGCCCTGCGCGAATTGCTATTTCACGGTCGGCAGATCTGGGCTGGAAACGTCGTAGGTCCGCCCCGGCTGGGTCAGCAGCGCTGCCAGCTTTTCGGCCTTCTCGTCGGTACGGTCGGTGGTGCCCCAGATCACCACGCGTCCATCGCCCAGCGTGAGGGTGATCGAGGCCACCGATGGGGCCGCGATCCGGCCCACCTGACCTAAGACTTCGGGACGCAGCGCGATCAGTACCTGCAGCGCCGCCTTGGTCGCCGGGTCAGTTGGCGCGGGATTCGCGACATCGATATAAGGCAACGCCGGCGGTGGCGGAGCGGTTGCGAAGTCGACACCATCGCGGTCAAACAGGTGTGGGCCGTCGGGAAAATCCTTGACCACCAACGGGACTCGCTCGACGACGGTGATCCGCAACGCCGATGGGTATTGGCGTTGCACCCGCGCGCTGGCCACCCGCCGGATCGCCGCCACCCGGTCGGCGACCTGGTTGGTGTTGATCTGAAGCAACGGCGTGCCTGGCTGAACCCCCGCCGCAACGAGGACCTCATCACGGGTCACCGCCCCGATTCCGGTGACCACGATGTTGCGCGCCGACATCGCCGGCGTGAAATAGAGGACCAGCCCCAGCCCGATCCCGACGATGGCCAACACCACCGACGCGAGCAGCATTTTCAAACCCCGAACAACGCCTCGCGCAACGGGTTTGGGCTGGCTGGCGACGCGCCCCCCGGCCCGGCGTTTGGCCTCACGACGCGCTTGCTCGATCGCGGTCGCGCGAGCCTGCACGGCCCGGCGCTCGGCCCGTTCCCGGCGGGCGCGCCGGCGTGGCCCTTCGACTTCGGCTTCATCCGCCTGCATTTGGCCGTCTTGCGCGTCTTGCGGGCTTTGGGGGTTTTGGGGGGTTTGGGGATTTTGGGGATTTTGGGGATTTTGGGGATTTTGGGGATTTTGGGGACTGAAGCGCAGCGGTTCCGTGATCGCAGTGTCGGCGGCATCTCCCGCCACGTCGCCGGCCACCAGGTCGGTCGGCGCAGCGTCGTCCGGCTCGCTCATCGCAATGCGCCCGGCCGGCCTGGCTCGCTGCGGTTGGCCCGCACCTGCAGCGCGGTCACGATCTCCGCCCCCAGCAAGGTCACATCGCCCGCGCCCATTGTGACGACGACGTCGCCCGGACCAGCAGCGGCGGCCACCGCCTCGGCGACCGCAGAGAAGTCCGGGAGGTAGAGCACCGGCACCCTGACGTGCTCAGCGACGCTGGCCCCGCTCACACCGGCGAGCGGTTGTTCGCGGGCACCATAGACGTCGAGGACGAATACCTGGTCGGCGGCATCCAGCGCACGACCGAATTCGGCAGCGAAAGCCTTTGTGCGCGAGTACAAGTGAGGCTGAAACACCACGAGCAGACGACCTTCGCCACTTTGGTCGACCAGGGTGCGGACCGCCGCCAGCGTCGCGCTGACCTCGGTCGGGTGGTGGGCGTAGTCGTCGAACACCTGCACCGACGCCTTAGCAGTCCCGACTACCCCGACCAGTTCAAATCGACGTCGCACTCCCTCAAACCCGGCCAGCCCGTCGAGCACCCCATCGGCGCTCGCGCCGACCTCGATCGCCGCCAGCAGTGCGCCCAGCGCATTGAGCGCCATGTGTCGGCCGGGCAGCGACAGTCGCATCACACGCACAGCTTCGCCGGCCAACTGAATGTGCGCGACCGCCTCGGTGCCCTGTTGCTCCCACGCCACCAGCGCGCCGGCCAGGGTGTCGCTCGGCCGGTCGGGTGAAGACCCGTATCGCAGCACTCGAATCCCCAGCTCGGCGGTGCGCTGAGCCAGTGCAGCCGCCCCGGGGTCGTCGGTGCACACTACCAGCGCTCCACCGGGGGCAAGCCGCTCCACGAACGAGTCGAACACCCCGACATAGGCATCGGCACTGCCGTAGAAGTCCAGGTGATCGCACTCGATGTTGGTGACCACAGCGACGTTGGGCGTGTATTCCAGTAGCGAGCCGTCGCTTTCGTCGGCCTCGGCGACAAAGCAGTCGCCGCTGCCGTGGT
>Ga0209248_10000797_pt1 | contig 9936 bp, 4 predicted proteins | sample BogFormECP04_OM1_FD_188241 | JGI IMG/M metagenome (GOLD analysis project Ga0209248, IMG submission 188241) | Bog forest soil microbial communities from Calvert Island, British Columbia, Canada - ECP04_OM1 (SPAdes) (version 2) | ecosystem: Environmental > Aquatic > Freshwater > Wetlands > Bog ... | reverse complement strand
TCACGACAACAGGGAATTAATTCCGCCTTATCAGGCCGGAACAGGGAATTGCCTTAAACCGATCCGCTCGCGGCGATGATGCATCTATTCCACGTTGTCGCCTTATGACGGGGGCCGCGCCGCCCTGGCGTGATCAGTCGCCCGGACCGTCCGAGGGCCTGCGCTGCAGGAAGTCGTAGCCGACGATCCGCGTCGGTTGACCGCAAATGGCCCGCGACGCCGCCGCGCCCGACATGACCGCGCCCTCGATCGCTGTGGTGTTGAAGCCGTGTCGCGTGCCCTCCCCGGCGAGGACGACGTTGTCGAAACCGGACTCTTGTGGGTGTAGCCGGTACTTCGTGGTCCCCGCCGCGGACAGCGTGCAGCACTCCGTCGGATCGATATTGGCGCGCCAGAACTGCGCGTCGAAGCGCTTGTCGCCGACAACGTCCGCCGGCGCGGCGAGAACGTTCCAGTCGAAAATGCCCTCAGCGTCAGCAGCTGGCCACATCGCGGCCGAGCGCGTGTTCAGCCAGTCGATCGCCTGGGCGCGGATCTCGGCTTTCGCCTGGGCAGGCACGCCGGCGTTCCGCGACGGCTCGCGAAAGAGCGTGGTCTTGTATGTGCCGGTGAGGTAGTGCAGCGACAGCGGCGCTGGGGCAGGCCAACATTCGAACGCAATCACCTGCGTCATGTCCGCCCAGATGTTCAGGTATTCCGGGCCGGACACGGTGGCCGCCTTGCCGGTGCTCCAGCCGAGATCCTCTGTCGCGCGGTTGCACCAGAGCTGCACCGACTGCGTCGGCACGACCCCGACGTTGCGGACGAAGTCGTCGAAGCGTTGGCTGACCCGCATCAAGCCCGCGCACATGCTCTTGTCCACGTCGTTCAATGGCTTGTAGGCGCCGAGCGAGATCGCCAGGATGACGGTGTCGAAGTCGGCGCCGCGCGTCAGCGTCTCCTGGTCGACTTTGCGGGGGCACCAGTAGCTTTCGAAATTCACGCCGTCCCGTCGCAGCGCGTCTCCTTCGACCAACTGCTCCCAGAACGGCTCCGCCGGCCAGTAGGTCAGCCCATCCATGGTGGCGGTCGGCGTGTAGTCCTTGCCGTCAATGACGTCGGCCTGGCGATCGAGCCGAATCATCTGGACCAGGGTCCCTTCCGCCTCGATGCTCGTCACCTTGCGAAAGAAACGGAACCGCACGCCGGCCTGGAGCAGGTGCTCGTAGAGCGGCGCCACGATGACCTCGCCCATCCCCGCTTGGATGTCATACATCATCGAACCCTTGTAGGTGCCAACTAGGCGCATGATCACGCCGAGGCCAGTGCCTGCGGCATAGGACGGCTGCGCCACGTCCCCGTTTTGATACTGGAACAGCGTGTCGTAGAGGACGCGTACGACGGTCGAGTTGTCGACGACTTGTGGGTCGGCGTCGTGCAGTTTCAGCCAGTCGCGAAAGTCCATTTCGTCGAGCGACTCGAGGCTTCGGTTCGGGCAGATCAGGTCGTTCCAGATTCCGTCCAACGTCGCCCGAAAGATCTCCAGGATCTCGAGAATCATGCGGTCGTTGACACTTGCGCCGGCGCTGGCGGCGACCGTGCGGGCGTGTGCATCGCGGGCGCGGCCGACCAGGACGAGGAGAACTCGGAAATCGGCTTCGCTCAGCCCCACGACGTGCGAACCGAACGCGCTCAGGAATTGAAGCGCCGACGAGATCAGCGAGCCCGGATGCGGCGTGTCCACCGTCGCCCGCAGATCCTGTCCGCCGAAATACTCCTCGAGCCAGCCGAGCGCCGTCTCGATAATCTCGCCCCAGGTAGGCAGCAGGGCGCCGTCGCCGGGCACGCCGCTGTTGCGAGGCCAGCGCAGCGGCCAGAAGCTCCATGCGCCGTCGGGGTTGAGGACGCCAACGGGCGTGTAGTCTTGCGGCTTCACCGCGTCCTGCCAGGTCCGAAGCTTGCCGCCGGGCGGCGGCGTGCGCGCCGCATAGAGTTCCTGGATCAGCTGGAAGGTGTTCTCGTAGCAACCGAACCAGACGTGCAGGCCGTGCTCGAGGCTGCGCAGCGGGTGCTCTTGCTCGATCTCGCTCCACCCCGTATCCCGGCCGCTCGCCGCCTTGCCGCCGAGCCGCCAGCCCAGCTGGTAGACTGTGACCGAGTTCTGCTCGCGCAACTCCGCGGTCTTTGTCAGCTGATAGGCGGCAGTCAGCCCCGCCATACCGCCGCCGAGGATCGCAATCTTTCGTTGTGTCATTTCCCCCCCTTGCAGCCGTCTCGCGCGACGACCGGCTGATCGCGCGCCACCACTTGCGGAACGATGGTGCGATGCGCTGTGTAGTCCCACGGTTTTGCCCCGAGTGCGGCCAGCGCGGCGCCCGACTCGCGGACGTGCCCGACCTGCTCGGCGGGATCGCGACAGACCCCGGCCAACGCGCGACGGCACAGCGCCTGCTCGAGCGGCAGGCCGAACTGGCTGGCGCAAGCGAGCCCTCGCCGGAACAGCCCTTCGGCCTGAGTCCGGCGGCCTTGCAGAAGCGCCATCCGCCCGGCGAGCACGTCCGCGCGGGGGCGGCAGATCGCCGTCGGCCCGGAATAGCGCCGGATGGCGCGGCACGCGGCCTGGGCCCGAGTGAGCAGCCCCGCACGCGCGGCGCCGGAGGCCGCCGTCCGCTCGGCCAGGGCCAGATGCACCTCGATAACGGCCGAGACGCTGAACATCGCCGTCGCAGTGGTGGACACACTTTCCGTCATGGTGTCGAGCGCGCGGGCCGCGACGTCATCCGCGGCCTCGGCGTCGCCCGCCTGCAGCAGCGCGGCCGCCGTCAGTCCGTCGCACATCAACCGGTCGCCGCGCCGCAGACGTTGGTCTCGCGTCGCCGCCATCCGGTCCAGCGTCTCTTCCGGCAGGCAGCCCTGCAGCATGTCGAGTATGCTCAGCCCGGCCAGCACCCAGGCCGGCAACGCGCCGTACTGCACCCGCGGCGCTGGCGGCACGAAAAGCGCGAGCGTCTCAGCCGCATGCGCGTAATCCCCCGTTGCGACCGCCGAGAACGTCTCCATGAAACGGTGCGACTGGTAGCGCGATCGATCGCCCAGGCGGGCGCAGATCTCGGCGCCCTTCTCGCTATGGGATCGGGCGGCCGGCGCGTTTCCAGCCTGGAACGAGTAGACGCCTGCGAGCAGGTGCGCCCAGCCGAGATCGTGCGGCGCGCCGTAGCGTTCGGCCAAGGCGATCGACCTGTCGCGGTAGCGCTGCGCCATTCCGTGCCGGCCGACCAGACCGAGACCGATCGCCAGCCCGCCGTTACCTTCAATCATTTCCGGCACGGCGCCGACGCTCTCCGCCTTGTTGAGGGCCGTGAGCATCCCGTGCAGCAGCGGCAGCGTGCCGGTCGTGAACCAAGCGTGCTCGGCAAACCGCGTATGCAGATGAGCCGACAACCGCGCCCGCTCCTGCGCCGCCGCGTCGCGCGGCTTGCGCATCCAGCCGAGCCGATGCAGGCCTTGTCGCGCTGCCTCGCCGAGAGTCGCGACCGCCATACGGGAGGCCGTCGGAGGTAGACGAATGTTATTGAGGGCCAGGCATTCCTTGAACTGCTCGCCAGCCTGCGCGAAGCGCGACGTAGCATGGAAGGCCTCGCCGCGGATATTGGCGATTTCCGCGCGGGTTGCCGCGGACTCGTCGGACCGCCGCCGCACCAGGCGCTCGGCCCGCTCGGCGTGCATGAGCGCATCGTCGTTGGCGTATCGCCGCAACGCCAGTTGCGCCGCCCGCAGACGATATCGGATCGGTTTCTCCAACGCTCCGGCGAGTTCCCAATGGTGCGCCAGCTCCGCGAAGTGCGGGTCGAGATGGCGCGCGTGTCGCCGCTCAATCAGCTCAGCGACCTGCCGGTGCAGCGGCCCGCGCTGGGCGAAGCTGAGGAGTTCGTATACGGTTTCCTGGGTGACGACATGATGGAAGCCGTAGCAACCGTCCTGGGCCGGGACCGGCGCCAGCACGCCGGCGCGCACCAGGCTGTGTAGGCTCGCCTTCAGGTTCCCTGCGTCGACCGAAGGCGGGCAGATCGCGCACAAGCTGTCGAAGTCGAACACGCGCCCGATCACGCTCGCGATCCGCGCGACGAGCTGATCGGTTTCCGCGAGCCGCTCAATGCGACTGACAATGACGTCCCGCAGTCGATACGGGACAGTGGCGGTCGTGAGATCGGCCGCCAGGACCCGGCAGCGCCCGTCCGCGACCTCGATCAGTCCCTTGTCGCGCAAGGAGAGAACGAGCTGCTCGGCGTGGAACGGCAGGCCCTCCGACTGCGCCTGCACCACGTCGGCCAGCCGTCGGGGGACCACCTCGATGCCGAGCAGGTCGCAGACCATCTGCGAGACCGACTGCGCCTCCAGCGGCTGCAACCTGATCCGTATGGCCGCGCGCTTTATGAGCGCCTCGGCCTGCGGCGTCGCCGCATCGAGCGGCCTCGACCCGGTGACTATCAGAACATTCGGAACCCGCTGCGCCAGCGCACGCAGAAGGCGGGTCGAGAGGGCATCGCTCCAGTGCAGGTCGTCAAACAGCAGCAAGAGCGGCCGTTCGGCCGCGAGACGTTGTACGAGCACCACCACGATGTCTTCGATACCGGTCTGGCGGGCCGAGCCTCTGATTTGCGGCGCCAGCCCTGGATCCTCGATGCCGAGCGGCAGGATGTCTTCGATCAGCGCCGCGCGCGCCTCGAGCTCGGTCCCGGCCATCGCCTCGGCGAGACGCTGCCGCAGCGGCGCCGGCGCTTCGTCAGGATCTTCGGGGCGGCGCAACAGCTGCTCCAGCACCGGGCGGAACGCGAAGTAAGCGGTGGCCTGCTCGATCGCGTGGGTTGCGGTCGAAACGACCCCGCAGCCACGCTGCCGGGCGATTCGGCCGAACTCGGTAAGCAGCCGCGACTTGCCGGCGCCCGGCTCGCCTTCTACCATGCACAGCCCGCCGCGTCCTGCCGCTAGCGGTTCGATCCATGACGCCAGCTTGCCGAGTTCGGCGTCGCGCCCGTGCAATCCGCCGGTCGGCAGTCCCGGCGACCGGGCCGACACGAGCTGTGCAGCGATGAGGCGCTGCACCATGAACGGCGTGCCGGCACCCTTCATCGTCATGGGCGTCGCGGGCGAGAAGGCGAACCGGCTGCCGGCTGCGGAGGCCGTGTCGCGATCACAGAGCACCTCGCCGCCGGCTACCTCCATCAGCCGGGTGCCGTAGGACATCACGGGACCGTTCAGCACGTATTCGCGGCGGGTCGCGTTGCCGATATCGCCGCAGAACGCCGGCCCCGTCGCCACGCCGACCGAACAGTAGGCTCCCAGCATCGCCAGCTTTTCGCGGACGCGACGGGCGATCTCCACGGCTCTTGCGGCGTTGCTCTCCTGCACGAGCGGCGGCAGGCCGCACACGATGTTGGCGATGATGCCCTTTTCGTTGGCGATCACGTCGAAGATCTCTATGCCGAGCGCCTCGGCCGCCTCGGCGACAATGTCGAAGGCGGCTTGCAATTGCTCCGCCGCCGCTGTGGTGGCGAGATCGGACCGGCCCAGGCCGGTGCAGACCAAGCTGACCAGGCGGAACTCGGACAGCCCCGACTCGTTACGATTGACCACGATCCGCGGCAGGAATGCGCGAGCGGCGGGTGAGGCTGAGACGTTCTCCGACCGGAGCGTGAGCGCTGCCTGCTCATGCACCCCAAGTAGGACGGTCGCGCCGCGCGCGATGGCGTCCGAGTCGGCGAGGGGTTGCACAGCCATGTGGGGAGCGAGCAGTGAGGCGGTCGTGCGATCGACCACGATGTCGCCCGGCGATCCGCGGTGCGAGATCGCCGCGATCGTCTGTAGCGGTTCGCCGATCAGCACGAAGAATCGTCGCCCGGCGCGACCGGAAAGGACGACTGCGTTGAACTTGCCGGACACCAGGGTCATCCGGTAGCGCAACGGCTCGGGCGGGGTGGTCGGCCACAGCCGGTCGAGGCCGCGGAGCGCGAGTGCGGCGCGCGCGGCAAGGACGGGCGGGGCGAAACCGGTCGCCTCGGCGGGGCGCGGGCCGGCGAGGTCGGTTCGCCACAGCGCGATCACCGCGTCGCCGTCGATGCGGATCACGTCGCCGCCATGCGCCGCGATGACGTCGATCACCTCGCTGAAATAGCTATTCAGGACGGTGCTGAGGCGCTCGGCTCCGTCCGGGCCGGAGCCGGCGATTCGTTCCGTCATCGTCGTCGAGGCGACAAGGTCCACAAACAGGACCACGCCCTCGATCTGGGCGTTACGGGCGACTTCGCCGGCGTCGATCCGAGCGGCGCGCGCGAGCAGCAGCCTCGAGAAGAGACTCGCGGACGGTCGCCAATTAACTGCTGCGTGCATCCAGACTCAACCTACATCCGCGTCAACGCGCCGTCCGGCCGCCGACATCGCCCGGCACGCGGGACGCGCGCCGCCACGTTTCGTGCCCCTTCTGGTCCACTCGCATCCGATTCGCGCGCCGGCTGACCGAATATTCGGCTCACGGATCAGGTGTTTGCTCCTCCACGTCTGTGTAGACTTGGCCCGGTATGCCGCTGATCGCGCGCGACGCCAGCATCGCCGACTCCACGGCCGATTCCAGGCACCCGCCGCTCCACCGCGTCTTCGTCCAGTCGCCGACGACATAGAGGTTGGTGAATCCGGCGACGCCAGCGGAACTGAGCCGTGTGGCGACGTTGCCGGGCGGCGTTTGGACGTACTGGTCGGAGATGTCGAAGTTGGCTCGGACATAGTGCGCAACATAGTCGGGGCCCGACGGGGCGCCCGCGTTCGGCCAAAGCGCGGGTATATTTGCGGCGATCCAGGTGTCGGCAATCGCGTCGGCGCGTTGCTGCATTATCGGAGCTGTGACCGGTCCGTTGTCGGGAAACGTCATGCAGCCGCAGAAGTAGCCGGTTGACTGCGGCGCGTCGGGGCCGCTCCAGGATTCGACCGGCAGCCGCTGCGACATGTCGACATAGGCGATCAGCGGGTCGGCGTAGCCGGCGAGAGCGGTCGGCCCGAGCGTCCAGCCGAGATCGGCCAGGTTCGGTTTCATCCACAATTGAACCGACTGCGTAGCGATCGACCGGCTGGCGTCGAGCGCGGTTTGCCAGGCGCCGCTCGCAACCGCGAGAGACGCCGCCACGCCCTTGAGCACCTCGGGCGGGAGCGCCAGGATCACGATGTCGAAATCGTTGCCGCGCTTGAGCGTCTTCTGCCCGACGGAAACGGTGCAGGCGCTCGATTCGAAGTTCACCCCGCACTGCTTGAGCTTGTCGCCGTCGGCAAGCTGGTCCCAGCACGGCTGGTTCGGCCAGCACTCCAGCCCGTGCAGAGAAAGGTACGGTCGGTACGCGCTTCCGTCCGCTGTCCTCGCCTGTTGCGAGAGCTGGATCTGATCAATAGCGGCGCCGCCCAGGCTCAGATCCGTGATGCGATGAAAGAAGTGCACCGGGACGTTCCGCTGCTGCAGGACGTCGTAGAGCGGGGTGAACAGCACCTCGCTCATGCCGGCCGCCATCAGCCATACCGGCGCGTTGCGGTAGCCCACGAGGGTTTCGAGCATGAATTTCAGCGTCACGCCCGCGGCGATCGAGCCCTTGTTGATATCGTCGGACCTGCCACCCGGAAACGCGAAGGTGGTTCCGTACAATGCCCGGATCGGGGCCGACGCCAGCGCTTCGTCGCTCGCATAGTGCCGTTTCAGCCACTGCCGGAAATCCAGCTGGTCCAGCCTTTCGAAAGCACCCTCGCCGCCGAGCAGGATGTCGCAGAAACAGCCCAGCAGGATCGCAAGGCCGAGATTCGCAAGAATGAGCGCCCGATGCGCGTCGCTGGAGAAGCCTTGCCCCTTGCCGTCGGCTGGCGGCCCCGCGGCGGGACGACCAACCTGCGCCTTCAATAGCCCGTTGACGGCGGTCAACTTCTCCGCGGCTTGTTGGTGATCGTCCGGCGATCCCGACTCGATTGCCCCTCGCGCAATCAAAAGCGACTCATCGAAGGCGTTGGCCAGGAAGTCCGGTACATCGACATAGGTCACAAGCCGATGACTCAATCGGCCGGCCAACGAGCGGATCCGCTCCATCGCCGTAACTTCCGCTTCGCCGAATTCATCCCCGGGGTCGCCCGGGAGTTCGGGAAATTGCGGGAACGACCATATCGCCCAGCTTGGCGGCGAGCCCGGCCCGTCCTCCTCCATCAAGGTCGCCTGCCGGAGGGGGAGGAACGCCTTCTGCCAAGTATCCAGCTTGTAGCCCGCAGGCCGCCTCCACTCATCGTAGCAGGCGCGGATTGTCTTGAAGGCGTTGTGGTAGCACCCCATCGGCAGGTGGAGCGCATGTTCCTCGATCCGATCGCATTTCTGCGCGTTGCGGCCACTGACGCATTTGCCGCCCAGACGCCAGCCTTGGGTGTAGAGGCTGACGTCGAAGCGTCCCTGCTGGCGCGGGTGGGAGAGCCAGAATGCCGCCGAGACGCCAGCCGGCCCGCCGCCGACGACGACGACCCGCTGGCGACCCGGCGGTGATCCTGCGGTTGAATTCGGCATCTTAGTTCCTACAGGTGGCGTCGTGCGGGTTGCTTGGCCAAGCTAAACATCCTTACACTGCTGATATGGGTTCCAACTGGTTTCCGCGCGATCTTGGCCGCCGCGGCGCGCTCGGGACGACGCGCCCTCGGGCTCGCAAAAGGCCGACTTCTTGCCTGCTTTCGAAACGTCCCGGCCAAAACCCTCCGTCTATTGACGAGCGCAAGGTTGCAGCGGCCGCGGCAAGCCCAAAAGAAAAGACAACACCGCCCTCTTCGAGCTCCGTGAAGATACCCACCCGTGTGCGAGCGCACTGCCGCACGCCGCTACCTCGAACCCTCTCTCTTCACCCTTGTCGACATCCGGCCAGACCAGGCGAGAACCGGCGAACGTCGTCTCGCAACAATGAATAAAGACCGCGTCGCCTAAAAGCCGCTCAGGCGCTGAACGTGCGAGGGGACAAAACCATGGGCCAGTGCGTCGAGATTGGTGAGATTCGCTTCCAGCATGCCCACGATTTCTTGCCTCCATATTTGGGAGCTGCGAGTCTCGCGAGTGTCGCGGTTTTCGAAAGCTTGGCTACGGCAAGCGCTTCCAGCGGGCCGCATCGACTGCACCGAAAACTTCGCGATCATCGTGGCCCCTTTCGGGTCGTAAAAACAGAAACAACCCCGGTCGCAATAACCTTTTGTTCCCCCTCGCGCTGTGGCGTTTCTCACAATGCGCCGCGCACAAGTCCATAACCCGACACCGCAGCTGAACCCCGACCTTTTCCCAGTTTCAGGCTATTGAAATCCATGATCTACGCCGCATCCCATCCCCGGAGGCCCGCGCTCCAAAATCCGAGGACCCTTTCTTCGATTTGTGTGACCACCGGTGGCTTTGCGCGGTGCATAAGTCGCCGCGTCGATGCATTTGCGATTTGAGATTCGCAAAATGGATGCTTTGATTAGCGGGCGAAAGAGGAGATCATCTCCGTCATGCCATTCGCCCGCGCTCACGTTTCTTTGCTTTCGGCCCCCGACGATCCTTGGATCGCGAGCGGCACGTTGCAGTCGGCGTTCGACAAATTCCGGCGGTTTCTCTCCATCTCCGGGATCGAGAATACGACGCCGATGCTTTACCAGGACAGCGATTCTGCGGCAGAGGGTTACTCTGGGGAATTCATCATCCCGCTCACTCGAGCGGGCCGTCCCCCAGTCGCGACGATCCTCTCGGCTTGGCTCGAAGGACGTCCAGGGCGCGCCGTACGGCTGCGCGTCGGCGAGAGCGTAGCCGTGGCGCGATCGACGGGAGAGGCACAGTTCTTCCTGCGGCACGCCCAAAAGCTTCGGGGGAGGCCTTTGCCGGGTCCAGAAGCGCCGCCGGGCGAATTTAATTTGATGTCGGACGCCGTTTTCCGC
>Ga0209248_10000794_pt1 | contig 9944 bp, 10 predicted proteins | sample BogFormECP04_OM1_FD_188241 | JGI IMG/M metagenome (GOLD analysis project Ga0209248, IMG submission 188241) | Bog forest soil microbial communities from Calvert Island, British Columbia, Canada - ECP04_OM1 (SPAdes) (version 2) | ecosystem: Environmental > Aquatic > Freshwater > Wetlands > Bog ... | reverse complement strand
ACTGGGCAGTGCGAATCAAATAGATTCCTGCGGCAGCAGAGATTCTGCGGCCCAGGAAAAGAATCCGATGCGCAGAAGGAATGAGCCATGAATGACGATTACCTCTGGGACGGTTCCGGCGAACCGGACCCGGAGATTCAGAAACTGGAAAAAACGCTCTCGAAATTCGGGCATCAAGGGCAAGCCCCGGAATTTCCGGAGATTGCCGTAACCCGGCGGCCGCGAAATTTGCAATGGGGATTCGGGCTGCGTTGGCCTCAAGCACTTGCAGCCGCAGCGGCGTTGATTCTGCTGATCGTGGCACTGGGAATTCTGCGATGGCCGCAGCAACCGGGCACAAACTCTGGGCCGGGATGGGAAGTCGAGCGCGTGGCGGGCACTCCGCAAGTGGAATCGAGCGCGACCGGAAAGGCCGGCGCAAACAGCAGGCTTGGCCTCGGACAAACGCTAGTGACAGACGGCCACTCCCAGGCGAACATAACGGTCGCCGAGATTGGCACAGTCAACGTCGAACCTAACACGAGGCTCCGACTGGTGGACGGAGGCGCAGGCCGCAACCGCCTCGCGCTGGAACGCGGCACAATCCACGCGTACATCTGGGCCGCTCCGGGGCAATTTACTGTGGACACTCCTTCCGCCATTGCGGTTGATCTCGGCTGCCGCTACACGCTGCAAGTGGACGATTCCGGTGCCGGACTTCTGCGCACCACGCTCGGTTGGGTTGGGTTCAAGCTGAATAACCGGGAAGCTTTCATTCCCGCGGGAGCGGTCTGCGCGACGCGTCCAAGGATTGGCCCTGGCACCCCGTACTTTGATGACGCACCCAAATCTTTTTGCGAAGCGCTATCCAGATTTGATTTCGCCGCCGGTACGCCGGAAGAGCGCAACGCCGAACTCGACAGAATATTAGCGGAAGCGCGCAAGCGTGACGCCCTCACCGTCTGGCACCTGCTTACCCGTGTCGATGATGCACAGCGCGGCCGAGTCTACGACCGCCTGGCAACGCTCGTTCCGCCGCCCTCGGGCGTAACGCGCGAGGGCATCCTGCGCCTCGATCAAAAAATGCTGGACGCCTGGTGGAATCAGCTGGACCTCGGAGACGTTTTTCTCTGGCGCACCTGGGAACGTTCCTGGTCTCCGAACAAATCTTAGCCGACTTGTCGCAGACCCTGAATGCTCCGGGAGAGACCGTCCCTCACAATCGTGCGGCGCCTAACGCTTTACAGAAGCCCTGGCATTTACTACGCTAAGACCATCATGTGGAATGTCGAAGAGAAGTTCTCACCCAAGCAGATCGAAGGACTCGCGGCACTTGGCTTTGCCGTCGGCAGCACGCGCGGCGTCGTGCGCGTAGAAAAATACGGCAGCGGCGCCGAGTTCCGCAAAGGAACTGACGAGCTTTACCAGATGACGGTCGTCCCGACCATCATGCTGAAGGGGCGTTTCACCCGTCTTTGGGACGCGGGCTACCAGAAATTTTTGCTGACCGATGAAGGATTGAAGCTGCCCGCGCTGGCGTCGCATCTCGAGAATTTGCGCCGGTTTAACGAAGAACTGCTGACTGCATTGGGTGTCCCGACTTTTTACAACGAAGCCCTCGGCTCCGTCAGCCAAATCAGCGTCTACGACCGCGTGAAGGGCCGAGTCGGCGACGTGCCGGACAAAACAGTTGGCGCTCACGAACCCGCCGACGGCCACTAGAGCGGCTAACGTTCATTTCAAGGTCCGGTTAAGAGGTCTTGTATTTCATAAGAAGTCAGTTTCCCGTCCGAATCGAAATAAAATCGCATTTGAATATCTGTGCGAACCGAAATGCTCTGCGACGCGTCGCGGAACATTGCCAGGACAGTCGCCCCTTCATCCGAATAAGTCCACCTCTGGGACTTTAGAAACTCGATGACGCGCGACCTGCTGGAGCCGGGAGGCAACTCACGGTTCAGAATCTCCCTTGTTTGCTGGTCCGTGAGTCTGGTTTGTTTGGAGTTAATCCAGTTCCGGGCCGGAAACACGAACAGTAGGATAATTCCTGCGATGCAGACCGCACCGACGAGCCATCTGTTCTCTTTCTTTACCTTGCCTTTTCGAGCTGACACCGGAATTGCTCCACGTTCACGCGATGTTTGGCGGCTTTGCGCGCGCCAATGAAAATAACGGGGATATCCCAGCCATAGCGCTCTTCCAGAACCGCGTCCTTCTCAATATTTACTTCCCGAAGCACAGCGCCAAATTCGCGCAACAGCGGCGCCATGGCCGTTTTGGCTTCTTCGCAAAGATGACATCCCGGCCGCGTGTAGAGAGTCACTTCGCGCGGTCCCGCGGCGGCCAGTCGCTCATCCTCCGGATGCTCTTTCACGGTTTCGGATTGGAATATTTCTGGAACGGTCCGACATACGGGTGAAACGCATGCGCTCGATAAAGTTCCGCGATCTGCCGCAAATGGCCGAGGTCGTGCGAAGCCCACTCGCTGAGCATCTGATGAAGCGTAATCTCTCCCAACTCGGAATGCGTGGCCGCACGTTCTCCGGAGTCCGCGGGGATGCTTCGCAGCAGAATGACCGTGGCGCGGCGGGTCTTCATGAAGTACGACAGATTCTCAGTCGCCGTGCCTCGCGCGTAATCCCCGAAAACGACCGTGCTGGTGGGATCGTACTTCTGGAGCCTCGGGGCGTCTTCGGTCACCATCTGGCGCGTGCGGTCCGCGTAGACGAACTCGATATCCGCGAGATGCCCGAGAACTTCTCCGATGGACCAGCGATCCGGCGCGGGCTTCCAATGCATAAGTTCGTCCGGCAAATCGCGAAGCAGCGTTTCGAGCAGAATCGGCGTCTTTTCAAGGAGCGAAAGGGCAGGCTGAATGGATCGAGTGCTGGCCGGCTCGGTGGATCGGGCTACACCTTGTTGCATGTGGCACCTCCCAAGCGATGTATGCATCTTACTCGAAAAGACCTCGAAAAGAGGAACTGGCGCATAATGATTAACAGGGAAGCGAGGCTAAGATGGGACGAGTTGTGGCAATGATGGACGACCTCTTTTTTCAGATGAAGGTCGCGGAGACCGCGAAACATCTCGGCCTCGAACTGAAAGTGGCCTCCAATGGCGACGCGCTACTCGGCCTGCTCGATCCCGTGCCAAAACTGGTCATCGTGGATTTGAATGCGCGCAGCCAGCCCATTGCGGCCATCGAACGACTGCGCGCCGCGCAAAAGGACTTGCGCGTCATCGGGTTTCTCTCTCACGTGCAGCGCGACCTGGCGGCGCAGGCGCAAGCCGCTGGTTGCAACGAGGTCATGCCGCGCTCTGCCTTTACGCAAAATCTTGCCGCGATTTTGGGCGACGCGAAGGATTGACGTGCACATTCGCAAAAGGTATCTAATTGCGCCAGCATTTCTTCTATCCGTAGCGCTTCTCCTGTTCACACGCGTCGCTCTTGCACAGGACTCGAGTTCCGCTCCCCCGACGCAGTCAAGCTCGCCAAACGGCCCTTACTCCGCGCTTCGCGATCTCCTGGCAGCCGCCTGTTCCCAGAGCCAGGACGACTTTTCGCATTTTCTGACCTTGCGCAACCAACAATCCTTTTCTCATTTGGCGCCGGCTGCCCGCGTCGCGTTCATGAAACGCTTCGTGCTTCTCAACGAGCCGGGCAAACCCACCGTGACTGCCAACCCTGCCGGCCGCCCCATCGTCCTCTGCACTACTCCCGGCGGAGCCGCCGAAATCCAGATTGGCGGCGCCGACATCCGCGACAATGTGGCCTTCCTGCCCGTGGACTTGCGCGACGCGACGGACACCTCCGGCGCAAGCAACATTCAAGTGAACATGGGCCTGGTCCGCGAGGGCGGCGCGTGGAAGCTCCTCTCTCTCGGGCTGGTGCTTCTCGATTTGCCTTCTCTGGAGCTGGAATGGGATTCCGCTGAAGCGGACAAAAACGAGGAATCCGCTATCGAGTCCCTGAAAACGATCGCCGAAGCCGTGGAAGCTTTCCGCCGCAAGTACACGCGGCTTCCCGCCACTCTTTCGAATCTCGGTCCTCCGCTGCAAGGTCCCGCCAGCATGGAAGCCGCAGGCCTGCTGGATGCCGATTTCGCCGCCGGAATGAAAAATGGATATTCGTTCCGGTTCGTTATTCTGGGCGCCAGCGGATTGGGTGCGCCCGCAAAATATGCTCTCTCGGCAACGCCGCTGAGTTACGGTCGCACCGGACACCGCTCCTTCTTCCGCGACGCAGATGGCATACTCCGGGGCGCGGACCGCAAAGGCTCCGTAGGGAACGAGACGGATCCAAAGCTGCCTCAACCCTAAGCCCTTCTCGTTTGCGGCAACGCAGCGCAGTTAACCCATTCGAGCCGGATTGGTCCGTGCGCCTTGCTCGCGCCGAACACTCTTGGCAAAATGCCAACAGGGTCATCTCTCCTGCCGCGGCGCCATTCCCACGGGAATCGTTCGCGTACTACGGGTCTCTCAAGGCTGAAGGAGACCTGTAGATGTCGACAAATGTGATGGCCAATCGGCGCGGCGCGCCCCGCCCCGCTTTCCCCTGATCCTCGTTGCGGAAATAACAGAAGTCACCACGGGCATCAAGCTGTTCGCGCGAACAGCCGACCTCAGCCGGACCGGGTGTTACGTGGACACCTTAAAGCCCTGTGCCAAAGGAACCCACATACATATTCGGTTGACCCGCGACAGGGAACCTTCAAGACGGAAGCGCTTGTCGTCTACGTAAGCCTGGGACTTGGCATGGGTATTCATTTTGACGAGCGTTCCGTGGAAAATCAGTTGATCATCCTGGACCGCTGGCTCGGCGAAGCGGCGAGAAATCCTTAACGCTGCCGCATTTAACAATTACTGTTGTGTTTTCGTCGTGGGATATTGAATGCCCAGTTGTTCCAGATAAGTCTTAAAGCGCGTTGGATCGTAATAATACTTCTTCAATTGTGGCGCGAACTTCTCCATTTTTTCTTTGTTCATCTCAATCGCAGGTTTGTCATCCGGCCCCAGGAAACTCTCGTAGTGAACGTCCTTCGTCTGCACGTTCCGGAAATAATCCCACGCCTGTTGTACAAGTTCCGGTTGAAGCAAAAAGTCGAGCGCCGTCATGGCTTGCACTTTCGCCCCCGCCGTCGATCCTTTGTGTGCGATCGGAGTGGCCATGGCCACTCCGTCCGCCCAGCTGTGTCCCGGCAGGTTCGGAATGTTCGCCGGATACATCATGTAAACCATTGGCACGTTCCAGGAAATATCTCCAATGTCGTCCGAACCTCCGCCCGTCGGTTTTTTCACGGGTTCCGAGAGCGGCTCGATCTTTTCCTTGAGCCCTTCCACTTTTGCGCCAATCTCTTTTTGCAGCGCTTTGGCCAGCGTCTGATCCGCATCGCTCCATTTCGGCATGCCGACGGCCTCAATGTTCTTCTGCTGTATTTCCGCGATCACTTTATTCAAATAGGGTGGCCACGCCGATCCCACCAGCTTGTGATCCACCGTCGTGCCGGTCATTTTCGCCGCCGAGTCCGCCATCACATTTCCCAGATCATAGAGATCCTTAATGTGTGAGTAGTCGAGCTCGCGGAAGTAATACCAGACCGCGGCTTCCGAAGGCACAACGTTCGGCTGATCCCCGCCATTGATAATCACGCGATGCGAGCGCTGCGCCGGGCGCAAATGCTCGCGCCGGAAGTCCCACCCGGTATCCATCAACTCCACGGCATCCAGCGCGCTGCGTCCTTCCCACGGCGCTCCCGCCGCATGTGCGGCTTTCCCGTGGAAAAAATACTGGACGGAAACCAATCCGCTCCACTCCCCGTTCCCGGTCCCATACGACGTCGAAAACTCCGACTCCACATGCGTGCCAAGGACGATGTCCACATCCTTGAACATGCCCGCTCGAACATAAAACGCCTTCGTGCCCAGCAACTCTTCCGCAACGCCGGGAATAACCTTGATCGTCCCGGCGATATGGTGCTCGCTCATCAATTTCTTTAGCACGAGCGCGGCAGTAACGTTGACCGCCATCCCCGAGTTATGCCCTTCGCCATGCCCCGGCGCTCCTTCGACGATTGGATCGTGATACGCCACTCCAGGCTTCTGCGAAGCCCGCGGTATGCAGTCGATGTCCGTAATGTACGCGATAACCGGTTTCCCGCTTCCATACGTCGCCACCCAGGCCGTCGGCACGCCCGCGAAACCATGCTCGACGTGAAAGCCATTTTTCTCAAGGATGCCCGTCACATAGCGCGTTGTTTCGTACTCCTGGAATCCCAGCTCGCTGTAACTGTAAATTTCATCCACCATCTGCTGGGTCAGCGTTTGCAGCTTATCCACTTCCGAAACCGCTTGCTGCTTCAAAGACGGCAGCTGAGCCGACTCCTGCGCCGACAGCCCGCAAGGCGCAATCAAAGCGGCCACCAGGCAACCCACCACGCAAAGTCTCTTCATCCGATTCTCCAGTCCACGAAATGAAATGTGCGGGCATATTACATCGGGTGTCTTGAAATAAGAATGTGAAATAAGAATGTGCGAAATAAGAAAAAGAGAGCACTTCGCATTTGTACAGCGCAGGCGTTGGCGCTACTATCGTGCGATTCCAAATGCGCCCAGCATCCATCCGCAGTACGTGGTTTTTCATGGCTGTCGCTCTGCTTGCGCCCGTCGGACTGTCCGCGCAGCAGTCCAGCTCCGCCTACGGCCCGCTCCCTGTCTTCGAACTTCACAGCGGCTTTTGGATCAACCTCCATCACATGCTCTACTACGAAGCCAAGCGGCGCGAAGCCCCCGCCAATGCCCCGAAAAAAAACAATTCCGTGCCGCAATTAAAATTGAAATCAATGGGAGACGCCGGCGGCGCACTCACCCCGGCTGAGCGCCAGTCCTGGGACAGCTCTGTCGCCTATTACGCCGCGAATTACGCAGACAAAGACCTGCTCTTCAACACCGATCTCATGCTTCTAAAGAACCAGCTCGGTGATTTCGAGGATTGCGACGAACTTTCTGGCAAGCAAAAGAAAACCTGCGACGCAGGCCTCCCGCCAAGAATAACGCAGATCCTCGAAGCCGCCGCCCCCGTCTATCGTGCCCATTTGTGGGCCGAGCACGACCGCGCCAACCGCCGCTGGATCGCTCGCGTCGCCCCTCTCGTGGAAGAACAGGGCGTAGGCATTTCCGAGCGCCTCGCCGACATTTATCAAACCAAATGGCCGCGCGCAAAAATTCGCGTGGACGTCACCGCTTACGCCAATTGGGCCGGCGCTTACACTACGCTGGATCCGCTCCGCGTAACCATCTCCAGCACCGACCCTCGCAACCAGGGCGATGAAGCTCTAGAAGTTCTTTTTCACGAAGCGTCCCACGGAATTGCCGAAGTCGTACAGGAGGCCATCATCCGCGAATGCCGCCAGCGCGGAAAGGCCATACCACGAGACCTTTGGCACGCGTTAATCTTTTACACCACCGGCGAAGTCATCAAACCGCTTTTGAATCCCATCAGCAAAGAGCCTCCGGACAAACAGGAAAGTGGAATTTCCAACCCGGACCCTGCTCCCGGCATCGTCCGCGACACCTACATCCCGTACGCCATCCGCGAAGGCCTCTACGAGCGCGGGTGGAACGACTACCTCCAGCTCCTCTCCCGATTCTGGCAACCCTATCTGGAAAGCAAGGCCACCTTCGACGACGCCATCGCCCGCATGGTCTCCGCCCTCTAACCCACCATGCTCATCTGCTGGTGAGACAACTTCGCCCCTACTCCCTTGTCGGCTATAGCGAACTCTGCTATAGTTGCCGTCCATGCGCCCCTTCACCCTCTCTCGCGACACGTTCCACATCCTCGTGGCGCTTGCCGACCGCGACCGCCACGGCTATTCCATCATGCAGGAAGTCGCCGAGCGCACCGGCGGCGAAGTCCGCCTCAGCCCCAGCACGCTCTACAGCGCCGTCAAACGCCTCCTCGAGCAGGGCTTCATCGAAGAGCTCGAAGAGCGCCCCGACCCCGAACACGACGACGAGCGCCGGCGCTACTATCGCCTCACAAAAACAGGAAAGCGCGCCGCCATGGAAGAAGCCCGCCAACTCGAAAAACTTCTCGCCGACGCCCGCGCCACGGGCCTGGTCCGCAAACGGGTCTGACGCATGACGCGCGCCTATTCATCGGAAGCCGGCGTCGTTCGCCTCTACCAGCACTTTCTCCGGCTCTATCCGGCGGAGTTCCGCGATGAATACCGCCGCGAACTCTCCCTCGCCTTTCTGGACCGCTGGCGCGAACAAAAATCATCAGCGGTAGGCTTGCTTTTCGTCCTGTCCCACGCAATTTTCGGCATCTTCTATCAAGCCCCAAAGGAGCACTATCACGTGATTCTCCAAGATCTCCGCTACGCCCTCCGCATTTTCAGAAAAGACCCGCTGGTCACTCTTGCGGCGATTCTCATCCTCGCCCTCGGCATCGGCTCGACTACGCTCGTCTTCAGCCTCGCCAACGGCCTGCTTCTCCGCCCGCTTCCTTACCCGCAGCCCGAGCGAATCATCGCCGTCACGGAATCCAGCCCCAACGATCCAGTCGAAACCAAACAGATCGCTTTCCCCAACTATTTCGACATGCGGGCTCGCGACCGCCTCCTCGACGACATCGGTGTTTACGCCTCCGACGAATCCGCACTTAGAGGTGACGGCCCCGCGGAACATGTCCCTTCCGCGCGCCTCACCGACGGAGTCTTCCGTGTGCTGGGTGTCGAGCCTGTCCTTGGCCGCGTCATTTCCCGTGAAGATGATTTGCCGAACGGGCCCAAAGTCGTCGTTATCGGCGAAGAGCTGTGGCAGCGCCGCTATGGACGCGATCCGCAAATCATCGGCAAAACGCTCCAAATCGATGATTCACGCTGGAGCGTCATCGGCGTGATGCCTGCCGGTTTCCATTTTCCCGATCGCGCGGAACTCTGGCTCCCCATTCAAATGGACCCGGCCAAAGCTCCGCGCACGGACTATTTCTTGCGCGCCGTCGCCCGATTGAAGCCCGGCATTTCCGTTGAACAAGCCGGTTCCGAACTGGAATCTCTTCTCGAACAGATCCATCGCGAAAACCCAGCGACGAGTAACAACTGGGTAGCCCGCGCGATCCCCATCCGCGAGTTCGTAGCTGGGTCTTACAGCAAAGCCGCGTTTACTCTCCTGGTCGCGGTCGCCTTGCTACTGCTCATCGCCTGCGCCAACGTCTGCAATCTTCTCCTGGTAAAAGCCTCAGCCCGCGTCCGCGAAATCGCGGTCCGCACCGCGCTCGGCGCCACGCGCCGTCGTCTCCTTCGTCAACTCGTCACCGAAAGCCTTCTTCTCGGATTAGCCGGTGGCGCGCTTGGCGTCGTACTCGCTTACGCCGGAATTCCCGCATTGCTCTCTCTGATTCCGGTGGATCTCCCGCGATGGATGAATTTCGCCCCGGACTTCCGCGTCCTCGGCTTCGCCGTCGCGGTCTCGCTGCTCACAACGCTCACCTTCGGTATCATTCCAGCGTTTGGTTCCTTCCACGCCGATCTCGCCGATTCCCTCAAAGAAGGCGGCCGCGGCGGCACCTCCGGTATGCGCAGCAAACTAATGCGTCACGGCCTTGTCGTCGGCGAAGTCGCCCTTTCCGTGATTCTTCTCGCCGGAGCGGGCCTCATGATCCGCAGCTTTCTCGCGTTGCGCGGCCAGAATCTAGGCTACCGTCCCGAAAACGTCTTGACGGTGAACATCGACTATCCCGACAGCCGTTACAAAGACGGGGCTCCCGCCCGCGCGTTGCTTCGCCGTCTTACCGAAGAAGTTTCTTCGCTGCCGGGAGTCACTTCCACAGCTTTCTCTTCCGGTGCTCCGCTGAACGATGGGTGGGGCCGCATCTTCACCGTGGAAGGTCATCCGCTCGATTTGAAGGACATGTCCTTCATCAACCACGTCGTCGTCACTCCCGGCTATTTCCACACGCTCGC
>Ga0209248_10000793_pt1 | contig 9952 bp, 10 predicted proteins | sample BogFormECP04_OM1_FD_188241 | JGI IMG/M metagenome (GOLD analysis project Ga0209248, IMG submission 188241) | Bog forest soil microbial communities from Calvert Island, British Columbia, Canada - ECP04_OM1 (SPAdes) (version 2) | ecosystem: Environmental > Aquatic > Freshwater > Wetlands > Bog ... | reverse complement strand
TGCGTGAGCATGAAGGAGTTCAACTGCGTCCACGTGTCCGCCGCATCCTCGAGGAACTTGGCGCCTTCGTCGATGTGCCCGCGGGTCAAGAGCACGTGTGCCAGCGCATGTTGTGCCCAAGGTTCCTTGCGACGCATTGCGAGCGCGGTGCGCGCCGCGGACTCTGCCTCTTCGAGCAGATGACATTGCTCAAATGCGAATGCCGCCATGCCGTGAAAATAAGCAATATCGGCATTCGCCGGCCCGACCTTCAGGGCGCTCCGCAGCATGGCCGGCGAATCGCCGCGATTGAATTCAAAATACTGATGCGTCTTGACGACGACGAGATCGCGCGGAAATTCCCCCGCAGCCTGATCGCAGTGGCTTATCGCGAGCTCCGCATCGTCATCGACCCAGGCGCGCAGCAGCGCGACATTGAGTTGCTCACGGCGCGTCGCCAGGGGCGCCGTGCGCTCCGCAGCCGCCAGATACTTTGCCGCTCGCTGGCCGGCCTCGGGCGCCTCGAGCAGCATCCACAGCATTCCTGCATACGCGTTGGCCAGACAAGAATCAGGATCCGCCTCTGCAGCCCGCACAACGTGCTCGGCCCGCGTCTCGTACGCCAAATAGCCGCCCACAAAATCATCGATGGCGCGCAGCGTTTCATCGCGCTGTCCCGTGACCGGGTTACCCAGTTGGTCTCGCTGCATAAGTCAAAGCTTCGGAATCACGGCGATGAAGCCAGTTCAAGCGCCTCCAACCGAGGTCCCGCCAATCTGCCGATTCGCACCGACGCGTCGTATAGCACCAAACCGAACACCAACAGGGCGATCAGCAAAGCGATTGACGCTTTTACGTGGCGTGACTCGAAACGGCGCATTGCGGACGCGAATGCCAGGAGGCCGAGCACGGCCGCAACCACGATGATTGCATCGACGCTGGCCCGCTGCCAGTAGCTGCCTCCCAAGTGCAGCCACATCCCAAACTCATCGAAAGTCAGCGCCATGGCAACGCCGTAAGCCAATGCAGCAACGCGCAATTCCCGCGTGCCGCGGGTGCTGAACAGAAGGAACGCGCCCACCCCAGCGAGCAAGAAAATACCGTAGTTCAAATGATGGACATGCGTGCCGTTTAGAAAGAAATACAAGTTCGGCATGAGGCGCGCCATGATCAGGAAAACCGCTGTACGCGCCACGATGAACGTAAGAATGAAGCCGAATAGAGCGAGGCGCGCGAGCCGCGCCGATTCACTGCACAGCCAGCTGCTCGATTCGCTGCTCGATTCGCTGGTTGATTCGTTGGTCGATTCGCCGCTACCTTGGGTGTCCACGGGCGCATTGTAGCGCGCCAGTGGTGGCGCTTCCCTGCGCGGTGGGCCGGCGCGGCCGACCCCCCCGGGCCATCGTCCGTCCCTGGACGATGGCCGCCTGCCGCTTTACTGAAATGCCCGGAATCTCGGCTGCTAAGCCACTCTAGTGGGCCTTACCGCCGAACACGTCGTTCATGACCAGAGAGGTCGCGTCGCATGCATGGTTCAAGCAAGACAGGCCAAAGCCGGCTTCCAACGTGCGCAGCAGTGAGAAATGATCATAGGGCACGCTGCTCACCGCGCCGTTGGCCGCGTAATTCGTTTCGACCAGGAATACGACGCGGTTGGCCGCATTCGAGTAGTCGTTTTCGTCCCAGACCAGGATGATGGCGTTGCGTCCATGGCGCCATACGTTCGAATCCTTGATGCCATGAACAAGTTTGGCGACTTCGGCATCGCCTTGCTGGATGGCCAGATTGGTTGCCGCCGTGCTGCCAGTGGCGCAAATCGTGGTGCCGCCGGAAACAAACCCGTGCATGTCGTGGCATTGATTGGGCACGATGAACGCAAAATTCGGCGCCCTCTCCTCCGAGGTGAGGTCCGCCCACAGTCCATTCGGGCCATCGAAGTCGACTACCTGATCGAGGCTTAAGCTGGCGTTCTCGCCGCTCTCGACATTCTCAAAGTACACGAACGGGTTGTGCTTCACTGCATACAGCTTCTGGATGTTCGTAGCCGGCGTGGGCGGACCGCCATTGACTTCGAACACCGACGAGGGACTCAAATTGGAAAACTCGCCGTCCGAGTAGTTGATGCCGAAAACGCCGGGAACGACGGCCGGCAGGCTTTCCTGATAACTTTTCCAGGACTTGCCCTTCGCCACCAATTGGTCGGCAATCGATTGCGGGGTGAACGGCGCGGCCGGATAGTTGCGCAGCGCGCAGTTGTTGGCGGCCGGCGGATTGCCGCCCAATGAGATCTGCCCGTTGCAGTCAGTCGACGAGGTCGCGGTTTCAACCACTGGATTGTCGAGACCTGCAACCGAAATCGGCGTGAAGGCATTGCCGCAACCGCTGCTGGGCGCATTGTCCTGGCAGCCGAAGCCATTGATCCAAACCGGCCAGTAGTCGTTGGGGAGGCCGAAATTGGATCCGCCGACGATCTCCAGATAGTTCGGGGCGCTGGGATGACCGACGGCGAAATACTGCGTGGCCTGATTGGCTTGAGCGGCATATTGGTTGATGAACGGGGCGTTCGGATTGCTGAGGATGTCGGTGTTGGTCTGATTTTCCATCATGATCAAGAAAACATGATCGAGTCGCCCGAAATCGCTTTGCGGTCGATCCTTATCCCAAGCGCCGGCGTTGCCGGCAGCCAATGCGGTCGCGGCCAGCGTGAGCAAGGCCTTTTTCATGGGTTTCATTGGTAAGGCTCCTGGTTGTGGTTGGACAGGGCCTGGCATTCTTCATCAGTGCCATAACCGATTTATTGCAGATATGTTGCTGGATCGCTTCACGCGCGGGGAAGGTTGATAACTGGCGGGCCGCGACAATCGCCGGGTCCCGCAATTGCACCGAGTATTTTTTTCAATTTGATTGCTGCTAGGTGGGGGTCCGGCGCCTATGATCCCGCGCGAGTTCCCAAGGGCCAATCCAGCGTAAACTAGCCGTTCTTCGAACCGCGAGGATTTAAGGATGCTGCGGAAGCTTCTTCTGCTCGCTGCGTGCGCGCTGTCGATGACTCGCGCCCAGTCGGCGCAGGCGCAGGCTTCGCCGATTCCGCAGGCAAACTATACGGTGGCTGGAAGTTGGCGGCTGGGCGGCAACGGCGGCTGGGATGACCTGGCATTGGAGGCCAGCGGCGCCAGACTATTCATCAGCCGGGGCGATCACGTCGATGTCATTGAAACCGGCAGCGGTAAATTGGCGGGGACCATTCCGCGCACCGCCGGAGTTCACGGCATAGCGTTCGCGCCGGCGCTGAAGCGAGGCTTTACCAGCAATGGCGAAGCCAATACAGTTACTGTGTTCGAACTCGGGACGCTGCGCGTTACTCACGAAGTGCCGGTGTCAGGAACGATGCCGGACGCCATCCTGTACGAGCCGCAGCGGAATCAGATTTATACCGCCAACCGCGAGTCAGCGAACATTTCGGCACTGGACGCCACAACGCTGCAAATCGTTGCGACCGTGCCGCTGCCAGGTCCGCCGGAGTTCATGGCCACAGACGACGCGGGACACGTCTATGTCAATATCGACACCGCGCCGGGAACGCTGGTCATGGTTGACGCCAAGACCCTCACCGTAAAGGCCAAGTGGCTGTTGAAGGAATGCGCGAACCCCACCGGGCTTGCGTTGGATGCGCCCAATCATCGATTATTCTCAGTGTGCGCCAACCAAGTGATGGCCGTCACCGATTCGATATCGGGCAAGCCGGTCGCCCGAGTGGTGATCGGACGAGGCGCCGATGCCGCGGTATTCGATGCTGAATTGGGCATGGTTTTCAGCTCCAACGGCATCGACGGCACTTTGACGGTGATCCATCAGGACAGTCCGGATGAATATCGAGTGATTGCCACGGTCTCCACCGAAGTCAGTGCCCGAACCATGACGCTGGACCCGGTCACGCACAGAATCTATCTCGCCGCCGCGCAATTCGGACCGACGCCTGCGGCGACCGCCGAGCAGCCGCTGCCGCGCGCCAGCGTGATGCCCAACAGCTTCGTCATTCTGATCGCACAACCCAAGTAACGCCCGATCATGAACCAGAAAGTTCACGTGGTTTGCGGACACTGCGACTCGGTGGTGGGTCTGCACAGCGATCGTTTGCAGGATGCCCCGCGCTGCCCAAAATGCCACAACCCCCTGTTCGCGGGTAAACCGATCGAGCTGACGGCGGCCAATTTCGACAAGCATGTCGGCCGCAGCGATCTGCCGCTGGTCGTGGATTTCTGGGCTCCCTGGTGCGGACCGTGCATCGCTATGGCGCCTTATTACGAGGCGAGCGCGTCTCTGTTGGAGCCCAAATTTCGCTTCGCGAAGCTAAACACCCAGGACGAGCCGGCGCCCGCGTCGCGTTTAAACATACGCAGCATTCCGACGATGATTGTTTTCCGCGGCGGCAAGGAAGCCGCGCGCCACACAGGCGCGATGGATTCCAGCGCGATTTCCCGCTGGCTCAGCTCTGTCTGATGCGTGGTCGACTGCGAGCGCGCCTCAAGTCTTGCGAAATACCAGCACGAACCGATCGGTTTTACCGAGCATCGCGCCTTTATAGCTGATCTGATCACGCGCATCGTCAGGCATTCTCAGCAAATCGCTTTTGGCAACGACCTCGAATCCGTGGGCCTTGAAATCCTTGATGGCAAATGCCTCTTCGATCCGATGCAGCTCGCCGGCATCGGAACTGCCGTGTCCGGCCTTGGCCGAATGGTCCACCAGCAATAAGATCCCCCGCGGCTTCAGGGCCCGCGCCAGCTGGTCGAGCACGGCGCTGACATCAATCTTCGGCCAGGGATTTTTGGGGTTGGTATTCACCCAGTACAGATCGTGATACACCTTGACCAGCAGAACGGCATCCAAACTTGCCGGCGGCAATTTCATATCGGCAAGATCCACGGTTTGATGGCTGACATTGGGCAGCCGGTTGCCGCTCAGGCGATTCTGCAAGTCCGGCTCGCTCCAATTATCGAATGCGGTATTGTTGATCAGCAGCACCTGGCCTTTCGGTCCGACGATGTAGCTCAGCAACTCGCTGTAGTAGCCATCTCCGGCGAGCACGTCCGCCACTTTCATGCCGGCATTGATGCCGGTGAGACGCAGGATCTCTGCGGGATGATCCTTCGCGTCGCGGGCCAGATCCGCGGCGGGCCGTCCCGGATGAGCAACCGCGGCGTCGAATCGATCGGCCGCGGGTGCGGTCGCGGCCAACAAGATCGCGGACAGAAATGTTGCGGCGACAGTCGGATAATTGCGAATCATGTCTTATCCCCTCTTATGAGCAGCAGTGCGATCAAGGTAATGAGCCCGGCACCCGATAAATAATAACCGACGTACGCCAGGCCGTATTGCGTCGCCAACCAGTTGGCGATGGGCGCGGCGATCGAAGCGCCGAGTATTCCGGCGAGATTGAAAGTGAGCGATGTCCCCGTGTAGCGTACCGGAGTCGGGAACAGCGTCGCCAGCGCGCTGCCGAGGGGGCCATATGAGATGCCGGCCAGGCCAAAACCCAGAATCAAGAACACGAACACTATTGCCGTGTCATGGGTGCCGAACAAGGGCTTGAAGGTGAAGCCGGACAGGATGATCAGCACCGTGGCGATCTTCAACATGCGAAGCCCGCCGATTCGATCAGCCATGGCTCCAGAGAACGGTATGGTCACCGCGAAAGACACGACGGCTATCATTTGCAGAATCAGAAATTCTTGGCGCCCAAATCCTAGGTGCCCGGTGGCCCAGCCCAGGGCAAACACGTTGACCAGATAGAACACCACGAAAGTGGTCGTTGAGCCGAGCGTTCCCAAAACGAGCTGAACCGGATATTTGGCAAAAACCACCGCGAAGGGCACACGCACGCGTTCGCCCTGCTCAATGCTGCGCTTGAACGCTGGTGTTTCGGCGAGCTGCAGTCGTACGTACAGTCCGACCACCACCAGCACGGTGCTCGCTAAAAACGGCACGCGCCAACCCCAACTGAACAATTGCGCCTCGGACAGGCGGTCGCTGATCAAGAGGAATGCGCCGATGGAGATGAACAGCCCGAGCGGCGCACCCAACTGTGGGAACATGCCATACCAGGACTGTTTACCCGGCGGCGCGTTCTCGGTTGCGAGCAATACCGCGCCGCCCCATTCCCCGCCCAAACCCAAGCCCTGTCCTATTCGGCACAGCGCGAGCATCACCGCGGCAGCTATGCCGATGGAGGCATAGGTCGGCAACAAGCCAATGCAAACGGTGGAGATACCCATGGTCAGCAATGCGGTAACCAAGGTTGTTTTGCGTCCGATTCGATCGCCGAAGTGGCCGAAAATAGCCGACCCGATGGGCCGCGCGACGAACGCCAGGGCAAAGGTTGCCAGCGACTGCAGCGTGGCGGTGGCCGGATCGCCCTTGGGGAAGAACAGTTTGGGAAATACCAGGACCGCGGCCGTGGCATAGATGTAGAAATCGTAGAACTCGATGGTGGTGCCGATCATGCTGGCGAACAGGATGCGGCGCGCAGCTTTGGCATCGGACGATTGGTTCGAATCGAGCAAAGGGGCGACCTCAATTTTTATCGGCGATTTTGCAGACAGTCTACCAGCGTCGCTGCGGCGCTTCCCAATACTGCACGCATCGACTACGTTATGCTGTGGGCGCCCAGAAAACCCGCTACCGGAACGCCAATCATGGTCGAGATTAATTCGAACGATTTTCGAGTCCGCGAGGGACGGCAAGTCGATCTCCAGAAATGGCCGACGCGCGTCGATCCTGCGTACCAGAACAAGCGGCAATATCGCGAGTTATTGGTCGCGCACACCAAAGCCCTGAGTGCGCAACAGGAACTGCTGTATGCGTCGAATAGCTACGCGATTCTGTTGATTTTTCAGGCCATGGATGCCGCCGGGAAGGACGGCGCCATCGCGCACGTCATGTCGGGAGTCAATCCGCAGGGCTGCCAGGTATTCAGCTTCAAGCACCCGAGCACGATCGAGCTACAGCACGACTTTCTCTGGCGCACGACACGCAACCTGCCGGAACGGGGCCGAATCGGCATTTTCAACCGATCCTATTACGAAGAGGTTCTGATCGTGCGAGTCCATCCCGCGATTCTCCGTGCCCAGGGTCTGCCCAATGGAGTGCGGGATGAAAGGAACATTTGGCGGGACCGCTATCGTTCCATCGTGAACTTGGAGAGTCATTTGGACCGCAACGGCACGCGCATCATCAAATTTTTCCTGCACCTGTCGAAGGAGGAGCAACGCAAGCGCTTCCTCCAACGGATTGAAAATCCGGAAAAGAACTGGAAATTCTCAACTGCGGATATCGAGGAGCGGAAATTCTGGAATCAGTACACGAAAGCGTATGAGAAATGTCTGAGCGCAACCAGCACCAAGGAAGCCCCTTGGTATGTCGTTCCCGCGGACGATAAGCTAAATACGCGCCTCATCGTGTCGCGCATTTTGCTCGATACGGTCGAATCGCTGCAGTTGAGCTACCCCAAGAGCAGTGCGGCGCGGCGCCGCGAATTGCGCTCGCTGCGCGCGCAGCTGAAGGAATAGGCGGGCCGCCTGGGCGGGGCCGCGTCGGCCCCTGGCCCTACAGCCCTACAGCGGCGGTGTTGGGATTTCCTTCCCCACCATCGCCAGGGCCAAGGTGGCGGCGGAGGGATTCACGCTGTCGACCATTGAGGTGGGCATCAGAATGGTCGCTCCCCGCTCCTTGGTGGTCTCGTAAATAATATTCATCGCCCGCAGCTGCAATGCGACGGGATGGCCGGCATAGATCTCGGCGGCCTCGACGAATCTGCCCGCAATCGCGGCCTCAGCCGAACCGAGGATCATGCGCGCCTGTTTTTCTCGTTCCGCCTGGGCCTGACGCGACATGGCGTCTTGCAATGCGACCGGTATGGCGACGTCGCGGATTTCCACGGAACTCACCGATATGCCCCACGGCGCGGTTTTTTGTCCGATATCAATTTTCAATTGCGCGTCGGCCTCCTTGCGATCGGACAATAGCGCCGCCAGCAGTGACGAGCCAATCATCTCGCGCAGCGAGGTTTGCGCCACACGGTCGATGGCTTCGCGATAATTGGTGATGGCCAGTGCAGCTTTTTCGGCATCGTGCACATGCCAGAATATGATCGCATCGACGTTGACGGGCACCGTATCCTTGGTCAACGCCTGTTCGGCGTTGAAGGCCGTCGTTTGAATGCGCACGTCGATGACGGCGACGATGTTGTCGATCACCGGGATGATGAGGAACAGCCCGGCACCGCGAACACTCTGCAGCTTCCCCATCCGCAGGATGACGAACTTCTCCCAAGCATTGGCCATCTTCAGCGATAGCGCGATCAGCACCGCGGCGGAAAAAAACGCCGCAGCAGCGTAAGGGTTGAGCCATCGGCCGGCCGCCAGGCTGGCGGCGATGCAGACAAACACCAGGAATGCGGTAATTGAATTCATTGACAACTCCGCGGAAGAGCCGCGTAATTTATACCGCTGTAGTATGCGGCAAGAGCCGGTCGTATTCCTTCTTCACGACTGCGTAGCATTCGCAGGTGCGTTTTTCGAGGCCGGCACGATCCAACACCGCGATTCGACCGCGGGAATAGCTGATCAACCCAGCCTGCTGCAGTCTTGCGGCGGCCTCGGTCACGCCTTCGCGGCGCACCCCCAGCATGTTGGCAATCAGTTCCTGAGTCATCGCCAACTCATTGTCCGGCAATCGATCGAGGCTGAGCAGCAGCCAGCGGCACAGCTGTTGGTCAAGGGAGTGGTGTCGATTGCACACCGCCGTTTGCGCCATTTGAGTGATCAGAGCCTGGGTATAGCGCAGCAGAAGATGCAAAACCGGTCCGGCTCGATTGAATTCATCCTTTACCATCTGCGCCTGCAGGCGAAATCCCAGTCCTGCGCTTTGCACCACCGCGCGGCCCAGCGTCGACTCTCCACCCATGAACAGAGAAACACCGACAATGCCTTCGTTTCCGACCACCGCGATTTCCGCGGACGCCCCGTTTTCCATGACGTACAGCAGCGAAACTATGGCACTGGCCGGAAAGTAAACGTGGCTCAGCGTGGCGCCGGGCTCATAAAGGACTTGGCCCAAGGACAGCGAAACCATTTCCAGCAGCGGCTGCCAACGATTCCACTCCGCGTCCGGCAGCGCAGCCAGCAATTGATTTATTCGAGGCTCGGCGGGCACGGAGCCCGGCGGTATTCGCGTCATAACCCACCGCGCGCGGGGATCGCCGGACGGCGTCCACCTTAAAAGCGCCATATGTTCGCAATCGCTCATGTTACCGGCAAAACTCATGGCAGTTCACGTGTATTTATGCGCGTCTGATGCTATGTTTTGTCGCGATGAAACTGCGCCGGAGTTTATCGCTCGAGCTGGCCCTGCTGCTGGTACTGATATTGCCGGTGCAGGGGCTTGCGACGGCGTTGAGTTGCGCAGCCGCACAGCATTGCGCCCATGGATCCGCTGCGGTGCAGCATCACAGTTGCGGCGCCTGCTGTGCTGCGGCGATTGTCGTGGCACCCCTTCATTGGGCCCCGCCCCGCCCCGCGAGCGCGCAACCCTCCATGACATCGCTCATCTCCCCTCCCCTGGTCGTTCTCGACCGACTCGATCGCCCTCCGCGTTTTCGCTGATCCAAAGGCGCGCCGCGCCGATTGCTTGGATTGACGACCGGGCCTAAAGCCCTGGGATGGCTGCGAGGACGATATGAACCCAACGCTGCTGTTGATGATTCTTGCCGCAATTGAGCTTTGCGGCTGTGCCGGCTTTTCCAAAGACGGCGGCTTCGATGCCGTCGCGGGCGCGGCTCGAACGCATCTGGCCAAGGATGTAGCATGGCCGCGAAACGACGCGGAGCGGGCCAAGGTGATGGCCCAGGTGAGCGATCTGTTGGCGCATCCGCTTTCGGCGGATGACGCCGTGCAGATTGCCCTGCTCAACAATC
>Ga0209248_10000788_pt1 | contig 9983 bp, 9 predicted proteins | sample BogFormECP04_OM1_FD_188241 | JGI IMG/M metagenome (GOLD analysis project Ga0209248, IMG submission 188241) | Bog forest soil microbial communities from Calvert Island, British Columbia, Canada - ECP04_OM1 (SPAdes) (version 2) | ecosystem: Environmental > Aquatic > Freshwater > Wetlands > Bog ... | reverse complement strand
TCGCTCCCAATCGGCGCAGTTCCACGACGGCTTGAGCGGGGGCTGAGCACCTAGACGCTGATACCCCGCGCTCAGGGAACACATACGGGGGCACGCCGGCAGCGCACGACGGGCCGCAAGCGCCCGGCGGGCGCGTTCTCGGACCGTTTCTGGGGACTGAAGCTGGGCCGCGCTTTTGCCGATAAGGCGGGAGTATGAACGGACGAGAGGACCCGGATCCGCCCGGCTCCCACCGCGACCGCATCGTCTCCCTGCAGACGACGAACGAGCGCGGTGGCGCGGAGTACGCCAACGTCGACCTGCTTGAGGCGCTTGCCGCACGCGGGCACGAGGTCGTGCTCTTGACCAACCTGCCCGAGATCGCGGCCGATACCGAGCTCGCCGTGCACCGGGTCGACCTCGGACCGAAGCTCTCCCAACGCGATTTGGCTCGCCTGCTGCGAACGGCGCCCCTGATACTTGTGCGGATCGCCCGGGTACTACGCGCCGAGCAACCGGTGGGCACCCTGCTCCTGCACTTCAAGAAGGAGCAGCTGTTGTGCTCGCTGTTGCCCTCAGAGCTCACGGGCACGATCGTGTGGGCCGAGTGGGGACCGCTGCCGACGCAGATGCGCAGGCGGCCGGCGCGCTGGGCCTACGCACTCGCCGCACGGCGGGCGCGCCGCGTGATAGCGATCTCTCACGCCACCGCGCGCACGGTGGTCGAAGCCGGCGTTCCCGCCCGGAAGGTTACGGTCGTACCCGCCCTGATGGACATCGAGGAGGTCTCCTTCGACGCGCTCAGCCGCGTACGGCTCCGCGAACAGTGGGGTGTGGGGGACCGAACGCTCGTGGTGGGCTGCATCTCGCGCCTTCACCCCCGCAAGCGCAACGAGGTCGTGATCGACGCGATGGCCCATCTCGAGGGCGCCGTGCTCCTGATCCTCGCCGGCGAGGGCGAGGGGGAGGAGGCGCTGCGCGCGCGCGCAGCACCCTATGGCGACCGCGTTCGCTTCATCCCGAGCGTGCGCGGACACGTGCAGGCATTCCTCTCCGCCTGCGACCTGCTGGTGTTCGCGCCGAGCCCGCAAGAGGGGGAGCCCCGGGCGATCGTGATGGCCCAGCTCGTAGGGGTACCCGTCATCGCCACCGCCGCCGAGGGCGCGGAGGAGCTGATCGGGGAGGGCACCGGCACGATCGTCTCGCCGGCGCATGACCCGATTGCGCTGGCAGCCGCCATCGACGCCTACCGCGTGGATCCCGAACGCCGCATCCGCGAGGGCTACACGGCACGGGAGCAGATCCTCGAAACCCATGACTTCGAGCGGACGCTGAGCGAGATCGAACGCGCGTTGGGGGTCTCGCGCGAGCCGCAAGCCCCGGTTGCGAGCGCTCCTCCGCCGCCCGGGCGCCGGGTCTGGCGCCGGCCATCGAGGCGTTCGAGGCAGGGGAGCCCCGCGAGCAGGAAACGCGACCCCTAGAGCTGCGCCGATCGCCTACGCGGGAACCGACTACGCGCCCAGCGCGCGCGTGAGCGCCCCGCGCTCGTCGTGGCCGGCGAGGGCGACCCACTCGTCGGGTCCGTCGGACTCCCATCCGACGACGTCCAGCAGTGCCCGGTCGGCATTCGCCTCCTCCAGCACCTCCTCGAGCGCTTCGGGGACGCCGCCCGCCCGCATCTTGCGGGTGCGTACGAGCGACGCAGCATGGTTGAGCTGGCGCTCCAGGTCTCGGAACAGGTTCGCGCGTGCGAGGCGCACCTCCTCGCGCGCGATGATCACGGTGTCGGCTTCGGTTCGCATGGCTTCCCACTTCCGTCGGTGGTCTCGTTCCGGGACGCTACTCCGCTCGGTCGTGTGGTCAAGCACCGACGGCGCAAAATCCGCGAGATGATCGTGCCCCGGTGCCCGCGGAGACGGGCCCCCTGGGCAGTTGCAGGTTCAGGCAACGACGTCGTCGGGTGCTCGCTCTACGAACAATCCGGTGGGACATGTCCCGATGCCCGCTGCCTCATGTCAACACCGATCACGTGCCTACACCGATCCGGTGGCGAGACCGGCGCGCGCGGCGCCGAGCGCGGCCGTGAGCTGTGTCGCGGGTACATTGGGGTTGTAGATCGGGCTACAGCCGTCGCGCAGGAGTTTGCGCACGACGGCAACGGCGTCTGGATCCGGGTCCGACGAACACTCGAGCGCGACGGCGAGATCGAGCATCTCGGCACGGACGGTGGCGACCCGGTCGAGGAGGACAGGAATCGTGGCGCGATCGAACCGCGATGGTGGCTCCGTCAGGGCAGCGGTGCTGCGCAGCTCGTGCGCGAGCGCACGGCGCCTGCGCGGCCGTACAGCCCATGCGCGCCTGAATGCACGCACATCGCTCCTCCAGCGCCCGTACCTGCTCGTCCGCAGGATCTCTCCGAGCGGAGGCGCTCCGGACACCTCGGCCGCAAGCTGCGGTTGGCTTGTGAGCGTTTGTTGAGTGGTCATGGGGCTCTCCTGTTCTTAGGCTGTGGGTGCAGGCCTGCATCGGGAACCTGCGCCATCTTCCCGACCCTCCGCAACAGGGCGGAACGCTCTGAAGCTGCGAGCCATGCGCTCGTCTGTTGGTTGCTCACCCATACTCCGCCCGGCGGAGCGCCCTGTCTGTGACGATCCACACTTTCGCGGTGTGAGCTTGGACACGCGCACGGGGAACGTCTGCGATTCCCGTTCGGCCGAGTGGGTCGAGCTGACGCGGGGGCGCGCGAGCTCGCGCAACAGTCACCTAAGGCCATACGCCGGCGATACGCATGCACCAACCGCCACTCTCGCCTTCCCGAACAGTCTCTAACAGGCGGTCAAGCGCCCCACGCAGGCAGGCTCGAGAGGCGCTCGCTTCCGCGCCCCCTGATCGGGCAAGAGCAACGGTCGACACCGATCCCCGCGTCCGCGGAGCCTCGGTCGTCATATAGTCGGCTGCGAGGATGCCAAAACACGACATCAAGCGACGCATCGGGCTCGCTGCCCTGGTGCTGACGCCGCTGCTGGCGGCGCTGGGCATGGCCGGCTCGGCCAGCGGAGCCACGTCCTGCTCTGAGGTATCGACCGTCTACGGGATTCCCCCATGGGGCTTTCATACGGGCCCGTATACGGGGGCGAGCAGTTTCGCCAAGGGCCACGGAAACATCAGCCTCGAAGCCAGCACTGTCTCGGGGATCATTTGTCAGCAGGACCGGGCCGGCGTGATCATCATGTCGGTGGAGCACCACCTCGTGTACCACTCCCACTACGCGATGATGTGGGGCTACCCCGGGAACATCATGAAGATCAAATTCCGGGTCACGAGCAGCACCGACGAAAACTGCGCCGTCGACACCGTCGGTCGCGCGACCCTCTACGCCAGCTACAACGGCGTGCGCAGCGACAGCGTCCAGTTCTTCTTCCCGGCTGCCTGCAGAGACCAAGACCGCCTGTACCACGGGTCGCAGGTCAATAACCAGGTACCGCCGCTTTAGCCTGCTCAGAGCCCTCTCGATGGCACCGCATGCGGTGCCGAGTCTAGTTGGTCAACCCGCTCGCATATCGCGGCGACATCGCGTGAGGATGTCCCCGGGTTGCCGGAGCCGAGACCTCTATCTCCTCTCGGCTTGACGGTTCTCTCAGGCCGCTCGCCTCATCTCGAAGCCTCCGAACTCAGGTTGCTGGGTGCGCCCGCAACTCGCGATCCACTTCGCGACCAAGCCCGTGCAACTCCCAGCCGGCGCCGATCAGGAGGGCCCCGCGGAGGATCAGCACGATGCCGATTATCACCGCAAGCGTGGCCAGACTCGGACCGGGCCAGGAGAGGATCACGATGCCGGCCAGCAGATCAAGGAGCGCGACGGCAATGTTCCCGCCCCGACCTTCGGGCTCGCCGAGGGCGGCAACGAAGCGCACCACTCCGGCGACGACGAACCAAACGCCGAAGATCAGCAGAAACACGACGAGCGTGTCGAACGGTTTCTTGATCAGCACCAGCCCGGCGATTGCGCTGAGCACGCCGACCAGCGCGAGCAGACCGCGGCCGTCACCCCGGCCAAACACAGAGGCGATGATGGCGAGGAGACCATCGACGAGCAAAAGGATCCCCGCGATTACGGTGAACGTGCTCAGCGTTTCGTGGGGCGAAACGACAAAGAAGACACCGACGCCGAGCACGGCCACGCCGAACAAAACGACCAACCACCAAAGGCTCGCAAACCGATGCAGTTCCTCATCAACGAACGCAGACATCGTGACCTCCTAGTATCAATTGACTCAAAGCATTTACACCTTCACAGCCTCGGCGTTACAGCCACGAGACTTATTCTGGGCAGATTGTGAGCTCGGATAGCTGCGGGGTGGGCTTCGGCCACTGAGAGGGCGCGGCGGCTACTCAGAAGCCGGGGCCGTATGCGTCGAAGCATCCATACGAAAGCACTCATGTCGGGTGCTCGCCAAGCTCGGCCTCACGCCGGACAAGACCGAGGTTGACAGCTGCTTGCTCCCATGGTTAGATACTCGACTAAGTCGAATGACTAACGAGCTTGCAACCGCAGATCTGGAGGCCGGTGACGACCGGCGCTCGATCAGGGAGGCCAATGTCGAGGCTTTCCTCGACGCCGCCGAGCGACTGCTGGTCAGAGAGGGCGCGGGGGGCATCTCGACCCGGCAGCTCGCCCGCGAGGCGGGGCAGAACCACGGCCTCGTCCACTACTACTTCGGCTCCGTCGACGAGCTGCTGCTGCAGGCCCTGGAGCGGTTCACTGCCCGCGTCCTCGACCGCCAGCGGGCGATGTACGGGACCGACGCGCCCTTCGCTGATAAGTGGCGCGCCGCGGTCGGCTACATCGAGGAGGACCTTGCGGCGGGCTACCCCAAGGTCTGGGCCGAGCTCGAGGCGCTCGCCTGGAGCAGGCCCGAGCTGCGCGAGCGGCTGCGCGGCGTCAGCGACAGCTGGCGCTCGCTGCTTCGCGACGCGCTTTCAGATGCGATCGAGGAGTACGGCCTGGACAGCGCGCGTTTTTCGGCGGAGGCCTGGGCGACGCTGGTCATGCAGTTCAACAAGGGCCTGCTGTATGAGCGCCTGCTCGGTTTCGACCGCGGCCACTCAGAGCTGCTGGCGGCGATCGACAGCTGGCTCGCTTCACTCGAGGAGGGAAAGACATGAGCACGATCACGCAAACCACGGGCGCAACCGAACTGACCGGGGGAGTGATCGGTCGCGACGGCGAGCAGAGCCGTGCCCGCTACCCCGACGCCGAGGCCTTCATCGAGCGAGACGGCCAACGGCTCTTCTATGAGGTCTACGGCGAAGGCGAGGAGACCGTCTTTTTGATCCCGACGTGGTCGCTCATCCACTCCCGCCACTGGAAGATGCAGATCCCCTACTTCGCGCGCCACTTCCGCGTGCTCACGATGGACGGGCTCGGGAACGGCCGCTCTGAGCGCTGCCGCGACCCACAGCGCTATGGGCCCACCGAGTTCGCCCGCGACTGCCTGGCCGTGATGGATGCGAGCGGCACCGAGCGGGCTGTGATGGTGAGTCTCTCGCGCGGCGCGCAGTACCTGCTCGAGCTGGTGCGGCTCGCCCCGGAGCAGGTGGCCGGCGCGGCGTTCATCGGCCCGATGTTCCCCTACACGCCCTCCCAGTGGTCGCTGCTCCTGCACCCGCGCTTCGCCTCCAGGTTCGCGAAGCCGGCACCCGCATACCGCTGGTGGGCTCGCATGAACGCGGTTCACTGGATGCGGGACTACCCCGGATTCGCCACGTGGTTCATCTCGCGATGCCTTCCTGAGCCGCATTCGACCAAGGCGATCGAGGACGGGGTGGGGTGGGCGCTCGATACCGACCCTGAGACGCTGATCGCGACCGCGCAAGGCGAGTGGTTGCGCGATCGCCGCACCCTGCGCGGCCTGGCGCAGAACCTGGAATGCCCGGTGCTTGTGGTCCACGGCGACCGCGACAAGATCACACCGCCGCGCGACGGCCGGGCGCTTGCCCGTCTCAGCGACGGGAAGCTCGAGGTCGTCGCTGGCGCCGGCCATTTCCCTCACGCCCGCAAGCCAGTTCAGGTCAACTTGGCGTTGCGTGATTTCTCCGAGGGAGCCTTCGGACGTAGTCGCACGCCGCGGGAGTCCACCGTCTACCGGCCGGACGGACGTCCCCGCGCTCTCTTTGTTTCCTCACCGATCGGGCTCGGCCACGCGCAGCGTGACGTCGCGATCGCCCGTCAGCTGCGCCGCCTGAACCCGGATCTCGAGATCGACTGGCTCGCCCAGGACCCGGTCACCCGCGTGCTTCGGGGCGAGGGCGAGCGCATCCACCCAGCGAGCGAGCACTTGGCCAACGAGTCCCGTCATATCGAGTCTGAGTCCGCCGAGCACGACCTGCACTGCTTCCAGGCGCTGCGTCGCATGGATGAGGTCCTCGCCGCCAACTTCATGCTGTTCCACGACGTCGTGCGCGACGAGCGCTATGACCTCTGGATCGGCGACGAGGCGTGGGAGCTCGACTACTACCTGCATGAGAACCCGCGCGAGAAGCGAGTCCCATTTGCGTGGCTGACCGACTTCGTCGGCTTCCTGCCGATGGATGACGGCGACGAGCGTGAGCGCTTCGTGACGGCCGACTACAACGCCGACATGGTTGACCACATCGCCAATCACCCCGAGGTCCGCGACCAGGCCCTGTTCGTGGGTAATCCGGACGACATCATCCCCGAGCGACTCGGGCCAGAGCTGCCGATGATTCGTGACTGGACCGAGCGCAACTTCGACTTCACCGGCTACGTCACCGGCTTTGACCCGGCCGACCTCGGCGAGCGCACGAAGCTGCGCGCCGAGCTCGGCTACGGCGACGACGAGCGTGTCTGCATCGTCACCGTGGGCGGGTCGGGCGTTGGCGCCGCGCTCCTGCGCCGGGTCATTGCCGCTTTCCCGCAGGCCAAGGAGCGCGTCCCCGAGCTGCGCATGATCGTCGTCGCGGGCCCACGCATCGACCCGGAGTCACTCCCCGCCCACGCAGGGCTCGAGGTCGTCCCTTACGTGCACAATCTCTACAGACACCTGGCGGCCTGCGATCTGGCGGTAGTGCAGGGCGGTCTGACCACCTCAATGGAGCTGACGGCGCAGAAGCGACCGTTTCTGTACTTCCCGCTGGGCCATCACTTCGAGCAGAACTTTCATGTCCGTCATCGGCTCGAACGCTACGGGGCCGGTCGCCGTATGGACTTCGAGGACTCGCCGCCGGAGCAGATTGCAACCGCGATCGCGCAGGAGATCGGCCGCCAGGTCGACTATCGCGACGTGGAGGTGGATGGCGCCGCCCGGGCGGCGGCGCGGATCGCAGAACTCATCTGAGCGAGACAGGATGCGTCTCGCTCACAAGGCGATAGCTCATGTAATCGCCCATGGGCTCAGGCGCGCGCGCTAAACGTGCAGGGCATGCGCTTGATGCCGTGGATGAACGCGCTGCGCAGCAGCTCCGGCTCGCCAGCCTCGATGTCTGGGATCAGGCGCAGCATCTCGCCGAAGATCGCCGTCAACTGGGTCCGCGCCAGCGATGCACCCATGCAGTAGTGCGGTCCGCCACCACCAAACCCGAGATGGTGGTTCGGGCTGCGGCTGACGTCGAACTCCCACGGGCGTTCGAACGCGCTCTCGTCTCGGTTGCCCGAGTGGTAGAACAAAACGACCTTCTCCCCGGGCGGGAGCCTTTGGCCGTGGAGCTCGACCTCGCGCGTAGTGGTGCGCCTGAACGTCATCACTGGCGTGGCCCACCGAACGAACTCCTCGACGGCATCGGGAAGCCGCGCATCGAGGTCAGCCATCAGCAGAGCGCGCTGGGCGGGATGCAGCGTCAGGGCACGGATCGCGTGCGAAGTCGTGTGGCGCGTGGTGTCGTTGCCCGCAACCGACAGGAGCACGAGGAACGCGGCGATCTCAGCGTGCGTCAGCCGGTCGCCATCGACCTCGGCTTGGACCAGTGCAGTCATCAGGTCATCACCCGGGTGCTGTCCGCGATACTTGGCGAGCTCGGTGGCGAACTCGGTCAAGGTCCACAGTGCCGCGCCGAGCACCTCGATCGGCTCGCGATCGCCGAACACCTCGGGGTCGGAGGCCGCCACCAGCGTGTCGGCCGCCTCCATAACGCGCTCGCGGTCGGGCTCCGGCACCCCGAGCATGTCCGAGATCGTCTGCAGCGGGAGCCGCTTGGCGATCAGATCGACGAAGTCGCCGCCACCGGCCGCGGCGGCATGCTCGACGATCCGCTTCGCGTTCACACGTATGCCGCTCTCGATCCGCGCGACCTGCCGCGGCGTGAACGCGGAGGAGACGAGACCACGCAGCTTGCTGTGACGCGGCGCGTCCATGGCGAGGAACGACTGCGAAGCCTCGAGCAGCTCGGCCGGCACGTCGCCGAACTGCACACCCTCGCCTGAGCGGTAACTCGCTGGGTCGCGGGAGATTAGCCGGATGTCCTCGTAGCGGACGATCGCCCAGTACTGCAACCGCTCCTGATCGGGCAGACCGAGAATGTCCTCGAGCGGCTCTTGGCGCGAGATCGGCGCGCTGCGCCTCAGCACCTCGAAGTAGCGATCACGCTCCTCGGCCGGCCTGCCCCAGAACTCCAGTGACCCGAGATCGTCCTCAGGCGTCTGCGAACTCCGCGAAAGCACCACGTAGCTGACTTTACTCGCGCACACGACCACTGCCTTCCGCGAGGAGCTCAGGGTGTTCGCGTTCCCGCCTCGGTGCGGATTCAGTTCAGGCCCAGCTCCGCCCCAGAGCCGCCGCCGAACCGAGCCCCGGATCCCTTCGCTACGAGTGGCTGGCAGTGCCCCGATCCTGGCGCCCTTTCAGGTCCCTGCGATCGCTATCTGGTGACCGTGGAGCTTCAGCAGATTGTGGGTCGCGGTGATTAACCGCCATTCGGCCCGTGCGGCGGATCCTCGTCGGCGTTGGAAGCGATCGATTCGACGATTGAACTTCGTGTGTCCGAACACCGGCTCGATCATCGCGCGAAACGTTCGCTTCGCCGTGGCGAGGGAGGCGTGCGCGCCTCCTCATCGACCCGTGTCCCAGGGTCAGGGCGAAGCGGCAGTGGTGCCGTCGTCTCCGAGGCGTTCGAGCAAGGCGCGTATCTCGTCGGTCTTTGTGGTCAGGTCTGCATGCGTGAGCTCACCCTTCCCGATCAGCTCGTAAGCCGTCTGACCCAGCTGCTCGTAGGCCTGTGCGAGCAAGCGCCTGTCTTGCACGTCGTCGACGCCCTCCTTGACGCGGGTCGACGCCTGGTCAGCGGCCGCTATCGCCTTATCCAGTAATCCCATTGTCTCTCTCCTATTTGCCGAGGATGTCTCTGAGGAATGCGCTGCCACTGCTGCCCGTCTCGACTAGCGCCGTGCAGAATGCTCGAGAACCCTATGCGCATGCGGGAGATGGCGCGCATCTTGGTTGGATCTCATGCACCATCGTTGGCTCCAAGGCGATCGACGAGTCCGTTGGCCGACGTCCGTGCCTCTCTTAGCTGATCCTCCTGGATATTGGTCGGAGAGGTCCGCGGCTCTAACAAGCCGGATGCGCCGTCGTCGGGCACCGGCTGATACGCGCGCATCCGGGCTGATTTGGGCGGGTTTGGGCCACTAAGAGGCGGCGGTGGCCCAAACGATTTGGTCTGCGCAGGGGACCAATTTGTCTTTGCGGAGGTAGGGCCGTTCGCGCGGATGAGCGACTACGACTCTTTGTCCAGTTCGGCCGCCAGTGCTGTGACCCGTTGCGCGATGTCGTCGCGGATGTCCCTCACCTCGGAGATGGGCCGGCCCTTGGGGTCGGGTAGGTCCCAGTCGATGTAGCGCTTGCCGGGGATGTAGGGGCAGGCATCGCCGCAGCCCATGGTCACGACCACATCGGCCTGTTCGGCGAGCTCGCGGGTGAGCAGTTGCGGACGCCGGTCGGTGAGGTCGATGCCGAGCTCACGCATGACCTCGATGACCTCGGGATGGACAT
>Ga0209248_10000787_pt1 | contig 9984 bp, 8 predicted proteins | sample BogFormECP04_OM1_FD_188241 | JGI IMG/M metagenome (GOLD analysis project Ga0209248, IMG submission 188241) | Bog forest soil microbial communities from Calvert Island, British Columbia, Canada - ECP04_OM1 (SPAdes) (version 2) | ecosystem: Environmental > Aquatic > Freshwater > Wetlands > Bog ... | reverse complement strand
TGGTAGAGGAGGCACGCACACGGCGCTAAAGCGTCTGGCTACCCGCTCTTGTGGCGATACTCCGCCGCTCCACCGAGCCGTATGTCCACGGCTACGCCAGCGTGGATCAAAGGATCGCTGGGATGCATTGCATTGTGCGACATAGCTGTTGGCGCGTTCAAGGGCTACCGACGGGCGGCTAGCTACCGATGCGGGCTCTGATTATCGCGCGGGTGGGCTGGTGATCACCGACTACGGAGCGATTGACCGCTGGCGGGTATGCATGGGGGCTTGATTTTCCGCGTTTCTTTGAAGTCCGCCGCAGAACGATGTCAGATTCCATCAGGCAGAAACCGTCACAGCAGCCTGGCCGGTGGTGGACGGCGCACGCTGTGGCTGGAACGCGTCGGTGACGGCAGCCGGCTCAAGCTCGCGATCAACAACTGGTTGGGGGTGCTTGTCGAGGGGATGGCTGAAACAATAAGCCTGAGTACGGCATTGGGCCTTGACCCCCGCCTATTCCTACAAGCCATCGCCGCCGGCCCGTTGGCCTCGGAGTACGCGATAGCCAAGGGCGACGAGATGCTCCAGGCCGATTTCGTCGCGGGCTTTCCGTTGCGGCACGCGATGAAGGACGCTGAACTCGCGTCGCGCGCTGCCCATCAGCGGGGGGTGGAGCTGCCACTCACCAGAGCGATGCTGCCGCGCTGGCAACACGCCATTGCCCTGGGACACGGCAGCGACGACATAGCTTCGGCGGTTGCTGCCGCGGGTAAGACTGCCGATGCTTCATAGCTCTCTCCGATAGCGCTGAATTACCAGCGTGTATTGCTGGGCCCAACTCGCGAACAGAGGGTTGCGGCCGTCGCCATCGGCATCCACCGTGCGGGGATCGTGTGAGCCTGAATGGCTATCGAGTCCGAGCGGGGGGCAGTGACGGGCCCCGTACGCCGGTAAGACTGATTGCGGGAAGCCAGCCAAGACGAAAAGGTCCCTTTGAATGCGGGCGCGTCTCAGTGCCGTTGTGGCAGCTCTCGGCGGGGTGCGCCCAGATCGTGGACGGCGGTCCGTGGTCGACGAGTTCTGTTGCAGCGAACTGTATTCGGGCGAGCGATAGCAGGGCGCTGCTCGGAATGGCGACGGGTCTCGGTGACCGTGGCGGCTTCACCGGGCCACCCTGGTCCCCATTGGCTCGCCTGATGCGGGCGGTCGTCGGGGCTCCATGGCCGGGCGTCCGGGTGTTAGATCAGACGATGGTGGAAACTCGGGACCGGGTCGAGCGGGCCGATCGGATTCCCGATCGTCGGGTGCGGCGCCATCAGCGCGGTGATTCGCATCGGCTGACAGCGATCGGCGGTCTTGCCGCGTTGTCGTTGGACGCGTTATCCAGCGTGGCTTACGGGCCCGAAGCCATCGTCCTCGTCTTGGTCAGCGCGGGTGCCGCCGCAGTTCGGTGGACCCTGCCGATCTCGGCGGCGATCACCGTGCTGCTGCTGGTGTTGGTGATCTCCTACCGACAGGTAATCGCGGTCCACCCAAACGGCGGCGGGGCCTACGCGGTGGCTAAGAAGGACCTCGGCCGCACGGTGAGCCTGTTGGCCGCGGCAAGCCTGGTCGTCGACTACGTGTTGACTGTCGCGGTCAGCCTTGCGGCCGGGGCAGCGAGTTTGGGCAGCGTCTTTCCCGCCCTTTCTCATCACTTGCTGGCTGTCACGATGGCGGGGCTCGCCGTGCTCACCATCATCAACCTGATCGGGATCGCCGAGTCAGCGAAGGTGTTGATGGGGCCGACAGTGGTCTTCATCGTCGGCATCTTCGCGATCATCGTCGTCGGGCTCATCCGGTCGCATCCGGTAGCCGTTGTCGGTTCAGATCTCGGGCCGATCCATGCGACCGAGGCGCTCGGAGTGGTGTTGATCCTCAAGGCGTTCGCGAACGGATGTTCGGCGCTGACCGGAGTCGAGGCGATCGCCAACGCGGTGCCAGCCTTCCGGGCGCCCGCGGTCAAGCGGGCCCAACACACCGAAGTCGCGTTGGGCGTGTTGCTGGGGGCCATGCTTCTGGGCCTGGCGGCGCTGATCCGGCTGCACGAAGTGGTACCCCGTGGCGATGTCACCATGCTCGCGCAACTCTCGGCGGCCGCATTCGGGACCGGGTGGCCGTTTTATCTGACGAACCTGTCGGTAACGCTGGTGCTGGCCTTCGCCGCCAATACCAGCTTCGGCGGCCTGCCGGTTCTGTTGCAGCTGCTGGCCAAAGATCACCGGCTGCCGCACCTGTTCGCCTTGCGCTCCGAACACCCGGTGTTCCGTTACGGCGTCACGACATTGGCGATCCTGTCCGCGTTGGTGCTGCTCGTTGTCCATGCCGACACCTACAGATTGTTGCCGGTGTTCGCGATCGGCGTTTTCATCGGATTCACGATCAGTCAAACCGGGCTGGTCCGGCACTGGTTCAAGGAACGAACCCCCGGTTGGGCTGGTAAGGCCGTCCTCAACGGCACCGGGGCAGTCCTCAGCTTTGTGGCACTGGTGGTGCTCTTCGCAAGCAAATTCATCGAGGGCGCATGGTTGTTGGTGCTGATTGTGCCCGGGTTGATGCTGCTCTTCGATCACATCGAACGCTATTACCAGCGCGTGGGCGAACAGTTAGGGCTGGGTCAAATGCCCGCCAAACCCGTTCCCGGCTGCGATGGTCAAGCCATGGTCATCGTTCCGGTCGTCGCTGTCAGCCGGGTCGCCGAGCGTGCTTTGCAGGCTGCGATGCGGCTCAGCGCCGAAGTGGTCCCGGTGGCGGTCGATATCGACCCCGGCGATACCCATCGGCTCTCCAAGCAATGGAAACAGTGGGACCCCGGGGTTGAACTTCGGATCCTGCCCAGCCCGCACCGCAACCTGGTCGCACCCACTGTCGGTTTCGTGCGAAGCCAAGTTGAGAAGGGACGCTCTGTCGTAGTCCTTATCGCCCAGGTCGAACCGAGGCGCCGACGCTACCGAATCCTGCACAACCAACGCGGCCCCATCCTTGCCGCTGCAGTACGCGCACGCACCGACGCCATCGTCGCCACACTCGCAATTCGAGTGGACTGAAACATCCTCTGCGGGCGGCCCACCACCACCCGTGTCACCTCTTGCGTCGAGCGGGCGCGGTGCTGCTAACGCTGCTGTTGTCCGGTGGCGTGCCCGGGCTGGCGAAAATCGGGCCGCAAGGCGACGCTGTCCAGAAGCTGGGGGTTGAATCAACTCGCGTGTACCCGGATGACCTGCAGACCGACCGAGGCCAGGAGGTCGGGGATTGCACGCAGAAACATGCGATCCCGCTCGGCGATGTCGGTCGGCAGTTCGTCGAAGGGAACCAGATACGGGCTCATCTTCTGCTCTGTGTTGCCGGGCCCCAAGCGCCCGCCCGCTTGGAGGCGCTCGCTCATCCAGCGTTCGTGCTCGGCGATCGCGAGCATTTCGATTTCCTCGCTGGTGAATTTGAAATCTGATGCGCCCCAGTCACGGAAGGGTGCGATCGCGCACCCGAAGCCGGCCAACTTGACCACGATGCTGCGCGCCTGCGCGCGGCTCGACTCCTCGCGCGATTCGTCGGGCCCGGACCACGATGGTGCGGGCTCGCCGTCGGCGCGTTCTTCGTCGAGCCAGCGGCGGATGGCGCGCGCGATCGTCTCGAACGGCCCGCCCTCGATGAGCTCCATCGTGCACGTGCGCTCGAATGTCGGAAACACGTCGGTGTTCGTGAGCACTCTGTCGGTGCTCACGTCGTTGATCAGCCGGGCGACCTCGTGGCGCTGCGACAACGCGACGACCAGTGGAACGGACGCATCGAGGTGGTGCCGCAACACCAGCGCGGTCTCCAGCGCCTGTTCGTCGCGGTGTGCGGTGATGTAGCCGCGGGTCATCGGTGGTGCGCCTTTGTCGGCGTGCCGTGCTGCGACCCCGTGGATGTCGCGCAATGATGCACATGCGCAGATGAACCGGCAAACGTGCTCGAGGGCCGGGTATTGGTCGAGAAGTGAGCGGACGCGTTCCTCGGCGTGGTCGTCGATGACGGTGATCCACAGCGGCGTGGCGGCGTCGGTGCGGTCCTCAAACCACCCCCGTGCCGCGTGCAAGACTAGCCGGGCTCCCAGGGCATCGAGGTGGGCGACGGCGATATGCGGCCGGCCGCCGCCGGCGTCGATGGGGAAGTCATCGAGCAAGAACCGCGCGCTGATCTCATCGGTGCTGAAGAAGTCCAGTGACAATGAGTCACCTGCGAGGTTAGCCTCCTGGATCAGCAACAACGCGCAGAGCTCCGGGTCGCCGATCCTGGCCAAACAGCGCAAATCCCGGCTGGGACGGTCAGCCGCGAGCCGTCGCGCGACGGCGACAATCTCGGTGTTGACGGCATCGACCGAGCAAACCGCAAGGAGACGGTCGGCATGGCGGAGACCGGCCGCGAGCAGCGTTCGTTCCAGTTGCGCATCGCCCACAATGACCGGGACGCGCAAGCCGTTGCACAGCTCGATGTCCGGATTGGCGGGATCTTGCTCGATGACAACTATTTGGGCACCGGCCTCGTGGAGATGACGAACAAACACGTTGCCGACATCGCCCAGACCGCAGACGACGATGTGACCGCGCATCAGCGGGATCCGCATTTGTCGCAACCGATCACGAAACAGCGAGGCCAGTGCGCTGACGCCGGCGCAAGCGGTCACGATCGGGGCCAGGAACCGTGCGATGTCGAGCGTGACCGGGAGATGAGTCTGCGCTGGGCCCGTGAAGGTGAAGAGCGTGAGACTCCAGTATGCGACATCGGTCCACGTGGGGTGGTCTAGGGCCTGCGGGGCAGAGGCGAACCCAACGCAGCCGAGCGCGAACGCGACAATGCCGGCCGCGCCGAGCAACCACCACCGGTAATCGGCGAGGACTCGCGCAACGGACCGGCGGGACATCATCGGAAATTACACGACACGGACATCGGACTACCGACCGAAACCCCCGGAACCGCACGCACGCCCGGACTCGCCGATGGTCTCGGTGCCCTCACTACGCTGGGCCGGGCAGGCCCGCGCCGCGTTCGAGCCGCTGACCGACATCACTCACGTCGCCCACATGGCTTTGCACGAGAAACCCGAACTGGTCGCTGGCTGGTCGAGCACGGAGCAGATCGAGACGAACGACGCCATTTCAGCTTGACAGCTGCGGCGAGAAGTTGCCGAAACCCATAGCTTTCAAAACTGCCTTGCCAGTTCCGCTGCTTGCTTCTTCCCATGGTCGATCATGTCCAGTGCTCGTCCATCCCACGTGTGCTCAACGGTCATTGCGGTGGCACTGCGCACGCCGATAAACTGGAGCCAGAATTCTATGTACTTGGTTACATATTCAAAGCCAGGCGGCGGGACTGTCTGAAAGCCGGCTTCCTCGCTTTGCCCTCGGACGTACGCGACGAATGCCTTATCGATATTCAGCGCTGGCCCATATTCTTTCCCGTCAAACGTGAAAAGCATATTCCGCTGACAGGCAAGATCGATCAGTTGCTTTAGTTTATAAGGAAAGGAAAAATTCCACATCGGAACGCCAAGCACGATGCGATCCGCCTTTTGAAAGCGTGACGCGAGTTCTCTAATCTTTTCCCAGGTAGCTCTTTCCGATGGCGTCATCGCCTCTCCGGAGACGCCTTTGTATTTGGCGCCTATCGCTTCTGCGCCAAATTCCGGAAGCGACTCGGTCCAAACGTCCAGCGTGTCGACCACAAGGCCGGCGACCTTCTTTTGGTACTCGAAAAGAAAAGAGTCGATGACAGCAATGGATGCGGATCGCTTTCCTCTTGGTGAGGTGACAATGTTCAAGATACGCATTTCCACTTCTTTTCTCTTATAAGTCGGACAAGCCTCTCCCGGCCCCTTGGCGGATGGCGGGCAACGGTGCCGCGAGGTGGTCGCGTTGTGGTCCACTATTGTGTTTCAGCGAACCGATGTCCTTACCGCTGACACCAATCGAGGTTGGCTGCCAGCTGATATCTCTGGGTACAGGTTAGCGGGTAGCGCGATGATTCAATAACGCCTGCGGCACGCATAGAAGCCGAGACCTACGGCCAGCTCGGCGACGCCCTGACCGCCGCGGCAGGGCACCGCGACCGGGTGTTGGTCGAAGTGGTGGTGGCGCAGTTGGACGTGGCTCCGCTGCTGTGAGCTGGCCGAGTCGTGGACAGGAAGCTGTAGCGATCGCGACGCTAGCCGTCGCCCATCTTGTAGATTTATCATTCCGCGAGGGGCTGACGATCGCCTGCGCAGCTAACGCCCAGCTACCGGGAACAAGGGGTGCGCACATGGCGGTGGTGCTCGACACCGACTCCATCCCCGCGGACGATCGCGCCGAGGCGGTGATCTCGGCGATGATCGAGGCGTCGGTGCCGTCCCACGTCATCCCTGACAACCGGGACGGGATCGTTCAGGCCCGCATGGATGTCTGGGGCTTCGGCGCCGCCAGCATCTTTCGTGCTGAGACCACGGGAATCCAACTCGTCCGCACCGCGAAGCAGGCACTGACCTGCCCGTCACCCAATCTGGCGATCGCCGTGCAAGAAATCGGCGACGGTTTGCTTGACCAGGGCGGCGACCAGCGCATCATCCCCGTCGGCCAGCTGATGATCGCCGACCTGAACTCTGCCTACGACTTCCGCTGGCCCGGCCGCGGCGCCTCCCAATGCCTTCACGTGGCCCTCGACGATCTGGCACTGCCCCATGACCTGATCCGCGACGCCAGTACCCGCCTGCACACCAGCCCGCTCTCTGAGTTGATGGTCAACCACATCAGCGCGCTGACCCGGCGCGCCGATGAACTCAGCGTCGACCCCGCCGCAGCCGATGTGGGCGTCGCGAGCGTCGAACTGGCCCGTGCACTGCTGGCCTCGGCTGCACACGAAACGCGCTACCGGGCAGACGCACTGGCCGCCACCCTGCTGACCCAGATCCGCGGCTACATCCGCCAGCACCTCGCCGACCCCGACCTGACGCCAGAGATGATCGCGGCAGCGCATAACATCTCGATCCGCTACCTCTACAAGCTGTGCGCCGCGGCCGACTTCAGCCTGCACCAATGGGTGACGAGTCAACGCCTGCAAGGCGCGCGCGACGAACTCGCTGGGCTCGCCAGCCAGCACCGCTCCATCGCGATGGTCGCCCAACGGTGGGGCTTTTCCAACCCCACCCACTTCAGCCGCCGATTCCGGGCCACCTACGGGATAACGCCACGCGACTGGCGCCAGATCGCCGACGAGACGCTCTAGCCGACGGCTCGCTGTCTCGGCTTTCGTCTGTGCACAGGTGGCACACAACCGTGCACAAACCGTCGACTCTAGGTGCCGATACCGACCTAGCGTCTGGGGCAGCTCCATCCATTGACCAGGCAGGGCTATCCGTTTATTTGAACGGGGAGGCGCCACAGAGTAATGAGATACCCATCGAAGTCCTCTACGTCAGCCGACGCCCCGGCCTGTGCTTTCTATCGTCGACTGACAATGATGGTGGCCATCTTCGTTCCCTCAGGACGATGGCCGCCTGCTCGTTCGCGTCTAACTTTCCGAGTATGAGTGGCGACGTGGTGCAGGTAAATGGGCACGTGGTGCGGATGACTGGCCACGTGGTGAAGCGGCAGGTCGCTGAAGTGGCGGAGGTGCTCTCCCAGCGAACCGATGAACTCGCGGCTGTGCTTGCCCGCGCGATCATCCAGGAGGTACCGCTTTACGGGTCGACCCCGCCGATCCGGTTCGACGTGGTCGCGGATGGCTGCGCGGCGAACATTCGGCCGATCTTCGCCGCGATCGCTGCTGAAACCTCATTTGACCCGACCGCAGCCACCGAGTTGGGAGCCACGCGCGCCCGCGACGGCGTGCCGCTCGCGTCGGTGATGGAGGCATACCGGGTCGGTTTCCGCGGGCTATGGGACGCCGTGGGCGCCGAATCGGCAGCCAAAGCGCAAATGGATCACGACGCGTCACGCACGTTGACCGCGAAAGTACGTACAGCCCAAGACATTTACACCAGGGCCATGGCGGTCGGCTACCGAGAGGAGCAGACCCGCCGGCTGGCTAACGACGAATCCGAGCGCTCGGTTCTCATCGACTCGCTACTACACGGCTGGCTCCTCGAGCAGCGCAGCCTGTGGGAGGTCGCCGACGCTCTTCGGCTGCCCGGCGCGGGTCCGTATGTGGTCGTCGCCGCCGAAGTTCCCGTCGCCGGTACCGCGACGCTGCCCGAGATCGAGTCGAAGCTGCGCAGCATGGACGTGTTCTCGGCGTGGCGGCAGCTTCCCGATCTGCATGTCGGGATCGTGCACGTCAAAACCGACACACACCTCGCCAATGTGCTGGCTTTGGTGTCGCGGATGGCGACCGACCGGGTGGGCGTGAGCGCGCGCTTCGACGACCTGCGGGAAACGGCTCAAGCATTGCGGTACGCCCGGCTGATGTTGCGGGGGCGCGCTGACCCGGCAGCGCCGGTCGCGGTCTTCGATGGCTCGATCCTGGCCAGTGCCGCGGTCAGCGCGCCCGAGGTGATGGTGCAACTTGTGAGTCCGATGATGCAGCGTTTCGCCGATCTCGCTGACGATGAGCGGCAGATCCTCTTCGAGACGTTTCGGGTGTGGCTGGAAAACGACGGACAACTTGGCCCCGCCGCCGAAAAACTGTTTTGTCACCCCAACACGGTCCGCTACCGGTTGCACCGAATCGAGCAACGCACCGGCCGTTGCCTGTCGCGGCCCCGCGATCTCGCAGAGCTCTGCCTTGCATTCGAAGTGAATCGCCGCCTGATGTAACCGCAGCGACGACTTCACGGCCCGCCCACCGCGTCGAGCAGGGGCTGGCCGATCGCGCTGATCGTGGTAGCCGCGCCGCCAAGTGACCATCCGCCGTCGGCGGCCAGGATTACACCGCTGACGTAACTCGCCAGTGGAGAGGCCAGGAATCGGACCACGTTGGCGACGTCGCGGGGAGTTCCGAGGCGCCGCAACGGCACACTGTCGGTGATTAGGGCGCGGTCTTGTTCGGTGGGTGCCAACCGGGACATCCCCTCGGTGCCGTCGATTGCGCCCGGAATAACGCCGTTCACCCGGATTCCGGCCGGGCCCCACTCCAACGCCAGCACTTTGGTCAGCATGTCGACACCGGCCTTGGCCGCGCACACGTGCGCCTGGGTAGTAGAGGGCAGGACCGCCTGCGGGGCGGAGATGCTAATAATCGACGCACCGGGCTTCCTCAAGAACTGGTAGGCGGCCCGGGCCACGTTGAACGAGCCCATCAGGTCGATGTCGACGACGGACTTGAACCCGTTGGGGGAGAGCCCCAACGCGGCCGCCGGGAAGTTGCCCGCGGCTCCGGAAATCAGCACGTCGATGTCGCCGAAGTGGGCGTGGGCCGCGGCCAACACTGCCTCGACGGCTGTGTAGTCGCGCACATCGGCGCTGGCACCGATCGCTTCGGCGCCGAGCTGACGCAGCCGGGCGACTGTGGCGTCAACCTTGTCCGGGGACCGGCTCATCACCGCCACCCGGGCCCCCGCCCGTGCGAAGTCCTCGGCAATACCCAGGTTGATTCCGCTGGTACCGCCGGCGACGAACGCGATCTTACCGGTGAGGTCGATCGTGTCGACAAAGCCCTCGGATATGGGTGCGGTGCTGGTCGATTCAGCCGGTGACGTCATCGGAGATACCTTTCGAAGTTGACAGGGTCGGGATGGTCGGTGCGGTCGGTCTTGTCATGATGCGGTCTGGTTGCGGGATGCGCGGACGTTGACATCGCGCACTCGATTCGACAACTCATTTCTCCCCCTGGCTGAATTCGTCATGGTGTCTGCTGATACAGCATCGCCGGCCGATGGGGTCACGGTGGCCATTGCGAGCCGCGCAGCGTCGAAGTCTAAGCCTCGATCCACCGACGAATTGATGCGCGTGGGGGTGTTGAAATGAGGAAAGTGCCCTCTGAACTGGGATGATTGATGTTCTCACGCATTAATCG
>Ga0209248_10000786_pt1 | contig 9990 bp, 7 predicted proteins | sample BogFormECP04_OM1_FD_188241 | JGI IMG/M metagenome (GOLD analysis project Ga0209248, IMG submission 188241) | Bog forest soil microbial communities from Calvert Island, British Columbia, Canada - ECP04_OM1 (SPAdes) (version 2) | ecosystem: Environmental > Aquatic > Freshwater > Wetlands > Bog ... | reverse complement strand
GGCGCTGCACAACGGCCTGGCCGTGCCTATCCAGGTGCGCCTGCAGGTCGACGCTCCACCCGGGATGACCGTCACTGACGTCGGCCAGATCGAGCTGCCGCCGGGATACCTGCCGCTACGCGTGCCGATCGAAGTCAACTTCACTCAGCGGGTCGCCATCGACGTCGCGTTGCACACACCGGACGGCATGCGACTGGGCGAGCCGGTGCGCTTGTCCGTGCATTCCAACGCGTACGGCAAGGTGCTGTTCGCGATCACGCTGACCGCGGGCGCGGTGCTGGTGGCGCTGGCCGGACGGCGGCTCTGGCACCGTTTCCGTGGCCAGCCCGATCCCGCCGACTTGGACCGCCCCTACCCACGCCACCCCCGCAACTTGCGAGACGAGGTCGACCAACGGGTCGACGAAGAGCACCGAGTATGAACGCCGCCTACCGGCGGCCCCATCCACAGCCACCGCCGCGGCGACAACGACTGCCACAGCGACCGCCCAGGGGGCGCATTCCGCCGCCGACGGGTCCAACCCCTGCAGTCCCTTCGGACCTCGACCTGCGTCCTCGACGACCCGAACTGTCCGACGCGGCGCTGGTATCGCGGTCGTGGGCGATTGGGTTCGCGACACTGATCAGCCGGATCACCGGCTTCGCCCGGGTTGTGTTGCTGGCCGCGATCCTGGGCGCCGCGCTGGCCAGTGCCTACTCGGTGGCCTTTCAGCTACCGAACCTGGTCGCTGCCCTCGTGCTGGAGGCGACGTTCACCGCGATCTTCGTGCCGGTGCTGGCCCGTGCCGAGCAGGGTGACCCTGACGGCGGCGCGGCATTCGTGCGGCGCCTGGTCACGGTGGTAACCACACTGCTGCTGCTTGTCACAACGCTGTCGGTGCTGGCTGCGCCACTGCTGGTGCGGTTGATGCTGGGCCGGAGTCCGCAGGTCAACGAACCCCTGACCACCGCCTTCGCCTATCTGCTACTACCGCAGGTGCTCGGCTATGGCCTGACGTCGGTGTTCATGGCGATCCTCAACACCCGCAACGTTTTCGGGCCGACGGCGTGGGCGCCCGTCGTCAACAACGTCGTCGCGATCGCCACCCTCGGCGTGTACCTCGCGGTCCCCGGTGAACTTTCGATCGACCCCGTTCAGATGGGCAACATCAAGCTGCTGGTGCTGGGGATCGGCAGCAACTTGGGGGTGTTCGCGCAGACCGCGGTGCTGCTGGTAGCGCTGCGGCGCCAGCACATCAGCCTGCGCCCGCTGTGGGGAATCGATCAGCGGCTCAAGCGCTTCGGCGGGATGGCCGTTGCGATGGTGCTCTATGTGCTGATCAGTCAGCTCGGCCTGGTGGTCGGCACCCAGATCGCCAGCACGGCAGCAGCTTCGGGCCCCGCGATCTACAACTACACGTGGCTGGTCCTGATGCTGCCGTTCGGCATTATCGGGGTAACGGTGCTGATGGTCGTGATGCCGCGGCTGAGTCGCAACGCCGCGGCCAACGACACCGGGGGCGTGCTCGCTGACCTGTCGCTGGCCACCCGGTTGACCTTGATCACGTTGATCCCGATCGTGGCATTCATGACGGTCGGCGGCCCGGCGATCGGTAGCGCGTTGTTCGCCTACGGCCATTTCGGGGGGGTCGACGCCGGTTACCTGGGCGCCGCTATCGCGCTATCGGCGTTCACGTTGATCCCGTACGGACTGGTGCTGTTGCAGCTACGCGTGTTCTACGCTCGGGAGCAGCCGTGGACGCCCATCGTGATTATCCTCGTGATCACGGCCGTCAAGATCATCGGCTCGCTGCTGGCGCCCCACCTCACCAATGACCCCCAGCTGGTCGCGGGTTTTCTCGGGCTGGCCAACGGCATCGGATTTCTTGTCGGCGCGATCGTCGGCTACCACTTGCTGCGGCGCACACTCCTGCCGGCCGGTGGCCACCTCGTCGGCGTCCGGGTGGTGCACACCGTGCTGGTGACGGTTGCCGCGTCGTTGCTGGCCGGACTGGTCGCTCACGTGGCCGATCGGCTGCTGGGGCTGCGCGAGCTGACAGCGCACGGCGGTGCTGCAGGTTCGCTGCTGCGACTGTTGGTGCTGGCGACCATCATGCTGCCGATCATGGCCACGGTTATGCTCCGCGCGCAGGTCCCCGAGGCCCAAGCTGCACTGGGCGCCGTCAGGCGCCGGATCGGGAATCGTGACGGTCGCCATAGCGGGGCGCTGGGGCCCCGCAAAGCGACTGTGCCAGAAAAATCGTCTCACCGGCGCCTTGTCACGTACTCTGAGCAGAGGAATTCGTCCCCGCCGGGGGTAAATGCGGTCCAGGAGCCGATCCGGCACAGGCCTCCGGAGCGGGCAGCCAGCGCCCCGCTAGCGAAAGGACCGGAGGTGACCGACCGCCCAATGGAGAGCGCCGCGTCCAGCGCTGGATCCGGTCCGGCGTCAGGCGTCGAGCTGCCTCGACCGGTTGCCGACGACTTCCAGCCTGACATTCCGGCCCCCGATATGCCGGCCGAGCCCGACTCACCGGCGCCACGCCCGTCCGACTACCGCAACGGCGATCCGTCAGCCGAGCCCAACCGCGGGCCGATTCCAATCGATGCGCCCCGCGAACGGGGCCCTGATCCGTCGGTGCCACAAGACGTTGTCCACTTGGTTCCCGGCGCACGTATCGCCGGTGGCCGCTATCGCTTGCTGGTCTTCCACGGCGGCGCGCCCCCCTTGCAGTTCTGGCAGGCCCTGGACACTGCGCTGGACCGCCAGGTGGCACTGACTTTCGTCGACCCGGATGGGTCCCTGCCCGACGACGTCCTGCAGGAGATCCTGGCCCGCACTTTGCGACTCAGCCGGATCGAGAAGCCCGGTATCGCCCGGGTGCTCGACGTCGTCCACACCGGTTCTGGCGGCCTGGTGGTCGCGGAGTGGATTCGCGGCGGTTCGCTGCAGGAAGTGGCCGACACCGCGCCGTCGGCCGTCGGTGCCATCCGGGCGATGCAGTCGCTGGCCGCCGCAGCCGACGCGGCACACCGTGCCGGTGTCGCCCTGTCGATCGATCACCCCAGCCGGGTGCGAGTCAGCATCGACGGCGACGTCGTGCTGGCGTACCCGGCGACCATGCCCGACGCCAACCCGCAGGACGACATCCGTGGAATCGGCGCCGCGCTTTATGCCCTGCTGGTCAACCGGTGGCCGCTGCCGGAGTCTGGGGCACGCAGCGGGTTCGCCCCGGCCCAGCGGGATTCCGCGGGCCACCCCGTTGAACCCACCGTCGTCGACCGCGACATCCCGTTCCAGATTTCCGCAGTGGCTGTCCGATCGATTCAAGAGGACGGCGGGATACGCAGTGCGTCAACGCTTTTGAACCTGTTGCAACAGGCGACCGCGGTGGCCGACCGCACCGAGGTGCTGGGCCGGATCGACGACGCGCCCGCGCAGGTCGCTTCCCGCCAGCCAAGCGTTGGAGACTATGGGGTGTTCGGTCGCCGGCGCCGCAGCTTGCTTATCGGTGTCTCCGTGGGGGTTGCCATCATCCTGGTGGCACTTGTGGTGCTGGCGTCAGTAGTGAGCAAGATCTTCGGCAATGTCGGCGGCGGCCTGAACAAAGACGAGCTCGGACTGAACGGGCCGACATCATCGACCGCGTCGTCAGCTGCCAATCCGGTGCCTTCCGGCAGCATCGTCCAACCTACCAAGGCAACGGTCTTCTCTCCCGACGGCGACGCCGACTCGCCCGGCACTGCCGGTAACGCGATCGACGGCAACCCGGCCACCTCATGGCAGACCGACATCTATACCGACCCTGTCCCGTTCCCCAGCTTCAAGAGCGGCGTCGGGCTGATGTTGCAACTGCCCAGTCCCACGGTGGTCGGCGCGGTGAACATCGACACGGTCAGCACCGGGACCAAGGTAGAGATTCGCTCGGCATCGACGCCGTCGCCGGCAAAGCTGGAGGACACCACCGTGCTGGCTCAGGCCTTTGCGCTCAAACCCGGTCATAACGTCATCCCGGTCAGATCCGGCTCCCCGACGTCGAATCTGCTGGTCTGGATCTCTACGTTGGGGACTACCGACGGCAAGAGCCGCGCCGACATCTCTGAGATCACGGTCCAGGCCGCATCCTGACCCTGGCCTGCCCGAGCACACACGGCACCCGTGCGGGTGAAGTGCCACGTGACAACCGATTGATTACTGTCCCGGCGGTGGGCTTCGGAGGAAACGTTCGGGGAAATATCCGGGGAAATGTTGCACGGGAACGCACTGACGCCGAGCTGCTGGCAGCCCACGTTGCGGGCGACAGGGACGCCTTCGACGAGTTGTTCCGCCGTCATCAACGACAGCTTCACCGGCTTGCGCGCCTCACCAGCCGCACCTTCGAAGACGCTGAAGACGCGCTGCAAGACGCCATGCTCTCAGCCCACCGCGCCGCCGGTTCCTTTCGGTACAACGCTGCGGTGGCTAGTTGGCTGCACCGCATAGTGGTCAACGCCTGCCTGGACCGACTGCGACGCGTCAAAGCCCATCCGACCACTCCACTCGAGGACGTCTACCCGGTTGCCGATCGGACGTCGCATATCGATACGGCGATTGTGGTGCAGCGGGCACTGATGCGCCTGCCCGTCGAGCAACGCGCTGCCGTGGTGGCCGTCGACATGCAGGGTTATTCGATCGCCGACACCGCCCAGCTGCTGGGCGTCGCCGAGGGCACCGTCAAGAGCCGGTGTGCCCGCGCCCGGGTTCGCCTGGCCGGGATGCTCGGCCACCTCAACGCGGGCGCCCACACCACACCCGACCGCCCGGCCGGTCAGCGCTAGCGCGTTCCAGCGATATCTCCCGATCTTGGGCCCACTGCCCGACCGCGGGGGCTGTGCGTGGCTATCGCACTGTGCATGACGGACACTGGGGCGGATGGGTGAATCCGAGAATGGTCCTGCGGATCATGGTTCAGCGGGTGCGGATCCACCGCTGACGGCCGAGGTCCTCGCCGACTTACAGGCCGGTCTACTGGACGACGACGCCGCCGCTCGGGTGCGCAGACGAGTCCGCGCAGACCCGGAAGCCGATCGAATCCTGCGGGCGCTGAACCTGGTGCGCCGCGATGTCGCTGCCCTCGGCGCGGATCCGACCACGGCGCCGGACGCTCCCCAGGAAGTCACCGCTCGAATTTCGGCTGCGCTGAGGTCAGCGGATGCCCCGCCGGGCGGGTCACGAGGCAGCGGCTCTCACTTGGCGCGGCCGCACATCCGTCCCGCTAAAGTCCTCCCGGGCATCGCCGGCGTATGCGCGGTGGTCGCAACGATCGCCGTAGGAACGGTGGCGCTGATCAACGCGCCAGCGCCCACCCCGAGCACACCGGCCACCGCCGAGCACATCACGGTGTCAACGCCGCCCCCGGTGATCCCGCTATCGCAGGCCCAGATCCTGGCCCTGCTCGACGACAGTCCCGACTACGGCCCTCTCGCCGGCCCCCTCTCCAGCCCACTCAATGACCCGTCGCGGCGCGCCTCGTGCCTTACTGGCCTGGGCTTTCCGGCGTCGACGCGGGTACGCGGTGCGAAGCCGATCGAGATCAACGCTCGCCCCGGCGTGCTGCTGGTACTGCCCGGCGACACGCCCGACGAGCTGGCGGTCTTTGCAGTGGCACTCAATTGCAGCGCGGCCGATACCGGGCTGTTAGCCAACACCCAGATCCCCCGTTCCTAATGAAGTGCAGGTTTCCTAGTGTTGTCAGGTGTGTCCGGGTGCTGCGCGACGCGCGGGGGAACAGCAGTGCCTAGGCTGGCGTTTGTAAACGTTGATCTACTTCTGTTGCTGAAAGGCTCGCATGACCGCCGCCACCTCTGTTCGTGACTCTGCTGATGAGTCTGCTCATGAGAAAGACGTCCACGACGTGATCGTTATTGGTTCCGGTCCGGCCGGCTATACCGCGGCGCTCTACGCCGCCCGTGCGCAGCTGGCACCGCTGGTCTTCGAAGGAACCTCTTTCGGCGGCGCATTGATGACCACGACCGAGGTGGAAAATTACCCCGGCTTTCGCGACGGCATCACCGGCCCGGAGTTGATGGACGAGATGCGCGAGCAGGCGTTGCGATTCGGCGCAGACCTGCGGATGGAAGACGTCGAGTCGGTATCGCTGGACGCCCCGGTCAAGTCCGTCGTCACCGCCGACGGGCACACCTATCGCGCCCGGGCCGTCATTCTGGCTATGGGTGCCGCGGCACGCTATCTGCAGGTTCCCGGCGAGCAGGAGTTGCTGGGTCGTGGCGTGAGTTCATGCGCCACTTGCGACGGGTTCTTCTTCCGCGATCAGGACATCGCCGTTATCGGCGGCGGCGACTCGGCGATGGAGGAAGCGATCTTTTTGACCCGGTTTGCCCGCAGCGTAACCCTCGTGCACCGTCGCGACGAATTCCGGGCCTCGAAGATCATGCTGAACCGCGCCCGTACCAACGACAAGATCAACTTCATCACCAACCACACCCCGGTCGCGGTCGACGGTGACGCGACAGTGATCGGATTGCGATTGCGCGACAACATAACTGACGAAGAAAGCACGGTCGCGGTGACAGGCGTCTTTGTCGCGATCGGGCACGAGCCGCGCTCCGATCTGGTACGCGATGTTGTCGACATCGACCCCGAGGGCTACGTACTTGTGACGGGGCGCACCACGAGCACTTCGCTGGACGGTGTGTTCGCGGCCGGTGACCTGGTGGACCGTACCTATCGCCAGGCGGTCACCGCTGCCGGGAGTGGTTGTGCGGCGGCCATCGACGCAGAGCGTTGGCTGGCCGAGCACGAAGAGTCAAGCGCGCCCCAGCAGGCAGCTGGAAACGCGGATAGTACCGACACACTGATTGGAGTACCGCGATGACCGACACCGAAAAGACCGGGGCCACAGTAGAAGTCTCCGACGCGTCTTTCTCCACGGACGTTTTGTCCAGCAATAAGCCTGTGCTGGTGGACTTTTGGGCAACCTGGTGCGGACCGTGCAAGATGGTCGCGCCGGTCCTCGAAGAAATTGCAGCCGAGCGGGCGAGCCAGCTCACCGTCGCCAAGCTCGACGTAGACACCAACCCGGAGACGGCGCGCGACTTCCAGGTCGTGTCGATCCCCACGATGATCCTATTCAAAGACGGCCAGCCGATAAAGCGGATCGTGGGCGCAAAGGGTAAGGCAGCTTTGCTGCGTGAGCTTTCCGACGTAGTTCCCGGCTTCGCCTAGGCCCGAGCCTAATCGGCACACCGCGCCCGCGGTTAGCCTGGCGTTTTCCCGAAATTGCGAAGGATCTGCGACAATACCAGTTAGCTGTTGTGCATTTTGTCAGCGTGATCAGTTAGTCCCGGAGGGCCCTTGGTATGTCGAGTCAGCGCCGCGAAGCCGGCGACGCGCTCCGCTGTGGTGACCGCAGCGCCGCCGTCATCGAGGTCCGGGCCACGCTGGCCGCGCTGGGGCTCCTGGACAATCCCGACGAAGATCTGACCACCGGCCGGCACGTGGCGTTCGACGCGTTCGACGCCGAGTTGGATCAGGCGGTACGCGCCTTTCAGCAGCACCGCGGCCTCCTGGTGGACGGCATCGTCGGCGAGGCCACCTACCGGGCCTTGAAAGAAGCCTCCTACCGGCTGGGGGCCCGCACGCTGTATCACCAATTCGGTGCTCCCCTTTACGGTGACGACGTCGCTACGCTGCAGGCCCGCCTGCAGGACCTCGGTTTCTACACCGGTCTGGTCGATGGACACTTTGGTTTGCAGACTCACAACGCGTTGATGTCGTACCAACGTGATTACGGGCTTGCTGCCGACGGTATCTGCGGCCCGGAAACGCTGCGTTCCCTGTACTTTCTGAGTTCGCGGGTAAGTGGCGGCTCCCCACACGCCATTCGCGAGGAAGAACTGGTCCGCCGATCCGGCCCGAAGCTGTCCGGCAAGCGGATCATCATCGATCCGGGCCGCGGCGGCGCAGACCACGGTGTGATCTCGCACGGTCCAGCCGGACCTATTAGCGAAGCAGATGTGTTGTGGGACTTGGCAAGCCGCCTTGAAGGGCGGATGACTGCTATCGGCATGGAGACGTTCCTGTCCCGGCCGACCAATCGCAGCCCGTCGGATGCCGAACGCGCGGCTACGGCCAATAGTGTCGGCGCGGACCTGATGATCAGCTTGCGCTGCGAAGCTCAGACCAGCCCTGCCGCTAACGGGGTGGCCTCCTTCCACTTCGGCAACTCGCATGGTTCGGTGTCTACCATTGGCCGGAATCTCGCCGACTTTATTCAGCGAGAAGTCGTGGCCCGCACCGGGTTACGGGACTGCCGTACCCATGGCCGGACGTGGGATCTGCTGAGACTGACGCGGATGCCGACAGTTCAGGTCGATGTTGGTTACATCACCAGCCCACGCGATCGCGCGATGCTGGTCTCAACGCAGACCCGCGATGCTATCGCCGAGGGCATCCTGGCCGCGGTCAAGCGACTCTATCTACTGGGCAAGAACGATCGGCCCACCGGCACATTCACTTTCGCCGAGCTGCTTGCTCACGAATTATCGATGGAACGAGCGGGCAGCTCAGCGGTTCCTAAACATTTCGAGGGGTCTTCAAGGTATTTACAGCCGTAGACCCCGCCCCGACCGGCTGTTGCAGCTGCGCATCGGCCAGCAGCCGCTCCAAGGCGGCCTCGACTTCGGCTTTCCATCCCAGACCTTTGTCCAGCTCCAAGCGCAGCCGCGGGAAGTACCTATGTGGTGCCACTACAACGAAACCCACGTCTTTCAAGAAGTCCGCGTCGATGATGCAATGTTCAACCGAACAATCGCCGAGAGCCTCCAACACTGGCCGAACATCGGGGCCGACTTTCCGCGGATCCTGCAACTCGGAAGCCGCCTGTGTGCGACCGAAAGCTTCCAGCGCCCGGACTCCGCGCCGGACCAACTCGTCGATCACGCGGGCGATGAGGCTGTGTGGCAAGTCGTCAACGGCTTGCCCGAGTTCAACGCCCATCGAAGTCAGCAACACGGCGTCTGCGGACACCGGTGCAGTGGGAAATCGATGCGCCCGCGGTACCGCCCGAGGCGGCGCGTAAAGCACATACCCCAAGCACGCCGGCTCGCGCTGGCTGCGGTCGTCCGGGATGGCCGTCGCGACCTGACCGCACGATCCCCACTCCAGCATCACCATCGACAACCAGGCTTCCTTTTCGAATTCGGGGTCGGCGAGATGGCCTTGGTCACCGAGGGTCGCAGGATCGACCTCCCAGAACACGCAGCGGCGTGCATGCTTGGGGAGCTGCTCGAAGGCTTCGAGCCGCAGCGGTGTGATTCGAGCAGACACTTGTCTCCTGGTTTCGTGCGGTACCGCAGCCAACAGCCCCGCTTCTCCGCGCGCCCCACTGGGCTTGCGTCGTCGCGACGCGATGCCAACAGCCCGGCTGACTGTTCCCCAGGCTGCAATGCACCAGCAACCCCTCCAGGATAGGAGAGTTTGTCGTCATCGGGCCAGTGTTGGCCCCGCCACTTGAGCTGCCCCGGCCAAAACACTCCGGGATCCGCGGTCGTAACTAGCCGAATGTTGAAATGGCTTGGCGCGCAGCAGATCTCTGTCAGATTCAATGCTCGAGGCCGGTCGCATTGGGTCTCGGAACCGGCGCAATGTCACAGTGACGTAACTACCCAATATGGCTGATCATGCCTCGGGTGTGGCCATCAAGCCGACGATTCGCTGGAGGTCATCCACCGACGCGAACTCCACCACAATCTTCCCTTTGCGTTTGCCAAGGCTGACTGTGACCCGCGTGTCGAAGGCGTTCGACAGCCGCTCAGCAACGTCTTGAAGGCCAGGCATCTGGATCGGCTTGCGCCGTTCCGGCGCCGGCGCGGTCGCGTCGCGGCGGTTGGCCTCGTGATTGGCTAAAGTAACCGCCTCCTCGGTGGCTCGCACCGACAGGCCCTCCGCGATGATGCGGCCGGCCAGTTCGGGACGGGAAGGCAGCTGCGGCGTCAGGTTGATCAGCACGTC
>Ga0209248_10000784_pt1 | contig 10015 bp, 12 predicted proteins | sample BogFormECP04_OM1_FD_188241 | JGI IMG/M metagenome (GOLD analysis project Ga0209248, IMG submission 188241) | Bog forest soil microbial communities from Calvert Island, British Columbia, Canada - ECP04_OM1 (SPAdes) (version 2) | ecosystem: Environmental > Aquatic > Freshwater > Wetlands > Bog ... | reverse complement strand
GACAAACTAAAGGCGTTTGACCTGCTGTTTTGCTGAGCGGCTAGCGTGAATATCCTTACCTAACGCCCGTTCACAGCTAACGAGCGCTCGGTGGTCGACCTCCGACGATGTAAGCGCACGAGCCGGCGGATGACGCTGCTGGGCATGCCGGTGTCATCCGAGGCTGTCGAGGCGGTCTATGAGCAGGCGCCCATCGCAATCGACCCGCTCCCGTCCGAGGAGCGCGCCGCCGCTTCGACCGTGGAGCAGAAAAGGGACCACGCCTTAGATGTACTCAAAGCCTCTTTGGAGCAGGAAGTCACGCCCGCCCCGGTCCTGCCACAGAGAACCTGGAAGGCCCCGTGGCACCGCTGAGCGGGTGGCATAGCTGTCCCCGGACACGTGAAAGGTGGCGGGGCCGTTAACGGCTGTGTGGGCGCCACAGCCCGACTTTCGGGGGGTACGGCAGCTGTACACCCTTCAAAACTCCTGGCGCGCTGGTAATTTGCCATCCATGCGGGTGTTCGAGGCGGTCGAGCGGACAGCCCCTCGAACCCGGGTCCCCCTCGGTGGCATAAACGTGGACGTGGATGAGGTCCTCGCCTCCGATTACGGACAGTGGGATCTTGATCCATGATCCGCCGGGACCATCTCACGTAGCTGGGGACTTCGCTTCTACGGGCCTTGTCTGTCTGACAAGATCCGCGTTGTACCCACTCGGCACATAGCCCGCGGGCACAGGGCTATCAGAGTGCCCCTGGGGTGTCGTCGAGGCGATGAAGGTCTCGAGGATGTCTGCCACAGCCGTCGGCGCCTCCGCGTGAGGGAAGTGTCCGACACCCTCGAGCACCTCGAGGCGACTGCCCGTCAGCGCATCATGGGCGGCGTAGGCGTGGGCGACGGGGATGATCCGGTCGTCATCTCCCCAGATCAGCACAGTGGGCAGGCCGGCCGTGAGGTGCAGCTTGTTCAACGCGCTGACAGCCTGACCGCGGTAGTCGACCACTGAGCGCAATGTCCGCAAGAACGCCCAGCGGGTCTCTGCATCCGACAGCGAGGAGTATGCGTGCCACATCTGACCGGCGCGCGGCGACTGGATCCCGGACGAGGTCAGCCACGCACCCAGCGTGTTGCCGAGGTTCACAACCGGTTGCGGTGCGGCGACCCGTAGCAAGAACTCGGCGCCGGGCGCGGACAGCATCCGCAGCAGCGGACTCAGGTCGGGGCCGAGGCCGCCGCTGCCAATGAGGGCCAAGCGCTCGCAGTAGTCCCGGTGCTGGTGCGCGAACTGCATCGCGATACCGCCGCCGAGAGACTGGCCGATCACCGTCGCCCGGTCCACCCCGAGTTCGTCAAGGAGGTCGCGCAGGAAGACCGCGAAGGCTCCCAACGAGTAGTCCCCGCGCGGTTTCGCGGACATGCCGTGGCCGAGCAGGTCCGGCGCGATGACCCGGAATTTCTTGGACAGCTGCGGAATGATCGCCTGCCAAGTGGCCGAACTCCCCGCCATCCCATGGATTAGCAACAAGGCGGGGCCGTCGCCGGCATCCCGGTAGGCGATCCGGTCTCCGTGCAGTTCGAGGTACGACAACTCGCTCATCTGATCCCTTTACCCAACTTCGGCAGCCTTCTGTTACTCGCGGGGTTATAAGTCGCCCCGGCGTAGTCGGCGCGCCTCATCGGCGGCGCGTTCGGCGGCGGTAGCCGCCACATATCGGTCGAGCATCTGGCGCTGCCGCCAGCCCGCCATCTCCATCAGCCCGCCCTCGGAGCCGCCGGCGGCCAGCCACCGGGCCGCGGTGTGCCGCAACAGGCGGGTGAAAATCGTCGATGCCGGCCAGCTCGGCGCGCCGCCGCAACCCCCGATACAAGCTGGTGTAGCCGAAACTGCCGGCCGCCCGGGCGGGCAGCCACAGCGCCGGCCGCCCGGCCAGCTTGTGAGTGCGGCGGGACCGGACGTAGCGATCGAGGACGGCGGCGGTCTGCGACCCGAACGGCACCGCCCGATCCCGACCGCCCTTACCGGACCGGATGACCGCCCGGCCGTGCAGCGTGTCGACGTCAGCCACGACGAGGGAAGCGCACTCGCCGGCCCGCAGCCCGGTCTCAGCCATCAGCCGCACCATGGCCTCGTCGCGGCGATCGGCGAACGTGTTGCCCTGGCAGGCTTTGAACAGGCCGCGCAGCTCAGCCTCAGTGAGGGGGTCGGTGATCTTGACGGTGAGTTTGGGCGGGCTCATGCCCAGCAGCGCATCGGCGCCGATTTCGCCCTCAGTGGCCAGCCACGCCGAGAAGGGGCGCAAAGCGAGGTAGCGGGGGCCCGGGCGGTGGCGGGCTGGGCGCCTCCGTTGAGCAGAGAGGCCAGGAACCCTTGCACCGCCGGCTTGCTGAGCTCCGGGGCGGTGTCGGTCTGCTCGCACCAGCGCAGGAACGCGTGCACACCGTCGCGGTACTGGGCGATGGTGTTAGGGGACTTGTTTTCGGCGTTGAGCGCGACCTGCCAGGACAGCAGCAGCTCAGCTAACGATGCGGGGGTGGTGGTCACGGGGTGTCATCTTACTTACAGACCGCGTACTCGGCCGGCATCCTGCGGTAGCCATGTGTTTCCGCAGGCCACGCCGCTAAATGTGGATCGGCCTTGCGTAAGGTAACCAAGAAGTATCAGGACGAAGTCAGTGCGAAATCGCCCCAAGGGTGACCCCGAACCACTGTGCGATCACACGACCAAGCTCCTCGATGGGCGGTTTGGCCGCCGACGACGCCCACGCCACATAACCATCGGGACGCACCAGCACCGCCGTGGCCTGCACGTCGCCGACGAGACGTCCTGTGGCAACGTTGATTTGGTCGCGGTGGTCTGCGGTGTCGATCACCGTGGTCGCCACGAAGGCGCCCTCGGTGAGATCAACGAGTAACGGCCGTCCATCGCGGGCGAGCTCCGCGACGCGTCGCGTTCCGCCGGCGGTCGCCACGCTGAAGTCGGGCACCCAGTGCCCGACGAGTGGATGGGCATCAGAACACGTCGCGTAGCGGTTCTCCGCCCCTGACACCACGTCGATGAGGCGACTGACGACGTTAGGATCGGTCAGCAGTTCTGAGAAGAGTTCGCGCAGGGCCGTGACCTCAGGCCCGGGCCGGACGAGAGCGAGTTGGGCCCGGCTGTGCATGATGACCCGCTCGGCAGCGCGCCGACGCTCGCCCTCATAGGTATCGAGCAGCGTGGGTTCGACACGCCGGTGCAGGACGGCAGCCAGTTTCCAGCCGAGGTTCACCGCGTCTTGCAAACCCAGGTTGAGGCCCGGCCCACCCATGGGGGAGTGCACATGCGCGGCATCGCCGACCAGAATCACCCGGCCCACCTGGTACCGAGACGCGATCCTTGAGTTGATGCCGAAGAATCGGCGCAGATCAAGCGGCATGTCAGGCGATGCGGGCCGCAGCGGCACCTCCGCGCCGAGCACCCGCTTGGCACTGGCCTCGAGTTCGGCCAGGCTGACCGGCGGGTCATCGGGGTTATCGTCGCCGGGTCGTTCGCGCGCCGAGCCGTCCAGTTCGAAAACGATGACCGCTGCCCGGCCCCCGATGGCGCCGTACGCGAAGACACCCCCCTCGGCTCGATGGAACCCCAGCGGCGGGACGCGACCGAACCCAGGCACGTCTAGGCCGCCGCTGACCGGATCGATCCACTTGTCTGGCGGCAGCACGTCGAATCCCAGCCGGACGACGACGTCGTACGACGACATCCCGGGAAAATCGATGCCGGCCAATTTGCGGGTCATGCTGGTGCCGCCGTCGGCGCCGACAAGATACTGAGCCACCAGGTCATACGGGCCGTCGGGCCCAGTGACATGTACCGTGACGCCGTCGGCGTGCTGGTCGAAACCGGTCATCGCGTGACCCCACCGGATATCTGCGTCATATTCGCCGGCCCGCTCCGCAAGCACCTGAACCAGCTTGGGCTGCTGAACGGGGAGCATGAACACCTGCGGATCAGCCACCAGCGCCAGATCCAACGGGAAAGCCGCAAAATTCGCACGTGGGGCGAGTCGAGGCGGCCCCTCCGTCCCGGCGAGCGCGGTGTACAGGCCGCGGTGGTCGAGGATCCGAACCCCTTGGCCATTAATGCCGTTCGCTCGCCGTAGCGGGTTAGGTCCTGACATCGGATCCAGGACCACCGGCCGGATCCCCGCCAATCCCAGTTCGCCGGCCAGCATCAACCCATTGGGACCGGCACCCGCAATGACCACGTCAATCACTTAGCCCAGCTTAATACAGGTGATCTCATACTCGGGCGATAGCCGCTTCTCAGCTCATAGCTAGCAATGAGGCGCAAATATAAGGCATGACCACTACCACCCCCTCTCAGGTCGATCAGGTCAACGCAATCGGCGCGCGGCGCCGACAATTACGCCTCATACAGCTAATTTTCGCCGGGGCCGCAGCCATCGCCATGCTCGCGCTTTTCGACGCCGCGCGGCCCGATACAACAGGATCGGTACTGAACTCGGCGTCGGTGCGCCTGACAGATATGGCCGTACCCGCGCCGGCCAGTGGCCCGTTCGGCCCGCAATTGCCCCGGACCCCACCGAGCCTGGCCGGCGGCGGCTTCGCCGCCGATGACAGCGACGACCAAGCTCAACAGCAGGAACAGCAGGCCCTGCAAACGATTCAACAGTCCGAGCAACAGGCCGAAGAACAAAACGAGGCTGCCCAGCAGCAGGCCCTCCAAGACGAGCTACAAGCTCAACAGACCGAGCAACAAGCCGGCCAATAGTCCTGAACCCAGCGTGGCGGCCGCATTGCGCGGCCGTCATGCGCCATTTGAAACAGATTGCGAAAACGCCTGCGCCCCACCGATAAACGCTAGTGGCCAGCGCTCGACCCGCGCTCGGCAGCCTTCACCAGCCGACCTGAAAAGAACCGCACCGCCCCTTCGAGTGCGGCCCGCATCACCGGACCCGTCCCGGGAACTCCTTCGACAAACGAGCCACTCCAGCGGATGTCAGTACCGCCCGTCGCATTCGGTGTAAAGGCCACCTCGGCTACGTAGTCCTTGGCCGGGGTCGCGGGTCCGACCAGGTTGTAGACATGGCGGCGGTCCTGCTCGTACTCGACGGTCTCCTCCTGCACCAGCACGGGCCACATCCCCACCTTGCGGATAGCCCCGATGCCGCCCGGCGCCGAATCACTTTGCCGCGCCCAACCCCACTGAACGACGAACGGCTTGGCCCAGCTCGACCAGTTGCCGCCGTCCGTCTCGAGCCGGAATAACGTCGCGGCAGGCGCGCTACTGGTCCGAGTGATGTCGAACGAAAACTTCCGACCCGACATGCACGACTCCTAGCAAGACAGCTAACTGACATCGACTGACACTGCCGGGTACCCTTACCGGCCAAGCTGTGCGCCGAACATGCACTCCAGTGACCATGCTGCGTGCCGGCCCCGCCGGTCACTTCACCCGGGAGTGCCGCGACAACGGTTGCTTAGACTGCGGTTATGAATTACGGATCCCGGCAGGACTCCGTAGCTCCAAAAGGCCTGCTACGCATCCAGGACTGCCTAGATGCCGACGGCGGTATCGTGATGCCGCCAGGCACCACGCTGGTCTCTCTCATCGAACGCAACATCGCAAATGTCGGTGACTCCGTGGCGTACCGCTACCTGGACTACGCCCGCTCCGAGGGACACGCCATCGAAGTGACCTGGGCCCAACTCGGTGTCCGATTGCAAGCCATCGGCGCGCAGGTTCAGCAATTCGCAGGCCTTGGTGACCGGGTAGCGATCCTCGCACCGCAGGGCATCGAATATGTTGCCGGGTTCTACGCAGCGATCAAGGCCGGAACCATCGCGGTGCCGTTGTTCGCTCCTGAACTGCCCGGCCACGCCGAACGTCTCGAAACAGCACTTCGCGATTCGGAGCCCACCGTCGTACTCACGACAACGAGCGCGAGAGACGCCGTTGAGTATTTCCTCGCGAACCTTTCGCACCTGCGAAGGCCGCAAGTCGTCGTCATCGACCAGATACCCGACTCCGCTACGGACCTGTTCGCCCCCGTCGATCTGGACATGGACGCGGTTTCGCACTTGCAATACACCTCGGGTTCGACCCGAGCCCCGGTCGGTGTCGAGGTCACCCACCAGGCGGTCGGAGCCAACTTGGTGCAGATGATCCTTTCGATCGACCTGCTGGACCGGAACACCCACGGCGTCAGTTGGTTACCGCTCTACCATGACATGGGCCTGTCGATGATCGGGTTTCCGGCGGTATATGGCGGACACTCCACCCTGATGTCGCCAACCGCGTTTGTCCGGCGGCCGCAGCGGTGGATTCATGCGCTGGCTGCCGGCTCGCGGGAGGGCAACGTGGTCACCGCAGCGCCGAACTTCGCGTACGAGTGGGCCGCACAGCGTGGACTACCCGCGCAGGACGATGATATCGACCTCAGCAATGTGGTGCTGATCATCGGTTCCGAACCGGTCAGCATCGATGCGGTTACGACGTTCAACAAGGCCTTCGCGCCCTACGGATTACCGCGCACCGCGTTCAAACCCTCGTACGGCATAGCAGAGGCGACGCTGTTCGTCGCGACCATCGACCACAATGCTGAAGCGACCGTTGCCTACCTCGACCGGGAACAACTGGGCGCTGGCCACGCGGTACGTGTGGCAGCAGACGCCCCCAACGCCTTCGGGCAAGTGTCCTGCGGTCAGGTAGCCCGCAGTTTGTGGGCCGTGATCGTCGACCCTGACACCGGCGCGGAACTGCCCGACGGTGAGGTCGGCGAATTCTGGCTGCAGGGCAACAACGTTGGTCGCGGCTACTGGGGGCTGCCGGAAGAGTCCCGGCTGACGTTCGGCGCCAGGCTGCAGTCGACGCTCGGGGACGGCAGCCACGCCGACGGCGCAGTGATCGAAGGCACCTGGCTACGGACCGGCGACCTAGGCGTGTATCTCGACGGTGAGCTCTACGTCACCGGCCGAATTGCGGATCTGATCACCATCGACGGCCGTAACCACTACCCGCAGGACATCGAGGCCACCGCCGCGGAAGCCTCGCCGATCGTGCGGCGTGGATATGTCACGGCGTTCTCCGTGCCGGCCAACGAACCGCCGGGCCCAGCAACCCCGAATGGAGACGTTGCCGGCCAACGCCTGGTGATCATTGCCGAACGTGCAGCAGGCACCAGCCGTGCCGATCCACAGCCGGCGATCGAGGCGATCCGGGAAGCAGTGGCACACCGACATGGTCTGGCGGTCGCCGACGTACGGCTGCTGAAAGCCGGCGCTATTCCGCGCACCACCAGCGGCAAGCTGGCTCGCCTGGCATGCCGCACGCAATACCTCAGTGGTGCATGGGGCGGGCGTTGATACAGCGATATCGGGCTCCGATGGTGGCATTCTGGCCTGGTGGGACTTCTGTTTCGGTTGATTGAGTTGCTGGTGGTGATTGTGCCGCTGGCCGGCGCGATTTTTGCGGGCATCAGAGCGATCTCGTCCATCAAGCGGCGGTCAGGCGAGGCGCCCGGGAGTCCCTCCCCGGATGAGTTGGCGGTCATCGAAGCCCACCGAGAATCCCGCCGAGCCACGAGCGGAAACCAAGCAGCGCAATGGCGGGCGATCACACGTGTGCTCGATGAACACGCCCGAACAGACGGGCGTTGGTTGGAGTACGAGCTCGACCCGGCCAAGCTCCTCGACTTCCCCGCCATGACCGATATGCGCGACCCCCTGACGACAGGTTTTCATCGGGCCAAACTGCGTGCCGACTTTCAAAAGCCGCTCCGGGCAGAAGATCTTCTCGACGATCGGGACGCTGCGCAGCAGTATTTCGATGCGGTCGAGAATTACGTGACTGCCTTCAACGCCGCTGAGGCGGAGGCGATGCGCCGAGGCCGAAGCGACTTTTCAGCACAGGGACAGCAGCGGCTGGCGCGTGCCCAGAGCCTGCTGCGTGTGGCGTCAGACACGGCCGCGACGCCGCAGGAACGCGAACATGCATATGCGCTGGCGCGCAACGAACTCGACGGCCTCATCGTGTTGCCGGGCAACACCCGGGCCAGCATCGAGCGTGGAATCGCCGGCGAGATCGGCGGATAGGTCGTCAGGGTCATTGACGCCCGGCCACGGGCGCGTGCCCAGCCCGTCCGCGTGCCAGGATGAGGAGATGACCGCGGTACCCGGCCCTGCTATACCCGGGCCCGCCGAACCCCGCGCGAGGGCGGCCCTCGCCGGGTACCCGGTCACTCCGCCAGCCCTGCTTCCTCCGGTGACCTTCGAGCAGCGCTGGCGTGAGTTGACGTTTGTCCATTGGCCGGTGCGGCCTGAGAGCGTCGCGGATAAGTACCCAGCCGGGACCCGTCCCGACGTCTTCGCCGATGGGATGACCTACGTTGCTTTAGTCCCGTTCGCGATGAGCAGCACCAAACTGGGGACCGCACTGCCGCTGCCGTATTTCGGCAGCTTCTTGGAGACGAACATCCGGCTGTACTCGATTGATGACGCGGGCCGGCACGGCGTTCTTTTCCGCTCGCTGGAGACGGCACGCCTAGCCGTCGTACCCGTTATGCGGGTCGGTCTCGGAGTCCCCTACGCATGGGCGCGGATGCGAATGACGCGACGTGGCCAAGAAATCACCTATCGCAGTGTGCGGCGCTGGCCCCGGCGCGGCCTGCGCAGCCACCTGACAATCGCTATTGGTGACGAGGTCAAACCGACGCCGCTTGAGGTCTGGCTTACAGCCCGATGGGGCGTGCATACGCGCAAGGCCGGCCGGACTTGGTGGGTGCCGAACGAGCACGAACCGTGGCCGTTGCGCGCAGCGGAGATCGTCGAGTTGGACGACGAGCTGTTGGAGGCAAGCGCCGTGCGGCCCACGGGGGATCGCCTACGCGCTCTCTTTTCACCCGGTGTCCGAACCCGCTTCGGTCACCCCTGCCTGGTTCAATAACTGCGCGGTGCTACCTCAAGGGCAGGTGTATCCACCGTCGATCACGATGTCGGAACCGGTCATGTAGCTGGACGCCTCGCTGGCCAAGTAGAGGTACAGGCCGGTGAGTTCTTCGGGCCGGCCCATGCGGCCGAGCGGTATTTTCGGCTCCCAGTGCGCGTGGTATTCGGCTAGGGGCTCGACCAGCTCGGTGCGGATATAACCCGGACTGACGCTATTCACCCGGATCTTGTGCGGCGCGAGCTCGACGGCCATGGCCTTGGTGAGGTGGATGACGGCCGCCTTGGAGGTGCAGTAATGGCTCACCTGTTGCGGGATGTTGATGATGTGGCCAGACATGGAGGCGGTCGTGATGATGACACCGCCGTGGCCCTGCCTGACCATTGCCCGGGCCGCGGCCTGGGCGGTGAGGAATACACCGGTCACATTGGTGTTCTGGATGCTCTGGAACTCTTCCGGCGACATTTCCAGCAAGCTGGTTACGCTGACGATGCCGGCGTTGCAGACCGCTATGTCGATGCCACCCAGTTCTGCGGTCACCTGGTCCACCATTCTGCTCACTTGCTCCGGTTGGGTCACATCGCAACGGATCGGCGCAACCGTGCCACCAGCTGCGGCGAGCTCTTCGGCGACATTCTCCAAAACCTCGGAATGCCTTGCCGCAATGGCCACTTGAGCCCCGGCCTGGACATATGCCAACGCCACGTTCTTGCCGATACCGCTTGACGCGCCAGTCACCAGGGCGGTCTTGCCGCGCAAGTCAAACAAATCCAACACGCTCATGGGCCATCCATCACCTTTCGAGGTTCTAGTGTGTCCGCTATGGGCAAGTTCACCAGGGCTGAGATTGAGCAAGCTGTCGGGCACTACACAACCGTCGCGGAAGGGTGCAGCGCTTCGGGCGACTGGCGACCTTTTGCCGACCTGTTCACCGAGGATGTCGTCTACATCGAGCACCACTACGGCGTGTTTCATGGCCGCGAGGCGGTGCGGGATTGGATCGTGGCGGTGATGGCGCCGTTCCCGCACATGCGCTTTCCGTCGGACTGGACCGCCTACGACGAAGACAATGACGCGGTCGTCATCATG
>Ga0209248_10000782_pt1 | contig 10032 bp, 9 predicted proteins | sample BogFormECP04_OM1_FD_188241 | JGI IMG/M metagenome (GOLD analysis project Ga0209248, IMG submission 188241) | Bog forest soil microbial communities from Calvert Island, British Columbia, Canada - ECP04_OM1 (SPAdes) (version 2) | ecosystem: Environmental > Aquatic > Freshwater > Wetlands > Bog ... | reverse complement strand
TGGTTGAAACTGAGGCCATGGACGGCGTCGACGCCCGGCACTACCAGGCAGGCGGCGTAGATCTGACTGTCGTAGTAGGCTTGGCCGATACCGACCGCGTTGGCGCCGAAGAGCCCGCTGTCAGGATCGAGCAACGCCGTCTGCACTGCGCTCATGACGGTCGGCTCGTCGTACCTGGGATTCAGCATCAGCGTGAGCTGAAGCGTCATCGCGAGCGGCGTTGCCACCAATATCGACGGCAGGCGATTCGGATCGGCGGCTGCCGCAATTGCGTTGTAGGCGCTGGTCTGCGCGCTCGAATCACCGGCGATCCAAACCGTCACGCGCGGCCGCTGCGAGAGAGGATCGAACGAATATGCCGCCTTGGCCTTGGTCACCCCCGGCGCGGACGCGGCGATTCCCTCGAAGTCGTCGAGCGAGACGGCGCGTCCAAAGGTCAGCACCGAGTTGGGCGCGAGTTGGCGGATTTTGCCCGGCGGATCGGGATCGGCGCCGCCTCCGACCGGCATCGGATTCGCGATCGATTTCAATCCCGGCTGCGGCTGCATCACGACGGTCAGCGTGCCGGCCGCGGGCGCGTCGGCGCCGCTTCCGTAGCGATAGGTCGCGACGACATTGTTAGTGCCCGAAGGCAGCCGCGAGCCGTTGACGCCATCACCGAAGACGACGTGGGTGAGACCTTGCTCGTCTTCCTTGGTAATAAAGATCTGAGCGTTGGGGGGTTGGCCGTAGAAGCTTCGTACCTCCGACCATTGCACGCCGTTGACCGAGACCTTGACCGTGCTGCTGTAGTTATCGCCCGAGGTCGAGGCGGAGCTTTGCAGATAAGTCACCGGAGAATTCTTGAGCGTGAAATCCTGTCCCGCTGCGGCGGCGTTGCCGCTTCCAAGAACCTCGTTGGCGACCGTTTTACCGCGCGACACGGCGAGCAGGTTGAATAGCAGGTTGAACGGGAAGGTCAGGCTCGCGCTGCCTGCCTCGCTCGCCGACGGGGAAGGAACACTCACGTCGCCCAGGGTGATCGAGGTCTGATCGGCACTCGCCGACGCACTTGCCTGTGCGCCGTTGCCGGCCGCGTCCTGGATCAGCACCGTCGAATTGTCTATCGCCGGGAACAGCGCGGGCGGGACGGCGTCCATTTCAAGGGTGCCGGTTCCGGCGTTCGGATCGATCTGATTCGCACCCGGACTCGGAACTGCCACCAGGCTCGCGGCGGGCGTCCACCCGAAGCGGACGGTTGTTATGGCCGCTTGCGCGTTGGAGACGGACAGGAACCCGTTGAAATTGAGTACGGTTACCGGGATGCCGATCGCGATATGTTGCGGGTCCGGCGGACTCTGCGCCGGCGGCGCTGTCGAACCGTCGCCGTTCGCGTACCAGATTTGATCCGCGGAGCTCGCCAGCGTAACCAACTCGGTCGCGGTTGGATTGTTGGCCACGTCGAGCAGCACAGGATCGCCGGCGATGATTTGGTGGGCGACGCTCGAGAGCACCACATAGCTGGTAATCCCCTCGCTCGGCCTCGAGGTGATAGCCAGGTCCGGCTGGACCGCAACGCCGCCAGCGATTTTTTCAGCCTCGAACACCACCGTCTCGTACGATCCCACCACCGCGGCAGTCGTGGTCGGAAAACCCCATAGGCGCGCCGACTGGCCGCTTTTGAGCAACTGGTAGTCGGTCACCTGCGCGCCACTGGGAAGCGTCTGCAGTATCGCGGAAGTTGTGAGCTTCGTGACTGCATTGCCGCTGGCGTCCTTCTGCGGCGCGACGCTGACTACTGTCAGCCATGCGAATCCGCCGCTCGCGGGCCATTCGTTCGCGAGCAACAGCAGACGATCGTTGGGCTTGATACTGCCGACGGTCCCTTGCAGCCACAGCACGATCGTACTGCCCGACGAAGTGAACAGCGGCGCGACAGGATTGGCCGGTTGGGCCGCAACCGCGTCGGGCGGCTGCACGAGAGTGTCGGCGCCGAGTTCGAAGATCTGCGGCTGCTTGCCCGGACCGGGCTTGCTCTGGACCTGAAATCCTTTGGGCAGCGTGAACGGCTTGGTGGTGCTGAGAAGCGCAGCCAGCAGTCCGGTCGCGCCGATTCCAGGTTTGGGACGATAGCCGAGAATCTGGATGAGGCGATTGACGCTTTCGGGCAGGTCGGCGGTGCGCAGATAGGCCTGGTTGGCGATGCGCTCATTATAAAAAGTGAGCACGTCGGCCAGGTACGCCCACCACTCCATCATTTGCAGCGCGAGGTCGCCGTCGGCGCTCGGACGCCACAGCTGGACGATCGTGCCCGCAACATTCTCAGTGAGCTCGCTTTCGCCGGGCAGCGCCTGGAGGAGTGCATGGCGGAATGCGGTGTAGTCGCCGACGCGATAAGCAATCGTGCTGAGCCCGGCAGGATTGAAGATGACCGCCGGATACTGGAATGCGCCGCAGGGACAAATCGGCGTGCCGTTGGAGTTGCCGTTCATTTGCCCCCCTGCACGTTGACGTTGAGCGCGCCACGTTCCGGCAGGCTGGGATCGTTGTCGCACCGCACAATCTGGTCGCTGCCGGCGGCCACCGTGTCGTTCATTTCCAGGTAGATCGAAAAAAGTCCGCGCACCCGGTAGCGCACGCCCAATACTCCGGCCACACCGGGGACCGCCTGGATGGCGGCTTCGAGCGCGCTCCGCTCGAGCGACTCACCGAAGGAAAAGTTGGCGTGATTGAAGAAGCCCTGCGGGTTCGACGCGCTGAGCGCATTTACGATCCCGCTCTCGACCTCGCTGCGAAAGGCGTCGGCCGCGGCGCATACGTCGAGCAGGATATCGAGCGAAAGATACTGCGGGTCGAGCGTATACGATTCGTAGCCCGCCATCCGGTAGCGGTTAAGCAGGCCGACCAGCTCGCTTCGCTGGTCGACGGTCATCTGTTCGGCGCCGCGCGGATCGGCGGTAGTGAAAACCGTGAGCCAGCTCCCGGTCCATCGAAATGCCGTACCCGCCTGCTGCACCCACGGCAGCGTCTCCGCGGCGGCCTGGTAGTCTGCCGGAATTACGGCGCGGAACTGTTGCGCGCGAAATGCTTGCGGAGCGAGACGCCGCACCGTCTCGAGCGATTCGGGATCGGCGCCGCCGCTGGCGGGAAGCGGATTGGTTACCGCGAGCAGGCCCGCCGCCGCCGACGGACTTATCTGCGTAATCGAGTCGGCTGCGACATTGCCGGCAGCGCCGCCTCCCACCCGGTAGATCACCTGGAACCGATCGCCGTCCTCAGGCGGTTCACCGAACGAGCCGTCGCCAAAACGGATCGTGTCGCCACCGTCGCCATCATACTCATATTGAATCGAACTGTCAGAGTTCCGAACGATTGCGCGGTAGCGCGCGGCGTCGAGCGTGTAGGCAAGATTGAATTGGCCGGCGTCGAGCAAGCGGCGAAACCAGTCCCAGATCTCGCTCTCGCCCGGTCCGGTCTGCTGCAGAAAGATTTCCGGCAACGGTCCGTCGCTATCAGTCACACCGCCGTTCGAGCCCGGCGCTTGCAGCCATGCGACCGGAGTATTCGCCAGCGTGTAGAGATGTATCGCTGGCGGAGTCCCGGGAGTGCCGTCGTCCTGCGTCGGCCGCGGCCCCGTTCTTACGATCGTCCCCGGGGTCGATGCGGGCGGCGGCGGCGGAGCACCGATCACGAATGGCTCGGCGGCGACAGTGGCGCCATGAGTGGCGGGAACGAGGTTGCCGGCGAGCAGAGTTCGCGTGAGATCGCGATCGGCCTGCAGCGCGTCCTCGCTCTGCCATCGAATCAGGGTCACCGCCGTGGGCGCGTTGCCGCCGGGCGGCGACGGCGGCGAAGTGGGACAGGTCATGAAGGGCGCCGAAGTGTTGGCGGCATCGATGGGCCGCGTGAAAACCGGGTCGCATAGCTCGGTCGCCCACTGATTCGGCGTGCCGACATCTTCGAGCAGGTGCACAATCTGTCGAATCGGCGGGTCGGCGCTGGTGGCGGCTTGCGTCTCGATCAGCAGAGCTTGTCCCGCGATAAATTTGTAGCCGCGTCCCAGCACGTACATCTGGGTGGCGCCGGCGTTCAGACAACGCTGGCTGTCGTCGAACCAGTACGGCTGGATGACGCCGCGATTCCACGCGGCGCTGGCCGGGGTGGACGGCGGCTCTGAGCGCAGCGCGCCGCTATCCGGATCGATCAACCGATTCACCAGGCTGTTGCCGGTTTCGAAAACGATCGAACTGCCGTCGGGCGCCGACGCTATCATCGCCAGTCCGTCGGCAATCTGCGTGACGCCGGCGGCAACGTCGAACTGCAGGATGACGCTGGCGGCCATCGCCGGCGCCGGCTCGTAGTCGACCAGCCGCGCATGGCGCACGACCGATCGGCGCTGCGTCGCCGTTTCGAGCGTCGCTTCGGCAGCGACTCGATCTTGCGTGTAGCTGAGATCGTCGGCGGTGCCCGCCAACGCTTCGAGGAACATCATGCCGAAGTCGGCTTCGGATCGCTCCTGCCATTGCGGATAGCGCAGCGCCGAGAAGTCGAGCAGCGCCTGCCGAAAGCTGAGGAAATCCTTCGCCAGGTAATCGATCGGCGGAACGTCCGCGGTTACCGGCGGACACTGGACCGGCGGCGGCTCGCAATCCAGGTCAGAAGGACAGAGCGCCTTGAAAGAAAACTGGACGGTCGAGAAAAACTGGTCGAGCGCGGCGCTCTGCAGGTGCAACGTGTAGTTGGAGAAGTCGCCCGGCGCCTGCACTCGCAGCGTGAGCGTCAGATGACCCGTGTCGATTCCCCAATCGGTGGCATCGTCGATGGGCAGGACCGTCACGGTCGCGATTGTCTCGCCACCATCGATAAGCGGTGCGGCGCTCAAGCTTCCGCGGAGCTGAACGCCGTTGAGGAAATGGACGCGCAGCGTGGTCTGCTGCGTGCTCGCGATCTCGACGAAATCGATACCGTTGAGGACGGTCGACTTCAGGATCTGCGCGCGGCGGTCTTTGGCATCCATCTCAAACAAATCCGTTTACGAGATAGTTACTTCGGTCACCTGCTGCGACTGCGTTTCGATGAGCAGATAGGTGACCTGCACCACTATCTGCGACTGGTCTCCACCCGGGCCGCTGAGCACGCTGACATCGGTGACGTTGATCTGGCCGGCTAGCCAGCGGCTGAGATTCTGTTGCACGATCAGCCGCGCGGTCGCCTGCAGCGCGTCAGAGTTCGGCGCAAACAGCAACTGCCGCAGGCCGCATCCGAATCCCGGCAGGTCGGCCCGTTCGCCCGGACTGGTGAGCAGAACCTGGCGAATCATCTGGTCGACATGCGTGCCGTAAGGCGATTGCGCGGCCTGCCCGGAGTGCTGGTCGATACGAAAAGGAAAGGCGTAGTCGCTGCGGTTCATTTGATCGATTCCTAAATGCCGGTCGCCCGCGGTTGAGTGGTGACGATCAGAACGGCGCCCTGCACCGCCTCGTCGGCGGCGACGCACAGCCCGACGCTGCTCTCGGTCAAGGTGGATTCGGCGACCGCCTGGCTGCGTTCGGCCGGCGCGACCCATTGCACTTGAATGCACGGATGAGGCGTGACGCCGATGACGAATGGGCATCCCGCCACGACAAAGGTGTCCGAGCTCCGCACCAGCATCGAGCCCGCCGCGCTCACCCGCGAATTGCTGCTGACCGCCTGCACGGTCCCGCCATGCGGACACATCAAAACGCTCGCGAGATTCAGGAAGGCTGCCATCTCACATCACTTCGAAAGCGCCGTCGTTGACGTTCACTTCGGAGCCGTCGAGCTCGATTTTGCTGCCATCGCGCTGAAGCGTGATTCCGTCGGAGCTGAGAATCACCGAATTGTTGTTCGCGTCGGTGATCGTGATAGTGCCGGCGTCGTCATCGAGCAGAATTTTGTTGCCCGACTTGGTGACTATTGCTTTGACCGCGGGCGCCGCGTCAGCCGGTTGTTCACCGTCGCGCCAGTAGCATCCGACCCACACCGGGTAGGAGACATCGCCGCCCTCGAATTCAATCCAGACGCCGGCGCCGACTTCCGGCAAAAAAGCCATGCCGACGTTCGGACCCGCATACGGAACGCATGGCATGCACCATCCTGTCGGCTGATCGGCGAGCACGCTTGGCACGGTGGCCTTGATTCTGAGCGTCGACGCGTCGATGTCGGTGACGACGCCGCGATACTTGCCGAAAAATCGGTTGCGCAATCTCTCGACCACATCCATCAGCGCTTGCTCGTTCATCCTCGATTTCCTCTATCGCTCGGCTTACGGCAGCAGACTGTCCAGGCCGCCCACCCCGCCGGCCGGGGCCGGACCCACCGAATTTCGCACCAGCGCGAACTTCATCTTGTGGCTGTCGCCGGTGATCGTGTGGCGGACGCTCCAGACCAGGTAGCTGCCGGAAAATAAATCGCCGACTCCCGCCACTGCGGCGATCATGCCGGGACGCAGGACTACACCGAGCCGCGCGACGTCGGCTTCGCCTTCGCATCGAGTGAACCAGGCCCCCTCGCGCAGAAGGGATTTTGCCCGCAACGACAGTTCGCCGCCGTCGTCGACCGGCGCCGCCAGCATCACGGTCATCGGCTGTCCATTGAAATCCGACAAGTCGCGCGCGCTCAGCAGCGGCAGCCCGCTGTCGGTGGTATCGGCCGAGACCCCATTGGGATCGCTGTCGGTAAAGAGCGCCTGTCGCGCGATCACCGACGACGGGCGCGCCACGTCCCAATTCAGATCGAGCGCATCGACCGTCCAATTTTCCGGATCGTTCAAGGTCAGCGTGACGTCCGGATCGCCGTTGAGATTGGGCGTGGCGAAATAGCCGGTGCGAATCCCCGGCTGATCGGCGCAACTGACCCGGCACACCTTGCCGTTGCGCCGCGCGAGCATGCGCAGGAACTGGATATCCGATCCGCGTTGCATCAGGCTGTGGCCCGACTCGGTGTGCGATGGAGAATCGTCGAGCGTGTTGTCGTCGTCCGGAGTGATTCCGTAGTTGCCGAAGATCGTGTTGGCGACGTCGGCGTCGGTCACGTCGATCCATTCCTTCGCCTGCTCCGTCAGGTTCATCAGCCACGATGCGTCCTGTCCAAAGATGGCGACGGTGGAATTGGTCGTGCCGCTCTCGAGATGAACTTTGTGCGACAGGACGAAGCCGTCGAAGATGCATTGCGGGCCGGGCGGCGAGTCGGACATTGCCGCGATGACGCTGCCGGCCAGACCGCCGACAGCTCCGGCGGCGCCTTCGACCGGCGTCACCACCACCGCCAGATTCGACATCGGTGCGAAGCGGCTATCCGTCAGGTACGTAAGATTTCCGTCCGAGGTGCGCACTACCGGCAGCGTCAACTCCACGGCGCCGGGCAGGTCCATGCTCTCCTCGACTTCGAGCGAAGTGAGCGCCGTGTACAGCGCCGCGTCGGCGGGCTGCGAGTTGATGAAGATTTGATAAGTGCTCATCAGCCGGTGACTTGCGCGCCGACCGGGATGCCGACCAGATCATTGTTGGCCAGCGCGTCGGGCACGACGGTGTTGTTGGCATCGCACAGGCGCCAGAACGCGGTCGCGTCGTTGAGGAAATAATTGGAGATCTGATCGAGGCGCTGCCCACCGCCGCGACGATAGTATCCGACCACTCCCGCCGCTGCGGGCAACGGCACCCGCGTCAGCGTGACGATCGAGCCGTCAGGCCGCGTCCACTGGTATTGCGTCATCGAGGCATAACGACTGCCGGGGAAGAACATGCGACAACTCCTCTAGAACGGCGACGGCAGCATCCCGATTATCGAGGCCGCCGCGTCGCCCAGGTTGGCGGCCGCCTGAACCTCGCGCAGCGCCTGCGTATAGATGTAGGCGACCTTCGCAATCTTCCGCATCGGACCATCGGTCGCGACCAACTCATCGGGAGTGAGAACCCGCAGCGTGATATGAACGTCGGCGTGCGTCGGATTGAGCAGCTTGTCGTAAAGCGTCTCAGTGGTTGAGAGCTCCGTCACCCGCACTGGAAGGATCCTTTGCGGGCCGTATACGAACAGCACCGTCGGCACTTGCGAAGATGGAACGCTCGCGGGAGTTCCGCCGTTCGTAACGGCCGATGCCGCAGACGCCGAGACCGATCCGACTAGGCCGACCAGTGTATCTGCCGCAGGAAACTGGAGCATCTCGATTGCCGCCAGGCGCGTCGATATGCCACTCACCTGCGCCAGCGCCGCCGCGACCGGGTTCGAACTGCCGTCGGCGATCATGTCGGTCGCGTCGAGCGACAGCGTGAAGGAGAAAGTTTCTCCCGGCACGGTCCGCGCCGCCTGCGGATCGCCGCCCGATTGCGGTCGGCTCGGCGCGTCGCCCGGCGCTGCCGTCCAGCCGTGCGTCATAGTCTCCGGATTGAACTGGAACACGATGACGTTGGGGATCGCGCGAACGACCGTCGGCATCAACGAGATCAGCGCGCCCTTCATGAATTCCGCCGGCATCGGTAGCACCTTCTCCTGGCGACGCGCGCTCTAGGGCACGCGCCGCAATTGCGCCATCACTTCGGCCACAATCCTGTCGATCAGTAGGTCGGGACTCGAAAGCGGATCGGCGATCACGTCGATGCGCACCCGTGGCATGTCGCCGATCGCCGGCAGTCCTCCTGCCGCGGCGAGCTTGTCGGCCAGCAGCAATCCAAGCTCGCGGCCCTTGGCCTCCGAGACGCCCGGAATCTGCAGCGACAGCCGATCTATCCGCATCGGAGCCAACGAGTTCCTCCGTTCACCCTTGAATCAAACCGAACGTGCCGAATCCGCGTGATAAACGATTTGGAGCGCTCGCCGGCACCCGCGGCGCCCTCCCCTTCACGGGATTCGCAGTTTTCACCGGCGGCGGCGCAGGTGGACTGACGATCCGGATTTCCATCGAACCGATCTGCAACCCGCCGCCCGTGGTTGAGGCCGCATCAGGCCGATATGCCGAGGTGAGCGGCGCCCGCCGCGTCGAAGATGCTCGCGCCGGTTGCAGAGCTTCGATCGCGTGCGTCTGTGTTGCGGTTGGTGGAGCGACAGATTTCGTCGCTTGCTCCTGACCAGGCGCATCGAGGTGCGGAAGGTCGGGCCGTGCAACAGATTCGAGGCGTCGATCGGAGGCCTCTGTTCCGCGCACACGCATCGCGGCGCCGGCGCTCGAGGGAGTATCCAGCGTTTTCTCAGGGCGTCGCGTTTGCGTCGCGGAAAATTGCGAATCGAAATCGCGCGACGGTCTCCGCTCGCGTCCGGCGCCGATTGACCGTCGAGAGGGCTCGACAGCGTCGCCGGCTGAACTTTGCTGCTCGGTGAACGGATGCTCTTCGCGACGGCTGGCAACCTTTCGATCGACGCCGGGCGACGGGCGCTGGTTGGCGGCGTCATCGCCGATCAAGTCGTGACCCAAATCGCCCGCCGCAAAAGGCAACCGGGGCGGCGGACGAAATAACAATTTGGGCGGCGACAAAACCGCGTCGGCTGCGGCGCCTTTCGCGCCACGCGCAATCCGGCCGAAATATGTCGTGCGCGCCACCGCTAACTCACTCCCTGCTGTCGGGCCAATTCGACGTAGGTTGCGCGGCGTGCGTAAGACATCGCGAGAATCTCGCGTTCGCTCCAATGGTAGCGGCGCGCGAGCAGATCCACATCCTGGTAGACGAACGCCGCGCGCTCCCGCAATTCGCGCAGGCAGAACTGCTGCGGGTCGAAAAACAGCGGCAGCTTCGCACCGCATTCGCTGCATACGCCTGCGATCTCATCGGCCAGGCTTGGCGCCATCGCTTCCATCGCAGCTTCGACCCGCCGGCGCGCGCCGGCGGATATCGCGTCGGGCCGGATGCACCGATGCGCGATCTCTGTCTCCGCGTCCGCCGAATCGAGTGCGGCCAGCTGGTCGGCCACCACCGGAATCCTGAACAGGACGTGACTATCTTGCGCGGTTTCGCCCGCGCGCCGCACCAACCGAAACCATCCGGGCTCTGCCGCTCGCTCGACCAACCATCTGCGGCCCTTGGGTAATGAACTCGCTGGCGC
>Ga0209248_10000781_pt1 | contig 10051 bp, 6 predicted proteins | sample BogFormECP04_OM1_FD_188241 | JGI IMG/M metagenome (GOLD analysis project Ga0209248, IMG submission 188241) | Bog forest soil microbial communities from Calvert Island, British Columbia, Canada - ECP04_OM1 (SPAdes) (version 2) | ecosystem: Environmental > Aquatic > Freshwater > Wetlands > Bog ... | reverse complement strand
AAGCCCGACGCGAGCTTTAATGCTCGTTATCTGGAAGCGAGTCTATTTGAAGATATGTGCGCGCTCTACAATTTGGCTCGTCAAAGCCATCTCAGTCGATCGGAAGACGAGTCAGCCAAAACACTGAAACAGCGACTGGCGTTGCAACGCGCCACCGTTATCGCGGCGTTCAACATGCTCGAAGCCTATCTCAATGGCATCGCATTCGACCATTTGGAGTTCGAATTTGGTACAATCGACGATGAAGCGAAGGCGATCCTTACGGAATGGGACGAACGACGACAGCGTCCAAAATACATCAGTCTTAGAGAAAAGCTTCTGAGCTACCCGAAGTTGATTTTGCACGTCGAGCATCCACCCCTTCAAGAGAGCAACTGCGAAGAGCTCAAGTACTTAATCGAGACTGCTAAAGAGCTACGCGATGCCATCGTGCATGCTTCGCCACGGCCGAATCTGGAAACTATCAAGCCTGAAAAAGAGATCGCTGTTTACGGCGTCAAGTTCGAGACGGTGGAGCGCATTGTAGACGCCACGATAGATCTGATTCGGAAGATCGAAGATAAGGTCAATCATAGTGATCATCGAATAGTCGGCTGGCTCTATGACCGGTCTTCTGACGGTACGTTTTCAGATTCGACATTCGAGTAACTGCTGGAGGCAAAAGATGCCGCTTGATTTCGACAATGAGTTGACATGGATCAACATCGGGTCTTGACGTCTCTGCCGGTAGGCGCGGGACCGGATTCTGTCGCCTACGATCCCTCGTTGCAGAGAATCTATACGGCTGGTCTGTCAGGGACGATGACCGTCGTGCGGCAAAATACCGCCGACTCGTACCAGGTGACCGACAACCTATACACCCATTTCGCGGCGCATACGCTGGCTGTCGATCTGGCGTCGCACCGGATTTTCGTCGGCTACGCGAGCTTGTTCATTCAACCGAGAATCGCCGTGTTTACGGCTCGCTGATTACGAACCGGCTAACCTGAGCTGAACCGAATTCAATCGGAAACTTGGTTCCTCCGCGGCAAAGACCAATGTCACACGATTTTCCAGCCGGCATGATCCTTCAAAAACTGGCGAAGCCCCTGCTCTCGGCGAATATAGTTCTCGACGGCGGTTCGTGTTTCCGTGGCTTTCTGACCAAAAAGCGCGACTCGAGGCCCAAGGGCCGCAACCGCCGGTGATTCATCGCTCGCCGGAGATTCTGGAATTGCTGCGACGAAAGCTCCCCATCCCCCAGCCCCCAATTCAAACTTCTCCTTTCCCTGCGCCTCGAGGGTTTCGAGGATTTCGCCGCTTAGTTTGTTTGATGCCTGGGCACCAATCGAAAGGGTTGGATTTAAATGGAATCGAGGTTCGGCTGCCCATCGAGAATGGCTCATGATCACTGCACGTCTAAGAGGATTGCCTCCACTGTGGCTATCAATTTCGTCTCGCGCTACACCGGCAATGGGGCGGTCCAGCAGCTCTGAAACCAACCCGTCCCCGACGACAACGATGACTGTCTTTTCATCCATTACTTCGGCCAACTCCCACTTGCCATCGAGCTTCATCAAGTCTGCCTCGTAGCGAGGATTGATTTCCTGAGTGCGCCTTGCCCGACCGAGGGCCTCGATTGCGCCAAGAATTGGAGTCGAAGCTGAACTTACTTGGGCTCGCAAGTTTTTTCCGCTGTAGTTTGGATACATTGCCAGCGTTACACCAGCCAGATCGGTCGGCAACTTGATCGCGTCGTCGCGGTTACAGACCGCAAAGCTCCTCTCTCTGCCTAACCGACCCAGAAACAGCCCAAGCTCGAATAGGACATTGTCACGTGGAGAATCGAATTTTTGACCTTTGGACTCTGTTAGGTCGTCCGGCGTGAGGATCAGCACCGCGAAATCCACCGTCGCCGCAGCCTGCACCAGCGCTTCCAAAGTGCCTTTGCCGGGAGGAAACATGTGCGTCCACAGGTACGTCTCCGCCCGATAGTTTAGATTTTCCTCGACTGCTCTCGCGATTGGCTCGCCCTTAACGGAAGAGCCGATAAATACGCGCGGCAGCTCTGTACCATGCATCCTTCCTTTTCTATCAGAATCAAATGGTCCGAAAGAAGAAGGGACCGACGAAAGCTACGCAGCCGAATCGTGGAAGGGCACCGGCTCGGTTCCTGGAAGAGAGAATCGACCCGAAATGAGCTGCCGGCGATAGAATCTGGCCTCTCCAGTCCCCTCAGGTCGAAGAAAATGCGCCAGCACGCGCACTATTTTCGACTCTTCTGCGGAGAACGCGAAAATCGTGGACTGGCTGGCGGATGAGGCAGTCGCATTCGAACTGCTCTCTGCGTCAACCTGTCAACCGGTTGACACTTGAGCGGAGGTTGACAAGCGGCGGTTGACGCGTTCCCAATCGTCGGCGCCGGAGTAGTCTTAGAACGCCGTTCCATTGCGTGGCAAGCGAGGCGACCGCTGCTTTCACACTCGCGCGCACTACTGGTTTTGAGAAGGGGCTGAACCCTCGATCGCGTTAAAGGGTATTGAGAAAATTTACCAGGTCATCCTGCTGCGACGCCGACAGTGCTTGAAATGCCTGCGCGGCCGCTTTGGCCTGTCCGTCATGCAGCGAAATCGCAGTCGGTATGTCGCTGGCGCGACCGTCGTGTAGGTAAAAGGATTTGGCGCGGATGCCCCATAGTGGCGGCGTCCGCATCATCGTTGGACCGGCGCTGCCCGATGTGATCCCGTCGCCGAGCGATCCCACGCTATGCAACAGGAAATCACTGTATGGATGGAAAGTTTGTTTCGCCAAAGCCTTATTGACTAGGGAACTGATCGGCGTTCCGCCGGTCGATGGCGGAATGAATGATGTCGGATCAGCAGCGGTGGTCAGCGACGGCGTGTGGCAGCTCGCGCACCCCAACTGCGAGAATAGGCGGCGCGAGCGCACGCATGAAGTCTGAGAACCGGTCGATGTCAGCGCGGCCGTCGGGTCCTGTCTGATCTTCGATGCCGGTATCCTCGAGCGTGATGCCGAATTGAGTCACGCCGAGGGCGCAGTTGCTGTTGTCGGTCGGGTTGTCCGGGTTGGTGATCCCCATTTCGTTCAGCGACGCGTCGCCGGAGAAGCCGCGGAGGAACGCGTGATCGTCCTTCCATCCGAAGCGCCCGACGTGTGCAGTGCTGAGGAAGTTTTCAGTGACCATCTTGACCACGCTTGAACAGACTGCGGCTCGTTCTGAGCCAACTGCACCAGCGTCTCATCCGCCACCGCTTCAACCAACCCGTCGCCGAACAGCGGCAGCGCGGAGCGTCCGACGACGCAGTTGCCGCCGCCGGCAAAGTTTGCGCTCGACGGATCGCAAGTCGGCAAGTCGGTGTTGAAGGTCGTGTGCAAGGCCTCCTCCTGCTGGCACGCCGAGAGTTGGCATCCGGGAGCCGTTGTCTGGCATCCGAGCGGCTCGGCCTGCAAGCCGGTCGGAAAGATCGGCGTGCCGCCCTGCGACTGCGGACCGTTTCGGAGCATGTTATCGACGGTAAAGCTTTGTACCGGTCTGGAATCCGGGTTGTTGCGAACCCTGACTTCGTTTACGAGGGGACTGTCGCCACCCATAGCGGGCTGCGAATGACATCCGATGCAACTGGTGCCGTTGAAGAGCGGTCCCAATTGAGGCACGGTCTGGATTTGTCTGAAGTTGAGTTGGCCAGCAGCGAAGGTCGCAAGGTCGGGGATGCTTCTCATGACGGCGGGCAACGGCGCTCCGAATCCGTCGAGGTTGATGGGATGGTTTAGTTTCGACTTGGCCCCCGGGCTGGCGGGACCCGCGCATGCATTGGGAGCGCTTAAAATCGTACGCACGCATATCACCAAAGCCACTGCTCCAAGAGCGATGCGGCTGTTCAAACTACCGCTCCTTTAGGCAGCGATACTGAGTAGTTTCGTGGTGTCACAGGCATCGCTCTTTCGACCCGGTATAGTGGTTGGGTTTCAGTTGCCGTCAGTGAGGGCAAGCATCCTTCGGACTATGTCGCAAAGTCGCCAAAGGTATTCCACCACCTGTTGAGACTCTCCGCGAGAAGTACTGAGGCAAATGACTCAGCCACGGCGCTCAGACGCTTATCGATTTGCTCTCCCAATTGATGTAGGCCGGTTCAGCATCTTTGGAAGGCGAAATCGTGTGTATAACTCGATTCTCAACTTGACCGATAGGGTGTCGCGTATGGACGTATGAACCGGGAAGTCCCAGATACGAAATCCGGAGATCTTAGCGGCCTAGTTGAGAGATTCCGGAAGTTTTTTTCGCATGGAGCATTGTTTCCAGAAGAGACTCTCAGGATGCGGATCTGCGAAAATTCATATCGAAGAAACGATACGCACCCTGACCTATCGCTCCTCCAACGCTTAGGCCAACAGCCATAATCGTCGCCATAACTACCGCAAACGGCACCACCAAGGCTATTAAAGCTCCGGTATCCCCCGCTAATTTCTTGCCTAAGTCGGCAACTATCTCAACCCAAACGCCTGTTGATCCCAAAGAGATCGCCGGTGGTATCGTGACCAAGACTCCTAAGACGCATCCCACCCTTCCGCCCCAATTTAGCGTTTGCCATATCCGGAAACGATATGCCGCATGACCAATCGCTACTCCAGCTCCCGCGCCCAAAACGACAACCACTCCTGCAGCTAAAATGAATCCGAGAAAAATGCCAAGCCCGGCGGCGGTGCTACCTCCCAGCTTCTCTCCCAAACTACCGCCAAGCATCGCTCCAACCGCTAACCCCATCGCTATTGCTCCAGGTGTCGCAGCTACGATTCCCGATACGCAACCGACTTTTCCGCCCTTATTCATTATCCGGCTATACTTGTCTTGGTTGAAGTACGTCAGTCTCTTAAGCCATCGCTTCTATGGCCCAATCGGTGCGCAATCCAGGAAACACCTGGCATGGTTTCCGAAACAAGGGGGTATCAAGCAATCTGGATATAGTGTGCTTAAGCAGCCGCGCATACAATTATCCCATGGACTATTCCCGGTGTTTGAACATATAAAGTGCTCAGCGCCCCATGAATATTCAGCACAAGTATCGCAACCAGGCGACGGTGGAGGAAGTGGAGGACCTGGTGGCTGAGGCCACGGTGGGCATGGGCGACCAGGCGTGCAGAGTCCAGAAATCGCCAATCCAGATGGGTCGGTGTAGTTAATCGGATTTTCGCTGACGTAACCGTATAGATCCGGATCGCCCCCGCGAAAGCCAATCGGATCCTGTGAGATGAACCTCTGGAAGCTCAGGCTGTAGTACCTCGCCCGGTCGAAGTACAATCCCGTGCCGTCATTCTCTCGGCCGATGAACTGGTAAGGGTTGTTGTTGGCAGCGCCTTCCATCGAAGTCGCTCCAAATGGCTCGTAGGTATAGTTGGTGGCAAGCGAGCCCGCCGAATTCGTGAGCGCAATCGTTGAACCAAGCCCATCCGTCACAAAAGCCATCATGCCGCTGGAATCGGTCCGTGTGAAGTACTCATCGATCTTTAGCCCTGTCAGAAGGTTCGCGCTCGGCGATCCGCTCTGCACCTCCTGTACCGGATTGAAGCCGTCGTATAGGAACTGAGTGCTCACCCCGGCTACCGTCTTCTGCTCGCGTCGTCCGAAAGCGTCGTAAGCAAAGCTGGCGGTCGTGCCTCCGCTGATCGCGTTCAGATGGTTGCGCCCGTCCCACGAATACATGTTCGTTCCGTCGCTCGTCAAGTTGCCGTTGGCATCGTAGATGAGGGTCGCTCCGCCAAAACTCGTCATTCCGTTGTCTGCGTTGAAAGCGTTGCCGCTCACTGAGATGGGCAAACCGGTTGCGGCGAGTGTGCCGCTTTTGCTTGTTACTCTTTCGTCCGTATCATAGCCGTAACTCAGGTTCCCCAGTTGCGTGCCTCCCGCACTATACGTCAGCCCGGTGATACGAGAGTCATTGTCGAAACTGTATCTCACCGTCACGCCATTGGGCAGGGTCAGCATCGTGCGCCGGTTGGCACTGTCGTAGTTGATGACTACCGACGTGGTTCCTTCTGTGATGCCGTTTAAACGGTTCGCATTGTCCCACGAGTAGCTTACCTGCGATTGGCCTGCCACCGTCATCGACTCGCGGCGTCGAGCGTTATCATAGGTGTAGCCTATCTCGCCCTGAGGCGTTTGCTCGTCGGTTAGGTCGTCCAAACCGTCGTACGTTCTGGCTATTGCTCCTGCAATCGAGTCGGTCGCTCCTGTCAAGCGGTTGCCGCGGTCCCAGGTATAAGAGATAGTGCTCTCGTAGCCGCTTCCGTTATATCCGAAGCCCGCGAACGTCCGCCGATTCAGAGGGTCGTACTGATAAACCGTCACCTTTCCACGTCGGTCGGTGAACTGCGTCAAATCACTATCGGCATCGTACTGGTAAGTCGAAGCCTTCCCCATGGGATCTGTCCGAGTTACTTCTCGATTCCGATTGTCGTATGTGAAGCTGGTCGTGTTCTCGTTAGCATCGGTAAGACTCAGGAAGTTCTCGTTTGCGTCGTAGCTGTAGGTAGTGATTCCGCCAATCGGATCGACGGTCTGGGTTCGGTGGTTAAATGGGTCATAACTGAATTCGGTCGTATGTCCCTGCGGGTCCATCGATGAAATGACGCGACCGACTCCATCGGTAAATTGCCTTCCAGTTTTGCCTAAAGGATCGACAATTGTTGATAGATCTCCGAAGGTATACCCAAACCGAGCGGTGTCTCCCGCCGCGTCTGAAAGAGACAGCGGCTGTCCCTCAGCGCTGTACGTGAAGGTAGTCTGGTGACCTAGCGGATCAGTTATGTTCGCTGCATTACCATAGCCGTCCAACGCGATCGTCCAGGTGTGATCGAGTGGATCGGTCACACTCGTAATCTGATTGAAGGTCGGGTCGTAAGTGTAGGCTGTTGTAGCGGCCTGCGAGGTGCCGGCAAGGCGTGTTATGCTCAAGAGGTTGCCAAGCGAATCGTAGGTGTAGGTACTCTCGCGCGAGAGAGCGTCCGTCGCTGACTGCACCAGTCTGGTGCTCGAATCGTATATCCAAGTGATCGCCTGTTGTACCGACGTCCCTACTGCACGCGTATCGCTGATCAGATACCCATTCGCGTTTGTGTAGTTTCCGGCTCCGTCGCCGGGGTCGATAAAGACCTGGAAGTTCTTCTGCTCGACGTTGCCGAGCGGATCGGTGATGGTGGTTTGAGTGACGTTGCCGTTGCTGTCGGTGGTGTACGAGAACTGGAAGGTGCTGGTGCCGTCAGCGAGTGTCTGTTGCTGTACGCGGCCAGAAGTATCGTACTGATTTGTGAAGACGGTGTTCCCGTTCGGATCCGTCATCGTGAGCATCCGGTTCGACGAATCGTAGGTGTAGCTGCTGAGTCCTCCTTTCGCGTCGGTCACGGTCGCCAGACGTCCCGAAGAATCATAGGTATAGGAGACGGTGCGGCCGATATTATCCTGCAGCTGGGTAATCCGGTTGCTCGTATCGTGCTCGACAGTGATCCAGCGCCCATTGGGCGAAGTAATCTGGGTGATGTTGCCGTCGGAGTCACGGTTGATTGTTGTCGTGTTGCCATTACGGTCAGTGATGCTCAGAACTGCTGCCAGCGCGGGGTTTGAACCCAGGAAGGAATCGGGGAAAACATATTGAGTCCCGTTCCTGAGAGCCAGGGTCCAGCCATTCCCGTTCCAGGAGATCGTTGACCCGAAATAGGCTCCCGGCGCGGTTGTATTCTGATACACGGCGTCCCCATAGCTGGTGCCCGATGATATGCGCGGATAATAGACGCGCGCTCCGTCGGGCAAGATCAGGTATTGATAGGTGTACGGGAAGTAATCTCCGACGAGGAACATCTCGTAGCTGTCCGTGGCCCCAATGCCAAACGGCCGCGACACATCGTCTGCGGTCCGATACGTGCGCGTGAACTGGATAGGGGTCACATCGGATAGCATAAGGTCCAAATGACTGTCGATGAAGAGTCCCGTGCTGCAATCCACTGGGTCGCCTGCCCTAGCTTGGGGGCAGCCTGGCGTACTAGGCTGAGTGGGTTTCGGTGGAGGCAGCATAGAAGAATTCTCGGGAGGTGGAGGATTGGGACTGGGTGCAATTGAGGGACTGCCGACCATCGCACCGGTAAAACCATAGATCTGGACTCCGGTATTCGGAACGATCTGACTGCCGTCTATCGAGACCTTGCCCTGGCCGTAGACGTACCATCCCGACGCGCTCGGCGCCGAGTTGTAGTTCCAGAAGTCATACGCGGTTCCCGCCGGCGCCTTGTACGTATTGGGGTAGTACAGCTGGGCGCCTGTCCATTGCCCGTTCACATTCTGGAAGTAAGACCCTCCTGGTTGAATCGTGAAGTAGATCGGTACCTGCACCCCAAGCGGGAGCGGAAACGGCGGCTGATCGACCGGGATCGGCGTGATCGTGATGCTATGAACCACGTGGCCGTACCAGTCTTTAATGACGGTGCCCGGCTGCAGATGCAGTTCCAGACCCGGCAGGTTCGGATTGCTTACAACGAGTTCGGAAGTGGTCGGTGAGGGGATCTTCACTGCGTGAGCGGTATCGAGTGCTGGCATCCAGACCGTGTAGCCAAGCGGCGTGGTCTGCCCCGACACGATATCGACGCTCACCTCGAATTCGCCAAAGGTAAGTCCTTTATGATTGGCGCTCGCTCCCTCGATCCACAGCACCTGCTTGCCGGAACCGAGCGGCTTCAGCAGAAAGCGGCCGGTTCGATCACTGCTGGTCTTCCGGCTTCCGATCTCGAAGGTGACACCCGGAAGTGGATTGCCATTGAGCATGAGCACCTGACCAGATAGTGCTGTGACGCCTTTGGGCGCCGACAGAGGCGGCAACGGTTCTCCATGCGATGTGCCTCCGCCTTGCTTCGGAGTACTGGGCGTGACGGGCTTCCTGGTTGTTGGATTCGGCTTCCGCTTGGCCGACTTGGCTGCCACCGGGGTAGCTGACGAACTCGGGGCCGGGGTCGAGACTCCCCCGGTCTGGAAGCTGAAAGTCGCGTTGGGCATCTCCGCGCCGTCCGCGTCCATCACCCCGCTCACGGTTACCGTGTACGCGGTGCCGGGCGCGAGCTGCGATTCCGGATTCACGAACGCGAGCATTCCGCCTTCAGCCGCCACCACCGTCGCCGCAACTGATCCATCTGATCCGGAGAGCGACACCGTATCGGAATCGACGGTATCCACCTGCATCGGCGTGGAAAAGCGCAGAGCGATCAGAGTGCCGACCGCAACGCTCGTCGCTCCGTCGGCGGGAATGGTCTCGGCCAGGGAAGGAATCGTGTTCGCAGCGGATGCAGCTGAAGCTTGTTCCGCCGCTGCTGCCGCGAATTTTTCCAGCTTCGGATTGTAAATCTCGTTCGACTCAAGCTTGGTGCCGTGTGCATCCACTCCGCCCTGGATGAGCACGCTTCCGTCGGCCTGCAGCGTCGCGGTGTGATCGCTTCTGGGCGTGTTTAGACCATTCGTAAGGGAGGTCGCCCGGTTGGTGCGTGGATTCCAGATCTGCGCGCTTCCCAGGGTCTTGCCGTGGGCGGAGATGCCGCCGACTATGAGCACGGTGCCGTCGGTCAGCAGTGTCGCTGTCTGATGAGAGCGCGGTCTCAGACCGGCTATGGTTACGACGCTGAAGGTCTCCGCATCCGGATCGAATAGCTCGCTCGCAGAGATCGTCTTGCCACCCTTGCCGACCCCGCCGATGATGCCGACCTGGCCGTCTGGCAACACGGTCGCGCTGTGCCAGGCTCGTGCGTAGCGAAGATGGCCGGCAAGCTGTGTCACCACTCCGCTCTCCGGATCCTGTATCGACGCTGAACTCAGCGTGGCACCTGTGGCGTCGTCGCCTCCGATCAGAAGGATCTCGCCATTCGGCAGCAGCGTTTCAGACTGGCCGTTCGCCCCTCTCGACAGAGTAGAATCTTGCGAAAGAGCCGTGGCGGCGAAGAATAGCGCTACCGCCAATGCCAGTGTCAGCCCAAAACTCAGCGCTGATTTAGGCCCGTTCTTCATCTCTTCGTCCTACCATTC
>Ga0209248_10000780_pt1 | contig 10053 bp, 8 predicted proteins | sample BogFormECP04_OM1_FD_188241 | JGI IMG/M metagenome (GOLD analysis project Ga0209248, IMG submission 188241) | Bog forest soil microbial communities from Calvert Island, British Columbia, Canada - ECP04_OM1 (SPAdes) (version 2) | ecosystem: Environmental > Aquatic > Freshwater > Wetlands > Bog ... | reverse complement strand
GCTATGCACGTCGATCCAGAATTGCGCCAGGTTGTTACGGATCTGGTTGCTCTACTGAACGGAAAAAATATTTTGAACGATTCCGAAGGAATGGTCTTTTGCGAAAGCTTTCCAAGTAACTGTCTCGAAGCGGAGTCCACACAGTGAAGAACATTTTCGGTTGGCCGTGCGATCCAGTCGTTTAGAGGCAAAGAAATGCCCGTAGACGTCCTCTTAGCCGAAGATAATCCTGGTGACGTACGCCTAATGCGTGAAGTCATGTTCGACATAAATAGTGATGTTCGCTTGCACGTAGCTTCCGACGGGGTCGAAGCCGTCGCGTTTCTGAAGCGTGAAGGGATTCACGCCCATGCCCCTCGTCCAAGTCTTATCTTCCTCGACCTGCATCTGCCAAAGATGGATGGCCGGGACGTTATCACCCGCATCAAGGCAGACGAAAACCTAAGAATGATTCCAATAGTCGTGCTCACCGTATCGCAAGGGCAATTAGACATCATCAAGGTCTATGAACTCAGGGCAAGCTGCTATGTCTGCAAGCCCGCCGCACTGAAGGATCTCGAGTCGCTCCTGAGAAGTATCAATGACTTCTGGCTGACAAAAGCAAAGCTGCCCAAACAGGCACAACCAACGTAAGCATCGGTCGTCCTCGGGATTCGAATGGATGCGCACATTCGCCGCTCTGCGTGGTACGGAAGAGTTCAATCCACAAAGAGCAAAACCAGTGCGGCGCCGGTAACCATGCCGGAAAAGCTTGCTTCTGTTCTTGGTGGTAGGGGCCGTGGGGATCGACCGACGACCCCTTCCATGCCATGGAAGCGCGCTCCCAGCTGCGCCACAGGCCCACGATTGAAGGCAAAAGCCCACGCCCGCCAAATCGGGATCGAGGCAAGTACCGAATTCATTTTCGCCGCTGGCATTCCACGCCGGCGCGCCACTTACATCCCAGGTGCAAAGACTAGGATTCCAGCAGAGCTCGTAACTTGTGAGCATATCTGCGACTCGACGTGACCACCGTTCCTTCTGCCAGTACGATGTCGTAAACCCCATCGAACATCGGACGAATCTCGCTAATGCAGGCACCGTTCACGATGGCTGATTTGCGCACGCGTATGAAGTGGTGTGGCGCCAGCTTCTCTTCCAGGTGTGCCAAAGTTTCCCGCAACAGGTGATTATCTCTGGCGGTGTGTATGCAGGCATAGTTTCCCGTGGCTTCGATCCACAAAACGTGGGAAACGGGAACAAAGAAAATCCGCTTCTTGTCCTTCACCACAAAGCGTTCCAGTGGGCGGAGACTACGGAGGGATTGCAGCAGTGGTTCGAGACCTCGATTTGCCGTCGCGCGCTGTTCGAGGACCTGGAGTGCGTGCGCTAGTGCCTTGGCAAATCGCTCCTTATCATACGGTTTCAGGAGATAGTCAACAGCGTGCACTTCGAATGCACGAATGGCGTGCACATCGTGAGCCGTGACGAAGACATATACGGGAGCGGGGTCGGTCGATGGCTCCACATTTTCGATGACTCCAAAACCATCCAGATCAGGCATCTGCACATCGAGGAAAACGATGTCGGGATGAAGTTCATTGATCTGCTCCACCGCACTGATTCCGTTCGCCGCCTCGCCTACAACTTCAATGTCGTTGTGTTTGGCCAGATAGCGGCGGATACCGCGGCGGGCGATCGGTTCGTCATCTACGATCAGGACTCGCGTCTTCATGCGAACTCCGCAGTGGAATGGTAATGATGGCCTCACAGCCTCGACCGTCGCCCCCGGTAAGTTCCAGCGACGACTCGTCCCCGTAGAGCTGTTTCAAGCGCGACTGGACGTTGGTGAGTCCAACGCCGAATCGCAGGCGCGATCCCGGTGCCGGACCCGGGCCGTCATCGCGGACGCAGAGCCAAACTCTGCCGTTGTGTCGTTTGGCAGTGATCTCTAGCCGGCCTGCGGCGGAATCGACGCTGATGCCGTGCTTGATGGCATTCTCAACCAGTGGCTGAAGCGCCAGGCTCGGTACATAGACTCCGAGAAGGTCGGGTGGCACGTCCATGTGAACTTTCAACCGATCGTGAAAGCGTGTCTGTTCGATCTCCAGATACTTGCCGACGAACTCGAGTTCGCTCTGCAAGGTGATTTCGTTCTCCCGCCGTTCGAGGGCCATACGCAGCAAGTCGCCGAGGCTGACCAGCAGATGGCTTGCAGCCTCGACGTTTTCCTGCATCAGGACTCCAATGGTGTGAAGACTGTTGAATAAAAAGTGCGGATGTAACTGGCTCTTAAGATTCTCAAGTTCGGCATGGGAAAGCTGCGCCTCCAGTTGCGCCGCTATAGTCTGGCGCTCCATAGCGGTCTGGTAAAAGTGGATCGACTGATACAGTCCTACAACTAACCAGTACGTAAGCACGCCAGTGAAGCTCATCGATAGAACACTGACTGTGAACGTCGGGGGAAGGCGCGGCGCACCAGGATCGGTTATCTGAAAAATTAGCCGCAGAAGTCCACGGCTCAGAAAGTATGCGGTGACGGATCCCACGGGAGCCATCATGAACGACGTGACTGTGTGGATCGCTATATGAGATACAAACCTCGGCCCCGTCAACGGGAATCGTTTGGCCATAGCAATCACAAGCGGTGTGCAAGCCGCCCATACGTACCAGTAGACGAGTTCGATCGCACCCACGATCACCAAGCTGACGTGCCCGCCGTGAACCTTCGCCACCACGATCTCCTGCACGGTGAACAACAGTCCTACAATCGTCCACGCACACAGGATCAAAATCCATCTCGTCCGTCCCATATCTGATGTGGCCTCGAGCAATGGGTGTGTCGACCCTTCGGCACGAATTATAGCTGAACCTTGACGGCCAACTCTGACCGCTTGTCTCATTTCGGACACCGCATGTCACTTTTCCTATAAACACTGGTTTTTCGCGGCATATTGTCCGGTGAGCAGGAACATCGCCTAGAGGAGCTCCACATGAAGAAGATTCTGACTAAGTACGGAGTGTGCGCGCTTGCGGTAGCTCTGATGCTGCCGTTGACGCAGGCGCAGCCGGCAGAACCGCAGGCCGCCTTCGCGAAAGATGCCGGAACGCTTTCCGACAAATTCACAGCACTCGCGCGCGTTATGTCGGGCAAGTACGACTGGAAGCCCGGCCAGGGCGTTCGCTCCGTCGGCGACGTGTTCAACCTGATCGTTACGGAGAACCGCATGCTCGCCAGCGTGCTTTCGGGCACACCGAATACGGGGGCAAAGGCCGCGCCCATCAGCGATCCGGAGAAAATGCAGGAAGCTCTGAAGGCTTCTTACGTCAATCTGCAAAAAGCGATTGCGGGACTTTCCGATAACGACCTGCAGACGCCGGTGAAATTGTTCGGAGAAGACATGACAAGGCTGGGCGCGGTGATGCTGATTCTCGAAGATCAACACGAGCATCTGGGGCAGTCGATCGCCTATGCGCGCAGCAACGGGGTGGTTCCGCCCTGGTCTAAGTAGGAGCGTCGCGCGGTGGGACACCCATTTCGCATTGTCCAAGAAGGAGTATCGATGACACTTAACTTCTGGAAACTCAAAAACTGGAAATCCAAGGGATGGAGTGTTTGCGCCATTGCCCTGCTTTCTTTCACGGCCGGATCGCTCATGACTGCGCGCCTCGCTCAAATTGACCACGTGAGGGCCGACAGCAATCGAGTCTTCGAGCTTCGCATTTATCACACTGCATCGGGCAAATTGCCGGCACTGGAATCGCGGTTTCGAGACATCTATTCAAAGCTGTTGGCCAAACACGATCTGCAGGTCGTGGGTTACTGGGTACCTGAGCGGTCAGCCGATTGGGACAACACATTCGTCTACCTCGTGGCTCATTCCAGCCGGGAGCAAGCAAAAAAGAACTGGGACGCGATGCTGGCCGACCCGGAGGTTCAGGAGGCAATCAAATCTGAGGAGGCCAACAAGTTGGTGGAAAAGATAGACCGAACGTACATGCGGTCGACGGATTTTTCGCCGATGAAGTAGTGTCGCATTTCGCGGGACTCGATTCGTCAGTCGAGTTCGACGCCGGAACCTTTCCTCTAGGGCTGGTGACATTTAGCTACGATTGTGTCATCTACCAATTCAGGCATCAAGCGCTGGCAGGTGTGCAAAATTGATGGGCAGTGGACCGGTTGTTTCACTTCGGGCGCCGCATGTCACTCTTCGTGCAAACACTGGTTCTTCGCGGCATGTTGTTCCGTGAGCAGGAGCATCGCCAAGAACGTATTGGCGTTGAGATGACGCTGTGGCCGACTCAGGCCATGAGGATCTTTACGATGGAAACTCTACTTCAGGACATTCGGTACGGCTTGCGAATGCTCGTCAAAAAACCGACGTTTGCGATCGTGGCGATTCTGACACTAGCTTTGGGAGTTGGGGCCAACACGGCGATCTTCAGCATCGTGAATGCCGTGTTGCTCCGTTCTCTTCCGTTCCCCGACCCCGACTGTCTTGTAAGAATCTACTTTAACAACCCAGGGGTAGGATTGCGGAGCGTTCGGTTTTCCGTGCCGGAATTCGACGATCTTAGAACGCAGACGGATGTGTTCGAAGATGTGAGTGTCATCGTTTTGGGCCCCACAAACTTGACCGGTGCCAAACAGCCCGAACATTTGGAAATGACCGAGGTTTCTCCCAACTACTTTTCCATGCTCGGCGCCACTCCCGAACTAGGACGCTTATTTGGTCACCAGGACTTCGCGCTCGGTTTCGCGCCCGTGGTTGTGATCAGCGATGCCTTGTGGCGCCGATCTTATGGGGCTGATCCTGGCGTCCTCGGCCGCAGCCTACGCCTCGATAACGATCTATACACTATTGTAGGTGTACTTTCACCCGGATTTCGCCACCCCGGACCGACCATTCCAGCCGTGGAGGTGTGGGTTACCTGCGGATTCAGTGGCGATCCGTTCCCAGCGCCGGCGCGTGGCCTGCGCATATTGCCCGGGGCAATCGGTCGTCTCAAGCCGGGCCTCACCGTAGCGCAAGCTCAGGCGCGGCTTGATGCCATGGCTGCTAATCTGCGTCGCGAATTTGCGAATGATTACCCTCCGCAAGCGAAATGGACGGTTGAGGTTGTGCCGTTGCAGCAATCGTTGGTCGGTAAGGTTCGACCGATGCTGGTCGTGTTGATGGCTGCCGTAGTCTTAATCGTTCTCGTCGTGTCTCTGAACATTGGTAGTCTGCTTCTGGCGCGCGCCTCCGGACGACAGCAAGAGATGGCAGTGCGCGCGGCGATGGGAGCGAGCGGGGGCAGAATGATCCGGCAGATGCTTACCGAATCGCTGTTGCTGGCTTTCATCGGAGGAATCGCAGGGCTCGCGACGGCGGTGATTACGCTGAAAGCCGTCTTGCGATTTGTGCCGGCGAATCTTCCGCGGCTGGGCGAGGTAAACATTGATTGGCGGGTGCTGGGATTTGCGTTACTGATTTCTCTCGCGACCGGTCTGCTGTTTGGGCTGGCCCCCGCGATCCATTCCTCGAAGGCCGGACTTGCGGGTACGATGCGCGAAGGCTCGCGCGGCTCGGGTTACAGCGCGAAGGCGGGGCGCATGCGCGACGCACTGATGGTGTCGCAGCTGGCTTTGGCGGTAGTGCTGATGGTCGGCGCGGGGCTCCTATTGGAAACGTTGCGCGATTTGTTGCGGCAGAATCCGGGCTTCAATCCATCGCAAGTGGTGACGGCGAATATCTATCTGCCAAACCCGAATAATCCAGAGCTCGATCCATATCACACCTTCGCCCAGCAGATTCCGTTTAATCGCGAACTGCTGCGGCGCGCGAACGCGATTCCCGGCGTGGAGTTGGCGGCGATTACGTCCAATTTGCCGGCCGCCGACACAATCAACAGCGATTCGGCGGCGTACGGCGCCACGAATCACAATTCGCTGGCCATCGAAGACCGGCCCACCGAATCCTCGGGAGATTTGAGCGCGGAAGTTATCCGCATCAGCCCGGATTATTTTCGGGTGATACAAACACCGCTGGTGGAGGGACGCTTTTTCACCGAGGACGATGAAAATGGCAAGTTGCCCGCGGTAATCATCGATGAGGCGACGGCAAGGCGCTACTGGTGGCCGGATCATGATCCGGTGGGCCGAAGGTTGCGCATCCGATTGCGTTTCGGGCAGAATCCTACGAATCCATGGAGCACCGTGGTGGGCGTGGTGAAAAATATCAAGCACGACGGGCTCGATGTCGATGGCGTGCCGCACATCTATGTTCCGTTGAATCAATTTGTCGGGCGGTCGTTGAGCTTGGCGCTGCGAACTTCGTTGCCCGCGAGCGCGCTCGAGGCGCAGATTCGCGGCGCGATTCAGAGCGTGGATCCGGGGCTGCCGGTGTTCAGCGTCACCTCGATGGATGAGGTACTGGATGCGTCGCTGGCATCGCGCAGATTTTCGGCGAATTTGGTGGCGTTATTTGCGGGGGTGGCGCTTTTGCTGGCTTCGATCGGAATTTACGGCTTGCTGGCCTATATGGTTGGCCAAAGATCACGCGAGATTGGTCTGCGGTTGGCGTTGGGTGCCCAGCGAGCGGATGTCTTGCGACTTGTCATGGGAAAAGGTGTAGCCCTGGCTGGCCTCGGAATTGTGGCCGGCGTGATATTTTCCGCTTCTACCGCCTCGATGATGGCAAGTTTGCTCTACGGCGTTCGCCCACATGATCCGGCTGTATTTCTGGTGGCACCTTTACTCTTGCTCATAGTTGCTCTACTGGCTAGCTATATTCCCGCCTGGCGAGCTACGAAGGTGGACCCAATTGCCGCGCTTCGGGAAGTATGAACGTACTGCGCATTCATTCTTCGTACGTATGCGACGATCACGGGTTTGCTGACCGTCGTGGCGTTGATGGCGTGCCTACTGCCGACGCATCGGGCGACGCGGGTGGATCCGCTGATCGCGCTGCGGCATGACTAAAGACAATTTGGCCTGACGCACTCTGGGGAAAACCAAACTCTTGCGAAACAAAAGGTGTAGTGTAGCGTCTTACCTGTAGCTGTCTATAGGAGTGGTGTTGGCGAAGCCGAAGAGCGATGTTCTGCAGGGGACGCTGGCGTTGTTGGTGCTGAAGACGCTGGAGCGCGGGGCGATGCACGGCTACGGGATTACGCTGCATATCCAGCGGGTTTCGAGCGAAGTCTTGCGGGTGGAGGAAGGCTCGCTCTACCCGGCGCTGCACCGTATGGAACAGGGCGGATGGATCAGCGCGGAGTGGGGAGCGTCCGAGAACAATCGTCGTGCGCGCTACTACCAGTTGACGGCGAAGGGCTGGAAACAGCTTGCCGAAGAAGAGAAAAACTGGGCGCGACTCTCCGCGGCCGTGGCCAGCGTTTTGCAGTTCGCGCAATGAGTTGCGCGCAGGAGAGGAGCCGATAACGCATGTCTTTGCTTTCCCGGCTTGCGGGCCTGCTGAAGATCCATCGTCTCGAGCGAGACGTGGAGGATGAACTGCGCGCGCACCTCGAAATGCGCACGCGGGACAACCTCGCTGCCGGGATGTCACCCGAGGAAGCTCGTTACGACGCAAAGCGACGATTTGGAAATTCTACTCTGGTGAAGGAGGACACTCGGGCCATGGACATCGTTGGATGGATCGAAACCACAGGTCAGAATCTGCGCTACGCGGCGCGCATGCTACGGCGGACGCCCGGTTTCACGCTCGTCGCGATTCTTACTCTCGCTCTCGGGATTGGCGCCAACGTCGCCATTTTCACGGTTGTTCATGCCGTGCTTCTCGATCCGCTTCCTTTCCCGCATCCTGAGGAACTCGTGCGCGTGTATGACGACCTGCGCACGTCCAACACGCACGACGTGGGGATGTCGGTGCCGGAGCTTTGGGATATGCGCGACAAATCCGGGGTATTCCAGGACATTTGCGTGATCTTTCCCACGGATGGCAACATCACCGGCGGCGATCATCCGGAGCGCGTGGAAGCCCTCGGGACCAACGCGAACTACTTCACGATGCTCGGCGTGCGCGCCGAGCTGGGCCGGACTTACGTTCCCGCCGACGCGTTGCCAGGCTTCTCTGAACCGGTGGTCATCAGCGACGCTTACTGGCGCCGGGCTTTCGGCGCCGATCCTAAAGTTCTCGGCACAAAAATTCGCCTTGATGGCGATCTCTACACCGTCGCGGGCGTGATGCCGCCGGGTTTCCGGCATCCCGGGCGCACGCTCGATGCCGACGTCGATCTGTGGGCAACCACTGGGTTCGCCGCGCCGCCGTTTCCTGCTCCGGCGGTTCGGGCCGTGCGACTTCTTCCGGGCGTCATGGGCCGCCTCAAACCTGGCCTTACGGTGTCGCAAGCGCAAGCGCAGCTCGACAATTTCGTCGCACAACTGACTCGCCAGTTTCCCGATGAATATCCTGCCGCGGCAGGCTGGTCGATCCGCCTTGTGCCAACTCAGGAAGACGTCGTTGGCAACGTGCGCACCGAGCTCTTCGTGTTGTTCGCGGCGGTCGGCTTCGTTTTGCTGATTGTCTGCGTCAATCTCGCGAACTTGCTGCTGGCCCGGTCAGCAAGCCGCCAGCGCGAAATGGCCATTCGTCTGGCCGTTGGCGCCGGACGTGGGCGCCTCATCGTCCAACTGCTTACGGAAAGCGTCTTGCTGGTGGCCATTTCCGGCGCCGCGGCGCTCCTAACCGTTTTCACTCTTAAGAACTCTCTGCTTCGGTTGGCCCCGGCCGATCTCCCGCGGCTGAACGATGTCTCCCTCAGTCCCGGGGTCTTACTTTTCGCGTTCTTCATCTCGATTCTCACTGGCTTGCTCTTTGGACTCGCGCCGGCACTACAAACGGCTCGCGCGGACCAAACCACCGCGCTTCGCGAAGGCAGCCGGGGAGCGGGCTCCAGCAAACATCAGTTACAATTTTCTCGTTTTCTTGTCGCTTCGGAAATCGCTCTTTCGCTGGTCCTTTTGATTGGGGCCGGGCTTCTTTTCCGCAGCTTCTGGCAGCTTCTCGAAGTCCGTCCCGGCTTTGACCCGCACCACGTCACGACTGCTAAGATTTGGCTTGCGGTTCCCAACGATCCTCAGAACGACCCCTATTTCACTATCGAGAAACGCGCCGCGTTTCATCAAGAAATATTGCGCCGTATCTCGGCACTGCCGGGCGTCGAGCAAGCGGCCATCGGCTCGCCTCCGAGTGCGCCGATGGACGGCAAACCGAGGCAGTCGCCCTTTCTCATCGAAGGCCGCGCTTCCAACCTGGAGCACATTCCCGTTGCGGAAACCGCTTCCGTCACTCCGGCTTATTTCTCGGTGCTTAAAACGGCGCTCATCGCGGGCCGGTTCTTTACGGATGACGACAACGCAAAAGGCCAGCAGGTGGTTCTTATTGACGAAACCCTGGCGCACCGCTATTGGCCAAACTCCGATTCCGATGCGCTGGGTCAGCGCCTCCAGATGGCGGCAGGCCGACGCAGCGAAATGGCGGCTTCTCCGTTGTTCACCATCGTCGGCGTGGTCGGCAATATTAAGTCCGATGGTTTCGACGCCGCGAGTGCTCCGCACATTTATCGAGCGGTCTACCAGGCGCCGCCCTACGGCGCCGTCGTCTACCTTCGCACCACGGCCGATCCCGGGCTTTTGGGGGAAGCTGTTCGCGGCGAAGTGCAGCACGTCGATCCCACGATTCCGGTGTTTGACGTTCGAACGATGGACTTCATTGTCTCCGCGTTTCTGGCCGAACGCCGCTTTGCCCTGGAGCTTTTGGGAATTTTCGCCGGCGTTGCGCTTCTGCTCGCTTCGATCGGCATCTACGGCGTGATGACCTACACGTTCAGCCGCCGCACGAATGAAATTGGCATTCGGATCGCCATGGGCGCGCAGCGGAGCGACCTTCTGCGCCTCGCGGTGGGAGAAGGAACGATGACCGTGGCGCTTGGCGTGGTTGCGGGACTTGCGGGGGCGGCGGTGATGACGAGATTTCTGCGGTCGCTGCTATTCGGTGTGAAAGCGACGGATCCGCTGACGTACGCGGCCATCGCTGGATTGTTGACCGCTGTGACGCTGCTGGCGTGTCT
>Ga0209248_10000779_pt1 | contig 10066 bp, 13 predicted proteins | sample BogFormECP04_OM1_FD_188241 | JGI IMG/M metagenome (GOLD analysis project Ga0209248, IMG submission 188241) | Bog forest soil microbial communities from Calvert Island, British Columbia, Canada - ECP04_OM1 (SPAdes) (version 2) | ecosystem: Environmental > Aquatic > Freshwater > Wetlands > Bog ... | reverse complement strand
GCGTTTAGGCCGGAATTGAATTTCAGTTTTGCTGCTGAGGCATGTTGCCGCACCGCGCGCAAATTATTGCGCGCGTGATTCCGGCGGCGCCGAAGCGGAACAGGCACGCGCCGCCCGGCGCGATTTACGGTGAGGCTGATTTTGCGACGAAGCCAGCGGCGACCCGCGGCATTTGAACTAGCCTATGCCAGGACGCGGAGTGAAGATTTTGCAGCAGCTGCCGCTGCGGACGGCGGGACGGTCACTTCGGGGAGCGGGTGCTCGCGCTTCGCGTATTTGGTCGAGATGTAATCGTCTACGAGTTTTTGGAAGGCGGCGGAGAGTTCGTCGTAGGTGCCTTCCAGAGTGTTGAAATGTTTGCCGTCGATGTACACGGGGCAGCGCGGGGCTTCGCCGGTGCCGGGAAGGCTGATGCCAATGTTTGCCGCTTTGGATTCGCCGGGCCCGTTGACGATGCAGCCCATCACGGCGAGCTTCATGTCTTCCACGCCTTCGTAGTAGCGCTTCCACTCCGGCATTTTGTCGCGAATGTATCCTTGAATGCTTTCCGCTAATTCCTGAAAGGTAGTGCTGGTGGTGCGTCCGCAGCCGGGGCAGGCGGTGACGCTCGGGGCGAAGCTGCGCAGGCCGAGCGATTGCAGCAGCTCGCAGGCGGCATAGACTTCGTCACGGCGATCGCCTCCGGGACGCGGCGTGAGCGAAACGCGGATGGTGTCGCCGATGCCTTCATCGAGCAGAATGCCCATCGAAGCGGAAGACCACACCAAACCTTTTGCGCCCATGCCTGCTTCGGTCAGGCCGAGGTGCAGCGGCTGATCGGTTTTGCCGGCAAGGTCGCGATAGATGGCGACCAGATCGTGCGGGCGCGAAACTTTGCAGGAAATAATAATTTGATCTTTGCGCAGGCCACATTCCAGGGCGAGCGCGGTGGATTCCAGAGCGGATAAAACCATGCACTCGTTGATAATTTCTTCGGACGACTTGCCAAGGTCTTTGTCGGTGTTTTCCTGCATCTTGCGCATCACCAGCTCTTGATTCAGCGAGCCGCCGTTCACGCCGATGCGCACCGCCTTGTTGTGATCGCGCGCCACTTTGCAGATGGTGGAAAACTGCTCGTCGCGGCGCTGTCCGGCGCCGACGTTGCCGGGATTAATGCGCAATTTATCGAGCGCGCTGGCGCAGGCGGGGTATTTCGTGAGCAGCACGTGGCCGTTGTAGTGAAAATCGCCGATGAGCGGGACGTCGCAGCCGGCATCGAGCAGGCGTTTTTTGATTTCGGGTACGGCTGCTGCCGCTTCGGGAATATTTACGGTGATGCGGACGAGTTCGGAGCCGGCTTGGGCTAGCTCCAGGCATTGCTGGGTGGTGGAGGCGATGTCAACCGTGTCGGTGTTGGTCATGGACTGGACGACCACGGGCGCGCCGCCGCCGACCTGGATTTTGCCTACTTTTACGCCTACTGTTTTGTGCCGCTTCTGTGTCATGTCCTCTCCATTGTAACGAATTGGTGACGGTGGTTGCTAGGGGTGGTTGGCGGCGGTGTTACGGAGTTCAAAGGCACCACAGATGAACGCAGATGAACACTGATAAAGGCAAAACTGATAAAACGAAACAAAAAGACAACAAAGACAGGAAATCGGAGCTGCTATGGGCGGAGCGCCCACACTGCTATCGCGGCGGCCAACATCAGGCAGCCATGTACCCAGCGGGGATAGCTGTTTTCTTGGGCGTGGATAGAGTGCAGTGGGAAGAAGAGGCGCCAGGCGCCGGAGATTGCCAGGCCTCCGAATAAAATCCAGAAATACGAGCCGCGCCACACGAGACAGGGAAGTGAGAGCAGTAATAAGAGGGCGCCCAACAGGCGCACTACTAGGGGCTTCATGAGCCAGTATTTTGTCTGGCGCGGGAGGAAAATATGACACAGAGCGGAGAGCAGCAGGAAGTAGCCGACAGCGCCAACGTAGATTGGCGCAAACATGGCCGGAGAAAATGGCATAAGAGCGGCATCGAGAATGTGAGGGCCGTAATGGGCTGACATCATGACGAGTTGGCGTGCAGCAAGAAGCGCCCCTACTTTAGATTCAACGGTGTCGCCAGACACGATGAGTCGGATTAATATTCGGGGCGGCGGCCGATGTTGGCGGACTTGCCGTTTACGCGCGAGGGCGGCGGGGTGATGGTGGCCATCTTGCGGATCATCGCGAGCACCAGCTTCTTGTCGTCGTCGGAAAGGGTCGTGGAATATTTCTTGATGTCCGCGAGAAAGCGGATTTCTTCCTCGGAAAGTTCGCCGAGCATCTTGCGGGTTTCGCGGTCTCCCGGCGTATCGCTGCCGGGAAAAAAATCAGCGAGGGAGATTTCCATGGCCTCGGCAATCTTGGCGAGGGTTTCGAGCGAGGGGACGGTGTGGCCGTTTTCCACGCGCGAGAGGTAGCAACGGAGCAGGCCGGTGCGGCGTTCAATGTCGCCTTGCGAAAGTCCGCGGTCGGCGCGGTAGGACTTGATCACTTCACCGATGTTAACTTTAGGTTTCTCTTTGGGCATGGTATCTTTCCTCTAACTAGGGCGTATCTTACGAGTAACCCTCGAAGTGGCGCAAGCAATTTTTCGAGTATTGTTCCTCACCAGAACATTTTTGTTGTGAAACGCGCGTTTTGACGCGTCCCTGCACGAATCCGCGAGCGAAGTTACCGCGCCCGGCAGCCGGGACTTGGACCGGCCGCTAGATCGAGGACTGTGCGACGGGCGTTTGCAGCGTCGCTACCACTCTGCGTTTCCCGGCGCGTTTGTTCTCATAGAGAGCGCTGTCGGCCCGTTTCAGGAGTTCCTGTGGCGTTTCGCCGGCGGCATAGTCGGTCCAGCCGCGGGAATACTGCAGGCGCATCTTTTCATTATCGAATTCGAACTCCAGGCCCTCCAAGCGGCCCAGGACGTGCCGTACCTCTTCGGAGCGGCATTCCGGCAGCAGGGCCATGAACTCATCGCCGCCCAGACGCACAGCCAGATCGGAACCGCGAATGGCGCGCTGCAGGCGATCGGCGAAACCCTTCAGCACGGTATCGCCCGCCGCGTGGCCGTGCCGGTCATTAATTTGTTTCAGGCCGTCCAGATCCATCAGCAGAACGGTGAGCGGCCGTCCGTGGCGTTGCGCGCGGCTGATTTCCTGCGCCAGACGCTGTTCGCCGGAACGGCGATTGTAAAGCCCGGTGAGCTGATCCAGCGCCGCGAGCTTGTAAACCTCTGATGCGAGAGTTTCCACCTTAGCCAGGGATTGCATTTGATCTGCAACCTCATGACGAAGGCGGCTGAGCTGGACCTGCTGATAGACCAAATACACGCTGAACACCAGAACCAGCCCCACCAGAGCGCGCACCGCCTGATTCAAATAGAACGAATAGGTTGCGTCATCGCGGCTGAGCAATGCCGGAAAGGCGAAGGACGCGACGGCAAGCGTGAGCAACAGAATCACGGCGACCGTAGTGGACCACAGCCACCATTGGCGGCGATCCAGGTGATACAAATGCTCGCGGATTTGTTCCGGCTCGAAATGCGGAGCGGCCTGTCGCTCCGTTGGCCCCGTGGTCTGAGCATGAATCTCCGGCATAGGTCCTCGCTGGTGTACGACTCGACCAAGGATGCCAGAGCCGGAAGAGGGGGGATATACGTATGTACCGCAGGGGTTCCATTGTGGTAACGGCATAAGGGCCTAGTAACGAGAGTAATAACATGGGGTTTCCTCCGCAGTAACTGCGGTTCAGACGACGTTGCCACGGACGGTACGGTACGGCTGCCTGCTCTCCGCCTTCCCGCTGCTTCTCGCCGAATTCGCGCGCTACCGCGATTCCTGCTTTGAATCCCAAGCATTTCTCGCCTCTGGACGCTCGATCCGGTCTCGCCCTGTACCGTCGCAGCGCGCTTAAACGCGCCTAAGAGCAAAAAACAGGAGATTCCCATGAACCGGACAGCTAGAGCAGTCGTATTCTTTTTTGTGATTTGCGGCCTGGTGGCAAGCGTGGCCCCGGGTAACGTGCGGTCGCACAACATCTTGACGGCTACTCTTGACGGATCGCAGCCGCCGGTTCCGCCCAAGGCGGCGTTGCTAGACGGCTCGCAACCCCCCGTCCCGCCCAAAGCGATGGAAGTGCTCGCACGAATGCTGGATGGCTCGCAGCCGCCGGTTCCACCGAAAGCGGCATTGCTAGACGGCTCGCAGCCCCCGGTTCCGCCCAAGATGACGGGCGCGTTTGCCTTGATGCTCGATGGTTCGCAACCGCCCGTCCCACCGAAGGCGCTGCAAGCGGCAGTCTGAAAGGCGGGTTACATCCAGTCCTGGCGGTTTGAACGGCCGAACGGATCGTGCTGACGGGGGGAGAAAGCACTAATTCTCCCCCTGGATTTGTGCTACGATTTGCGCCAGTGACGAACATGTTAAGTTTACTTCTGTGGCTGGCCGGAATGATGTTTGAATTCCTGCTGCTGGTGCGTTCCGTTCAGACCAAAACGTTCACGAAGTACTTCTATTTTTACGCTTACATTCTCGTTGTCTTCACCGTCTCTGCGGCGCTGTTCATTGGGCGCTCGTTGTCCTCGCCATTCTATGACGCCTGGTATTGGCCCACGCAGTTTGCGACGCTGGCGATGGGTTGCGGAGTGGTGCTGGAAATCGTGCGGCAAGCGCTGGCTGCCTATCCCGGAGCGGAGCGTTTTGCGCGGCGGGCAAGCTGCGCGGTTTTCGCCGTGACGTTCTGTTACGTGGAATGGCATGTAGTGCGCCGCACTGAGTGGTCCACGGCGGCCGCGACAGTAGAACTGGAGCGGGATCTGCGCGTGATTGAGGCGCTGGTGCTCGCGACGGTTCTCGCGATCGTTTTTTACTATCGCATCGAGCTGGGCAGGAATGTGACCGGCATGATCGTGGGGTTTGGCGCGTACGTAGGCGTGAGTTTGACGACGTTGGCGCTACGCTCGTTCGTCGGACCGCGATTCGATACCGCGTGGGCACTTCTGCAAAGCGCGTCGTTCGTGTTTGGGGCGGCGGTGTGGACGGTCGCTTTATGGTCTTACAGTCCGAATCCGGCTCCGCCTCCTACGGAGCGGAACGACGCGGGGTACGACGCGCTGGTGCACGGCACGCGGGCGCAATTGCAATCGGTGCGCTCCAGTCTGCGCGGGGTGGCGCGGTCATGATCGGCCTGCTGCTCTATCTACTGGTCGGCATCGGCCTGCTGGTAGTCCTGTGGCTGCTGGCGAGAAGGGAAGGCGCGCCGGTGGAAGGATGCGGGCGGCAGTTCGTGGAGGCGCGGCAGGCGTTACGCACGCTGCAATTGGGATTGCTGCCGGAAAATTTGATCGAACGAATATTCGACCGCGAGGATTTTCGCTACGTGATGGCGGCCGGTCCCGGAGAAATCAGCGAGTTATTCTTGCAGGAGCGTAAGAGAATTTCGCTGATGTGGGTGCGCCGGGTGCGCTGCGAAATTCGTAATCTGATGCAGTTCCACCTGGGTTATTCGCGTTTGCACGCGAAGCTGAGCCTGCCGACGGAAATCCGCCTGGCTCTGGATTTCACCTTGCTGCTGCTGGCCTGCCGCGCGTTGCGGATCCTGTTGAACGCGCGTGGACCGTACGGCGCGGGAGCGGTGGTGGGAGTGATGACGGCAGCCGCTGGACGCGTGTGCGCGGCGTCGGAAAAATCTTTGGCGTTCCTGAATCCGCCGGCACTGGAATCGTTCCGGCGCAATTCGGCCGGCGACGGAGCGGCGATTTAGCCCATGAGCGCCCCAGCCAAACACATGGACGTGCAGGCGGCCGCGGACGATCTGCGCCGGCGCACGCTGGTGGAAATGACGCAGCCGCTGGAAAGATTGCTCTACCTGGCTTCGACGCGCGACTACAACACCGGTTTGTATTACCACCACGGGCTGGCGCTGCGTTTTTCAGAGGAGGCCGCGTGCGAAGCGCTGGCCGGGTGCCACCGCGAGGCGTTTGAAGAACTGGTGGCTGCCTCGCTGGAAGAATTAGTTCATGAATTGCAAACCTACCTGGAAAGCACGCGCGTCGCGCCCAACGATTTCATCGTTGCGTGGCAGGGGCTGGAACCGTATCGCGTGGCGGTTCCGGTGGGAATCGATTCGTTATCCAGCGAGCTTGTTTTTTCCAACCTGAAAGTGGCCTTGGCTATTTTGCAGTCGCGTCTGGACGCTCGACCGACACCAGGCGCATCGCGACGCCCGTCACCTGTCCAATAATTTCCGCCTCATCTGGGTAAGGGAATTGCCGGATGGCTGAGCCGGAAAGAGGGTGGGGAACCAAGGTGAGCTCCGAACCTCTCAATTCGACCCAGGAACATGCGTAGCTATCGCGCAATTCGATGAAGTAAATCGGTCGGTCAAATTCGGTCCGCCAGCGTGAAGGGTGCGTGCGGTTCACGTGACTATCAATCTGCACGAACGAGCCGGGGCGCAGCAGCGGATACATCGAAGAATCATCCGTTCCAATATATCCATACTGGCAGTGCCGCAGGTCCAGCTTCTGAATAAACGAAATCGGAACTTCGCCCCACAGCTCCACCATGCGCGAAAGCAGGTTGGTCTTTTCCAGGTTGAAGCCGCGATCGAAGCGCACCGGAAAGTTCATCATCTTGCCGTCGGCGGGAGCTTCCAGGGTGGCGAGGTGTGTATTCTGCAGCGGGGTGGAAAGTTGGTAGCGCATGGTCTGATCCAGCAGAACGCCGAAAGCGGCGAGCAAGTCGGTGAATTTGGTGCGGTAGATTACGCTAAGACTGAATAGCTTATAGATGCTGGGGACGGAATTCCGGTTCTCGATCTGCGTCAGCCAGGCGTTGGAAATGTAGAACTCCTCGTTCTCTGACTCGACGGCAATCTTCTTGCTCAGTTCTTCCACTTCCCGCGTCGTTACGCCCAGACGGCTGCGGAGCTCCCGAAGTTGGTCTCCTGAACGTGTCCCTGGCTCCATGTGCGCGACCCTTCTCCGGAACCCCGCGGTTCCGGCAGCCTAAAGGTGCAGGGGGATGAAGCTACCCGCCTGCTTAATCATCTTGTGCACGACAATGGACGCGAAACTTGCGCAACGGTCCGCGGCGGCGTCCGTTTTTCCGTCTTTGAGAGCCGAAAATACAGACGAAAACCGAAAAATGCAAAGGTTTGCTTTCAATTGGAAGCAGTTTCCCTTTTCTGCGATACATTGGTCCGAAAACATGAGACAGTCCGAAGCCCCAGAATCCGCCGACGGAGCAGTAGCAACGAATCCCCCGCGCCAGCCATAGGTTATCTCAGGTCCAAGATAGAGCCAAGAGCCGGGCGCTGAGAAAGCGAAAGCAGGCGCGATGTGGCATAGGTATAAGTACGCAGCCTCGATGAAATCATACGAGGTTACGCCTTAGTATAGTATCACGAAATGAACGCTGCGTTCGCCAAACGGCCGGCGATTCGCCGGCACGCGACGAAATACCTGCGCGGATTGCCGGGTGCGGACCAGGGCGAATAGAAAGCGGCGGTTCATTTTTGGCGTCAAGGGGGGCAGAGAAAAGTGGCGGCGGGTGCAGGGATGTGCCACTCTGGCACAATACCCGGCGCAGTCTTTTGCAAAGTCTCTGGCGCGGTTGGGAGAAAACTTCATGGGCGCATTCTCCGGTACACCTGTCAACCCCGGCGGACCCTATCGCGAACACCGCGAAGTCCCGCGCTTCACTCTCATCGCCAGCATCGAACTACGCGAACCCGAAAGCGACACGCGTATTTCCGGACGTATCTCCGAGATCAGCCGCAAGGGATGTTACGTGGACGTGCTGATCACGCTGCCGGAAGGCACCTGGCTCGACGTGCGCATTTCGCGCGATCAGGGCGTGTTCGAAACGAAGGGCAAAATCGTGTACGTGCAACACGGCATGGGCATGGGCGTGACGTTCGTCAATCCGGCGCCCGAGCAATTGCAGCTGCTGGACACCTGGCTGGCCGAAATATCATCGTAGCGATCCCGTATAGGATTTGTTCTTAAGCGCGCAGACTGTGCTACGCCCGCCAAGTAGTGATTCAGTTTCCGGTTACGTGACGCATCGAGGCTCACCAGACCGCGGGCGCTCAGTAACGAAGTCGAGTTCCATCTTCCGGTAGGCGGCTCATGGTGCTGACACTCGCCATGGCCGTCGCACTATCCGACAGGCCGGAGTCAGGTCGGTTGGCTTGCGTGTGGGCCGGTGGCCGGCCGTCATGGATACCTGAAGCAAGTCCGAGCAGCTTGAAAATCCAAATCGTGTACCAGTTGAAATCAATTTCATACCACTTCAATCCGTGTCGGGCCGAAACAGGATACGCGTGATGGTTGTTGTGCCACCCATCTCCGAAACTCACCATCGCCACCCACCAATTGTTGGTTGAGGTATCCCGCGTCTGGAAGCGGCGCGAACCCCAAATATGCCCGGCGGAATTGACGATCCACGTGGCATGAAGTCCGACAACGGTACGCAAGAAAACACTCCAAAGTACCAGGCGAAATCCACCGATAGCGAACAACACAGCTGCGAGAATAGCCATAGGCGCCAGATGGTATTTTGTGAGCCAGACGTGAACCTTGTCCTCAGCCAGATCGGGGACGTAGCGTTGCAGTGTGGCAACATCTTGGCGCAACGCGTTCCCAACCAGGACCCAACCCGCATGCGACCACCACTTGCCATCGCGCGGGGAGTGCGGATCACCTTCCTTGTCGGCGTATTGGTGATGTTTACGATGAATGGCCACCCACAGCAGCGGGCCGCCCTCCATCGCCGCCACGCCGCAAATCGTAAGAAAGTATTCAAACCACTTGGGTGTCGCGAAGGAGCGATGGGTGAGCAGCCGGTGATAACAGATGCCGAGTCCCAAGCTCCCGGTCACCCAGAATAAAAAGAGCGCGACGAACAGCCCAGTCCAACTGAAGAAGAAGAGTGCCGCCACGGCGCCCACGTGAAACATCACCATGACGGGCGCGATCGCCCAGTTCAACCGATTCTTGCCAGACCGACCGCGGTGCACACCATTACCCTGCAAGACGGTTGTAGTGGTCATAGTCTCCGTATTTCTTATGACGAATCGCGTGGCCAAAAGCTGTTCAATATGACACACATTTGTCTTTTGCGCGAAGCCGCCAGCTAGAATGCCCCGCTCCGATGAATCGCGCCATGCGACGCGGGCGCTCGGTCGAACCTCGATTTCCAAGTGACCCACCACCTGAGCACGAAGCCTGCCACCACGATTTCAGGATTTGCTTGGCCGTGCGGTAAGATGGCTGCTACATCTGTGGGGAGGCCATTAGTGGGTTTTAGTGCAAGCACACGTCAATTGGGAACCGTTACGGTGGTGGATGTGCGCGGAAGATTTACGTTGATCGAAGGAGAAGCAGTTCACGAACTGCTTTTGGACCTGTTCGAGGACGGCCGCAAGCGCGTGCTGCTGAATTTTCGCGACGTCTCGTACCTGGACAGCTCCGGAATCGGGCAGCTGATTCGGGGATTGTATTCGGCGCGTAAGAATAATGCGGAACTGCATGCCGTGGATTTAAGCCCCCGGGCGCGAGAAATTCTGCATATGACCAATCTGCACACGGTGTTCACTGATTTTCCGGATGAACAGACCGCGCTGCGCACGATTGATACTCAGTAGCTTTCCAACGCTTCAATAAGCTTTGCCTCCACCAACGCCCGGTTTTACTTGCCGAATAGTCTGCGGAGAGAGTTGCGGGTGTCTGTAGTGGCGGCCCGCGACATCAGCGCGGCGATTTCGTTGCTGGCACGCGCGTTGCCGCGAACGCATCAGGATCCGAACGATTTAAGTGCCAGGCTGGATGCGCAACTCGCGGTCTGGCTGTCGATGGAGGCGTTTCGCGGTCCTGTCGAAGCTATCAGCTTCAGGTTCGGCAGCTGCTGCAGAATCTCCTTTGTAAGGGGGGTGCGCTCGCGCATGACGCATACCACAGCGAACGGCCGCAACCGCTCGACGACTGCCGAGGGGTCGGCAACGTGGTCGTTGAACACAGTGATCTCCGCGTGGCGCCGGACGCCCGACCAGTCGGC
>Ga0209248_10000778_pt1 | contig 10088 bp, 11 predicted proteins | sample BogFormECP04_OM1_FD_188241 | JGI IMG/M metagenome (GOLD analysis project Ga0209248, IMG submission 188241) | Bog forest soil microbial communities from Calvert Island, British Columbia, Canada - ECP04_OM1 (SPAdes) (version 2) | ecosystem: Environmental > Aquatic > Freshwater > Wetlands > Bog ... | reverse complement strand
AGTACTGATCCTCGTGACCAGCCACACCGTCACCGTCATCAGCAAAAACCAACACCACGTCCTCAGCAGCCACCACATCGACCCCGACCGCAACTACTGACGCAACCAAACAAAAAACCCGGCCGCTGGCCGGGGAATCTGTAACCGATGACGCGACTCATATGTAACCCATGACCCGACTCATCACATGGTTGGAGCTAAGGGGACTCGAACCCCTGCCCTTGACAAGGCAAATGCCGATTTACCTGCATGTTCGCTCCGTCTCGCTCTGAGTCAATCCCGCTAAATTACCTACGGGTTTGTTTTCGCGCCTTGACGAGAGCCACATGCCTTCAGACGATTCTTAGTAGCCGCTAGCGTTTCTTCGCCGAGCAGGGTATGCTCCTTTAAGTAAATAGTGAACGTAAACGTCTACAACCTAGCAAGGACTGATCCCACCATGTACACCGCACTATCGCCCGTTGACGAGCCCACTACGCATCGGTTGGAAAGGCCGCTCGACGAGTTGGTCCCGGCGCCGGTGGTGGCGCGAATGCGACGACTGCGCTTGGCGCTGCTGGTAGGCGGGGCGATCGGGCTGATCCTGTGGATCGTGTTCTTGGCGATCACCCTGCCGGCGAACTACGTCGCGCTGGGATTCGATGTCTTGCTCGTCGCATTCATGGTCACGACCGCGGTGCTCGTTGTCCTTCGTCGGCGGTTGGTATTGCTGACCGCGTTCACGACCGGTGTGTTGCTGATCTGCGATGCATGGTTCGACGTGATGACGGCCGGCACCCACGACCTGTGGGTATCCGCGCTGACGGCGACGCTCGTCGAACTGCCGCTGGCGATCATCCTGATCACCACCGCGCTGCGCATTTTGCGCCTGACCGTGACTTCGACGGGGTCCGTGAGCTAGACATGACCCAACTGGTGGGTTGCTTACTCCGCCGGTAGTTCGTAGCACCGGGTGGTTGCCGGTGTCGGTGAGGTAGAAGGTGCTGCTGCCGTACGCCGCCACCCGGGTTGGAGTATTTTTAACTGGTGGGTCGCTAGCATGCCCGACCAGGTGCGGGTGTGGGAAAGGCCGGTGGGCGAGATGGCGTTCGAACATTACCGGCTGCCGACGCTGATCGGCCAGAGCCGAATGGGCAAGGTAATCGCTGCGGCGGCAGCCGCCATGGCGCTTGCACCGTTGTTGGTGCTAGCCGCCACACCCGGTGCGGCACAGGCGGCTCCAGTGGTGGCCGCTCTAGACGAGCCCACCCGACCCTGGTGGCGCATGGCGCTGCACTACGGGGTATTGGTGATAGCAGTGTGCGGTGTCGCCTGGGTGGTCCATCGGTTCGCGAAAATGTGGAGCGCGCCACCGACTAGCGCACCGTGGCCGGCCCGGCGAGGTTTCGGCCTGAGTGCGTTCGAACGTGTGCTAATGGCCCGAAAAAGAATGGCGCTGGTCGAGGCGGGCCATCGATGTGCCATCCCCACCTGTCGGCACCCAACGACCGAGACAGCTCACATCGTGCATGAGTCAGAGAACGATGACGAATCGTTCGCGAACCTCATCGCGTTATGCCCGAAATGCCAGAAGAAAGAAATCGATGCGCAGGCGATCCGCGGGTATAAGCGCAATCTCGCGATCTTGAACAGCCGCTATTCTGAATTCGAACGCCGGATATTCGATCAGATTGCCGAGACCGACCGGAGATCCTTCGTCGTCGAGGCGGGCTTCGACATCCTCCTCCTGCACGCGGTCAACGACGGGCTTTTGAGACGAGTCGAACTAGCGCCCGTAGGAGCCCAACGGGGTGAACCGACCCAGCACACGTACGAGGTCACGGATGAAGGCCTGGACTTCATCCACCGATACGTCTGCGGTGAAGACATATCGTGAGGCCCGCGTTGAAAGCAACGCATTCCGCAAATTCGCACGTTCCTGAAATCTGTTTTCTCGCAATAGGTTTGCTATCCCTCAAGGCTTAAACGACCGTGCTTCTGGTGGCCGACACTGGTGCGTACCCGTCCGCTACCGCAGCGATGACTCAGGCGCGGAAGCAACCTTCGAAATGCCCGTTCGCGATACCGACGGTCTGCATGAACGAGTGCGCGACGACTGGGCCGACTAGCTGAAACCCTTTCTCCCGCAACGCTAGCGAAAGCTTGCGGGACTCGGGGCTGGTCATCCGTCCGTCGGCCCAGCTGCGTAATCGGTAGTGCTTCCGCGGTTGATATTGCCAAACCAGTTGCGAGAGTGAGAACTTCGACAGCAGGCGAGCGTTGTGCACTGTGGCGTCGATTTTTCGCCGATTGCGGATGATCGACGCGTCGGTCATCAAGAGTTCGACGTCGTCGGCGGCCATCGCGGCCACAGCCGTGGGATTGAAGCCCTGAAACGCCTTGCGCAGGTTGTCTCGCTTGTCGAAGACACTCGCCCACGACAATCCGTTCTCGAAGTACGTCAGGGCGAGCGCTTCGAACAGCGTGGCCTCATCGTGGGTCGGCTTTCCCCATTCGTCATCGTGATAGGCGGTCAAATCGCGGCCCGTCTCGGTGGCCCAACGGCAGCGGGTGACACCGTCGGCGGCAGTCACGACGGTGGGCGCCTGTGGCGGCACACCGACACCGGCCATCGCCTTCATGCCGTCACCTGTCCGAAGGCACCTCAGTGAATCCCGGTTCGCCGCCGTCGACAACGGAATTGAACCGGATCCGAGTTTCAAGGCGCTCGCTGATCTCTTGGATCACGCTTCCCGGAAGCTCGCTGACGTCGAAGTTCTCCCCGATGCGCGAAGGCGTGACTGATCCCGTCAGAACCGCGGTGCCCCGTTGAATCCCCCAGGCCAGAAGAACTTGCGCGGGGGTCTTTCCGAAACGCTCGGCGATCGCGACGATGAGCGGATCGTCGAGCAGTCGCGGCTCCAGTGCGTGTCCCAGCGACGCGAACGCCAACAGGATGATCCCGTGTGTCTTGCACAATTCATGCAGTTCCCATTGCGGGTGGTACGGGTGCGACTCGACCTCCACGACCGCCGGCTTGATCCGCGCGGTATCGATGATCTCCCGGGCGCGGTCGGCATCAATGTCGGAGAGGCCTATCGCTCCTGAAAGGCCGTCATCGACAAGGGTTTCCATCGCGGCCCAGGTCTCCGCCAACGTGACTCCGTCGTCATGGATGACAGCTCCATCTGGGTGGCGCGGATCCTGGTCGTCACCGGGTTGGAACGCGAACGGCGTGTGCACCAAATACAGATCGGCGACGTCGAGCCCGAGCCTGTGCAGACTGGCCTGCAACGCGGGTTTGACGCGTTCAGGCCGATGGTTGTTGTTCCAGAGCTTTGTCGTCACGAACAAGTCCTCGCGGCGTACGGTCCCATCAGCGAACAACTCTTTGAGCGCCGCGCCGACCTGCGCTTCGTTGCGGTACCGCTCGGCGGCATCGAGGTGGCGAAACCCGACCTCGACCGCTGTCTTGACGGCACCGTGCGTCTTGGTGTTGTCGGACAGCGACGTCCCGAACCCGAGCGCCGGGATTTCACCGATACCGTTGTTCAGGACAAACTTGTGCTGATTCAGATCTTCATTTGGTGCCATGGCTTTTCGCCTCATTCATTCAGTGGGACGGGGCATAGATGGCGTCGGCGGCTACCGACGCGACACCGAGTTCGGCTGCAACCGCGTCGACAGCGTGCCTCGCGACGTCGAGGTTCACCTGGCCGTTAGAGGTGTAGTACGGCTGAACGTAATGCTCGTAGTAGCGCTGCACTTCTTGATGTGTCATCCGGTTCAGGAACGACGCGATGTATTTGATCGCCAGATCGGGTTGGTCTGCCATCGTTTTCAGGGCGCGCTGGTTGGCCCGTACCAGCGCCTGCACCGCCGGGCTGTCGATCGGGTTGTGGGTTGGGTCCACTGCGACTCCTACGGTGGGGATCTGAAAATGATCTCCCACCCAGGCCAGCACGTGAAAGCCCTCCTCCTCGGCGACTTGTTCGGGTCCAAGGGTGCTGCCGACGTAGGCGGCGTCGATGGAGCCGTCCCGAAGGCGCCGCAGGTCCATCTGGTAGTCCCCCGGATGCCGCACTACGCATTGCACGTCGCGGTCGGGATCCAGGCCGTGCTTGCGCAGCACTATGCGTGCGAAGCACCCAGGTGGATTATCTGGCGCGTGTACTGCGAGCCGGCGCCCGCGAAGGTCCGCCATCGACGTCACGCTCGCGTTGCCGAGGAACCAGAACAATGGCCGGTCGGTGTTCATGCTCAGCACGGTCCATTCGAAGCCGTCGGTCAGCCGCGATAACACCGCCCGGCCGAGCCCGATCGTCGCGCACGTTCGTACACGCGTGATGTCCCACCGGGTTCCATCCCGCAGGGCGACGTGGACGCCCTCATCTTCGAAGTAGCCCTCCTGATCGGCCACGTAGGCGATCAACTCCTCGTGGATACCGCGGCCGACATAGGCCAGGTCGATCGTGTGCATGGCTCGGGGCCCTTCCTCGGTTGATGAGATCCGTTGCTGTGCAGCCGCATTCAATCCATCGTCAGACCACCGTCGAGCGGGAAATAATGGCCGGTGGTGAAACCGGAATCCTCACTCGCCAAGAAAGCTAGCGTCTTGGCCACCTCGTCAGGCTTGACGAGTCGTCCCATCGGTGCGGCCGCACCGAGTGAACGCAACTGCTCAGGTGTCAGTTTCTGGTTCATCGACGTACCCTGCACCGTTGCCGGTGCGACAAGGTTGGCGGTGATTCCGTGCGGCGCCAACTCGAGCGCGATGTAGCGGACAAACTGATTCATCGCCGCCTTGGAGACACCGAGGTTGATCATGCCGTTGCGCGGATGCCGCGACGGCTCGGCGGTGAGATAGAGCAGACGCCCGTAGCCCCGGGAAGTCATGGCCGGCACCACAGCTTTGGTGAGAAGGAATGCGGCATGTAGCTCTCGGTCCAGCTTGCCACCGAGCTGTTCCCAGGTCAGATCGGCGAACGACGTTATGTCGTAGGGAATTAACGCGTTGTGCACCAGCACGTCGACCGGTCCACAGCGCTGTTCGGTTTCGCCGAACATCGTAGAGACGTCGTCGGCGACCGTCACGTCGGCCCGGATCGCGAGCGCCTCACCGCCGGCCGCGGCAATGGCCGCGACCACCTCGTCAGCCTCCGTGGCGCTCGACCGGTAGTTGACCACCACCCGAAATCCGTCTTGGGCAAGGACCCGTGCGGTCGCGGCACCGATCCCCCGGCTGGCTCCAGTGATCAACGCGACTCGCGACATCAGGGTTGGCCTCCGAGTGACGGGAAGAGCTCGTTGAACAGGTGCTTAGCACTCGCGGATCGGGCGGTACCTTCGACGCCAGTGAAACTCCCTGGCCCCGGCGGCGGGCTCGCCCCTGCAGCATTTCAAGATCGTACGGCGAGACGGGTCGCCGGTATAGATGTCGAGCACGAAATTTACGTCCGGCTACCTGCGGCTTCCCGTTGCGCGCTGTTAGGTCGGGAGCCCACGACGCCGCTGACATGATTGCCCTCTTGGAATCTCCGCCTTTGTATGGCTGGATTAGCGCTGAGACGTCAATTGCCATCCATCGTGACGACCCCGCGACCACCAGATTGGTGATGATCAGATGACCGCAAGCGATGCATTTCGTCATTCACGGATTCGACTTGTCAACGGACAGGGCTCGATGCCCGCTGTCGGGTTTGGCACGCTCATTCCGGATCTTGCCAAAACCAAAGACGCCACGAAGACCGCACTGGAAGTCGGCTTTCGCCATTTCGATTGCGCAGAGCGCTACCGCAATGAAGAAGCCGTCGGTGATGCGATGCGCGAGATCTTCGAGACCGGTACGGTTCAGCGGGAAGAGGTGTTCGTCACCACGAAGCTGTGGAACACCAACCACCGGCCGGAGCGCGTCAGGCCTGCCTTCGAGGCAAGTTTGAAGCGCCTTCAAATCGACTATGCCGACTGCTATCTGATCCACACGCCCTATGCGTTTCGCCCCGGAGACGACCAAGATCCGCGGGACGAGAGCGGTCAGGTTATCTACGACGACGGAGTCACGTTAGCGGACACGTGGCGGGAATTGGAGCGCCTTGTCGACGACGGCCGCTGCGGGGCGATCGGCCTGTCGGATATCACCTTGGAGAAGGTGCAAGAGATTGTCACGACTGCGCGCATCAAACCGGCTGTCGTGCAGGTCGAATCGCATCCGTACCTTCCCGAATGGGAACTGCTCTCGTTCTGTCAGGAGCACGGGATCGTCCTGCTGGCCTTCGCGCCACTCGGACACGCTTCGACACCAAACGTGTTGGAGGATCCCGTGATTACAGCTATCGCGGCGCGCCTGAACATGACACCCGCTCAAGTTGCCCTGTCGTGGGGGGTGCAACGCGGCACCGCTTTACTGACTACGTCGACCAAACCTCAGCGTATCCACGAGAACTTTGAGATTTCGCCGCTGCCCGAAGACGCCATGGCGGAAATACGGAACAGCATCACCACCAACATCAGGTTCAACACGGTGGTGCACAGCGGCGTGCCGGGATTCATTCCCCGCAGCGAGGGAAGCGCCCCTCAGCCGAAGGAGTCTTCCGCATGACTTCACCATCGCAGCCGTCGAACGGTCAGACGCGACTCGCCTACATCCTCGGGGTCCCGCTGGCACCTGATTGCCAACGTCAATGGCCCCAAATGGAAGAGGTCGTGCACGGCCGTGACCTCATCGGCCGGGTCGAAGGCAACTTCCCCGAACTCACCTTGGAAGTCGGCCGCCGACTTCACCTCAACGACATTGTTGTCGTCGAGTGGACCTGTAACTACGGCGACGGACGCCTCTATCGCAACGTCAGCATCGCCGAACTGCGCGACGGTCAGGCCGCCAAAGTCACCGACTATTGGGGCGAACCCACCACCACCCCCGACTGGCGACAAGCAATCACCGACCGCCTAGACATGCCCGCCGATGGAATATGGAAAGACGCAGACCACCTCGGCCACTACTAATCCCGAGACGTCGATGCACGCCGTCAGGGGGTGGGGGCCGACCTGCCTGATCCACAACGCGTGGCGGCGCCGGTACTCGACTTGGGGGCCCAGCGGGACGGCTCAGTTACCCTTCAGGAGTTGCACTCCACGGCACGGGCCTACCGGACCCAAGCCGAAATCTTCCCCGACATGGGGCACAACATGATGCTAGAGCCCGGCTGGGCAGCAGTGGCCGAACGAATCCACACTTGGCTCGAAACACCAGATACCGCAAAGCAATTACCACAACCAGGATGGGCTGATGGAACTTTATGACGTCATGCGCACCACCGGCGCGGTGCGCAACTTCACCGGCGGTCCCCTGCCCGACGATGTGCTCGAGCGCATCCTGGACAACGCGCGGTTCGCGCCGAGCGGCGGCAACCGGCAGGGCGCACATGTGATCGTGGTGCGTGATCAGGCCACCCGCGAGGCTCTGGCCGAGCTGTCGGCTACAGGCGCACGACGGTATGCAGCCCAGTTGGCCAGTGGCGAAAGCCCGTGGAACCCACTGCACCCACCCAAGGCGACCGCCGCGGAAATAGCGGCCACCGACGTGCCATCCCAATTCACCGCTCCGCTGCACGACGCCGCGGTGGTGCTGGTTGTCTGCGTTGACCTCGAGGTAGTCGCCGCCATGGATCAAAACCTCGACCGGATCGGAGTGATCAGCGGCGCGTCGATATATCCGCTGGTGTGGAACATCTTGTTGGCTGCGCGCAACGAGGGCTACGGGGGCACCATCACCACGATGGTGGCGGCGGAAGAGCCACGAGTCCGCGATCTGCTCGGCGTGCCGGAATCATTTGCGGTTGCCGCGGTGTTGCCGCTGGGCAAGCCGCGCAAGCAACTGACGAAGCTGAAGCGCGACAGCGTCGCCGAACTCGCCTCACGGGAGCGGTTCGACGGTGCGCCGTTCCGCACGAAAGGCGAGTAACGCTAATACCTAATACATTGTCGCCGTCGGCGATATCAGTTCTGCCGAGCGACCAGCTCGGTGACAAATCGATCGATGAAGTCGTCCAACGGCTTTTCACCGGCCGGCCGAATGACGAACTTGGTCAAACCGGCGTCCAGGTAGGCGTCGAGTTGGCGATGCAGCTGATCCCAACTCGTCGCGATCAGCTCACCCGGATCCACGTCGGGGCGACGCCGGCGGGCGGCTGCGGCCACCTCCCCCGGCAGCTCACCGTCAGCGACGCCCAACGAAATCCCGAAATGATCCGATTCGATCTGCCGATTTGCTTGCGCCGCCGCATGTTCGATCGCTTCGCGTCCTCGCCGCGCCTCGGTGGGCGTAAGGAAGCTACCTAACCAGCCATCGCCGAGCGCGCCGATACGCCGAAATGCCGCCGGCGCCGAACCGCCTAACCAAATGTCGAGCGGAGGTACCGGTCGCGGCACGATCGCTGTCTCGCTGACCGTGAAGAACCGGCCGGAGTAGCTCGGGGAATCCTCGACCAGCGCCGCCCGCAACAACTGCAGCGACTCGTCGAACACCGCCGCGCGCTCTCCGTCGGGAACGACAAATAGCTCGCGTTCGGCCGGAATTGCCGAACGTAATCCGAAGACGGGCAGCACTCGCTTGGGCGCGAGCGCCGCGAGTGACGCCAATTGTTTCGCCACCAGCACCGGATGACGCCCCGGCAGCACCGCGACTGAGGTGCCCACCTTCAGTCGCGTCGTCCGGGCCAGGGCATAAGCCATACCCACCATGGGATCCACCGCCGGGGTGTAGACCAGCTCGGAAAACCACAACGAGTCGACCCCGCTGTTCTCGAGGTGATCGACAATGCCAGCGAGCTGTCCCGGAGCGGTGTTCACACCCAGACTGACCCCGAAGCGAATCTTCACCAGCGTCTCCCTTGGTCTTGTCGCTTACGTATCGCAACACGGCCGACGATGGACAGCTTCCCGAGGCTGATCGCGTGTCGCCACAAAGTCGATGTCAGCAGCCCAAAATAAGATCGTGCGCGTGGAGCCGACAACCATCACTTGGCACAGAGCGCTCGCCGTCGTCGCGATAGCCACCACCGCATTGGCAGCGACGTGCTGCGGATCCGCGGCCTTGACCACAGCGCCGCCCGCACACGCGGCCGATGCCAACTATCAGCTGATCCAAGAGCCAGACGCGGGTTACGCCCCAATTATCGGTTTGATCAGCGGAGCGGCCCGCTCGGTCCGGATGACCATGTACGAACTCACCGATCCCGCCGCCGTGCACGCACTCATTGACGACCACAACCGCGGCGTGGACACCCGGGTAATTCTCGACGCCGCATTCCACGGCCGTAAGACCAACGCCGGAACCTTCCAACAACTCACCGACGCCGGCGTGGCGGTCAGGTGGGCTCCCAACGGCGTGATCTATCACCAAAAAACGATCACCGTCGACGACGCCACTGCGGCAGTCGGCACCGGCAACCTGGAACCGCAGTACTACTCCACCAGCCGCGACGCCTGGGTGCTGGACACCAATCCCGCGGACGTTGCGGCCATTGCCGCGACGTTCGATACCGACCACACCTCGCCACCGTCTGGGAGGCCGCCAGAGGCCACCCCCGCACCGAACCTCATCTGGTCGCCGATGGCGCGCGCCAGCTTCTTGCAGCACATCGACCAGGCCACCCGCAGTATCGATCTCACCAACCAAGAACTCAAAGACCGCGCGGTGCTGTCAGCGTTAGACAAAGCAGCGAGCCGCGGTGTGCAATGCCGCATCGTTATGACCGAGAACCCGGCGTGGACCAAGGCCGTGGCCGAAGTGTCAGCCGCCGGTTGCTCGGTACACCTGTTCCCGAACACCGAATCGGGGCTTTACATTCACCAGAAGATGCTGCTCACCGACAACACCTCGCTCATCATCGGCAGTCAAAACCTTTCCACCACAAGCCTTATCGAGAACCGGGAACTGTCCCTTGCACTGGACACCGCTATCGCGCCAGAGCTGATCTCCGCCGTGGAATCCACGTTCGACGCTGACTACGCCGCCGCGTCCGCGCAGTAGCACCGACCGGGTCGCCAGTTAGCTACGCGCCGATTTCGGGCATCAGCTCGCCCATTTCGATGGCGTTGCTGGCCGGCAT
>Ga0209248_10000777_pt1 | contig 10089 bp, 9 predicted proteins | sample BogFormECP04_OM1_FD_188241 | JGI IMG/M metagenome (GOLD analysis project Ga0209248, IMG submission 188241) | Bog forest soil microbial communities from Calvert Island, British Columbia, Canada - ECP04_OM1 (SPAdes) (version 2) | ecosystem: Environmental > Aquatic > Freshwater > Wetlands > Bog ... | reverse complement strand
ATTGTCGGGCCGTTGATGATGTTCGGTGCCACTGCCACGCCGCCGTGGCAGGCGTTCCAGTCCCAGTTAGTGCCCCACGAAGGGTCCCAGAAGTCGCCCGGGCACCAGTTGTTCTGCCCCGGTTGCGCGTGAGCCTCGGCGCTGCCGCCCAGACCCGCCAATCCCAATGCTGCGGCGACCGCTGCCGACGCGATCGCACTGCTCGCGAATTTGTTCATGGAGTAATAGCTACGCCGCGAGGCTATGCGCTGGCTCAGCGGGACCTATCGGCCATATGAGAAGCCGGCAGTGGCCCGTCGTTCACGTCTGGCAGGTTGGGCACCAGAAGACGTTACGCCCCTCCAATTCGGCTGTGCGGATTGCGGTTCCGCATACTCGGCACGCCTCGCCGGCGCGGCGGTAGACGTACGTGCGTGGCCGTCCCGGGCCGTAGGACGGTGCGCCGTGGTCGTGCTCAGGCCGCACCGTGATGATCTTGCCGCGACGCAACCCGACTTTCATCAGCTCCACGAGATCGGCCCAGGCCGCGGCGAACTCCGCTTCACCGATCGCCCGACCGGACCGATACGGGTCGATGCCATGACGGAAAAGCAGCTCGGCGCGGTAGACGTTGCCGACGCCGGCGATGATCGTCTGGTCCATCAACAGCGCGCCGATTGGCCTGCGCGACTTGCTAATCCGCGCCCACGGCCACGCCGGATCGGCGTCGCGACGCAGCGGATCGGGGCCGAGTCGGGCGACCACATCGGCGACCTGAGCTTCGTCGATGACTTCACACACCGTCGGACCGCGGAGGTCGGTGCCGTACTCGGCGCCGACCATTCGCATCCGCACCGCCCCGACCGGGTCGGGCATCGCTTCATCGGCCGATCGTGGCCACTCGGTGAACTTGCCGTACAGCCCTAGGTGCACATGCACCGTCGTCCCGCCAACGTAGTGATGAAACAGATGCTTTCCCCACGCGGTGGCCTGTCGCAGTTCCTGCCCGTCGACCGATGCCGCCGCGAACCTGCCCTGCGGACTAGACACCCTGACCGGAGCACCCGCGTAGCGCCGCTGATGAAGCCGGGCCAATCGATGCAGGGTATGCCCTTCGGGCACGCTGCCTACTTGCTATTAGCGCCGGGGACCGGCGGCGCCTGGTGGGTGCGCTCGTATTCGTCGAGAATATCGATACGCCGTTGGTGCCGTTCAGCTTTCGACCACGGGGTGGTCAAGAACGCGTCGACGATGGCCAGCGCTTCGGGCACCGTGTGCATACGGCCACCGATGCCGATCAGCTGAGCATTGTTGTGCTGACGGGCCAGTGACGCCGTCTCCACGCTCCACCCGAGCGCACATCGCGCTCCCGGAACCTTGTTGGCCGCGATCTGTTCACCGTTGCCCGATCCGCCCAACACGATGCCCAGGCTGTCCGGATCGGCCACCGTCTTCAAGGCCGCCGCGATACAGAACGCCGGGTAATCGTCCTCGGCGTCATAGGTGAAGGCGCCGCAATCGATCGGCTCGTGGCCGGTCTCTTTCAGGTGCTCGATGATCTGCTGTTTGAGTTCGTAGCCGGCGTGGTCAGAGCCGAGATAGACGCGCATGACGGTGATCCTGCACCGCCGACCGGCTCTAGTCGAACTCGGGGGCCTCGGTACGGCTGCGCTTGAGCTCCCAGAAGTGCGGGTAGGCCGCGAAAGTCACCGACGCGTCCCACAATTTGCCCGCCTCTTCGCCTCGCGGAATCCTCGACAACACCGGACCGAAGAACGCCGTCCCGTTGATGTGAATGGTGGGCGTGCCGACGTCATCGCCGACCGCGTCCATCCCGGCGTGATGGCTCTTACGCAGCGCTTCGTCGTAGGCGTCACTGGTAGCGGCGTCGGCCAGCTCCGCCGGCAGGTCCAGCTCCTTGAGCGATTGCTTGATGACGTCGTCGAGGTCCTTGTTGCCCTCGTTGTGAATGCGGGTACCCATGGCGGCGTACAGCGGCGCGAGAATCTCGCTGCCGTGGGCCTGCTCAGCGGCAATCGCCACCCGCACCGGGCCGAACGCCTTGGACAGCCGCTCCTTGTACTCCGCGGGAAGGTTCTCGCGGTTCTCGTTGAGCACCGCGAGGCTCATCACCTGAAAGTGCACCTCGATGTCGCGGACCTTTTCCACTTCCAGGATCCAGCGAGAAGTGATCCACGCCCACGGGCACAGCGGGTCGAACCAGAAATCGGCGACTGACTTCTCGGACATGCGGAATCCTCTCGTCGACGACGGCTAACCGTCTAGCACAACCCTAGCCGTGGCGGTCCAATTCCCGCCGCGGGTATCCGGACGCCTAAGTTGGACATGTGGCACTCCCCAACCTCACCCGTGACCAGGCCGTCGAGCGCGCCGCGCTGGTCACCGTCGACAACTACCGAATCGACTTGGACCTCACCGATGGCGACGGTAAACCAGGTGAGCGCACTTTCCGCTCCGTCACGACCGTGACGTTCGACGCCCTGGCCGGCGCCGATACCGTCATCGACATCGCCGCCGGCACCGTCCGAAGCGCGACCCTCAACGGCCGCGAGCTCGACGTGTCCGGCTACGACGAGTCGACCGGTATCGCGCTGCGCGGCCTGGCCGAACACAACGTGGTCGTGGTGGACGCCGACTGCCACTACTCGAACACCGGCGAAGGCCTGCACCGATTCGTCGACCCGGTCGATGGCGAGGTGTATTTGTACTCGCAGTTCGAAACCGCCGACGCCAAGCGGATGTTCGCGTGCTTCGACCAACCCGACCTCAAAGCCACGTTCGACGTGAAAGTGACCGCGCCGCAGCACTGGCAGGTGGTATCCAACGGCGCCACGTTAAGCACCGACGGCGGTGTGCACACCTTCGCCACCACCCCGCGGATGAGCACCTACCTGGCGGCACTGATCGCGGGCCCGTATGCGCGCTGGGACGACGTCTACCGCGACGAGAACGGCGAGATCGCGTTGGGCATCTTCTGCCGCGCCACGCTGGCGGAGTTCATGGACGCCGAGCGGCTGTTCACTCAGACCAAGCAGGGTTTTGGCTTCTACCACAAGAACTTTGGCGTGCCGTACGCGTTCGGCAAGTATGACCAGTTGTTCGTGCCCGAGTTCAACGCGGGGGCGATGGAGAACGCCGGTGCGGTGACGTTCCTGGAGGACTACGTCTTTCGCAGCAAGGTCACCCGGGCATCGTATGAGCGGCGCGCCGAGACGGTGCTGCACGAGATGGCGCACATGTGGTTCGGCGACCTGGTCACCATGCGGTGGTGGGATGACTTGTGGCTCAACGAATCTTTCGCCACCTTCGCCTCCGTGCTGTGCCAGAGCGAAGCCACCGAATTCACCGAGGCGTGGACCACCTTCGCCAATTCCGAGAAGTCCTGGGCCTACCGGCAAGACCAGTTGCCCTCGACGCATCCGGTCGCCGCTGACATTCCCGACCTGGCCGCCGTCGAGGTGAACTTCGACGGCATCACCTACGCCAAGGGCGCCAGTGTGCTCAAGCAACTGGTGGCCTACGTCGGCCTGGAACACTTCCTGTCCGGGCTGCGCGACTACTTTGGCGCCCACGCGTTCGACAACGCCACATTCGACGACCTGCTCGCAGCGCTGGAGCAGGCCTCGGGCCGCGACCTGTCCGACTGGGGCCGGCAATGGTTGAAGACGACCGGGCTGAACACACTTCGCGCGGACTTCGACGTCGACGCCGACGGCCGCTTCACCCGGTTCGCGGTAACGCAAAGTGGCGCCGCGCCCGGCGCGGGCGAGACGCGGGTCCATCGCCTGGCCATCGGCGTCTATGACGACGACGGCAGCGGCAAGCTGGTGCGGGCGCACCGCGAAGAACTCGACATCAGCGGCGCAAGCACAGAAGTGCCTGCGCTGGTTGGTGTTTCGCACGGCAAACTGCTTCTGGTCAACGACGATGATCTGACCTACTGCTCGCTGCGGCTGGATCCCGAGTCGTTGCCGACGGCGCTGGACCGCATCACCGACATCGCCGAACCACTACCCCGAACATTGGTGTGGTCGGCCGCCTGGGAGATGACTCGCGACGCCGAGCTGCGGGCCCGCGATTTCGTGTCGCTGGTCTCTGGCGGCATTCAGGCCGAAACCGAGGTCGGGGTTGCGCAGCGGCTGCTGCTGCAGGCCCAGACCGCGCTGAGTTCTTACGCCAACCCGGAGTGGGCGGAGTCGGAAGGCTGGCCGGCTTTCGCCGACCGGCTACTCGAGCTGGCCCGCGCCGCGGCGGCGGGATCGGATCATCAGCTGGCTTTCGTCAACGCGCTGTGCACATCGGTGTTGTCGACCCGGCACGTGGCGGTGCTGGCCGATCTCCTCGATCACGACCCCGCCGAGTTGGGTCTGGCCGGGCTGTCGATCGACACCGATCTGCGTTGGCGGATCGTGACGGCGCTGGCCGCCGCCGGCGAGATCGACGCCGACGGCCCGGCAACGCCGTTCATCGACGCCGAGGTCCAGCGCGACCCGACCGCGGCAGGTAAGCGCTTCGGCGCGCAGGCCTCGGCGGCGCGACCGCAGGCGGCGGTCAAGGAATCGGCGTGGAAGACGGTCACCGAAGACGATGCACTGGCCAACATCACCGCGCGATCGATGATCGCCGGTTTCGTCAAACCCGGCCAGGCTGAGCTGCTCAAGCCGTTCGGCGCGCGTTACTTCGCCGCGATCCGGGGCATATGGGAACGCCGGTCCAGTGAGGTGGCGCAGACGGTAGTGATCGGCCTGTACCCCTCGTGGGACATCAGCGACGACGGCATCGCCGCCGCCGACGCGTTTCTCGCCGATCCGGAGCTGCCCGCGGCACTGCGCCGCCTGGTGCTCGAGGGCCGCGCGGGAATCGAGCGGTCGCTGCGGGCGCGTCAGTTCGACGGCGGAGCGGTGACCTGACCGGGCCGTAGCCCGCTACGCCGGCGAGATGCCGGCGCTGGTCACACGAACCGCGCTGACCAGACCATCGATCAGCTTGCCGTCCTGGAAAGCCGACGCCGCGGCGGCCACCCCAAGCGGCGCAGCCGATTCGGCTCCGCGGCCACGGACACCCGAGCCGTACACCACCTCGATCGCGTGCTGATCCGGTGAGACGGCGATCAGCACCGCGTCGTTGGGTGTCGGCACCTTGGCGAGGATTTCGCGCGCCCGCGCTCCGGTGTCGCTGCCCAGGTCGCCGATGTAGACGGCGAACCGCGCACCGGCGGCCCGCGACCCGTAGGTCAGTGCGTCGTCGAGGGTGACCAGATCGTTGATGGGAAACGGGTAGTGCACCGAGACTTCACCGGGTTCGGTGACACCCGAGATCCGTCCACTGGTCGTGATCGCCGAGCCGTGGGGCAGCTCGACGTGCTTGAGGGTTGCGACCTCACCACTTGCCACTTGCGCCACCTCCCACGCTGAACTCGGATGCACCATGACCGCCGTGGCCGTGGCCGACGACCTCGTCGGTCGCGGCCCACAGGATCGGGGGATGCGTCCAGGACTCCGACATCTTGTAGGTCTCCGGGTGCGGACCCTTATGTGACCAGATCAGCGCCACGAGCAGGATCACCAGCAACAACGGGACGCCCAGAAACAGCGAGTGGATTTCCAGCGTGCTCACGACGCAAACCGTATCCCACCGGCGCCCGCCAGGTGCGGTTGGATTCAAAGTCCCGTTATAGCGCGAGAATGTGGCACACAAGCATGTCTTCCAGCGAATTTTCAGCAGCTGGCAGCCGATCTCTTAGGCGAATCGCGTACTTTCTGCTCAGATGTTGTACTAGCACCATGTCCCGTGGTCCGACACCGGCGGTTGCAGTCGTCCTGGATAGGCAGCAGATAGTGCGCGAGTTCGACTACGACCCACTCTCAGCACATATGTCGCATCGCGCCGCGACGCGTCAGCTTCATCGAGGCGCAACCGATCCGGTCGTAACGACTCTGGATCTGACAAGCCAATACTGTCGGCCCGCACGGGATCTTGCTGTGCTACAACGCAACCGCGACGTGGACGGCTATGTTCATCGCCGACTGAACCGGCCCTGGCGCGCCAGGGGTACGTAGACGCGGACCTGCCGCGGCAACGATTTGCCCAGACCAGTTGCCACGATCGTCGAAGACGCCGATCCGTAAGCCAGCCAAACTGGATCCGCTAAACCATCGTTTCAGGCACCGAGCCGACACCACCAGGGCAGCACAACTATCCAGTTCACCGCTGCCCACGATTGTCGATCTCAAGCCCCTGCGTGACCAAGACGAAGGTGAACCCTCGTCTGTACACCCGACCCCAAACGCTTATAACCCGTTGACAGCGAGGCGAAACACGTTGCCCCACAACGTATTCAGCACAGTCGACGATAACGGAAATGAGGCAGAGGCCAATGCTACATGAATTCTTGCAAAACTTTGAGCACAATCTGTTCAAACCGCTGCTGCTGTTCTTCTATTTCGGGTTTCTGCTCCCACTCCTCAAGGTGGACTTCGAGTTTCCCTATGTGATCTATCAGGGCCTGACGATGTATCTGCTGTTGGCCATCGGCTGGCACGGCGGTGAAGAACTCGCCGCGATCAAGGCGTCGAGCGTCGGCCAGATCATCGGGTTCATGGTTGTCGGCTTCGTCCTGAACTTCGTGATCGGAGTGCTGGCTTATCTGCTGTTGGACCGGTTGACCGCGCTCCGACGGGTCGATAAGGGCACCGTCGCCGGATACTACGGATCCGACTCGGCCGGAACGTTTGCCACCGGCGTGGCGATTCTCATCAGTGTCGGGCTGGCGTTCGACGCCTACATGCCGGTGATGCTGGCCGTGATGGAAGTCCCGGGCTGTCTGGTGGCGCTGTATCTGGTGGCGCGGCTGCGGCATAAGGGAATGGACGCAGAGGGCAACATGCCCGGCGAACCTGGCTATCGTGCACCGGCGGCACCGGCGAAGTTCGCCCCCGGCGCGGCCGCCCAGCCACGCCCCGGACAGCAACTCGACGCCGAAAATGACAGCGGAATCGCCCAGGAGCTGGATTTCTCGCTGGACAAGCGGCAACGGCCCGAGCCGGGCGGCGTCGACGAGACCGGCAAGAAGCCGCCGCTGCTCTCCCGCCAATTGCTGCGCGAAGTCTTCCTCAACCCCGGGCTGCTTCTACTCTTCGGCGGCATTACCATCGGCTTCATCAGTGGGCTGCAAGGACACAAAGTCACCCACGACGACGACGTCTTCTTCATCTCGGCCTTCCAAGGCGCGCTCTGCCTGTTTCTCCTCGAAATGGGGATGACGGCCGCGCGCAAATTACGTGACCTCAAATCCGCGGGCCGCGGGTTCATCTTCTTCGGCCTACTGGCACCCAACCTCTTCGCGCCACTGGGAATCATCGTTGCGCACACGTACGCCTACCTCACCCACACCACCTTCGAGCCTGGAACCTACGTCCTGTTCGCCGTGCTCTGCGGCTCAGCGTCCTACATCGCAGTACCCGCCGTGCAGCGCTTGGCAATCCCCGAAGCGAGCCCAACTTTGCCGCTGGCCGCCTCGCTCGGTCTGACCTTCTCCTACAACGTCACCATCGGCATCCCGCTCTACATCGAATTCGCCCACATCATCGGAAACTGGTTCCCCGTCGCCTGAAGCCATGAACTGAGAGTTGATTCGGCGAGCGCGGTCGCGCATCGTCAACGGGCTACCAGCCGTCAGGCCGCGCCTTCGCCGAGGTATCGGGCCCATGACGGGTCGAGCTCTTTGACGGTCGACAGCAGCCGCCAGTGCTGACCCTTGGGCGGCGTCGGCGCCCAACGCAGCGACCAGCCCAGCTCGGCCAGCGACTTGTCACCCTTGCGGTGGTTGCAGGTCGAGCAGCACGCGACGCAGTTCTCCCACGAGTGATCGCCGCCGCGGCTGCGTGGCACCACATGGTCCACGGTGTCGGCCTTGGCCCCGCAGTACGCGCAGCAGAAGCGGTCGCGATGCATGAGTGCCGCGCGCGTCATCGGGACACGGGCCCGATAGGGCACCCGGACGAACGTCTTCAACCGGATCACCGAGGGCACGGCGATCGACCTGGACGTCGAGTGGACGACCGGACCGGTCGGGTCGTCATGCACGACGTCGGCCTTGCCGCAGATCAGCATGATGATCGCCCGCCGGACAGGCAACGCGGTCAACGGCTCGTAGGTGGAGTTCAGCAACAACACCCGCCGGCGATTCCAGATCGATCCGCCGTCATGAGAGACAGGCGGATGCGTGTCGACGGTTTGGACGCTATGCAGGGCTGAACCGGTCGCGGGCCCGGTGAGGCCTGCCGCGGCACCCGAACTGTGGTGGCGGCGTTTGCGCTGCGCCATACGTCCTCCGCAAGACAGTCCACCACGATTCGCCAGCCAGCGCACGCCAAATTGCCGGGTGCCCGCTGGTCAATCCGGTGAACAGCCGGTAGCCACGCCCGCGGCCAAGGTTTCATATGTCGCTCAGCGGGCCGCTCTGGGCATGGCCCACAATGGAGCCAATGGAACAACCACAACAGACCTTCTACGACGCTGTCGGCGGCGCGGATACCTTCCATGCGATCGTGTCGCGCTTTTACGAGCTGGTCGCCGAGGACGAAATTCTGCGGCGTGTGTACCCCGAAGACGACCTCGCGGGCGCCGAGGTCCGGCTTCGGATGTTCCTCGAGCAGTACTGGGGCGGCCCGCGGACATACTCCGATCAGCGCGGCCATCCCCGGCTGCGGATGCGGCACGCGCCGTTCCAGATCGGCCCGTTCGAGCGCGACGCCTGGCTGCGCTGCATGCATACCGCGGTCGCATCCGTCGACTCGGCGACCCTCGACGACGTGCACCGCAAGGCGTTGCTCGACTACCTGGAAATGGCCGCGCATTCCCTCGTCAACTCGGAATTCTGATGACCACACATCCACAGCGCCCATGGTGGACGGACGCGGTGTTCTACCAGGTGTATCCGCGGTCATTCGCCGACAGCGACGGCGACGGCGTCGGTGACATCAATGGCGTGGCGGCACAGCTGGACTATCTGGAACGACTGGGCATCGACTCGATCTGGTTCAGCCCGATCATGGTGTCCCCGATGGCCGACCACGGCTATGACGTGTCTGATCCGCGCGACATCGACCCGCTGTTCGGCGACTTAGGGGCGTTCGAAGGACTGATCGCGTCGGCGCATGAGCGCGGCATCAAGATCACGATGGATTTGGTGCCCAACCACACCAGCTCGGAGCATCCGTGGTTTCAGGAGGCGCTGGCCGCCGCACCGGACAGCGCTGCCCGCAACCGCTACATCTTCCGGGACGGTCGCGGGCCCGGTGGCGCGGAGCCGCCGAACAACTGGCAGTCCGTTTTCGGCGGACCGTCCTGGACCCGCGTCGACGAGCCGGACGGTAATCCAGGCCAGTGGTACCTGCATCTTTTCGACGTCGAGCAGCCGGACCTCAACTGGGACAACCCGGAGGTCTTCGACGATCTTGAGAAGACGTTGCGGTTCTGGCTGGAGCGCGGCGTCGACGGCTTCCGCATCGACGTCGCACACGGAATGGCCAAACCGCCAGGTCTTCCGGACTCCGATGTCGAGATGCGGCCGCGGATGCTCAGCGACGGAGACCCACGGTTCAACCATCCCAATGTGCATGCGATTCACCGCAATATCCGCCGGGTGATGGACGACTATCCCGGGGCGGTGACCATCGGCGAGGTCTGGGTTTTCGACAATGCCAGCTGGGCCGAGTACTTGCGCGCCGACGAGTTGCACCTAGGTTTCAATTTCCGCATGGTGCGAGCCCAATTCGACATCACCGAGATCCGCCATTCGATCGAGAACACCCTGGCCGCCGCCGCGATCGAAAATGCCACTCCCACATGGACGTTGGAAAATCACGATGTCGTACGGGCACCCAGCCGCTACGGCGGTGGCGCGGTCGGACTGGATCGGGCGCGCGCCATGGCGCTGGTGACGCTAGCCCTGCCCGGCGCCGTGTTCCTCTACAACGGCCAGGAATTGGGCCTGACCAATGTCGACTTGCCCGACGAAGCGCTGCGGGATCCAACGTGGGAACGCTCGGGCCATACCGTCCGCGGCCGCGACGGATGCCGCATCCC
>Ga0209248_10000775_pt1 | contig 10118 bp, 13 predicted proteins | sample BogFormECP04_OM1_FD_188241 | JGI IMG/M metagenome (GOLD analysis project Ga0209248, IMG submission 188241) | Bog forest soil microbial communities from Calvert Island, British Columbia, Canada - ECP04_OM1 (SPAdes) (version 2) | ecosystem: Environmental > Aquatic > Freshwater > Wetlands > Bog ... | reverse complement strand
CGTTACTCTCTTTGTCTCGCTGTAAGTTATGTCTTTCATCTTAGTAGTTATATAGTATAATAGTACTACAAATACATTGAGAAAACAACTGCTATTGAGTGTATAAAAGTAAAAAAAAAGAACATATGTCATGACTGGTCATGACATTCTACATATTTTGATTAACAGCACGCTGACTCTATGCAAATCATATAGGACCTCGATACGATGCATCGCCTACCTCCGTCAGTTCGTCGCTTCTTCAATCTCGAGGCCCATAATGACGACGATGACGAGGAGAGGAACGGTGAGGAGGAGGAGGAGGAGGAAGAGCAGGCTCTTCGAAGTGCGTCCTTTTTTTTTCACTGCATATAAAGATCCCTAATGATATATTACAGATAATTTTATTGACGATACTACACGGCCTTCTACTAATCAGTTAGACCGACCTCACACAACTTGGAATAATATTATCAACTATAACGACGACGAAGAAATCTTCGGCAATCTCTTGAAGAGAGCCCACGAAAGATCTGACACCCATCATCCAGGAATCGCTGCCTTGATCGAAAATGAAGATAATCACAGTACCATTAGAGCTAGGCCCTCGGCTGATGATTATCCCCTTTGGCGCATCAAGTGCAGGGTAAGTTTTTAAATCATCGCTCATAAATTATGTATCTAATCAATTCTATAGATGGGCCTCGAGGAGGAAGCTGTATTTTATTTGCTACAACGAGCCGAAGAAAAGCATCAGCTGCGATCTGCGTTTACCCGTGGATCCATTCGGGGCTGGATTTACTTGGAGGCGAACTTCAATAACAATCTCCTTCAATTGCTCAAACTTACGCCTGGGGTTATTAGTTCACGACAAGGTGTACTACGACACTTTATTGATCCTAGCGATTGGCTGAATATGCTTACGATGTACGATCCTCGAACCGTCTTTCAAGTGGGTAACTGGGTCCGAGTAGGCAGGGGAAAGTACAAGGGAGATGTCGGGTTTGTAGTTCAAGTGGAATCTTTCGTCGAAATTTTGCTAGTACCACGCCTGAACCCACCAACCGCCATTGACACCTCGAAAAGAAAGCGAACGACTGTGCGCTCGAAGCCTGAACTCGTCGATCCGGATACCATCAAGGAAATCTACGAGGTCGATCCCAGGCATGGTCCTGGGGAGGAGGTATTTACAGCTTTGGGACTCCAATTTCAATATGGCCTGGTTCAGAAGGCGTACAATTTTCATTCGGTCTCTTCTACAGCCGTTATCCCCTCCTCACTTTTCTCTTCATTCCTATTCAGCGGTCATCCCCTCGTTGTGTCATCCGAATTCCCCAAACCCCAGGAGTGGATTTTTGAAGAAGGGGAATCAGTTAACATCCGCTCGTCTGGTGAACGGGCCACTGTAATAGCTATCGAACCCCGTCATTTAGAAGTCTGTCGTAGCAATGGGTCGGGTAATACCGCTGTTCCATGGAACGACGTTCGCAAGGCCATTCAAATTGGGGATTTTGTCGAAGTTACGAGCGGTAGCTTAATTGGAGTGGCTGGTTGGGTCGACTGCGTTGACGAAGAGGTAGTCAGCGTTGTAGAAAAGGTTGCCGGTACCACAAGCCCTGACACGGTCAAGGTATATTTCGCCCAGTCAAATTTATTTATTTCTGCTAATTCAGTCGACAGCGATTTGAAGCCCACATTAATTGGGTGAAAGTCACCAGTGCACCCTTCCTGCACACACTCGCAGCACCACACTCAAATGTGGAACCATCCCGGGCAAATCGAATTCCATGGATTGGGACGACTGTCATCTTAACTAAATACGGACATCCTTGGAAGGGATACGATACCGTAGTCAAAAATGTTCTCGCGCGTCAACCTACTGTTAGCGGGCTGAAAGTTGAGATTCAGTTATCGCATCTTAATTTTGCAAGCCCTTTCAAGACCGCAATTGTTGATTATGATGATATCATTGAAAAGACGTGAGTATATTTTAAAGATAATTAATATACTAATGAAATATCATGCATTAGCACGGGAAAACAATTATTCGACTTTAGCAGGCCTGTGGACATGTTATTCCACCCTCCTCGACATTATAGGTCACGACAATTCCTACCGCCGTTACAGGCTTCACAGCCATCAATTTCCTCTCCATTAGCTCCCGGGGGTGCAACTCCTATGCCTGACTGTTCGACATCCTTGTCACCTGCCTGGAACCCATTGTCACGAACGCCCGGATGGGAGCCTTCTTTTGACGCACCAACTGCCACACTCCCGAGCCCTATCTCCCCGCCTATTGCCAGCACAAGCCGTGTTGCTGCTGTGCAAGAACCACCTCAACATCCCCTCTTAAACCCGCTCCTTGTTGGCGTCTCCCTGAAGGCAAACATTACAGAAAAGGATGGAAAGGTCAAGGAACAGAATATATCTATTGTCGAAAATAATGGCTGGCCCCGACTAATACGTACAGTATACACCACAGCAGTCTCCCTCATACCTGATCGGGTCTCAGTGAAGCATCCAAATGCCACACGTGACAATGGGCTGCTTGTTATCATCCAAGGTGAACATACTGGTAAGTATGTTCGGCGTATTCATCATAAATACAGCGATGGACGTGCCTCGATGATTCTGGCTGTGGTGAGGCCAGTGGATGGAGCCGCGGATACACTTGTAGAAGAGCGATTGGAGCTTGATGTTGATCTTCTCTGTGTTGCTGCAGAGACCAAGAAGCAAAAGGACTTAAATTCTTTACTACGGTCTCAGTTACGTAGCGAGGCTCAGAAACTATAATGTAATATATTACTTGTGTAGTTTATATAACAAATTTAATGTATATACTTCTTGCAACATTCGAGCCCATTGCCTGAGTTGTTGTATGGCCAGTAACTAAGCTGGCGTGTTGAAGAGCAAAGAGTCATAGTTGCTGAAACTCCATATATATTGTTTTTGTCTCTGAATATACGTTAACTATTAAATATAAAATGAGGTGGGGATTAAAACCCTCACTTATAAACAATGCCTGCAGTCATATGCACTTGTTCTTACTGCAGTAAATGCAAAGTCACTATTAATGGTATCGACCATCCTGGAAAAGAGGTTTCTTCAGTTACCCGTCGAGATCATGAGAAACGAGATAAACAAAAGCCAAATATCCATCAAAGGCATCCACCTTCCTCGAGTTCAGTTTTCAAAAGCCCAGACCCTCCCAAAGGTGTGAAATAAAGTATATTTGCTTGTTCTTCACTTATAATAGTTCAGATATCTCCCTTCCAATTGCTCAAATTCTGAAAATGATATCAACTGTTGTTGTCTGGCTCCATATTAGAGCTGGCGTCAGCCGATCAGTGGCCAATATTATTCTTCAAGCATTCCAAATCATTATGTCTACAACTATCCATCTCGTTGAGGCTGCACTTTTTGCATCTGGCATCAACATCAAACTATCAAATATTGAAATCCCTAAGGATATCCGTACAGCATACAAGAACCACTTCTCAGAGCCAGATATTATCCAAACAGCTTGCTGTCCCTCCTGCTTTTCCCTTTATTCACAACCAATTCCTCGGAAATGTCAGTGGCAGGAATCTCCACGCTCCCGCCCCTGTAATACCGACCTATGGAAGTATCGAAACACACAAAAAGGTCCAAAACTAATTCCACGCCGCCTGTATACCACGCAATCCTTTGATTCCTGGTTTCAATTTTTTTTATCCCAACAAGTCATCGAGGAGAGTTTAGTTGAAGGCTATAACCGACGCATGAATCATCCACAAGCTGCATTTGGTGCAGACATGCACGACATTCATGACAGCCCAGCTTGGCGGGATTTGACTGGCCTTTTTTCCTCTCCATATCATCTAGTATTTGGAATCTATATTGATTGGTTCAATCCATATACTAACAAGATTGCTGGTAAGTTAATGTTATTTTTATTCTTCATATCTAACTGAGGATATAGGCAAACATGCATCCTGTGGAGCTATTATACTCTACTGTTTGAATCTTCCAGAACGCCTACGCTATCTTCCTGAAAACACCTGTATTATTGGCATCACACCTGCTCCACATGCTCCAACCATGATAACTATTTCTCACATTATCCAGCCTTTCATTAATTCTGTCCTCAAGTATGGTATTGCACCAGGTGAACAAGTTCCGACATTTGCACATCCCGAAGGCATTCCAATACAAATAAAAATTGCTCCTCTGATTGCAGATTTGGAGGCTGCTCGCAAGGCTGGAGGATTCATGGCACATGGTGCTACATTTTTCTGCTCTTTCTGTCTCTGTACCTCTAATCAGGTGGAGGATCTCAACCTTCAATCTTGGACACTACATAATGGTGCTGAGGTACGACAACAGGGACAAGTATGGCTAAATTTAACAACCAAAAGTGATCGAGAGGCTCAGGCTCAGGCAACTGGTGTACGATGGACTCCTTTGCATTCCCTACCCTACTGGGACCCTGTGAAGCATGTCATGCTTGGGTTTATGCACAATTGGTTAGAAGGCATTCTTAAACACCATCTTCGCACACTTTGGGGTATTGGGCCGGAAGAAACACAAAGGGCTGATGAAGAAGTTGAGAAGGATGAAGAGTGGACCGATGCAGATACATTTGAGTCTGCTAGTGAGCTTGATGACCTAATCCAAGAGGCAGCTGAGGCTTCAGCAGCGGCAGCCGGGGCTGGGGCAGGGGCTTGGGCTGACTTCGAGATGCATGATATACCACCTCCGACACCATCTCCTTCACTAACTCCTTCCCAACAATCAGACTCAACTTTAACCTCAACTCCATCTGAACAGCAACCTCGTCCTTATCTCTTTGATGTTGAGGAGAATGAGGACCCCGACGATCTTGATTATATGCCTGATAATGGAGCAGGTTTCAGCTTTACAGATGTAGAGCTTCAGGCTATCCGGAACTGCATTTCAAACATCACACTTCCAACATGGGTACAACGACCACCAGCTAATCTTGGAGAACCAAGTCATGGAAAGCTCAAAGCTCATGAATATCTTTCACTTTTCACATGTATTTTCCCACTCATCATTCCTGAGTTTTGGCATTCTCCTGCTGCTACTGAAATTTCCCATCAACACCTCAATTCATTCTACCATCTTGTTGCTGCAACAAACTTAATATCCTCATTCAAAACATCTAATGCCAAAGCCGATGCCTATACAAACCATTATAGTCAATATCGATCATCCATTTCAATCCTTTTTCCTGGTTCTCATTCCAAGCCAAATCATCACTACGCTATGCATAATGGAGCTCTAATGAAGTATTGGGGCCCTTTGCCATCTCTTAGTGAGTTTCCTGGAGAGCGAATGAATGGCATGTTGCAGAATATTAACACAAACAGGCAGCTGAGTATGTTGTCTATTTTGTACTGAAATTAATGCTAATTCAGAGGTGAATTATAGGAGACTTAGATCTTACTATGCTCCGTCAAATGAGCCGTAGAGCACGTGTGGATGCTTCGCTCCAGGATGGACTTGGTGATACTGCATTAAATAATTTAGTGAAGATTCTCAAGCCAGAAAATGATTCTGCGAATGGCAAACCCATGCCCCTTAATCCCACACAAGTGGCAACAGCTCTGAAAGACTCTTCAAAGCTTGCTGAAGATCACTATAATGCCTTGCTTCATTATTTACAGGGAACTGGACGACCATACCGAGCCTTTCATGCATTTCCTCATCCTCCAAATGCCCTTATTCTTCCTCCACATGCCAAGCTTCCATCCCAGATGCATCATCATGGGCGTACCTTCAGCTGTCAAAAGTCACATGAGGGTAACAGTGCAATACAGTTCTATAATCCTTATACCCAACAAAATGATACAGGGTTTATTCACATAATTTGGCAAGTCCTCCTTGAAACAGCTATTCATACATTTATAGTTGTTCGTCTACATAGTCCTTTGTCTGCCCAGGAAGAGGGACAAGCACCATTCATTAATTTTCCAGGGTTCATGACTCGTATTGTTGATGCACTTCCTTCTGAAAATTTGCTTATCATTGAACCTATCCATATTATTACTCATCTCACAACCTTCCGGCGTCCAGCAGGGACTTATGGCATTCCAAGAGAGACATTAATTATCTGTTCTGCTTTAAATAGAGGACAAAAATAAGAATTGAATACTAGTTGTACAACTACTTAAAATTTATATTTTTCAAGGTTTCTACAGTTGTCCGTCGAGATCATGAGAACCAGAATAAAGAAAAGCTAAACAGGTAGTATATTTACACATAGGCAATGGCACGGGTTAGGGTAACCAAAAAGGTCTCAATTTATAAACACTAGGACCCATATTAGGTTTGCGGAAAATATTCAAGCCTAGTAATTTACCGTTAATTTACTGGTAAAATAATCCACGTGACACAATCACATGACTTTAGCGGCCAAAATTTCTGAAGGTGATTTCTGCAAGATTAAGGCTATCATTTGGTAGAATGTTCCCTTTGACATATTCTGGGATTTTTTCCATGGCTTGATAAGAACAGAAAATGGAACTCACTCAAAAATTGAACTGATATGTTCCAGAACAAATGACATTACACATGATCTGGTAAATTACTCTTAAAAAAAATCAAATTAAAACACTCAGTATCAAGAAGGTAACAGGCGCAAGTTATCTTTATTACAACCGTGTAGCTGGATCCAGTAGTATGTTTACACTCTCCCCCATCAAAAATTAAAACCGTGATAAGGAAGGGAAAAGTGGAGGAAAAAAGAAAAAAAATTAAGTAATAAAGGATACTCAGCACGGGTGCGTCAAAAACCCGGTGGGAAAGCTACCGGCTGGTACAGAAGATTTTACATACGAAATAGAAGGGGTGGTAGTTTTCCGGTTCATCCAAACATCCAGTGCCTCGCAGTCGGAAAGTTCTTCGGCAGGCATCGGGACCTTCGCCAATATCCTAACGATCAATCATGACAACATACCATCAGTGTCTTCGTCGTCTTGACTATTGTCAGTTTGTTGCCTTTGATTTTCATCTCCATCCTGATTCTGCTGTAAGTCATATTGCTCAATCCGCTCGATCTCCTCCGGGGTAGGTATACTGTACTCAGCCAGGACTGCATCACCGTACTCAGTCATGAAATCGTCCTCTGGCAGATTTTTCCATTTAATACAATCCTCCCATGTACCACAAAGTTCTTCGGCAGGTAGGCCGATCCTGATACTTGCTCCTTGTTGGAGATATTCAATGCGCTCACGCACTGTCAGGCTGTTGTTCCAAAAATTAGGGTCAAACCAATCGATTGGGACCCTTAGGGGCAGAGTTGTCAGTGGTGATTCCTTTGGAAGAACAGGATCTTCACGACGTCGCTCTACTCTGAAAACAAAAAATTTGTTAGTAAATGGGGAAAAAAGTATACTGTCATGGCCAACCTTAGATATCTTCGTTTTCTCTTATTGGCACGCTGGCGCTGCTGATCTAACATTCTGAAAAAATCCTTGACTTTCTTTGAACGGCCCTCCTTTACTGTGACGTGGTATAGCTGCTCGTGAGTTTGACTGTCTTGCTGATCAAATTCATCGTCGGAATGAGCCTCGGTTTCTTCGGCCAGTGCGACAGTTCTCTCGTCGAAAGCCTGTGCTTTGAGTATTTCCACCCTTCCCTCTGCAAGCTATCAGATTGGTGTGTTAGCAAGCTGCGAAAAAAAAATACACCGAGTTATACCTCTTTGCGACGTTTCCATCTGTTTGTCATCTCGTTTCCCTTTGCAACACTCCCAGGAGACCTTGATTCCGCCTTGGCAATATTGCTCATGTGGGCAAAAACAAAGTTACGATAGAATTTCCGCAAGATAACGAAATTTTGGACCAGTTGTAAGTTGATGCCGATGTGAGAATAACCGAAGGCCGCGGCAACTTGTTGAAAAGTCGTAAGAGCTATCTGTTCGTGAAGTATATTGTACATCGACTCTGGGTCACCACCCAAAACGTCAGGAGCCCATCGCGCCAGTCCGAAAAAGGATATACTCCTATGCATGAGCTCAAGATGTTGCTGTGGAATGCGTCGGATGTTATTGGCGATAGTGCTACGTGCTTCTGGTAAACCATCCAATAGCACTTGAACTCTAGCACTAGCATCGTTGATATCACTGGCATTAGAGTCTAGACTCTGTTGAACGGATGTCTTGATGGAGGCGACAGATGTGAATCGATCATTGTATCGCATCTTGTCTGCATCGGTAACTTTGGGAGGAGTCGCATTTTGGTCCAGTAGCTGCCAGAGTGCGCGAATGTGAACTTCAAGAGCCAGCTGAATGAAATGAGCAATAGCAAGATGCTAAAAAGAAGTGTATATACCTTTGTCTTCCCAGAGTCCGCTGGTATCTCTCCCTTCTTCAGATGCCAGTCAGCTGGTGCCTTGCCCTTGACGAGTCGACGGCTGGGTAATTGTCGAGCCTTCTTAGCTGCACGTGAAGCACTCGGACCTGGCTCCGATGACGGTGAGCGCATCCGCTTTGATGCCGTATTGACGAAAGTTGGAGTTGGAGGGCGAGGTGTAGGAGAACGGTTCATATCAACATCAGGGTCGGGAACATTGGGGTCGGGAACATTGGGGTCAGGAACATTGAAGTCGTGAACATTGAAGTCGGGAACGTCAGGAACATTGAAGTCGGCAACGTCAGGAACATTGAACTCGTTGAACTCGGGAACGTCAGGAACACTGAAGTCAGCCATAGTGAGAGTCTAAGAAATGCAGAGATAATCAGAACGAACAAAGGGGAGGAACATGTGTCGTACGCATGCATCTCCTTCTCCTTCTGAATTTGGGAGACAATGGGAACGCAGATCATCATATTCGGAAAACTCTTCACCCTATAGGGTAGTGGTGATCGTCTGTGTGTTCGGTCAAAAATAGCATGACCCTGATCAAAGTTGCGCGAGGTTGGGGCCTAATTGATCTGTAGAAGGCCATGTACTATCGTCAAGGAAATTATCTGTAATATATAATTAATGATCTTTATATGCGGTGAAAAAAAAGGACGCACTTCCTCCTCCTCCTCCTCCTCCTCACCGTTCCTCTCCTCGTCATCGTTGCCAATATGGGCCTCGAGATCGAAGAAGCGACGAACTGACGGAGGTAGGCGATGCATCGTATCGAGGTCCTATATGATTTGTATAGAGTCAGCGTGCTGTTAATCAAAATATGTAGAATGTCATGACCTGGTCATGACATATGTTCTTTTTTTTTTACTTTTATACACTCAATAACAGTTGTTTTCTCAATGTATTTGTAGTACTATTATACTATATAACTACTAAGATGAAAGACATAACTTACAGCGAGACGAAGAGAGCAACGATGAGGGAAGGTGGTGGTTATGAAGAAAGAGGAAAGGCGTGCGAAAGTGGCCGACTGCAGGTTGTTGTGGCAGCCGAAGTTCAATCCTCGGAACGGCATGCTTCGGCATACCTGGGATCAATAATTATATCTCAGCTGTCGGCAACAAATGGTCATCGGCACCCGTCTTGTACCTTTTTAGTATTTCTCGTTGCCGTAGTCAAATTTTATATCTACCAACTACTAACTATTATATTTTGAAGAGAAACAGGTATTTTAATATTTCTATTTCCATTATTAGCGGCATATGCAAATTCAGGTATAGGGAACACGCGCTTGGCTTGGTCAGCGTACCTTTAATTTCCCGTTGCCCTCCACTATCGACGAGTTAAGGGATTATTAATTTTAGATAATAAATTAAATTTAAATAATAAATTAAAAATTTTGTGATGTGACTGTGAGGTTTAACTTGTTGAAATTTCAACTGCCCGTTCAACTGCCGATCAACTGCCACGAGTTTTGCCCGTGGTGAGGCTGAGACGCGTTTCCTATTATATAAGTCAGCTCTGGCACATTTTAAAAGCAAGCCACAACGCACGTCCGTTACTGTTCTCCACAATGAGCTCCCCTGTTTCTGCGTCGCCGGACCCAGATTTTGATGTCGAGCGGTTTACCTCATCGCACACCTCAACGAGCACAGTACCTTCATCTGTGATTTTCAGAGTCTGGGGTAAGTCCTTCTTGTTTGGCGATATAGCTTCCTTTTGAAGGACGTCTAGCAGACCGAGTATGAGAGCGCCAAGGAAGACAGTAAACCCGTC
>Ga0209248_10000774_pt1 | contig 10125 bp, 9 predicted proteins | sample BogFormECP04_OM1_FD_188241 | JGI IMG/M metagenome (GOLD analysis project Ga0209248, IMG submission 188241) | Bog forest soil microbial communities from Calvert Island, British Columbia, Canada - ECP04_OM1 (SPAdes) (version 2) | ecosystem: Environmental > Aquatic > Freshwater > Wetlands > Bog ... | reverse complement strand
CGGCGGATACATGTACTGCGACCCGATGGAGGCCTGCGACGTCTACACGCTGCAGTGCTCGACGCTGGTCACCGCTGTCGACCTGGCGATCATGGGCGCCACCATGGCCAACGGGGGCGTCAACCCTGCCACCGGAAAGCGCGTCATCGCACAAGCCAATGTGCCGCATCTGCTGGCTTTGATGGCGATGGAGGGTCTTTATACCGCCTCCGGCGACTGGGCCTACACCGTCGGGCTGCCCGCCAAGAGCGGCGTCGGAGGCGGTCTGGTTGCGGTGTCGCCAGGCAAACTGGCGATCGCCGCCTACTCACCGCCGCTGGACAAGGCCGGCAACAGCGTTCGCGCGCAGGCGGCGATCACTCAGATCGCGCACACCCTCGGGCTGGGACTTTTCAATACGTAATGGGATCAGCGGTTTCTGGCGCCGCGGGTGCCGGCGCGGTGCTGCTGGGGTGTGCGTCCACCGCGGGTCGAGCGGTGGCGTGACGGCTGCGTGTGCGGGGCACTGGCGGGTTTGGCGGCCGGAGCCTGATACGGCGCGACGTCACCGACCAGCTTGGTAACCGAATCCGACTGCGCAGTCACCTGTTGCGGGTGCACGGCGATGCCGGCTCTGCGCATCAGCGCCGAAGCGTCTCTACGCTGCTCGGGCAGTACGACGGTGACGACGTCGCCGGAGCTGCCCGCCCGTGCGGTGCGGCCCGAGCGATGCAGGTAGGCCTTGTGCTCGGCGGGCGGGTCGACGTGTACGACCAACTGCACCTCGTCGACGTGCACACCGCGTGCGGCAATGTCGGTGGCCACCAACACTCGCGCCGTTCCGGCGGCGAAGGCTGCCAGATTGCGATCACGAGCAGGCTGAGAGAGGTTGCCGTGCAGATCAACTGAGGGAACCCCGGCCTCGGTGAGCTGCCGGGCCAGCTTGCGGGCCTGATGTTTGGTGCGCATGAACAGGATTCGCCGGCCAGTGCCCGACGCCAGCCGGTGCACCAAGTCCTTTTTGGCGTCGGTCCCGGCGACATGGAAGACGTGGTGGGTCATCTCCGCCACCGGTGAATTGGCCTCATCGACGGAGTGCATGACGTGGTTGCGCAGGAACCGTTTGACGAGCTTGTCGACGTCGTTGTCCAGTGTGGCGGAGAACAGCAGTCGCTGACCATTGGCTGGCGTGGCGGCCAGGATGCGGGTGACCACCGGCAAAAATCCGAGGTCGGCCATGTGGTCGGCCTCGTCGAGCACGGTGATGTCGACCGCGTTGAGGCTGATCTGCCGTTGGCGCATCAAATCGTCGAGCCGACCGGGGCAGGCGACGACGATGTCGACGCCGGAGCGCAGCGCGGCCACCTGACGGCCTTGTGGCACCCCACCGAAGATCGTGGTGACCTTCAGGCCGTAGCCGGCGGCCAATGGCTCGAGTGCTGCGCTGATCTGGGTCGCCAGCTCGCGGGTGGGTGCCAGCACCAGGCCGGTCGGGCTGGCGGGCCGGCGCTTGGCCGATGCGAGGCGCGCCACCAACGGAATCGAGAAGGCCAACGTTTTGCCGCTGCCGGTTTTGCCGCGGCCGAGCACGTCGCGGCCGGCCAGGGTGTCGGGCAGGGTGTCGACCTGGATCGGGAAGGGGTCGGTAATCCCGCGTGTGGTGAGGACACTGATCAGCGGTGCGGGCACGCCGAGTTCAGCGAAGGTTTTGGTAGTCATTGTGGTGCGGTGCCTTTCAGGCATCGGGTGTGCCGTCTCGCCGCGACGGTGTCGTCAGGCGCTCAGCACAAGCTGGCGAGATTGCCGGTGGGCAATATCGATCGCCGCGAAAGACTTGGACTCGAAATCCCGGGCTGCGCTTCTTGGCGCTCGCCTGGACAGCGGATGACGGAGCATTCCACGACGGTGTCGGCGTGTTTACGCCAACGTTGTTTGCCACCCTAGCCCATCTGCGAAGCTTTCGGATCATCGTGTGAGCTACAACACCTGCGCAGTCGGGGCGTAAAGCCCACCTGCGGGGTCGGCTATTCCGGCGCCGCTGCTGATTTGCTGGCGTAGCATCTCGCCTGCGCGTGCGATGCGGTTGGAGGCGCGGATGACCGACACACGGAGCCCCCCTGTCACCGCCGAGGACCTGCTGAAGGACGTCAAGACCTTCTTCAATCACGGCGAATTCTTCCGCGCCTACGACCTGGCGGCGGACGCGCTGGAGCTGTTTCCCGGCAACGTTGGGCTCGCCCATCGCGGGGTGCTCAGCCTCGCCAATGCCGGCGCGACCGCGCTTGCGGTCGAGAAGTATTACGAATTCGGCCTCGATCAACGAACCGAGACCGACGCCCGCAGCCTGCTGGGCCGGCTGAAGAAGGACCAGGCCTTCGCCGAAACTGGCGAGGCGCGCACCGCCTTGTTCCGCGAAGGCCGTGCCCTTTATGAGGACGCCTTCCGCACCGCCACCGACGCCGGCGACCCGGAGGCTTATTACCCGGCGATCAATGCCGCGACCCTGGCCCTGTTCGCCGGCGACGCCGAGGCGGCCAGCCGGCTCGCCGGCGAGGTCCTCGATGTTCTCGTGCCGCGCATCGCCGGCCTGGATGAGGTTGCGGCCGATCGCTATTGGGTACTGGCGACCGCGCTCGAGGCCCATCTCGTCCGGGGCGATCTCGACGCAGCGGGTGAGCTGGTCGACCAGGTCGTCGCGGCAGCCGGCAGCGACGACGCCGCGCTCGCCACCACCGGCCGTCAGCTCGAACGCATCGTCGCGGCGAAGAACCTCGATTCCAGCGTGCTCGCCGCGTTCAAGGTGCCGACCGTCGTCCATTTCCTCGGCAATATGCAGGCGACGACGGTGGCCACCGATATCGCCGCTCTGCTCGACGGGATGCGCATCGGCGCGGCCTACGGCTCGCTCGCCTCCGGCGCGGACATTTTGTTCGCCGAGGCGCTGCTCGGGCAGGGCGTCGCCCTGAATGTCGTCTTGCCTTTCGCCGCAGACGATTTCGTCGAAGAGTCAGTCCGTCCGGCGGGCGAGGACTGGGTCGCCCGCTTCGAAGCGTGTCTTGCCGCGGCCAAGACGGTGCGCTTCGCCACGGAGGACGCCTATCTGGGCGACGATCAGCTCTTCCCCTACAGCAGCGGCCTGGCGATGGGCCTTGCCAGCCTCTGCGCCCGCCATCTGCATGCGCCGCTGATGCAGTTGGCGGTATGGGACGGCTCCATCAACGAAGGCGATGAAGACGCCGGCGACGGGACCGCCGCCGACATGAGCGCGTGGCATGAGGCCGGCCATCCGGTGAGCGTGGTGCCGACCGGCCCGGACGTAAACGTCGAGAAGCTTCGGCCCTGGCACCGTCCAGAGGTCGCCCGCGGTCGCCGCGACACGCGTGCGATGCTCTTCGGCGACATCCACGGCTTCAGCAAGCTGAGCGACGCCCAGCTGCCGATGTTTACCGAGAAGATCATGGGCACGCTGGGGGAGGTGGCGCGCCGCTACAAGCAGCACATCGCCTTCGTAAACACCTGGGGCGACGGCATTTTCGTCGTCTTCCGCGATGCCGGCCGCGCCGCCGCGTGCGCGCTCGAGATGCAGGACGCGATGGACGCGATCGACCTCAAGGCGGCTGGGCTGCCCGAGACGCTCAAATTGCGCCTCGGCGGCCATCTGGGACCGGTCTATGAGCTGGACGATCCGGTCACCGACCGGCCCAACTATTACGGCGCCCATGTCAGCCGCGCCGCCCGCATCGAGCCGATCACGCCCGAAGGCTGCGTCTACGTCACCGAGACCTTTGCCGCGATGTTGGCGCTGCACAACGCCGCTGACTTCTCATGCGACTACGTCGGCAACACCGAGATGGCCAAGCATTACGGTCGGCTCCGCATGTTCCTGCTCCGCCGCGCCGGCGAAGGCAAAGGCCCGCCCGTGCTGGGCGACATCGAACGCGCAGCTGGCTAGGGCTATTTCGCCCCTCGTCCGCCCGGTGTCTCGCGTTCAACGAACTGGTCGAGCACCTTTCGGGACAACTTTGAGACGCTCATACCGCGAGCGTTTGCGATCGCCCGCAACTTGTCGCGCGTCTGCTCAGAAACCCGGACCTGCACGACGGGTGAGTGCTTCCCATTGCCTGACAATGACTTTCCCCCGGGTCGCAGGTTCATGGCTTGCGCCTTTGCCACAACTTCTGCCGCGATCTCTTCAGCGCGCTCGTCGGTCAGACGCTCGCCCCCGACGTAGATCTCTTCTTCGTTAAGGTCGACCACGTCTACGACGGTGTGCTCATCGAAGTGAATCTTGGTGGGATCAAGCTTGCGTGCCATGGTTCAGCCCTTCTTCCGGTAGCGGGTTTGCAACGCATGCACCGCAATCCAGAGGTCGTCGTCTTCGTCGTCGGGTGCCAAGATGATTTCGAACTCGCGGCCGCGGGTGTCGGTGCCGATGAAGTAGGCGCGGTCGCGATCGGTGAGGAGCGGCAGGCCAGCATTGCGGAGAGAGCGGCAAGGAGCTCACGCCTGGAAATACGCCGGTGAACTGCCGCTGTCATCCTGATCCGTGCCATGGATCGGAAGTATGAGATGCACGACCGACAACGACTCGGTTATGTAATGCATACTCGGAGTTTACACGCCGGGCCTAGATCGTGTCCTTGTCTGTCAGCCACCGCATCACCGGCCAGCCGACGAACACCGCTGCTGTTCGGCAACACATCGAACGCGCCGCAGGCGACGTCGCCACGTCACAGTAGCGATAGCTTCCTCGCCGACTAGGTCAGGCTGCCGACAAGCCGCCGTCGACTTCGAATACCGTGCCGGAGATGTAGGAGGCTTCGGGAGACGAGATGAACACGATGGCGTTCGCGATTTCCTCAGGATTTCCCCTGCGAAGCAGAGGCACGGTCGCTATCAGCGCGGCATTGCCTTCTGCGGTGGCGGTGAAGCGGTCGAGCATGCCGGTGTCTACCGGCCCCGGCCCGACTGCGTTCACCCGAATCCCTGAATTCCCCTGCTCGAGCGCGACCGTCTTGGTCAGACCCTCCACGGCGAACTTGCTGCTGACGTAGGCCGCCGCACCAGCGGCCGCCTTATGCCCGTAGGTCGAGGCGATGTTGACAATGCTGCCGCTGCCTTGAGCGGCCATCGCGCGCAGTTCGTACTTCATGCTGAGGAATACGCCCACAACGTTGGTGTCGTGGACGGCCTTGAAGCTTTCGACGGTGGCGTCCTGGATCGGGCCGGTCTCGCCTTCGAAGCCGGCGTTGTTGACGGCAACATCGAGACGGCCAAATCTCTCGACTGCTTTGTCGACAAGGTCGCGGACCTCGTCTTCCTTCGTAACGTCGGCCCGAACGAATTCTGCCTCGGCCCCAAGCGCTTTCAACTCCGCGACAAGGGCTTGGCCTTTGTCGTCGTGGCGGCCGGATACGACCACATTGGCGCCTTTGCCGGCGAACGCGACGGCGGTGGCGCGACCGATGCCGGTGAGCGCGCCGGTAATGAGAACAACCTGTTGAGTCATCTGTTTCCTTCAGCTATGCGGGGAACACTCACCGCCGCCAACGGTTGACTGCGGGCGTTTATTCCTCACACTGGCCGACGAAATCTTGTGACATGTTTGCTTCCTTACTCTTTGGGGAGGGTGTGGAGGGCGGCCAAAATGTCGCTGACTTCGGTGCGCGTGGTGTAGTTGGGGTGCACGTCGATCCAGCGGATTACCCCGGTTGCGTCGACGATCAGGACGGTGGGCATGGGCAGCCCGTAGCTGCCGTCGGCGTTGAGGTCGGACAGGTCGACACCGATCACGCGCTGCGCTGCTTGGGTGTCTTGGGATGGAGCGGTCATCACGCCGAGTCGTGTGGCGATCGTGTTGCCTGGGTCGGACAGAACGCCGAAGCTCAGCTCGTTTTTCTCCTGGGCCGACAGTGAGCCGTCCGGCCTCTGCGGGCTAATGGCCACCAGTGCGATGCCTTTGTCGTCCAACGTCGGGACCAGGTCGTCCTGGTAGGCGCGCAACGCCAGATTGCAGTAGGGACACCACGCGCCGCGATAGAGCACGACGACCGCGGTGCGCCCGCGCAGCTCCCTCGACAGTGTGGCCGGTTCGCCGTGGACGTCGAGGAGGTCGAAATCGCCGAGGCTGTCGCCGGGTTGGGCGACGCCGTCCGGGATTCCGCGGGCATCCAGGCCGGCTTGCTCGGCGCTGAACGTCTTGAGCAAATCGTCAGGGATTTGGCCCGCGATACCCTCCTGCATCTTGGCCACTCGATCGGCGATCGTGGTGGGGTCGGTGTCAGCAGAGGTAGTCATCAGTCAGCCTTTCAGATGTATGCCATTGGCGCGCAATGGGTTCGACATGGGCTCAGTGTCGGGACAATGCGAGCTTGCGTGAATGAAAATGGAGTGTCAACTCCAAAACGTAATCTGACGGGGGAGAAGATTTTGGAGTTGACACTCCATTTTTTTGAAGGTGGGATGGTTTGATTACAAGCGAGATGGACGAAAGGCCGGGGTAAGCGACTCTATGCCCACGATCGCACCAGAGAAACTCACACCCAAGGGGCGTGCGACCCGCGAGCGGATCGTCGGCGCCGCAGCCGAATTGATGTCCCGGCATGGAGTCGCCGGCACCACCATCGAGGACATCCAGGAAGCCGCCGCGGTGAGCACCTCGCAGATGTATCACTACTTCGCCGACAAGGGTGACCTGATCGCAGCGGTCATCGACTTTCAGACCGACCAGGTGCTGGCGGTGCAACGGCTGGGTCTCGAGCGCCTCGAATGCCTCGACGACCTCCACCGGTGGCGCAACATCATGGTCGACGTGGTGCGCAGCCTGGGCTGTGCGGGCGGTTGTCCGATCGGATCGATGGCCAACGAACTCGCCGAAATCGATCCCCTGGCCCGCGCGCAGCTTGCCCGGTCATTCGCTCAGTGGGAGAACGTGATTCACGACGGACTGACCGTGATCGCCGCGCGTGGCGAGTTACCCGACGGTACCGACATCGATCAAGTGGCATTGGCGATGCTGGCCGCGATCCAAGGTGGTCTGCTGCTCAGCCAGGTTCGCCGCACCACTGCTCCCCTAGAAGCCGCCGTCGACGCCATGATCGACTACCTCCGAACCCTCGGAGTCCGGTAGGACGATTCGTCAGCGCCAATGCCATCTGCTCCGGAACATCCGTGGAGACGCGACGCAGAAGGTCCATGGGTCCCGCTAGACGCGTTCGACTCGGGGTGTCCGTTCGGTGCGCGCTAGGCTTTGCTGACGCAGGAGGCTTGCGACTGCTCACTGCACTCGGCCGTGTTGGCGGTGACCCGCTGGAGCAGTGCGTGGAGTGTGGCTTGCTGCTCGGCGTTAAGGGCAGAAAGCACGCGTTGTTCTGCGGCAGCGAGTGCGTTTTGTACCTCTGCCAGTCGGCGCGTTCCTGCCGGCGTGAGGCTCACCGTGTGGCGGCGCCGGTCTTGCGGGGAGCGTCGGCGCTCGATTAGGTCCGCGGTTTCGAGGTCGTTGAGCAGGCCGACCAGGTTGGTGCGGTCGACTCGCAGCGCCTCGGCAAGGTCGGACTGGCTCTGCTCTCCCACGAGGTCCAGAAGCGTGAGGGCGATGACGTGGCGAGGGCGTAGGTCGAAGCTCTCGACCTCAGATTCCGCCTCGGCACGGATGCGCCGTGCGACCAGCTCCAGCAGCGGTCCCGAATGCCCGCGCGGCTGCGGCAAAACGATGGGCAGCTGGTCCATCGCGGCGTCGTCCATAGGACCAGGATAGCCCAAAACGAGCCGACGATATGTGGCGGACAAGCCGTATGTATGATATAGATCGTTTGTGATTCATAAACGATTGGTGGATGATCAAGTCATAACGGATCGACGAACTTCCGCTTGAGGTCGGCGGTGGTACGGCGGGGGCGCCAGCCTCCTCGTCGACGCCGGCCAATTCGTCAAGTGACACACCACCAGCACCGACACATAAGAAAGGCAACAACAGTGAACGCATCAAAGAACACCACTGTCAGTAATTCCCAAACTCGCCGGAAGCAAAAGACTTCCATCAAAGGGGTTCCGGATCCGAGTGTGACCATCCGGCCGGTTCCGATCGAGCAACTCGACCTCTCGTCAACAAGATTGGCCGTCATCGGTGGTACTAACGGCCTCGGACGAGCCATCGCGCAGCAAGCCTTAGCGCGCGGTGCCGAGGTGACCGTGGTCGGGCGAACATTCCGTGACGCCCCGACCGCCCGGCTGGCGTTCGTGGCAGCCGATCTGTCCTCGATGAAAGAAGCCGTCCGCGTTGGCCACGAACTCCCGGCGGAATCCTTCGACCTTGTGCTGCTCACCACCGGAATCATCGCCGCCAAGACCCGCGAAGAGACGCCCGAACATGTCGAACGCGATGTGGCGATCAGCTACCTGAGCCGTCTCGCCATACTTCAGGGTCTGAGCCCCAGACTCGGATCAGCACGCGACGCCGGTGCACCCAGGCCACGGGTTTTCATCATGGGGTCCCCTGGAACGGGTGAGATCGGCAACCCAGACGACCTTAACTCTGAGACGAACTACCGATCCCTGGTGGCGCACGGCAACACTCTCGCCGGAAACGAGATCCTGGTACTCGGGGCAAAGGACTGGTTCCCCGGTCCGGCATTCTTCGGATTGGGCCCCTACCTCGTCAAAACCGGCATCCGAAGCAACCTCTTGGGTGACGGCAGCATCATTCACAAACTGGTCGAGACCGCCGTCGGCCTCTTCATGCAATCGCCTGAGACCTACGCCAAGCGGATGGTGCCACTACTGTTCGCCCCGGAACTCGAAGGTAGGACCGGGCTGATGTTCGGGCACAAAGCCCAATCCATCAAGCCGACTCAAGGCCTCGACCGCGCCTACATCCATCGCTACCTGTCGGCCTCCGACGCCCTCTTACGACGCGCACTCAGCTGACCGCAGGGCGAAACCCCGAACTCAAAACCCTCGACTCATGGCTGATCCAGCACAAGACCCAGATTCCGCTCGACTGAATTCCGAATTCCCCCAACTGATTCCGACACGATTGGCGCCGCAAACCGCGCGACGTGAATCAAGAGAGGCAAATGATGACCTGCTTGGCGACAAGTGGTGCGCAGCCGCACTTCCGCGGCAGCGAAATGCTCATAGTCCACGACATGTTCCGGCGGGAGTTCGCCCTGATGCCCGGACTCGTCCGCGGCGTCGCGGCCGGTGACCGCGACCGCGCGCAGATCATCGGCGATCACATCGAGGGTGCCACTAGCGCCTTGCACACTCACCACGTCCTCGAAGACGACAACGTCTGGCCGTTGCTGCTCGACCGCTGCGGCGAATCAGTGGCTCCGCTGGTGAAGCTGATGGAAGGCCAACACCACCAGATCGCCAGGCTGATACCCCAGGTCGACGAGGCGTTGACCGTCTGGCGCGACAGCCCCACCGTCGAATCCCGCCAGGCCCTGGTCGAGCTTCTCGACCGGCTGATCCCGGCGTTGAAGGAGCACCTGAGCACAGAGGAGGACCGCGTCGTGCCGCTGATGGAGCAGCAAATCACGGCCGCCGAGTGGAACGAGTTCCTGAAGAACGAATCGGCTGCCGTCGACCCGGGCCATCTCCCACTCATGCTCGGGATGCTGATGTATGAGGGCGATCCCGAGAGCGTCGAACAGGTCATCGCCAGCATGTCCGCCGACGCCGGCCCCGTTGTCAGGCGGCTGGCGGCGCCAACGTTCGCGGCCCACTCCCAGCGGGTCCACGGCACCGCCACCCCACCGCGCAGCACCGAACTCTGACCACGACGCGATGGCGCGCGCGGATGGCTGGAAAGGCGGGAGGCACAGGGTGTTTCGAGTGTTCAAGAAGGTGTGGATGCCGCTGCTTCTGGTCGTCGTGGTCGCGCTCGGTGCCTACGCGGTCGTCCGCATCCGCGACACGATCGGCGCGCACGAATCGGCGTCGGCCGGCGCAGGCAATGGTGACGATACGAAGCCGTTCAACCCGAAACACATCGCATACGAGATCACGGGGTCGGGGGGCAGCGTGAACGTCGACTACCTCGACGAGAACGGCCAGCCTCATCGCGTCGACGCTGCGGCGTTGCCGTGGTCCTTCACGGTCGTCACGACGTTGCCGTCGATGTCGGCCAACGTTGTCGCTCAG
>Ga0209248_10000773_pt1 | contig 10163 bp, 13 predicted proteins | sample BogFormECP04_OM1_FD_188241 | JGI IMG/M metagenome (GOLD analysis project Ga0209248, IMG submission 188241) | Bog forest soil microbial communities from Calvert Island, British Columbia, Canada - ECP04_OM1 (SPAdes) (version 2) | ecosystem: Environmental > Aquatic > Freshwater > Wetlands > Bog ... | reverse complement strand
CTCGTTCGCGGCCTGGACGACGAATTGGTGAAGGCGCTGAAGGCCAGAGCAGGCGAACACGGCCATAGCGCCGAGGCGGAGCATCGCCTCATTCTCAAAGAGGCGTTGGAACAACCGAGCCGGCGAAGCTTTGCGGAAATTCTCGCATCGATGCCCAACGTCGGGCGCGACGAAGATTTCGAGCGCGAGCAATCCAACATCAAAGCGCCCGATGTTTTTGATTGACACCAATGTCGTGAGCGAATCTCGCAAGCGCGGCCGCGCCAATTCCGGCGTGATTGATTTTTTCGAGAGGGCGACGCTTACCGGACAGATGTTATATTTCGCGGCGGTTTCTCTGGGCGAAATACGTCGCGGCGTCGAAATCATTCGGTATCGAGGCGACGCGGAGCAGGCTCATCGTCTCGAAACTTGGTTGAATTTGATCGTCAGGCAATATGAAAATAGAATTTTGCCCTTCGATGTGGAGTCGGCCCAGATGTGGGGTCGGTTGCGAGTTCCCGACCCAGACGACGCTATCGATAAGCAAATCGCCGCGATCGCCCTAGTAAATAATCTGACCGTGGTCACGCGCAACACGCGCGACTTTCTAAAAACCGGCGTAAAGGTCTTGAACCCGTTTTCGGCCGAGCCATCCAGCGCCTGAAAACGAATTTGACATCGATTTTGAAAGCTCGTCACCCCTCGGCGCGCTTCCGCCGTCGGGCTCAAACCGCGCCTCGGCAACCGCCTCCGAGGGTGTAAGACACTGATCGCGATCGATATGGCCAGGGTCGATATCGTGACCGTCCTCTTCCGCCTGCTCGACCCCGACAAGATCAACCGTGGGCGACGTCGATCTTTCCATCGCGACTGCGCTCGTCGAAATGTCGAAGAGCGCCCGGGTCGAGCGTCTTCGTGTTGGAGCGGTAGTGGTTTTCCCTCGGAAGCCGCGCGAAACGCTCCGAACCGGAGATTCCTCGATGAACGCCACCGTTCCCTCAATCTCGATTTACGCCGCGTTGCTTGCGCTTCTCGCCGCCGCCCTCACCGTCAATGTAATCCTGAACCGTGTTCGCTCGGGGGTGGCCTCCGGCGACGGCGGCGTGTCGGGGCTCGCCCGCGCGATTCGCGCGCACGCCAATTTCACCGAACAGGCGCCAATCGCCTTGATCGCGATCGCCTGCGGGGAAGCGAGCGGCGTTCGCCCGTTCGTCGTCAACATTCTCGGCGTCGCCTTGATCGTCGCGCGTCTCACCGCAGCCTACGCGCTCAGCCGGTCGATCGGTCAGTCGCCGCCGCGCCAGTTCGCGGGCGGTTTGAGCATCCTCATTCTCGTCGCTGCCGGTATCGCCGCTTTGCTGGCTACGTTCGGGATGCGCTGAAATAGCTCGCCCGTTTCCGGGCGAGGCGGCGCAAAGGTCCTTCGGAACGCCGACGCACTGAATTGACGCTCAGCTGTCGCGAGCCGCGGTGACGCCATCAATCGGCGGCGATGGTCACAGTCTCGCTGGATGGCTCCGCTTCGCTCGCCATGACGGCGGTCGTGCGCGCTATCCCTTCGGCGCCACCAGCGGCCCGGGCAGGGCGGCCTCGGCCTCGGCGCGCAGGGCGTGTTCGCGCTCGCCGATGAAGCGGCTCGCCAAGAGGGCGCCAATGACTGCGCAGGCAAGGGCGGCGAGGCCGACGGGGCGCGCGTAGTGCTCGAAGGCGAGGCCGAGGAAATAGCCGCCGAGTCCGAATATGCTCGCCCAGACGATGCCGCCCATCGCGTTGAACAGTAGGAACTCCGGCCACGGCATGCGGTTGACGCCGGCGAGGAACGCCGCGAAGGCGCGCAGAATAGCGATGAAGCGGCCGAAGAACACGATCTTGCCGCCGTGGCGCATGAAGAGATATTGCGCGACCTTCAGCCGGCCCTCGTCGACGTGGATCGCGCTGCCGTATTTATAGATCAGGGGAAAACCGAATTCCCGGCCGACCCAATAGCCCGCGTTGTCGCCGATGATCGCCGCCAGCGCCGCGCAGGCGATCACCCCGCCGATATGCAGCGTCCCCTGTCCCGCGAAGACGGCGGCGGTCACAAGCGCCGTCTCGCCCGGAAGCGGTACGCCCGCGCTCTCGAGCGCGACGAGAATCATGACCGCGAAATAGCCATAAGCGGCGACAAATTCATGGAGATGTTGGACGATGTGCATGCCGAGGCTCTCGCGAAGCGGCGAACCGCCTGGGCGCTGAGTCTAGACCATCCGCTTCGCGCCGGTAAGGCGCCGCGCATTGGCGCGGACCGTCCTCCGCGCCGGCGCCATCGCCGCGTCGGCGACATCGACCCAGCCGTGCGAGACGTGATCGGGCGAGGTCACTCCACCGAACGCGGCCTTCATCAGAAACGAGCCCCACGCGAGCTGCGCGGCCCACGCGCCCTCGTAAGCCGCCGCGAGCTTTTCCTGCACCATCAGCCGCGCTTCTCGCGCATGTTTTCCGGAGAGGTCGAGTCCTGGCGCCACGAGACCCGGCGTCCGCGCCGCGATCGTCAGCGCGGCGTCGATTCCGGATTGAGCGGTCTGCTTGGCGAGAGTCACCGACCGGCGGGTCAAATGGTTCATGGAGCGTTACTTTCTTTCCGATGCAGGATGGAGCCTGGGCTGAACGTCCGTTTGGGACAACCGTTCCATCGCCTTTCGCGGATTGTAGCATTCCAACCAAAGTACGATACCGATTCCTGCGCATGCTAGCCATGCGACGTTCGTCGCCGACCGCCCGGAACCGTCAGCCGCAGGCGTCAAGTCCCCAAGGCTTTGCGATATTGGATGAAACCGGAGCGCTCCGCGATCTTGTCATAGAGGATGCGGGCCTGCGCGTTGGTTTCGTGGGTCATCCAATAGACCCGCGGCGACCCGGCCTCGCGCGCCTTCTCATAGACCGCCTCGATCAAGGCGCGCCCGACGCCCTGTCCTCGCGCTTCGGGCATAGTGAACAGGTCCTGGAGATAGCAGACCGGCGCGATCATCCAGGTGTTGCGATGGTAGAGATAATGCGTCGCGCCGAGCAACCCGCCGCCGCGGTCGGCGACGAGCGCGTGCATCGGTTCGGCGGGATCGAAAAACCGCGCCCAGGTCGTACGCGTGACCTCGTCGCTGGGATCGTTCTTGTAGAACACGTGATAGCCGCGCCAGATCGGAAGCCACAGCTCCCAGTCCTCGGGGCGAACCGGTCGAATGAGGAATTCGGGCATGGCTTCTCCTCGCGTATCCTCACCGCCGAGCGCTCGAACGACTTCCGTTCAACTCTTCACCCGCGTCGCCTTCGGATCGTAGAGCGGCTCGAAGCTGATGCGACACGGCCGGCGTTCCTGCGCCACGACCAATTCATACATGCCGCCGAGCGCCCACTCCTCGCTGACGCCCTCAGCGTTCTTGACGTAGCCGAGGCCGATCGGCCGCGCTAAGGTATAACCATAGCCGCCGCTGGAGAGATAGCCGACCGGCTCGCCGTCGCGCAGGATCGTCTCGCGGCCGATCAGGACGACGTCCTCGTCGTCGCAGACGAAACTCGCGAGCCGCTTTTTCAGCGGCTTTTCCCGCGCCTCGAGCAGCGCCGTGCGGCCGAGAAAATCGCGCTTCCCGAGGCTCACCGCGAAGCCGAGGCCCGCCTCGAACGGATTGTCGTTGGGCGTTATGTCGGCGCCCCACGCCCGGTAGCCCTTCTCGAGACGCAGCGACTCGATCGCGCGGTAGCCGGCGAGCGCGACGCCCAAACTCTCGCCTTCGTTCATCAGCGCGTCGAAAACCGCCGGCGCGTCTGCCGTCCGCATATGCAGCTCCCAACCGAGTTCTCCGACATAGGTGACGCGCATCGCGATCGCCTCACGGCCGGCCGCCCCAATCTTGCGGACATGCCCGAAAGGGAACGCCGCGGCGCCGAGATCGTCCGACGATATCCGCGCCAGCAACTCTCGCGCGCGCGGCCCCATGACGGCGAGCGTCGCGCGCTCCTCCGTGACGTCGCCGAGCCTGATGTCGAGGCCGCCGGGGATGTGATCGCGGATCCACGCGGCGTCATGGGTGCGAAACCCCGTTCCGGTGACGAGAGTGAAACGATCCGCGGCGAGCCGCGCGACGGTGAGATCGCATTCGACGCCGCCGCGCGAGTTCAGCAACTGCGTGTAGGTCAGCCGCCCCGGCGGCTTTGCGACGTCGCCCGCGCAGAGAAAGTCTAGCGCGCGTTCGGCGTCGGGCCCGCTCACTTCGAATTTTGCGAACGAACTCTGGTCGAAAACCGCGACCCGCTCGCGCGTCGCGCGGTGCTCCTCGCCGACGGCGGCGAACCAGTTCTGCCGACCCATCGCGTATTCGTCTTTCCGCTCGACGCCGGGCGGCGCGAACCAATTGGCGCGCTCCCATCCGAGTTTCGAGCCGAACACCGCGCTGCGCGCCTTCAGGCGATCAAACAGCGGCGATACCAGGCGGGGACGTCCGCTCAGATATTCCTCGTGCGGGAAGGCGATCGCATAATGCTTCGCGGTCGCCTCGATCACGCGCTCGCGCAGCCAGTCTTTGTCGGCGTGCGGCGAGGAAAAGCGCCTGAGATCGACCGGCCAGAGGTCGAGCGGCGCTTCGCCGCTCATCACCCATTGCGCGAGAACCCAGCCCGCGCCGCCGCCCGACGCGATGCCGAAGGCGTTGAAGCCGGCGCCGACGAAGAAATTCGGGCATTCGGGCGCGCGGCCGAGAATGAAATTGCCATCCGACGTGAAGCTCTCGGGCGCGTGGATCATCCGCCGCACGCCGACCTTCGCCAGCGCGGGCACGCGGGCGATCGCGTTGAGCATGTGCGGCTCGAAATGATCGAAATCGTCGTCGAACAGCCGAAACGCGAAATCGTCGGGAACGTCGCCGCTGGTCCAGGCCTGCGGATCGGGCTCATAGCCGCCCATCACGAGGCCGCCGACCTCTTCCTTGAAATACGTGCCGCGATCGGGATCGCGCAGCGTCGGCGCGTCGCGCTCGAGGCCAGGAATCGGCTGGGTGACGACATATTGATGCTTCATCGGCTGCAGCGGCACGCTGACGCCCGCGAGCGCGCCGATCTGACGCGCCCATTGGCCGCCGCAGTTCACTATCCTTTCGCAGGCTATGGCGCCAGAATCGGTTTCGACGCGGACGATGCGGCCATTTTCGAAGCCGAAGCCGGCAACCCGCACGCCCTCGAAAAACCGTGCGCCATGGGTCCGCGCGCCCTTGGCGAGCGATTGGGTGATGTCCGAAGGGCTCGCCTGACCGTCGGTGGGCAGGAAGCTCGCGCCGACGAGATCGGAGACGTCCATCAAGGGCCACATCGCCGCGACCTCGGCGGGCGAGATGAGATGCATCTCCATGCCGAAGCTGCGCGCCGTCGTGGCGAGCCTTTTGAATTCGGTCATACGTTCGGCATTGGTCGCCAGGCGCAGGCAGCCGGTCATCTTCCAGCCGGTCGCGAGCCCCGTCTCCGCCTCCAATCTCTCGTATAGCGAGACCGAGTAGCGCAGCACCTGCGTGATGGAGGCGGACGAGCGCAATTGCCCGACGAGGCCCGCCGCATGCCAGGTCGACCCGGAGGTGAGCTGGTTCTGCTCCAGCACGATCACTTCCGCGCCGTGGTCGCGCGCGAGGTGATAGGCGGTCGAGCAGCCGACGATGCCGCCGCCGATGACGACGATCTCGGCGTGGGCGGGAAGGTTTTCGCTCATTCCGGGAAGCCGGGCCTTTCGGTATGGGATTCCCGGGCGCGCTCGAATTTCGCCCGGCAGCTAACGGCATAGGCGGCGTAGTCGACGCCGGGCGCCGTCAGGTGAAGTTCGGAAACCATCGCCCAGAGCATTTCGCGCAAAGCCGAGGCGAGTTTCATCGCCTCGAAAGCCCGATGCGTCGCCTCGTCGGGCTTTTCGTCGAAATAGAGCGTCAAGAGGCGCATCTCCAGATCGGCGTCATACTCGGCGTTGTCCGCCAAGTTGGCCAGATCGAACATCGGCGTGCCGAAACCCGCATATTCCCAGTCGATCAGCCATAGGCGGAGGCCGTCGTCGAGGAAATTGCCGGGCAGCAGGTCATGATGGCCGAAGACGATCGGCATGGGAATCTGCGTCGCCTCCAACGCCGCCGCGAAGTCCATCAGTCCGGACAATTGCGGGCCGATCGCATGGCCGGCCGCACGCAAAGCATCGGCATAGTCGCGTATGACGTGGAAGACCCAGAACGCCCCGGCCTCGCCGCGGATCGCGACGCGCATTTCACGGTGGCCGCGCCGAACCAACGCGACGACCGCCTCGATGTTTTCGCGCAAATCCGCTGCCGCGAGAGTGCGGCCCTCGACAAATGCCGAGACGAGGACGCCGTCGCCGACGTACCGAATCCGCGGCCCCAGACCCGCAACCTCGGCCGCGCGGCTCGCCGCGGCCTCTCGTCGTCGCCAGACATGATGAAACGGAAAGTCACGCCCGAGCCGCGCGACATAGACGCCCTCGTCGTCCGTGACCTTGAAGCTCGCGTTGCTGAGTCCGCCGCGCAAGGGCGCGACGGCAGGCGTTCCGCGCCAACACGGTAGGGAGCGCACGATCTCTTCCAGTTCGGCAGACACGACGGGAAAACTCACCACGGACCCCGAAGGAGGGTTCGAAGGGCGATCGTTTGTCAAGATAGGTAGTTTCGGACACACGACAACATTCGCAAGATCTGCTAAGATCGAGCGGACTGAGCTGACGGTCGGTCGACCCTCCATCAGGGGAGGGTTCGATCAAACGAGCGCGAACGGCCGATTTTCGGTATCACCGTGATCGGCGCGCAAAGGGGGACGCGAATGTCGATGACATCGGGTACGATCCGCGACGCCAGGACCCTGGCGCGAACACCGTTGTTCGCCTCGCTCGGCGCAGAGGACATTCGCGCACTCGACTCGCGCTGCCTTTGGCGGCGGGTGCCTGCGGGCGAGTGGGTCATCGATTATCAGGCGGACGGCCAAGACGTCTTTTTCGTCTTCAGCGGGCAGGCCCGCGTCATCATCACGACGGGCGGACGCGAGATGATCCTGCGGGACATCAGGGAGGGCGAATATTTCGGCGAGTATTCGGCGATTGATGGCAAACCACGGTCCGCCGCGATTCTCGCGGTCTCGGATACTGTCGTCGCGCGCATGACGGCGGCCTTGTTCTGGGAGGCGATCCACCGCCACCCCGGCGTGCGCGAGGGCGTTCTGAAGGAGCTCGTAACGGATGCGCGAAGGCTCAACGAGCGCGCCACCGAACACGCCAATTTCGACGTGCGCCATCGCCTGTGCGCAGAGCTGCTCCGGTTGTCGCGCACGACCGGCGACAACCGCGTCGTCGTTTCGCCGCCGCCAACCCACGCCGAACTGGCCGCGCGAATAAGCACCCACCGCGAGGCGGTGACGAAGATTCTCAACGCGCTGGAGCGCGACCACCTGATTGCGCGAAGCCAAGGCGCGATCGTCCTGACCGACGTCACGGGACTTCGACGCATCGTCACGCACGAAACATAATCGGCGGGACGGCACGGACCCGCCCACGGAACCGGAAAGGCCGCAGCTCACCGGCCGGCGAAGCCATGAGTGACGCTGTCGAGACTTGTGAGGTCCGCCTCTAGTATTTCGGACATCGTCCGCTCCCAGCTGTCCTTGCGCGCGACTTCCTGGCCGCCCGCCCTCCGCCGGATCCCGCCTAGAACGGCCAAGCCAGCCAGCGCCGCGGCGACTGCGAGGAACACGATCGTCAACATGGCGCTCTCGGAGGCGTATCGCGCGGCGCGGTCCGCGTCACCGCTCGCCATTGTGAGCGCCGCGGCGCGCGGCGCCGCCGTGATCAATCGCCCCTGGACGAAGTCAGCGACATAATTCCCCTTGTGGGCCGATCCGCTGACGGCATAGTTACGCATCAGGTCCGCGTCGGCGGCGGGCATCGCTTGCGCGCTGAGGCAACCTGCAATCAGAGCGGCGCCGATCAGTCCCGGTATAAACTTCTTAGTCATGTTCGTTCCTCGCGCTGCCGAGGCGCCAATCGGGAGAGCCCTTCGAAGGATCGTTCCCGGCCCGGCCGCTATCCCACTATCCGCCACTTAAGAGTCTGTTGACCGTCTCGCTGTGGCATTTGCCACATCGCGAACGCGGCGCGCGCAGCGCGGCGGCGCAGCGCGGCGGCTATCCCGTTGCGTGCGGAGCGGGTATTGTGCTCGTCCGAGAGGGAGGGTCGCCAGCATGAAAACTGAACTTCGCCTGGATCACATCGCGCTTTCGGTCCGCGATCTCGCCACGAGCGCCAAATTCTACTCGGAAGTGCTGGGGCTGCCAGAGATCGAAAACAAGACCCGGCGTCCCACCATCCGATGGTTCGGAATTGACGGAACCCGCGCTTTTCACCTCGTCACAGGCCGCGACGAACCGCCGCCCGATCGGCCGCTGTCGTCGCATTTCTGCCTGTCCACCCCGAAGTTCGACGAAACCCTGGAATGGTTGAGGGAAAAGGGCATAACGTTCGTCAATCTGGCCGGCGAGCTTGGGAAATATTCGTTCCGGGCCGACGGCGTCAGGCAAACCTATTGCCGCGACCCCGACAATTATTGGGTCGAGATTTGCGAATCGGATGAGAACGGGAAGGTCGGGTAGGATCGCGCGCTACGTCGCTCGATCCGCGATGCGGCTATTTGTCGGAAAGGCAAGTTCGCCGTTCGCTTGCATTCGCTTGCAAGACAACGCGGTCTGGGCCTCCTCTCCCCCATCCTTGCGGGGAGAGGAGAGCTGAGGGGCCTGGGTGATTGGCCGCATCCGTTGTTCAGCGGTTCAGGCCAACAAGACGCGGGTGATGTCCACGCCATCCTCGGCGTCCACGACGGTGAACGGCACGCCCTCCGCGGCCCACCCGCGAAGCTGCCCGAGGGAGACGTACCGGCGGTTCGTCGCGTCATAGAGGCGGCTGCGAGCATAGCGCTTCACAAGGATCGACCGGGATTTCGACGCGGATTTCACGGGTCGCCCCTGCCATGTTCCACAGGCACGGTAGCTTGGGCGTGCAATAAACTCTACCGCTCCAGCCGATCGAGCGTTTTTTTCATCACGGTCATGCCGGCTTCCATCGCCGCGGCGATTTGACCCCTCATGGCGTCCGGCAGAAAATCGGCGATCCAGACGACGGCGGTAGTTTCGTCGGAGCGCGAGAAGACCTGGACCGACGCATTGTAGTGCGTCGTTCGACCGCCTTCGGCGGTCCAGACGAGCCGCCGCGAGGCCCCGTCTATCGTGACGATCGGCTCGCGCACCACCGTGCCGTTGCCGAACGTCACGACGCGGGCGCCCGGCTCGAGCTTGGTATCGACGACGAAGCCGGGGACGAGGCGCGTATGCAGCGCCCCGATGTCGGCGATGGCCGCCCATACGTCGTCGGGCCTCGCCTTCGTCTCGATTTCTCTTCGAATCGAAGCCATTTCGCTCAACTCTCGCTGCTGGAGTAAGCCTCGATCCGGTAGCCGTCGGGATCGACGACGAAGGCGGCGAAATAATTGGGCCCGTAGTCTTCCCGCAAACCGGGCTTGCCGTTGTCGCGCCCACCTGCCGCGAGCGCCGCGCGATGGAAGGCGCCGACGCTCTCGCGGCTGGGCGCCGCGAAACAAAAATGCAGCCCCGATTTCGTGTCGGGCGGAACCGGGCTCTCGGTGAGATTAAGCCAGAACCGAGCCGCATCCCCGCCGTATCCCAGCGACGATTCTCCCGGGCTCAGGCAAACATAGCCCAGCGGTTTCAGGGCTGCGTCATAGAAGGCCTTCGCTTTGGCGATGTCTCGAACGCCGATCGAAACATGATCGATCATCTTGATTTCTCCGTTTTCGCCGGCGCCGGCTCTCCAAAAGGTCGACGGCGCCGCTCACGAGCCCAGAATGACGCTTTGCGAGTTTCATCGCTCGGGGAAAATTGCGGTATTCTGCACGCATCGAATGTTTCGCGATAACGAGAAGACAGACGGGTTAGCAATTGATAATCATGTCGTTTTCCGTCATGGCCAAGTATAGTCGTCGAAGGACAGGCTATGTCTGGCCACGATGGTGAGGGCCATCGTTTCATCCGCAGGGTCGGGCGAAGGGCCGGTGCGGAACTCGGAATAAAGACGGTGACGCAGTTCTCACCGCGCCGTTCGGAAGGACTAT
>Ga0209248_10000772_pt1 | contig 10166 bp, 10 predicted proteins | sample BogFormECP04_OM1_FD_188241 | JGI IMG/M metagenome (GOLD analysis project Ga0209248, IMG submission 188241) | Bog forest soil microbial communities from Calvert Island, British Columbia, Canada - ECP04_OM1 (SPAdes) (version 2) | ecosystem: Environmental > Aquatic > Freshwater > Wetlands > Bog ... | reverse complement strand
ATGGAATCTCTTTCGGGTGTCACCGCGGAGGGCATGGCCGATGAAGTCAAATTGCACGCCAAGGAGTTTGTGGTTGCGAATACGGCTGCCGGACTCGCGCAGATTCCTCTGCTCGCGCTTACCGCGGACGATCATCTGGCCGAGCACACGGATGCGCTGGTCGCGGCGATCAAGGCCAAAGGCGGCACTCGCACCACCTCGATGCATGTGGCAACCGATCACAGCTGGTCGGATCATCGTATTGCGCTCGAGAGCATCGTGATCACGTGGTTGTCGGGGTTGAATTGAGCTGGTCTGCAAAGCAGTACCTAGCCTTCGAAGATGAACGCACGCGCCCGGTGCGTGATTTGCTCGCCGCGCTGCCGCAGATCCAAGTTCGCTCAGGTATAGACCTAGGTTGCGGACCCGGAAATTCAACGGAAGCGTTGGCCGCGCAGTTTCCCGTGGCTGAAATCAGCGGCATCGACAGCTCACCGGACATGATCCAGGCCGCGCAGCGCCGACTGCCGGGCGTGCGCTTCAGGGTGCTGGACGTTGAGGCCTGGTGCAGCGAGGACCGGCGCGGCGAACTCCGGCGTAGCAACGCCAAGCCTGGGTTTGGGCCTTTCGGCGTGATCCTGGCGAATGCAGTGTTGCAGTGGCTGCCGAATCACGCTCAACTGCTGCCCGCGCTCGTCGGAAGACTCGCATCCGGCGGCGCGCTGGCGGTACAAATGCCGGATAACCTCGATGAACCGGCACACCGGCTGATGCGCGAGGTTGGCGCAGCCGGGCCGTGGGCCGGCAAACTCGCCGCGGCCGCCACCGCGCGGGCCGCGCTTGCGGGCGCGGCTTGGTACTACGAATTGTTGCGGCCGCTGTGCGCCAAGGTCGACGTGTGGCGAACCACTTACTATCACTCATTGCCGGGCGGCGCCGGCGCGGTCGTTGAGTGGTTCAAGGGCAGCGGTCTTTTGCCTTTCTTGGAACCGCTGGGCGATGCAGAGCGCGCGGCCTATCTTACGCAATACAGCGCGGCAATTTCGCGCGCTTATCCAGCCCTTGCGGATGGCAGCGTGCTGCTGCCGTTCCCCAGGCTGTTCATTGTTGCGATTCGCTGACTCTTCAGCCCCGAAGGCCGCTTGGTGCAGTCCATCTCGATTCCACATCTTGATTCCGTTCCGGACATTCTGCGCGAGCCGGTGCAGCACTGGTGGGAGCGGGCCTGCTCCGCCCACGAATTTCTCGACATCTATGCGGCGCAATCGGACCGGGAGCGCGCCGAGCTGCCGCGGGCGGTCGCTGGCAGCGAGTTCATCGCATCCACATTGATCCGGGATCCGCAGGCTCTCAATTGGCGTGGCCGGCATGATGATCCCGCCGCGGCGAGCGCCGCAAATGCCGATTATGAAACTCGCGCGGCGTCCGCTCGAGCGTTTGACGAAGCACAGCGCATCTTGCGCGAGTGGCGCAGACGCGAAATGTTGCGCATCGCCTGGCGCGACATCGCGACACGCGCGGACGTTATCGACACCTTGCGCGCCGTGTCCGACTTGGCTGACGCCTGCATTCGCGCGGCGAGCGCGGCTGCGCAGCTTCATCTGCAACCAGTGTTCGGCGTGCCCCGCGACTCGAAGCGCGAGGTCGTGCCGCTGATCGTGCTCGGCATGGGCAAACTCGGCGGCCGCGAGCTCAACTTCTCCTCGGACATCGATTTGGTGTTCTTATTCGCGCAGCCCGGTGAGACCGACGGACCGCGCGTTATCGACAACCAGGAATACTTCACCCGACTGGGCCGAGAACTCATTCGCCTGCTGGATCTGCGCAGCGCCGACGGCTTCGTGTTTCGCGTCGATATGCGGCTGCGGCCCTTCGGCGCGAGCGGCCCCTTGGTCGTGAGCCTGGCTTCCTTGGAGGATTACCTTCAGGAACACGGCCGCGATTGGGAGCGCTATGCCTGGATAAAAGCGCGCCCGATAGTTGGCGCGGCCAGCTATGCACCCGCCTACGAGGAATTCGTGCGGCCATTCGTGTATCGCCGCTACCTGGATTTCGGCGTGTTCGAGTCCCTGCGCGAGATGAAAGCGCTGATCGAGCGCGAAGTCTCGCGTCGCGATCTGGATCAGCACCTGAAGCTCGGCACCGGCGGAATTCGGGAAATAGAGTTCATTGTCCAATCCATGCAACTGGTGCGGGGCGGCAGCGACCGCCGCTTGCAGAGAGCCGCGCTGCTCGAGGCGTTGCCGCTGCTGGGGGATTCGAAGCTGGTATCGGCCGCCGCTATCGCCGAGCTACAGCAAGCGTATCTCGTATTGCGCAAGGCCGAAAACGCACTGCAGATGATGCGCGACGAACAAGCTCACACCTTGCCAGACGATGAGCCGGATCGTGCCCGCTTGAGCGTGAACATGGGTCTTGCCGATTGGGCCGCGGCCAGTGCAAGCATCGCGGCGGCGCGCGCCGCTGTGGCAACGCAATTTGCGGCGCTGCTGTTTGGCGCCGCGGATTCGGCCTACCGCCACGATGAAGTGGGAGTGGCATGGCTTGATTCCGACGATGCGAGAATTTCGGAAGAACTCGCCAATTGCGGCTTTCCCAGCGGCGAAATCCCCGCAGTCGCCGCGATTTTGGAGCAGTTTCGGCATGCCGCACCCTACCGGCGCCTGGACGAGGCGGGGCACCGGCGTCTCTACGTGATTCTCGCCAGATTGCTTGCGAAGGCGGCGCGCTCGACCGGGCCAGCGACCGTCGTGCTGCGGGTCTTGCGGGTGGTGGAGGCGATCGGTACGCGATCCTCATATCTCGCGCTTCTCAAGGAGCAGCCCGCAGCATTGGATCGGCTGATCGATGTGTGCGCGATCAGCGGATTTTTGGCGCGGCAGATCGCTGATTTTCCGTTGCTGCTCGACGAACTGATCGACGCGAAAGCGTTCGACGAGCTGCCCTCGCGCGCGGGCTTTTCCAGAATGCTGGCGGCGCGCACCGAGCGGCTTTCGGGCGACGATCCGGAGCGGCAGGTGGAGGCCTTGCGGCAGTTTCAAAAAGTCGCCGTATTCACGGTGGCGCTCGCGGATTTGACCGGTCGCTTGCCGCTGATGCGGGTGAGCGATCGCCTGACCGATATCGCAGAGCTCATCGTGCAATGCTGCATGGACCTTGCCTGGCAACAGATGACGCAAGCCTACGGAACCCCGTACTGCGGCGATGCGGAAGCTACCTTACGGCCGGTGACGGTCGCCGTCGCCGGATATGGCAAGCTCGGCGGATTGGAGCTCGGTTACGCGTCGGACCTCGATTTGGTGTTTCTGCATGATTCTTCCGGCAACATCCAAACGACCAAGGGCGACCGGCCGCTCGACAACGGCGTGTTTTTCTTGCGGTTGGGACAGCGCATCGTGCACCTGCTCACCATGCATTCTGCCGCCGGCCGCCTCTATGAAGTGGACATGCGGCTGCGCCCAAACGGCAAGGGGGGCTTCCTCATGACCGGCCTCGATGCGTTCGAGCGCTATCAACAGAAAGACGCATGGACCTGGGAGCACCAGGCGCTGCTGCGCGCCCGCGCGGTGGCAGGCGATCCGAAGCTTTGCGCGGCATTCGAGGCAATCCGGCGCCGCACGCTGGCGGTTGCCGTGCGCCGCGACCGCTTGCGCAGCGACGTGCTCGATATGCGGCTGCGCATGCGCCGCGAGCTGTCGCGGTCGCAGAGCGGGCAGTTCGATATCAAGCAGGATGCCGGCGGCATCGCCGACATCGAGTTCTTGGTTCAATACTGGGTACTGGCGGCGGCCGGCGCCCACCCGGAACTATTGACCTATACGGACAACATTCGTCAGCTCGAGGGTCTGGCGGCCGTGGGTGTGCTCGATGGCGCAACGGCCATTTGGCTCACCGCAGCCTACATCGGCTATCGCAGCATATTGCATCACTTGTCGCTGGAGGAGGTTGGCGAGCGAGTAGTCGCGGCGGCGCCGCACGCAGACGCGCGCGAGCGCATTCGCGGCATCTGGCGCGCAACCTTCGAATCAGAATAGTGAGCGCGCCTGCCTTGCGCTTGGCGCTTGGCTGCAGCAAAATCCGCATGATGGTCCAAGACGATTCGCAGCGTCGGTTGATTGAGCCGAATGCGCTGCATCACTACACCGTGAACATAGCGGACCTGCCGCTGTCTTGCCCGATGCCAGGAATGTTCCTGTGGGATTCGCACCCGCGCGTGTATCTCGCGATCGAGCCGACCGGCTGGATCAAATGCCCGTACTGCGGCGCGGAGTACACGCTCAACCGCACGGCAGCGGGCCCCGCCGACATCAAGTCCGAGGTTGACGCCTAAGCCTTGTATTTGGCGTATGACTTCTCCTCGACAATGCTCGAGTCCAGCTTGACGTTGATGCGCCGCTTGATGGCGGCTCGCTCATCGTTTTCGAAGTAAACGGCTCTCGCGAGGCGGATGAATTCCGCGTCGAAGGCCTGCGCGCGCTCTTTGTCGCGGATGTCGTCTTCAATGACCCAGAGCCGTTCGTTGACCTTGAGCAATGCGGTCATTTCGGCTTCGATGTCGGCCATCGCGTATGCCGAGGCGCTCCAGGTGTGCTCCAGTGCAGCGAGCTCGAGCCGCACATTGGCAAGCTTCCGAGGATCGGTCATGCGTGCCGATTTGATGCGCAAGATGGTGATTTTATCCAGCATTTCGCCAGGAGAGATCGGTACCTTGATGTCGCTCATGGGCGCATCTTAGCTAAAATCCGGGGCCGCGATCAGCGCGTCGAGTTTCTCGATCACCTCGCTCACGGCAATCAGGTCCATGACGCCGGGCTGTTCTATTTTCGTCGTCCATGGGATTTGTGCCGCGGGCCTTCCCAGGAATTTGCGCGCAGCCTCGTCGTACTTGTCGACACACCACTGGCGGCTGTAGTAGGGGCCGGTGCGCTCTGGGTTGGTTGCGGCGTACAGGCCGATGACCGGCAGACCCACCATCGCCGCCATGTGCGCGGGACCCGAATCCGGCGATAGCAGCACAGTGCTTCGCGACATCAAGCCCAACAATTGCGGCAGAGTATCCGCGCCGATTTGATTCACGATTGCGGCGCGCGATGCCCTGAGAATCGCCCTGCCGATCTGCGATTCCAGCGAGCTGCGTCCGCCGACCAAGACCACCCGCATTCGATGCTTGGCCTCGGCGTGATCGGCGACAGCGGCGTACCTCTCGGCGGACCAATTGCGGGCCTTATGGCTGGAGCAGGGGTTGATCAAAAGAGTCGGGCGATCGTCGCCGATCACGCTGCGCGCATACTCGAGCGCATCTGCGGGCGGCGACACGTCCCAGTGCGGACTTGCGGTTTCGATGCCGCAGGCATGCGCGAAGCCCATGAATGAGTCGAGCACGTGCTCCGAAGTCGCAGCGGCTATCTGCGCATTCGTGAACCACCATTGCAGTTCGCGCGCGCGATCACGATCGAAGCCGAGTTTGATGGGGGCATCGATCATGCGGCTGAGCAGGCTGGCGCGCAGCGACAGCTGCATGTCGAGCAGCAGATCGAAGCGCCGGCCGCGCATTGCCGACCGCACGCGCCAGAATTCCGTGAACGTTGCGCCTTTATCGAAGGTGATAAACTCGATTTCCGGAACCAGCGCCGTCATCAGCCTGGCTTCGACTTTGCCGATCACCCAGGTAAAGCGGGTTTCAGGCCACGCCGTCTGAAAAGCGCGCAGCGCCGCCAGCGCGTGGCAGGTATCGCCGATTGACGAAAGACGCAGCAGGCACACATGCTTGAGCGGCGGTTTAAAGCTCAGGGTACTCAAGAAATCGCTTATCCTAAGAGGGACGCGCTTAAAGGACGCGCACAATAAAAATGACCAACGGCGGCCAACGCATTGCCACTGCCTCGGGCGTCATGCTGGCTGATCCGGCCGGGCTTGGCAATGCGCTGCAGAGCGATGCGCGGGCGCTCTTTGACCCGGATTTCTGGGCGGCGCGCGGCGAGCTCAACGCCGTGGATAGCGGCCGCGGCGCGGCGTGGTTCATCGGGCCCGCATCGAATCAATGGGTGCTGCGCCATTATCGCCGCGGTGGACTTATCGCCGGAATATCGAAAGACCGCTATGTGTGGAGCGGCGAGCGCCGCGTGCGCGCCTTTGCGGAATGGCGCCTGCTCGAGCAGCTTGCGAAGGCGGGCCTGCCCGTTCCCAAACCCATCGCGGCTTGGTATAGGCGCGCCGGCCTCACCTACAGCTGTGATTTGATCATTCAGCGCATTGCGGATGCCCAGTCTTTGAGCGCGGTGCTACGTTCGATTGCACTTACGCAAGCCTCGTGGAACGCCGTCGGCGCCATGATCGCAAAATTTCATCATGCTGGGGTGGATCATGCGGATCTCAACGCCCACAACATTTTGCTGGATGCCGCGCAGCGCGTAAGTGTCATCGACTTCGATCGCGGACGGATGCGCTCGCCGGGAAGTTGGCGTTTGCGGAATCTACGGCGCTTGCACCGCTCGCTGCTGAAGATTTCTCGTGCGTTGCCGCCCGGGCGGATCACACCGCAGGCCTGGGATGAACTCATGGCCGGCTACCTGGCTTTCCCGTAGCCGTGAGCCTCTTATATTCTTTGCTGATCAGCTGCGCCGCGCCGTGTGCATTTGCGGTGGTTTTATGGCGCGGACTGCGCGATCGGAGTTACTGGCACGGGCTCGCGGAGCGATTCGGGTGGGGCCCTGCGGTGAGCGCGCCCGGCGTGTGGCTGCACGCAGTGTCGCTTGGCGAAATGTCCGCAGCCGCGCCGCTGATCCACGCCATCCGGACGCGCCATTCGCAGCTGCCGCTGCTGCTGACGACGGCGACTCCCGCGGGCAGAGCCCGCGCTCAGGCGCTGTTCGGCGCGAGCGTGGATGTGCGCTTCCTGCCGTACGACACGCCGGGTTCGGTGCGGCGATTTCTGGCGCGCGCCCGGCCGCGGCTCGCCATCATCATGGAGACGGAGCTTTGGCCGAATCTCTACCGGGAGTGCGAACGGCGCGGAGTGCGCGTGTTTCTCGCCAATGCCCGGCTCTCAGCCAAATCAGTCGCGCGCTACCGGCGCTTAGGCTCGCTGTTCAGCGGCCTGTTCACCGCCAATGTGCAAATCGCTGCGCAATCCGCCGAGGATGCCGATCGATTCCAATCAATCGGATCGGCGCCGCAGAGGATTCACGTCGCCGGCAATGTGAAATTCGACCTGCAGTTGGCTGCGGGGATCATCGATCAGGGTCGCAGCCTGCGCGCCGCGTTTGGCAGCGGCAGACCCGTGTGGATTGCCGGCAGCACACACGCCGGTGAAGAAGAGCAGCTGCTCGATGCGCATGCGCGGCTTCTGGCCCCTATGCCCGACGCACTTTTGCTGTTGGTGCCGCGGCACAAGGATCGATTTGCGGCGGTCGCCGAATTGCTGGCGCGCCGCGGCGTGCGCTTCGCTCGCCGCAGCGGCGGCGTCGCGCCGGACGCCGGCAGCCAGGTGTTGCTGGTCGATACGGTGGGAGAACTCGCGCTGCTATACGCAGCCGCTGATGTCGCCTTCGTCGGCGGCAGCTTGGTTGCAGTGGGTGGGCACAATCTGCTCGAGCCCGCGGCTCTGGGGCTGCCGGTCTTGACCGGACCTCATTATTTCAACAGCCGGGAAATCGCGCTGCTGCTGCTTGAGCGGGGCGCGGCATTGCAAGTGGCGGATGCGCAGGAGCTGGCGGCGGTGTTGCGAAGACTGCTCGATGACCCTGAAGCACGGCGGCGCATCGGCGCGGCGGGCAAGCAAATCGTCGAATCGAATCGCGGCAGCGTTGCGCGTTTGCTCGCCCTCATGGACCCTTGGCTGGTGGAGGATTCTCCGTCAGCAGGACGTTGATTCGCTGCAGGCTTTGTTCGGAAAGAATACCGGCCGCCTGCTGCAGCTTGATGACGTTGATCATGTAGTCATAGCGGCTGCGCGAATAGTCGGTCTGCGCCTGAACCCATTGTTGCCGCGACTGCAACACGTCGACGGCGGTCCGCGTACCGGCCTCATAACCGGATTCAGTGGCGCGCAGCGCCGTCATGTTCGATTCCACCGCGCGACGCAGCGCCTTGACGCGCGATATCTCCGAAAGTACCCCGAGATAGGCATCGCGCGCATCGTGCTCGGTCTGGCGCGCCACCCGCTCCAGGCGCTCTTTTGCCGCCCGATGCTGGTACACCGCCTGACGAACCTGCGAGGACACGAGACCCCCGGAATAGATGGGAAAGGTGAATTGCAGACCGATCGATTTCTGGTTTTGGTCCAAGGTCGTGCCGCCCGCCGGGCTGCCATCCGTGAACGTGTCAACGCCATTGGTGTTCAACTTGCCGGCGCTGCCCACCAAGTCGAGCGACGGGCCGTGGCCGCCGCGCGCCACCGAGACGTTTTCGCGTGCAATGTCGGCGGCCAGGCGGCTCGATACCAGCGATAGATTTTGTTTCAACGCCATATCGACCCAGCGGTCCTCGCTGATCGGGTCCGGATTTGTCATCTCGAAGGGTTCGATCGGACGCGCCAGGGAATCAAACGGGTCGCCGATGATTTCCCGCAGCAGTTCCAGCGTCGAGGCCAGCACGCGTTTGGCGGCAATCACCGCCGCGGCGGTGCTGTCATGAGAGGCGCGGGCTTCTTCCACATCGGTCACGGCGATCAGTCCGATCTTGTACCGCGCCTCCGCCTGTTCGAGTTGGCGGCTGACCGAGGTCAGCGCGACCTGCTGGGCCTCCAGATCATCCTGCGCACCGAGGACGTCGAAATAGCGCTGCGCCACCCGCTCCATCAAGTCCTGCTGCGCGGCCTGGTAATCCGCTTCGGCCTGCGCCACCTGCGAATCCGCGCGCTTCAACGCCTCCCAGTTTCCCCAGCTGAATAAATTTTGCTTGAGGTCGACGGTATAGCGATGGGTGGTGGTGTCCACTTTGCCGTTGAAGGGGAAGGATTCGAAGATGGTCGTCGGTGTGCCGCCGCTCGAGCAGGGCGGCGGAACGCCAGGACCGCACGGCGGAAGTCCGACCGCCTCCGTGGTGTTCTCCGAGCCCGTGTCGCGCTCTTTCGATATCAAGCCGTTGCCCGTGAGCTGCGGCAATAGGGCGGACAGTGCCTGGGGTTTGGCTTCGAGCGCGGCAAGACGCGTGGCCTCCGCCTCGCGCAGCTGCGGGTCGTTCTGCAGGGCGCGCTGATAGACGGCCATCAGATCCGCGGCCGGGGCCGGAATCGCGCTTAGGCACAAAGCAATTACGATCAACAAACGCTTCATGAAATACCCTTGGCTGAACAGGTAGTATAGTGTTATATACTACTATATCACCTACGGAGGACGGGTCAATACTGCGGGATCCTCGGGTCCAAGTCCCGGGACCAGGCCAAGATACCGCCTGCGAGGTTAAAGACCGACCTGAATCCTTGCGCCACTAGAAACTCCGCCACCTGTGCGCTGCGGCCGCCGGAGCGGCAGATCACGACGGTCTCCTGTTGCGCATCGAGTTCGCCGAGACGCTGCGAAATTTCAGACATGCGGATGTGCAGGTGCTCGCTTGGCGCCGGCGCCAAGGCGACTTCCCAATCCTCGCGAACATCGAGGAGCGTCAAGCTGTCGCCGCCCGCACGCCGCTCGAGAAATTCCCGCGGGCTCAAATCCCTGACCATCTTAGAATACGAACCTCTGCACCGCAGTTGCATTGATAAGAGGGTCAATAACCGTCTCGAACAAGCTCTCGCGGATCCATTCACCGCCGTCGACCCGGCGGACCAACACGGCGTCCATGACCGGCGCCGATCCGATCACCGCGAACAGGCGCCCGCCGATGCGCAAGCTGCGCTCAAAGCGCTTATCGTAAACCGGCATCGAACCGGTGACCGCGATCACGTCGTATTCCCCCACCGGCGCATCGCTGAACGCATCCCGCGTCTCGAATTCAACCCATGAACCCTGGATGGCGCGCAGGTTTGCCGCCGCCGCCGCGGTAAATTGCGGATGGATATCGACAGACCGGGTCGAAGCGCCCAGCAGGCTAAATGCCGCGGCGAGATAGCCCGTGCCGCTGCCGATCTCGAGCACATCGGCTCCGGTCCGAGGCGCTGAGCGAGGCGCTCGCCCGGTTCGGCAAGCCCGGCATCTTCAATACCGATCAGGGCGCGCAATTCACCAGCGAGGAGTTCACCCAGATGC
>Ga0209248_10000771_pt1 | contig 10171 bp, 12 predicted proteins | sample BogFormECP04_OM1_FD_188241 | JGI IMG/M metagenome (GOLD analysis project Ga0209248, IMG submission 188241) | Bog forest soil microbial communities from Calvert Island, British Columbia, Canada - ECP04_OM1 (SPAdes) (version 2) | ecosystem: Environmental > Aquatic > Freshwater > Wetlands > Bog ... | reverse complement strand
TCTCTGAGCGACCTTACGTGTTCACCAAGTGCTCGCTGCTTGAAGGCCCAGGGCGGCGGGTGGTGCACAGCCTGAAGCGCGACTCGATCCTGGCAGAGGCCGAGCACAGCCTGCGGCGGCTCGGCCTTGACGCGATCGACCTCTGCCAGATCCACTGGCCGATCCCGGTGGCGGACATCGAGGAGGGCTGGGCGGCGCTGGCCGAGCTCAAGCAGCAGGGCCTCGTGCGCCACATCGGCGTCTCGAACTTCGACGTCGAGCAGCTGCGGCTGATCCAGCAGATCGCCCCCGTGGAGACGCTGCAGCCGCAGTACTCGCTGATCGAGCGCGATGGCGAGCGCGAGCTCCTGCCATTCGCAGAGCAGGAGGGCATCGGCGTGATCGTCTACTCGCCGATGGGCTCGGGGATTCTGAGCGGCGGCATGACCCGCGAGCGCGTGGAAAACATGCCCGAGGACGACTGGCGCAAGCGCGACCCCCGCTTCAACGAGCCGGCGCTGTCTGAGAACCTCGAGCTGGTGGAGCGCCTGAAGGCCGTCGCCGAGCGCTACGACACCACCCCGGGCGCGGTTGCGATCGCCTGGACGCTTCGCAACCCCGCCGTCGACGGCGCGATCGTCGGCTTTCGCCGGCCCGACCAGGTCGACCCGCTCCTGTCCGCAGCGAGCCTCGAGCTCACCGACGAGGACGTGGCCGAGATCGAAGGGGGCGTTTGTTGAGCAGGGTCGGGTGAGTCCCGGCCGGTCGTCCCGAGCTAATTCTCGCCCCAGCGGCCGTCGCCGTAATCGAGCGGTGTGGACTCGCCGTAGAACTTCCTGGCGAGCGCCAATATCTCCGCCTCGGTCAGGTCCTCACTGTCTGACTCGACCGAGCCAATGATCCGTTTCATCAGGTCATGGTCGTGTTGCGCCAGGTACTGGGTAAATTGCAGCACGCCGTTGCTGTGTCCCTTGCCGTTGCCGATGATCAGTATCTCGGCCGCAGGCTTGAGCGCCTCGCCGAGCTCGGCATACCATGATTTCGGCACCTCGCCGTACCAGCCGTCGGGGTTGTCGGCCTTGTGGTGCATCGTGCGCAGCCTGCCGGTGACGTCCTCAGGGACGATTCGCGTGGGCGCGCTGCCCGATGCATCGGTCGGGTAGATGTCGGCGCCGTGGTAGCCGATTACCAGGATCGCGTGCCCGCGCGGCTCAATCGCGGCCGGCTGTGCAGTGACGTCTTGGCGTTCGTGCAGCCCGTCCTCGGTAATGCCGGCGGCGGCGAGCATGCGCCTGAGGTCGACGACCATCTGCTCGCCGACATCCTTGCCACTCGGCCGGTGGAGCGTCTCGGTCTCGCCACCGACAGCGACCTTGAGCTTGCCGTTGTGCTCCTCGGTCACGTCGCCGATCGCCTCCAGCAGGGAGAGGACGTCACGCCACTCGATGTTGTGGCTGACCGGGTGGGAGAGGATGGCCTCCGCCGTGCTGCGATGGTGGTGGTCGAGGTGGGTCGTATGCATCATTAGGACTCGAGGAGCTTCTTCGCGCGCGCAAGCGCCTCGGCCAAGCTGTGCGCGTTGACAACAACCGCGCCGCCATCGCTCTGCGGCTGGATCCTCAGAACCAGCTCGCCCTCGTCCACCTGCGTGAACCCAAAGAGCCTGTCGCCGGCCCAGAACTCGGCGGTGCCGTACTCCGCCTCTTCGGGGCTTACGACGCTGACGTGGAGTTGGTGCGAAGCGTGCATGTCGGTGGTGTCTCCGTGCCTAGGCGGCCCGCCACGACGCGTTCGGTCGCCTGGTCTCACTTGCGGTTATGATCGCCACGACGGTGCGCGGCGCGCGTCGTCGCCGAAGCATACGCTCCAACGTGACCTCCGCTCATGAGACCAGGATGAGAAGGCGCCCGGCAGCGCGGACCTCTCACTCCCACCGATACGGATCTGGGTAAGTGAGCGAGATGGCTGCACACGACCTGCGCGTGCTCATCGTCGGCGGATCGCTGGTCGGGCTCTGCAGCGCGATCGCGCTTGCTCGTCGCGGAGCCCACGTGACCGTCCTCGAGCGCACCCCGCGAGGTCGCTACGAGGGCGGTGGCGGCCTGGGCGTAGACGTCGGGTTGATCGCCGAGGTGACCGGCCTGGGCGAGAGCCCGCCCGTGTGCTGGGGCAGGGACCGCGCGACGACCGCGTGGCCGCTGCTTGTCGACTGGCTCGAGAACCACGCGCGGCGCATCGGCGGGATCGAGCTGCGACGCGACGCCGAGGTAGTCGACGCCGGTGATGGTTGGGCGCAGGTCGTCGACGGCGTCCGCTACGAGGCCGACTTGGTGATCGGCGCAGACGGCACGCGTAGCACGGTCCGCCGCTCGGTGGCGCCCGAGCACCCGGACGCTGTCTACGCCGGCTTTCTGCTGTGGCGTGCGATGGTCCCGGAGGCCGACCTGCCTGCCGACATCCTGCCGGCGCAGGACGAGCCATCCCGAGAGCACTATTCCGGCCCCTACCGGCTCGTGACCTACCCGTCCCCGGCGCCGACGGCCAAGCAACGCGCGGGCACAGGCGGCTGAACATGGTCTGGTATGACCCGGCCCGCAGCGAGTTGCTCACCTCGAGCGGACTGCTGGAGGGCTCCACCGTCCACGGGTCGCTCGCCGCCGCTGATGTTCCCAGCGAGCTGCGCGAGGAGCTGCGGATCGTCTCCGCGCAGAACTGGCCGACGCCGTGGCGAGAGGCGATGGACGTCGCGTTGCGAGATTCGCTCCTGTTCGCGACACCAGTCGCGCAGTACTGGCCCGAGCGCCTCGTCAGCGGGCGTATCGCGCTCGCCGGCGACGCCGCACACGCAGCCAGCCCGATGGTCGGCGGAGGCTTTCGCCAGGGCCTCTACGACGCGGCAGCGCTCGCCACGGCGCTGCAGTCAGAAAGCGGCCCCGCCGCCGACCTGCGGCTCTATGAGGACAGCCGGCTCAGCGATGCGCGAGCCCATGTCGAGCGGAGTATCGCGGCGAACGCTAACTACCTAGAGCGCCGGAGCAGCGGAAGAACGGGCACCTGACGATCAGACGGACATGAGAGCGAGCGCTCGCCTCCAAGCTTCCGATCGGAATGAGACGAATCAGCTCCTCTCATCTTCAGCTCATCGGTGTCCTGGACACTTCTTTGCAAACGCACTCCCCTAGAAGCAGGCAGGTCGCTACGTCAACGCCAGCACCCAAACAAGCCATGTAACGGAAAGGGAGGGAGCCATGAAGAGCAGGGTTGTCGAGGACGCAGATGTCGTCACCTACGTGGTGGTGTGTGATCCGGGCGACGAGGCGGTCGCCGCGCTGCAGCAGTTCGCCCGCTCCGAGCAGCTGGAGGCTGCATCGATAACTGCCATCGGCGCCTTCGAGCACGCCACCGTCGGCTGGTTCGATCGCGCGACCAGGCAGTACCGCCGCATCGCGGTTGACCAGCAGTGCGAGCTGCTGTCGCTGGTCGGCGATGTCGCCGTGGGCGAAGATGGACCCGTTCTGCACATGCATGTGGTGCTCGGCCTGTCGGACGGGACGACACGAGGCGGGCATCTCCTGGAGGCAAAGGTGTACCCGACCCTGGAGGCGGTGGTGACCGAGAACCCCGCCTATCTACGTAAGGTCCTGCAACCCGATATCGGGATCGCGCTGATCGATCTCGACCAGTCCCAGGGAGTGACATGACCGGTGCGCTTGCTGATCGGCGACCCCCTGCGAGGTCGGGGCAGAGGATGATGCAGCCGTGACGAATTCCATGATGACCCAGGCCGTGGTGGCGACCGCGTACGGGGGACCCGAGGTCCTGTCGGTGATCGAGACCCCCGTCGGCCCGCCGGGTCCAGCCGAGGTGCTGATCGAGGTGCGCGCCGCGGGCACGAACCCAATCGACTACAAGCTCTACAGCGGCGTCGCGGGGCGGGATCCGGCGCAGCTTCCGATGCGCCTGGGCTTTGAGGCTGCAGGCGTCGTCACCGATGTGGCGGATGGCGCCCAAGGGCCGGGAGGCCCAGTCCGGGCCGGCGATGAGGTCATCGCTTTCCGGATCTCGGGCGCATACGCCGCCGACGTGGTAGCGCCCGCCGCGAGCGTCGTACAGAAGCCTTCGACGCTGTCGTTCGAGCAGGCCGGCGGCTTGATGCTGACCGGCACGACCGCCGTGCACGCGCTCACCGTCAGCCGAGTCGGCGCCGGCGATACCGCCCTCATCCATGGCGCCGCGGGAGGCGTCGGACTGATGGCCGTGCAGCTGGCGGTGGGCGCCGGCGCGCGCGTGATCGGGACGGCGAGCGAGAGCGGCCACGCCTACCTTCGCGAGCTCGGCGCGGAGCCCGTGGCCTACGGTCCCGGATTGGAGGACCGCGTGCGTGCGCTCGCCCCCGGCGGAGTCGACGCAGCCATCGATACCGTCGGTGGTGACGAGGCTCTCGACACCTCGCTCGCTCTCGTGCCAGATCGCGATCGGATCGTCACTATCGTGGGAAGCCCGCGAGCGTTTGACGCGGGGATCAAGGTCATCGGCGGCGCGCCGGGAGCCGATCCGGGAACCGAGATTCGAGCCGCCGCCCGGCTCGAGCTCGCCCGATTCGCCGAGGAGGGCAAGCTGCGTGTCCTGGTCGCGGCCGCTTACCCGCTGACCGAGGCGGCCGCCGCCCATCGTGCGCTGGCCACCGGCCACACCCACGGCAAGATCGTGCTCGTGCCGAGTGGTGGTGCGCACCAATAAGCATTTCCTCGCGAGGGCGGACCCGAGGCTCTCATATCCCTCTCATTGGACCCCGCGAATCTTTCGCTACTTGAACAATTCGCAAGTAGAAGGAGATCGTGATGGCGACTATTGACCAGCAGTCGGGGACTGCTCAGAAGCCACCGCCCCACGTGAGTCGCACCGACCCACCCGGAATTCGTGACGCGATTGCCCACAACGTGGCGCTCGGTCTCGCGACACTTGTGACCTACCTCATCACCACTGAAATCCTCACCCACGTTTACTCCCTCTCGAGATCCGACGACCTGCTTGGCGGAATGTGGGCTGTGATCGCCACGATCTTCGTCTTTCACGAAACCTACCGGCAGAGCACCGCGGCCGCCCTCTCTCGCATCTCGGCAACATCCGTCAGCTTCGTCCTCTGCTTCGTCTACCTGCTCTTGCTCCCTTTCCACGCCTGGGGCCTGGCGCTACTGATCGGCCTGGGCGCGCTCGCCGTGAGGTTGGCCGGCCGGCCCGGCGATGCGATCACGACCGGCATCACGACCACGGTGGTGCTGGTCGTCGCCGAGCTGAGCCCACACGACGCCTGGCAACAGCCGATCCTGCGCTCGGTCGACACCATCATCGGGGTCGCGGTCGCCGTCGCGGCATGGTCGATCGCGGTAGCAGCAACCCGCGGTCGACGTACAGCGTTAGGGCGAGCGAATGTAGCGCATCAACCTGCGTCGCGGCCTGCACGGCTGGAGCAACGACACTGAGCTCGCAGCGAGGCGTGTACGAGGGCATCTCGCCGGACGACCTGGTGCTCCGCCGCACGAGTGGTGAGGACGCGCGATCGAACACCGCAGTGCAGCGGCCGCACGCTCTCATGTCTCTTTCATCGGGCCAGCTCAATGTGTCACCCCTATCCACGAGAGAAGGAGAATCCGATGACTGCCAGCGATTCGCATCAGGCGACCGCGAGGAGCGGTATCGACAGACGTGGGATCCGCGACTTGTTGCTCGTCGGGTTGACAATCTCGGTGGGCGCTGTCGACGCGCTCAGCTTTCTGGGCCTGGGGAAGGTCTTCTCGGCGTTCGTGACCGGCGACATCGCGTTCCTCGGTTTCCGCGCCGGCGGAGCCCCCGGGCCGTCGGTGCCCCGCACGCTCGCAGCGACGGCGGCGTTCGCGCTCGGAGCGTTTCTCGCTGCGCGGATCGTGAGGCGAACGCGGAACTCCGACAGCGTGTGGCCGCGCCCGGCCATGGTTTCACTGGCTGTCTCGCTGGTGTTCCAGGCCGCCTTCCTCGCGTTGTGGGCGTCTCTCAAGGGGCATGCCGGAAGTGGCTCGGGCGATGTGCTCATCGCACTATCGGGGGTCGCGATGGGCATGCAGTTCGCAACGTGCTTCTCGCTCGGCGTACGAGCGGATTTCACCACGGCTGCCACCGCGACGCTGGCAGTCCTGGCGGGCGATCTGGCCGGCTGGTCGCAGACGCGTGGAGAGCGACGCCGGCTCGCCGCCACCGTTGTCGGCCTCTTCGTCGGGGCCGTGGTCGGCGCGGTCCTCCTGATCAATGCACGCACCTGGGCTCCGGTGTTCCCGCTTGTTATGACGGGTGTAGTCCTCATCACCGCGGCGGTTGTCTTCGAAGCAGGCATCGACTCGGTGCAGCCATCTTCCAGCGCCCCGCCTCGGGCGTTCACGACCACGACGTGATCGAGCACTCGACCGGTTCGGCTCGATCGAGTGGAGATACCTTCGCAGCGCTTGCGGTACCCAACTTCCGCCGTTACCTCGGCGGTCAGTCGGTCAGCCTGATCGGCACCTGGACGGAGACCATGGCGCAGGCACTGCTCGTGCTTCGCCTCAGTCACTCGGGCACGGTGCTCGGCCTGATAACCCGGGCTCAGGGCGGCCAGGCACGCCCCCACCGGCATCCGCCCGCTGATGGCCAGCGCCGCAGGCTTTGGCCTTGCGACCACGGCCGCGGCTCTGGCCCCGTCCTTCTGGATCGAGGTCGTCCTGCTCGCGCTCGTCGGCGCCGCCAGCGTGACATTTCTCACTACCGGCAACAGCACGGTGCAGCTGGCATCCGCAGCCGAGCTGCGGGGACGGATGACCGCGCTGTGGTCGACTGGCCTGGTGGGCGGCACGGCGATTGGCGCCCCAATCGTCGGCGTGCTGGCCGACCGAGCTGGGGCGCGCTGGTCTCTGGCCCTCGGTGCCCTCGCCTGCGCCGCCGCTGTCCTGGTCGGCCTCGCGCTGCAACCTCATGCGTTGAGCGCCTCAGCACCTGCACAAGCGAGATAAGGCTCTCATCTTCCCTTCATTCGGCTGCGCGAATGTCTCGCGTGTTATGCGACCCGCAAATGCCGAGGAGGCAACCATGAGCAACACACTGCAGGACACCGGTAGCGCCAATGGCGACCCGGAGCCGATCAGCGGGGAGCGGGGAGCAACGATTCTCGGACCCCGCAACACCGCGATCGAACGCCAGAACCCGGACGGCCTGATCGCGCCGGAGACCGACGCCGGCACGGTGCCGAACCTCAAGTGGCCGTTCGCGCTGTCGCACGACCGCGTGCTCAGCGGTGGCTGGGCCCGCGAGACGACGGTCCGCGAGCTACCAATCAGCACGGAGATCGCGGGGGTGAACATGCGCCTGAAGCCCGGCGGGATCCGCGAGCTCCACTGGCACAAGGAGGCCGAGTGGGGCTACGTAATCGCCGGCAGCACCCGTATCAGTCTCCTCGATGAGGAGGGCCGCCTGTTCATCGACGACGTGGGGGTCGGCGACCTCTGGTACTTCCCATCCGGCCTCCCGCACTCGATCCAAGCGCTCGAGGACGGCGTCGAGTTCCTGCTCGTCTTCGACAGCGGCGACTTCTCCGAGAACGAGACCTTCCTCATCACCGACTGGTTCAACCACACGCCGCGGGAGGTCCTGGCAAAGAACTTCCACGTCGAGGAGTCCGCCTTCGATGCGCTACCTACGGACATCGGGCACACGCGATACATGTTCGCCGGCGACGTGCCGCCGTCGCGGCTCGAGGATGCGCAGCAAGGAGTGGTGCAGCCGCCTCTCTCCTACACCTGGCACATGATGGGCCAGGAGCCGATCAGAGCCCCCGGCGGCTGGGTGCGCATCACCGACTCACGCAACTTCAGCGTGTCGAAGACGATCGCTGCCGCGCGCGTCGAGGTAGAGCCGGGCGGGATACGTGAGCTGCACTGGCACCCCAACGCCGACGAGTGGCAGTATTGGCTTGAGGGTCAGGGCCGGATGACAGTGTTCGCCTCCGGCGGCAAATCGCGGACGTTCGACTACCAGGCGGGCGATGTCGGCTACGCGCCCCGCGCGATGGGCCACTACATCGAGAACACCGGCGAGGAGCCACTCGTGTTCCTCGCGCTGTTCCGCTCGGACCACTACGCGGACGTCTCGCTCGCCCAGTGGATGGGCTCGCTTCCCCCTGAGCTCGTGAAGGCCCACCTGAACCTGCCCGACGAGGTGATCGCCAAGCTGCCCAAGGCCGAGCAGTTCGTCGTGTGAGGACGACGGTCGCCCCAACTCAATCTAAGGCGTAGGCGTCGAGAAGACCGGCGCCTACGCCACTCCGCTCGGTCATCCGGCTGCGCGCCAGGTGGTCGCTGTCACAGCGCGAGGATCAGGTTGCGGACCGCGGCGGGCTGGGAGAGGAAGGGGTGGTGGCCGGCGTCGAGCTCCACGACGCTACGCGCCCGACCGGCGAACTCGCGCTGTGACTCGGCGGGGGTGCCCCGGTCTTCTGCACAGACGAGGTACGTCGAGGGCACGCGCTGCCAGGCCGCTGCCAGCACCGGCTGCTCGAGAACCGCCAGGCTCTGGCGCGCCGTCTTGTCCATGGCCTCTCGCTGGATCTCCGCGTCGCAGTCCTGCAGGAACGTCTCAGCCAAGGCGTCCGGTCGGACAGTGAAGGTGCCGCCCTCGGGGTCGATGTCGAGGAACGGGGCGGGCTCCTCCCCGCCGAACGAGGAGAGGCTCTGCCCGACCTCGGGCAGGTAGCTCGATATGAGCAGCAGATGCTGCACGGCCCCGACGCCCGCCGCTGCCTCCGCGGTGACGATCCCGCCGTAGCTGTGGGCGACCACCACGGTCGGCTCGTCGCTCGCGGTCAAGACGTGTCGGACCGCGGCGACGTCCTCGGCCAGCCCGGGTCCCCCCGCATCCGTTGGCTCACCCGTCTCGCCGCAACTCGGCAGGGCGGGCGCCTCGCTGGCGCGGCCCTGCTCGGCCAGCAGCTCACCGGTTCGGTGCCACCACCACGATCCGTCCTTCACGCATGCTCCGTGCACGAAAACGATCCTCATCATGACCTCCTCGCAGTGTGTCGAGCAACACCCGTCTCTGACGGCCTGAATGCTCTTGCATCGTTCGCGCCGGTGGCAGCGTGCACCGACCCGCGCGTCCGGCCCGGGCACGAGGACGTTCGTGCGGCGTCCGGCCGGCGACTCCTACTCGGGATCGTGGGCGCTCTTGTCCCGCCAGCCGCGGGGATACTCGTCGTCGTGCAGCCGATGGAGCTGGTGGGCGTAGTGATCCAGCCGATCGGCGGCGTTTTGAGCCTCGTGGAAGTCCTTGCCATGGTCGCGAGCCGGGGTCCTCTCCTCAGCGCGCTTGCGCACGATGTGAAGCTCCTCGCGGGCCAGCTCGACGATCTTGTCCAATGTCTGTTCGAGATTCACAGTGCCCTTCTCTCGGCCGGCGCTCAATCCTAGCTGGTGCTTTCCACGGGCTGGGCCTCCTCGAGCGGAGTTCCCATGGCCGCCAGCGCCTCCTGTGCCTTGGCCGGCCCGCGTAACACGTACGCCACCCCGACGGCGACGACAGCGCCGACCGAAGGCCCGACGAGATAAACCCACCAGGTCGACAGTTCGCCGAGTGCCACGTCGGGCCCGAGGGCTCGCGCCGGATTCATCGCAGCGCCGTCGAACGGTCCGCCCATCGTGGCCCAGGCGATGATGTAGGCGCCAACCGCGAGCGGCACGTAGGGGCCATTCAGCTTCGGTCCGTTGGCCATGTTGAGCACCATCAGCACGAGGCCAAACGTGAGGATCGCCTCAAAGCCGGCGGCCTGCCAGGACATACCGGGGTGGGGCATCGTTGCCGCGAGGTGACCGTACTTTCCGAAGAACGCACGCGCCAGCAGCGAGCCGCACACCGCGGCCCCGAACTGCACCACCCAGTACGCGCAGGCCATCACCCAGTCCATGTCTTTGCGCAGGGCGAACGCCAGCGTTTGGGCGGGGTTGAAGTGAGCCGAGATGTCGCCGAGGAAGTACACCGCGACGACCAGCCACAACCCCGACACCAAGGACAGCACCAACGCTTTGTCCCAGGACTGAAGCGACGGGCCGCCGTAGCGGACAAGGATGGCCGCCCCCCCGGAGAGGATGAAGGTCAGCCCGGCCATGCCGATGAACTCGGCCAGCAGCCGCCGCAG
>Ga0209248_10000770_pt1 | contig 10175 bp, 9 predicted proteins | sample BogFormECP04_OM1_FD_188241 | JGI IMG/M metagenome (GOLD analysis project Ga0209248, IMG submission 188241) | Bog forest soil microbial communities from Calvert Island, British Columbia, Canada - ECP04_OM1 (SPAdes) (version 2) | ecosystem: Environmental > Aquatic > Freshwater > Wetlands > Bog ... | reverse complement strand
TTCGACGTCCAGGTCCACGTCGTTTCCTTGCGTGCTGATGCCTGCGGTGGTCGGATCGACCACCGTGATGTCTTTGCCGGTCGCGTTGGGAGAAACCGCGCTCAAAGCAATTACGTCGTTCGACGCATTTGTTGGCGCCACGACCAGAGAAACGGCGTTGGATTCCGTCGCGTTGGGATTCTGGATTTGCACCGAGACATTTCCCGCGACAGAGACGTCGGCCGCAGTGACCGGTGCGGTGCACGCCGTCGCGGTAATGCATGTCGTGGTTCGCGCGGTTCCCGCGATGAGCAGAGTCGAGCCTGGCCCCGGACTGGAAATTGCGAACCCGCTGCCTTCTACCAGCAACGTAAAGCCGTCCGCGGCGCCAACGTAAACACTGGCGGGATGCATCGTCAGAATATTGGCGCCCGTGGAGATGGTTACGTTCGCTGCGCCTGACTGCGTAGTGTCGTCCGAACTGATGGCCACCACTTGCAGCGCATCGGGCGATGGAGCCGCGCCAGGCGCAGTGTAATTTCCGTTCGCATCAATCGAGCCGCAGACGCCGGCGTTCGCGCACGCGGTTCCCTGAATTTGCCAGACGACGCTCTGGTTGCTGGTTCCGAGCACGGCCGCGGTGAAGCCCTGGACCGCGAGGGGCGGCAGCGTGATGCTCGGCGGCTGCACGGATACGAGCACGTGATTGATGACCGTGATTTGCGAGTTCGCGGTTTTCGTGCCGTCCGCGGCGCTCGTGGCCATAATGCTGACGGGATTTGGCTGCGGGATCGTTCCCGGTGCGACGTAGTCCACTTGCAGGACGCTTCCGCCGGTCACGCTTTGGCACGGGCTTGAGCCGACCACGCAAATTTGCCCCAGAGTTGTGTTTCCGCCGGAAACTCCGCTCACGCTCCAGTTCAAGCCGGTATTCGTGGTGCCGAAAAGTTGCGCGGTCAGCGTGACGCGATGGTTCGCGGCGAGCGTGTACGTTGCGGGAGAAAGCGCGACGCTCACGCCCGGCTGGACGGCTATCGTGGCTTGCGCTTTTTTCGTGGGGTCGGCTTGCGGCGTCACGGTGACGGTTACCGTGTTCGGGCTCGGCGCGGTAGTTGGCGCAGTGTAGGTTGCGGTGTCCGCGGTGACCGTTCCGCCTGCGCCTTGCGTGGTGATTACCGTCAGCGTTCCGCAATTTGCGGAGCTGCAGCCTGGGCCGCTGAGCGACCAGGAAAGAACCGTGCTGGGATTCGATCCAGGGATTGGAGTCATTGTCGCGACGAGGGTTGCCGTGCCTCCGGCGGGCACGCTGGCTGGCGCGGTAAGCTGGAGCGAAAAATCACTAGTGATGAGAATGGCGGCCGAGATTTGCTTCGATGGATCGGCGACGCTTTGCGCCGTGATGGATGCATTCACCGACGAAGGAAGAATTCCCGGCGCGGTGTAGTTGCCGCTTAGGTCTACCGTTCCGCATAGCGCGGGGCACGATGCTCCTGTGAGGCTCCAACGGATGGATGTGTCCGGATGGCCTGCGCTTGTGATGGTGGCGTGAAATGGCTGTACGGAGCCGAGTTCGACGCTGGCGTTCGGCGGCGCGAGGCTGATGGCGATGTCACTGGTGATGATGAGCTGGGCTGTGTCTGACTTTGTGGAGTCGGCCTGGCTTGTCGCTGTCACGCGTACGGTCGAGGGCGAAGGCAGATCGGCTGGCGCGGTGTAAACACCGGCTGAGGTGATCGTTCCGGTGGAGGCGCTTCCGCCGGGAATGCCGTTCACGCTCCAGGTCACGGCTGTGTTCGTGGTGTTGGCCACTGCGGCGCTGAAGTTCTGCGTGTTTCCCAACAAGACCGAGGCGCTAGCTGGTGTGACCGTGACCGTTATCGAGGGGGGAGGTGGCGGGGGGGGTGTTGTAATACCTGGACCGCCAACGCAGCCTATCATCCAGATGGGTGCGCTCAGGAGCGCGACGAACGGCAGCGCGGCCAACTTTGAGTGGTCGCGGCGTCTTGGCCTGGGATTCCGATTCGTTTTGTTGGGCGTGAGAGGCCGCATACCGGGCGGAATGCAGGCGAAGGGCCAGCGAAAGGGCGGGCGAGGTTCTGCTGTCGAGAGTGCACGAGAATTTTTCATTGGATTTGCTAACCGCATGAAAATAAAAGAGATATTTACTCGCTTCGACAGCCGCTCTTCCGGCGCAAACGGCACTCGGGTGCCAGATTCGGTCCGGTCGGCGAAGATAAGAATCCCCTTATGGAACTGGGGGCGTGAGGCGCTGTTCCAAAACGGGAGTGGCTAGCTGGAACGGCTCGCGGGCTCCGGCCCATCTTTTTCCGGCGTGCTTGTATTTAACCGATATTTAACCGATAGGTTAAATACAGAGGCGTTCTTGCGTTGTATTTAACTGGCAGGTTAAATACGCTCGAAAAACAGGCAACTTATTCAAACTTCCGTGAACCAAATCACTTGCCACGCCGTCTGGCAGATGTACGGGGAGGGCGAGCGCTTTCGGCTCGCACACGAGACCACATGCAGGAGCTGGTTCTGATCCAGCCAGGCGGTATCGCCGAGGACGAGTTGGCGCAGGAGCAGGCTCAGGCCGCTCTCCGCCGCGAATTCGAGGAACGGCTTGCCGAGTGCGGCCCGCTCGCGTTTCGCGTGGCGCGCGGAGTCTTGCGCAACTCCGCGGACGCGGAAGATGTGGCCCAGGAGGCGCTGCTGCGGGCTTACCGGCGCTTCGAGCATCTGCGCGATCGCGCGCGATTCCGCGGCTGGCTGGTGCGCATCTCGTTTCGGCTGGCGATTGACCGGACGCGTTCCTCGAAGCGCCGCGAAGTGCGCGAAACGCTGTGGTCGCAATCGGCGCCGCGGCCTTCTACGGAAGACTTGGCGGCGACCAGCGAATTCCAGGCGCATCTGGACCGCGCCATGGAAGAGCTTCCCGAAAAGCACCGGCTGGTCCTGTTGCTCGCGGCGATGCAAGGGCACACGCTCGAAGAAGTTGCAGCGATGCTGGGCCTCCCGATAGGAACGGTGAAATCGAGATTGTTTTTTGCAAGAAAGCAGTTAGCGGAGAAATTGCGATGCCATGTAAAAACTATCGAGAAGCGTTGATCGAAACCGCAGCCACCGGCGGCGCGCCCTCGCGGGAGCTCCGCTCGCACCTGGACGCCTGTGCGTCCTGCCGCGCTTCGTTCGCCGAAGAAAGACAGCTTTTCGCGACCATTGACGCGGACTTACACGCCGCCGTCAATTCCGAAGTGTCTGCTTCTCTTCTGCCGCGTGTGCGCGCGAGGCTGAACGAACAGCCTGCGCCACGGCGTTTCTGGATTCCCGCGTGGACGGCGGTAGTCGTTGCCGCTGCGCTCGTCTTTGCGGTCGTGTCGGTTCGCTACTTTAAGCGCGAACCTGCCAGGTCAATCCCGGATGGCGGTTCCGTGGCAAGCAGGGTTGTTCCTGGAGACATACCGAAAGCAACCGTTCTTGGGGCCATCGAAAAAACACCGCCTTCTGCGAGAAGCCATTTCGTGGGGCTAAAGAGAGTTAGTCGCAACGCGTCCGTCGAGGAGATTTCCGTGCTTCTGCCCGCGGGTCGAAAAGAGGCCGTGGATTCGTGGGTTGCCGACCTGCGGCGCGGAACCGCTACGGCCGACGAAATGCCAGCTGAAAAAGCAGGGCAGCCGTTGGGGGATCTGAAAATTTCACCGCTCGGCGTTTCGCCGATTGAAATGACGCCGTTGGAGGATGTAAGCGGAAACTCGGCGTCCGAAAACAAACCGACAAAAGATTGAGAGTTCGAGCCAATTCCAAAGGAGCGTTCCATGAAAAAGATCATTCTGCTAGCAGCGATTTCGGCACTTAGTTTTGGTGCGCAAGCGTCGTGGCCGCAAGACAAAGGGAAATCGGATGACGCGGCCAAATCCGCACACGGAGAACTGGGCATAACCCCCCTGCGCGTGCAAGTTGTATTCACAGAATACGACGGCGACAAGAAAATCGGCAGTCTACCGTACACGATCCTTGTAAATTCGGACGATAAAGGGCCGCAGGCGGCGGTGCGGATGGGATTGCGGGTTCCGATTGAAATATCGGGTGCGCCTGGTAGCCATCAATTTCAATACCAGGATGTCGGCACAAACTTGGACGGCCGCGCGGACAGGACGGATGACGGCCGGTTCCTCTTAAAGCTAAACGTGGAAAAATCTTCTGTGTACGCGCCGAGCGAAAGCCAGAAAACGGCCACTGCAGCCGGTAACGAGCTCAGCAATCATCCCATTGTCCAAACATTCAAGACCCAGGTGAATCTGCTTATTCGTGATGGGCAGACGATTCAATCGACAGTGGCGACGGATCCGGTTTCGGGGCATGTGACGAAACTGGATGTCACGCTTAACGTAATCAAATAGGACGCTGTGAGGGCTTCACGCTGTTTTCAGGATTGCAGCGAGGGCGCTGCTTAAATCCGGATGGAGAAACTGGTAGCCGAAATGTTGCAACTTTTGCGGAAGGACGCGCTGGCCGGATAAGAGCAGCGCGTCGGCCATTTCGCCGAGGGCGAGGCGCAGTGCGAATGCCGGGGCCGGGAGCAGCGCCGGTCGATGAATCGTCCTCCCGAGAATTTTTGTAAACTCGGCGTTCTGCACAGGTTGCGGCGAGATTACGTTGATGGGGCCGCGGACGTCTCCTTTTTCGAGCGCGAAACGCAGAATTTCGATTAGGTCTTCGAGCGTGATCCAGGACATCCATTGTTTGCCTGAGCCTAGTTTTCCGCCGGCGAAGAATTTGAAGGGCAGGAGCATTGGCGGTAGCGCGCCGCCATCCCTGGACAAGACAATTCCAATGCGGGCTCGCACGACACGGATGCCGATGGCTTCGGCTTTTACTGCTTCGGCTTCCCAGTCTTTGCCCAAGTTGGCGAGGAAATCGTTTCCTGGCTGGCTTTCTTCCGTCAGGATTTCATCGCCGCGATCGCCGTAGATGCCTGTCGCCGAAGCCGAGAGGAGCACTCTGGGCCGCGCGTTCATCTTTGCCAGAGCATTGACCAGGGAGCGCGTGGTATCAATGCGGCTGGAACGAAATTGCGCTTTGCGTTCTGCGCTCCAGCGGCCATCGGCGATCGAAGCGCCTGCGAGGTTCACCACGGCGTCCGCGCCGACGGCTGCGCCGCCCAACTCTCCTGTCGCGGGATTCCACGCTACGTCGAAGCCGTCTTTCGATTCGCCTTTTGCGGTGCTTTGTGGACGAACGAGGCGGCAGACGGTGTGGCCGTCTCTTGCCAGGGAGCGCACTAGCGCGGTGCCTACCAGGCCGCTTGATCCTGTCACGAGAATTTTCATAGTGAGCTTGCTCGATTCTTTCGCTATGCCACTCGAATAGCTGCCTGCTCAGAACGCTACGCAAGCTTCTGCCAGCGGTCAAGTTTCAGAAAGTTTCAAAATAGCTTGCTTGGACGAAACTGTCGAATTTCATGCCGCGTGGGCGGAAGGTCGCCGCTGAGACTGTAGCGCAACGATATTGGTGCTCACTGCGCGGGCTATAGCCCGTTACAGTTCCGCGGGTTACAATTCTTTGGTGACCCTTCCAGCACAAACTGCGCGCGTTAAGGTGCTTTTCTTTGGGCGGCTCAAGGAAATTGTTGGGCAGGCGGAAGATTCGGTTGAGTTGCCCGACGGCGCGCCGATTGAAGCGCTTTTTTCGCGCTATGGCGCGACGCATCCTGAGCTGCTGCGTTTTCGAGCTTCGCTGGTGGCTTCGCGGAATCAGGAATTTGTTGCGTGGAACACGCCCTTGCATTCCGGCGACGAAGTCGCTTTCCTTCCGCCCGTCAGCGGCGGTTAGTTCAGATGGCCATGAAGAAATCTCCCCAACCCGATCTGCTGGCTCTGGTGCGCGACCCTATCGACCACGCCACTTTGATCCAGAATGTGCGCGCCGCCGAGAATGGAGCTGTCGTTACGTTTGATGGCTGCGTGCGCAATCATTCGCACGGGCGCAGCACGCTTTATCTGGATTACGAAGCTTACGAGACTATGGCGCTGACGAAAATCCGCGAAATTGCCGCACAGATGCACGAGAAATTTCCGATACATCTCGTAGCTATCGCGCATCGCCTCGGGCGGCTGCAAATCGGCGAGACCAGCGTGTTTATCGCGGTCAGCTCGGCGCACCGGCCTGCGGCGTTCGACGCTTGCCGCTACGCGATAGACACGCTCAAGAAGACCGTGCCCATCTGGAAGAAGGAATATTTTGTGGATGGCGCCGTCTGGGCCGACGGCGAAGTGCCCCCTGCGCCTCCGGAGACTCGGGCCGCGAATCCTGCATCCTAATAAATCAATGACATCTCGATCCCCACGCACTCTGCTATCCACGGCTGCTGTTTTCGCCGCGCTTTGTGCGTTCAGGATCGCTCTTGCACAGGATAAGCCGGACCGACCGCCGTGGGCTCAGCCGAAGCCGAGACCGCCTGCGAATGCGTCTGCCGTGGATACGACGCCTCCCACACCGCCTTCCTTGCCTTCATCACCGCCGTTGCCGCCGGACGGCGGCATTGTGCCAACGCCGGTACCGCCGCTTCGGCCGCCGGAAGAGGCTGACGCGCAGCGCGCCAGGATCAAGGTAAAAGTGGAACTCGTCAATATTCTGGCGAGCGTTCTGGATGATCACAGCCATCCGGCGCCGGACCTGCCTATCGAAGCCTTCCAAGTCTATGAGGAAGGCGTGCCGCAGAAGATTGAAGTGTTTGAATCGGAGACGCAGTTGCCGCTCGACCTGGAGCTGATGATTGATGCGAGCCTGAGCGCGAACATGGAAATCGGCTTTGAGAAAGAGGCGGCGGCGCATTTCATCCGGCAGGTTTTGCGTCCCAACGACCGGTTGTCGGTGTTTTCGTTCGACGAAAACGTTACCCAGGTAGTGGCCTTTTCGGACAATGTGCCGAGCCTGCAAGCCGCGGTGCGCAAAATCCCCCCTGGCGCAGGCACTTCCATTTATGACGCCGTGCTGCTCGGCGCGCGGGCGCTGGAGAAACGGGGCCCGGAGCGGCGACGGGTCATCATTCTGGTTACCGACGCGGGAGAAACCACCAGCCGCAGCGATTTTGATGGGGCGCGAAAGGCGGCGGTGCGCTCGGACGCGTTGCTTTATTCGATCGTGATCCGGCCGATTAAAAACGAGAGCGGGCGCAACACGGCGGGGGAACACGCGCTGCAAACCATCACGGAGACAACCGGCGGGAATATGTTTTTTCCGGATACAGCATCGGAGTTGGATGTCATTTTCGATTTGATTGACCGGGAGCTGCGGACGCAGTACCGGCTGGGCTACTACCCGACGCCGCGCGGGCCAGCTAATACATACCGCAACGTCGAGGTTAAGGTCCTCAATGGGGACTACCATGTGCGGAGCCGGAAGACCTACCTGACCGGACCGCAGTGAAAATAAAGAGGTTAGCGACTGAATGTTAAGATTTAGGGGCAGAGAGTCCTACCCCTCCCCCACCCCTATTTTTGCAAAGATGTGAAAACAAAGGGTTTAAGGTGCTGGGGTCTGCTAAAGATTTGATTCCATAGAACTTACGGGCAATTCCTGCGAAGTGCTGATAGGGTGCGCTTTTGCAGGGGCGAAGGGCTGAAGCCTGGGCGGAAACCGACTTGTGGCCACACTGCTTTCCGCTTCGAGCGTAGCATGGCGGTTACCGATTGTCAATCAATGTTATTGATAATGGAAAAGGTATTCGAACGGACCGGATGTCGTTACCAATGCGAGCGTTGGCCGCGTTTGGGCTTTTTCGTGAGCGCTGATGGTAGAGTGGAAGTGGCACTAGTGTGAGTGCGTGGAGCGATTTTCCGCAGAGCAGAAAACTTTCCCGATGAGCAAAGATTACCTGGAAGCTGCGATTGAGATTGCGAAGGAAGCGGGCACGATTTTGCGCGAGGAGTTCGCGCGTCCTCCGGAGATCAGTTACAAGGGTGATGTGGATCTGGTGACACAGGCGGACAAGCGGTCTGAGAAGGCGATTGTTGCGCGATTGACAAAGTATTTTCCGGAGCATTCGATTGCGGCGGAAGAGGGAACGGGGCACGACAGCGGGTCGGAGTTTTGCTGGCATGTGGATCCGCTGGATGGGACGACCAATTTCGCGCATGGGTATCCGTGCTTTTCGGTGTCGATAGCGGTGGCGCAGCGCGGGGCGCTGCTGGCCGGGGTGGTTTACAACCCGTTTTATGAAGAGCTTTTTGCAGCGGCACGGGGAGCCGGGGCTACGCTTAACGGAAAGAGAATTTACGCGTCGAAAGTAGATGCGCTAGCCACGAGCCTGCTGTGCACGGGATTTCCGGTACACAAACGGCAGGCAACTCCGAACATTCATTACTACTGGGATTTCACACTGCGTTCGCATGGTGTTCGACGAGATGGATCGGCGGCACTGGATCTGGCGAGCGTGGCGGCAGGACGTTTTGATGGATTTTGGGAGTTCGGGCTCAAGACGTGGGACACCGCGGCGGGGGTTTTGCTGGTCGAGGAAGCGGGCGGTAAAGTTACGGACTTTGCGGGGGAGCCGTACCGGCTTGGAGGGCCGATGATTTTCGCCACGAATGGATTGATTCACGAGGAAGCGCGGGCCGTGGCTTTGGAGATTTCGAAGCGCGATCCGGCTGCTCCCCTGCGCCGTTAGGCTGTGTGCCTGCCCCGGCAATATCCACTAACAGAAAGCTACTACGCTACTTACAACTTCTTAATGCCCTCGAAGCTAACCTGCTTTGGCAACGACAAAGTATTTTGAGCCTCCCGACGACGCTCGACATCCAACATTTAGAAATCCGTTGCCAAGCATCACTTTTTTGAAGGGGAAGATATGCGCGCATTCACACAGTCTGGAAAATTGGTTATTACGCTGGCCGTGGCATTGCTTTGCTTGAGCACGGCGCCCGGGGCAGTGTTTGCCGATGACGGTAAGGATGACAAGGACAAAACCAGTGCGCCGGCAAAAGTTGCACCTGCCAAGACGGATCCCGCTGCCGCAGGATTGACGGAGCGGGAGCGCATGTTGTTGGATCGCGTCGAACAGCTCGAGAAGCGTGTGGCGGAGCTGGAAGGGAAGAAGGATGGAGGTGCGCCGGGGGCTGCGGCAGCGGCTCCGGGTGAAGCGAATGCAGTCGCGGCGACCGCGCCAGTTACGAATGCCGCACCGGGGAATGTGGCTACGGCGGCGTCGAACAGTTCAACCAGTGTTGTGAAAAGCGCGGACAGCGGGGCGTCGGCGACAGTTGCTGCGTCTCCGGCCAGTGCGGGCAGTCCCGCGAGTCAGGATCAGACCACGCCGACGAACGTGGCGCAGGTTGCGACCAACGGAAAGCCGGGCAATGTCGAGCCGTTTTCGGATGCGGACTGGACCTGGCTGAACGGCAATCCCCGTACGAAGGACATTTATTGGGACACGAAATTCTTTACGCCAGAAATCCGAGTCGACACAAACTATGTCTCGGACTTCAACCACCCGACGGATCACTCCATTGGAGGTTCGAGCGAGTTGTTTCGATCGAGCGAGGTGCAGTTGGAGCAGTTGGGCATCGGCGGCGATTTTCACTATGACGACGTGCGCGGCAGGTTTATGACGCAGCTCGGTATGTATTCCGCAACGACGCCACGGAATGACGCCAGTCCAGGCCATGGACAATGGGATTTGGACGCTGCGTATCGCTACCTGTCAGAGGCATACGGCGGGTACCACTTCAACGTGCTGCACGGGGTGAATGTGGACGCGGGGATCTTCTTGTCTTATATAGGATTGTTCAGTTACTACAACTTCGACAATTGGGCGTATCAACCTTCGTATGTTTCGTCCAATACGCCGTGGTTTTTTAATGGCGTGCGCGTGCAGGTTTTTCCGACCGAGCATTTGAAAATTGAGCCATGGTTTATTAATGGGTGGCAGTCCTACGCTTCCGCCAACCACAGGCCCGGCGTGGGAGGACAGATTAAGTGGACTCCAAAGCCCTGGCTCAACATTATTTCCAATAATTACGGCCTGGGCCGGGATGATCTCTTCCTGCCTGAGCGCAGGCGAATTCATACCGACAACAGTATCGAAGTGAAATACTACGACAATCCTGAGAAAACCCTCGACAAGATGGCGTTTTCGCTTACGGGCGACTTGGGTTGCGAGTATGGCGAGGGAGTGAGTTGCTATGGCGATAGGAAAG
>Ga0209248_10000769_pt1 | contig 10180 bp, 9 predicted proteins | sample BogFormECP04_OM1_FD_188241 | JGI IMG/M metagenome (GOLD analysis project Ga0209248, IMG submission 188241) | Bog forest soil microbial communities from Calvert Island, British Columbia, Canada - ECP04_OM1 (SPAdes) (version 2) | ecosystem: Environmental > Aquatic > Freshwater > Wetlands > Bog ... | reverse complement strand
GGCGCTTCCGGCGCAGGCGCCGCCGGCGTGCTCGGAGCGCTCGCGGGCGCTGTCGGCGAGGGCGCCTCCGCCGGGGCGTCGACCGAGTCCTCCGCGTCGACCGAGTCCTCCGCGTCCGCCGAGCCGGCGTCCGAACGCCCCTCGGCGGCGTCGTACAGCTCGCGCATGTTCGTCTCCACGGCCGCCAGATCCGCCGCCAGGCGGGTGGCGCCCGCACGCACGCTCTCCAGCAGGCCGTTGACCTCATCGTCCAGCGAGGAGACCCGCTCCAGCAGCACGGCGGTGGACTGCGCCACGGCCGCGACGTGGGTGCGCGCCTGGGAGACCGCGTCCTCGCGCGTGCGCTCGGCGTCCTGCTCGGCCTGCTCTCGCGTCTCCGCGGCGTCCTCGCGCGCTCGGCGCTCGATGTCCGCTGCCGAAGTCTCCGCCGCGGACAGAATGCTCTGCACCTGGGTCGCCGCGGAGGAGGCCAGCGAAGGCTCTACGCCGGCGTCCACGACCGCCTGAAGCTGCTCGAACTCCGCAGCCAGCGCACGCAGGTGGGCATCCACCACGGCGGTCTCATATCCACGCCGGGCGACTGGAAAATCCCGCCTCTCGATCGCCTGCCGGTCGATGTCCACAGCGGCAATGCTAGGCGATGTCGCCCGTGGGAGCCTCGCTTGCCTGGATCTCCCGCAGGTCGCGGCGCAGCTCACGGAGCTCGTCACGCAGCTGGGCCGCGTACTCGAATCGGAGCTCATCCGCGGCGGCCACCATCTCCTCCTCGAGCTCCACCACCATCCGCTCGAGCTCGTGCTTGGGCATCTCCTGGCCCTCTCCGCGGGAGCTCCTGCGGCGTTTGCGCCCGCGGGGGACCTTCGACTCGGCCTGCAGGAACTCGGCGATGTCGGAGATGCCCTTCACGATCGTCGCCGCCGTGATCCCGTGCTCCTCGTTGTAGGCGAGCTGGATCTCCCGCCTGCGATCGGTCTCGGAGATCGCCGCCCGCATCGCCTGGGTCTCCTTGTCCGCATACATCAGCACGGTCCCGTCCACGTTGCGCGCCGCCCGCCCGATCGTCTGGATCAGCGAGGTCTCCCCGCGCAGGAAGCCCTCCTTGTCGGCGTCCAGGATCGCCACCAGCGAGACCTCCGGCAGGTCCAGGCCCTCGCGCAGCAGGTTCACCCCCACCAGTACGTCGTACTCCCCGAGGCGCAGGTCGCGGATGATCTGAATGCGCTCGAGCGTGTCGATCTCCGAATGCAGATAGCGCGTCTTGAAGCCCATCTCCAGCAAATACTGGGACAGGTCCTCGGACATCTTCTTGGTCAGCGTCGTCACCAGCACCCGCTCGTCGCGCTCCACCCGCACCCGCACCTCGTTCATCAGGTCGTCGATCTGGTTTCGCGTCTCGCGCACGTCCACCGCGGGGTCCACGATCCCGGTCGGTCTGACGATCTGCTCGACCACACGCCCGGAGCGGGTGCGCTCGTACTCACCCGGAGTGGCCGAGACGAACATCAGCTGTGGCGTGATCGAGAGGAACTCCTCGAACGTCTGCGGGCGGTTGTCCAGCGCGCTCGGCAGGCGGAAGCCGTAGTCCACGAGCGTCTGCTTGCGCGAGCGGTCGCCCACGTGCATGCCGCCGATCTGCGGCACCGTCTGGTGGGACTCGTCGATGAAGCAGATGAAGTCCTTGGGGAAGTAGTCGATCAGGCAGTACGGCCGCTCGCCCGGTGAGCGCCCGTCGAGGATCCGCGAGTAGTTCTCGATCCCCGAGCAGAATCCCATCTCTTTGAGCATCTCCATGTCGTACTGCGTGCGCTGGCGCAGGCGATGGGACTCGAGCTGCTTGCCCTCGGCCTCGAGTTCGTCGCAGCGCTCGTTCAGCTCCCGCCCGATCTCCGCCACACCATCCTCGATCGTGCCCTCCTTGACGTTGTAGTGCGTCGCCGGCCAGATCGCCACGTGCTCGAGGTCCTCGGCTATCAGCTCGCCCGTGAGCGGGTCGAACTGGTCGAGCCGCTCCACCTCGTCGCCGAACATCCTCGCCCGGAAGGCCGTCTCGGCGTATGCGGGGAACACCTCGAGCGTCTCCCCTTTCACGCGGAAGCTGCCCCGCGATAGCACCGTGTCGTTGCGCGTGTACTGGATGGAAACCAGTTTGCGCAGCAGCGCGTCGCGGTCGATCTCCTCGCCGCGCTTGAGGATCTGCATGTTCATCTCATACGTCTCCGGCGAGCCCAGTCCGTAGATGCACGACACCGAGGCCACCACGATCACGTCGCGACGGGCGAACACCGCGGCCGTGGCCGCGTGGCGCAGCCGGTCGACCTCCTGGTTGATCGCCGAGTCCTTCTCGATGTACAGGTCCCTCGAGGGAACGTACGCCTCGGGCTGGTAGTAGTCGTAGTAGGACACGAAGTACTCGACGGCGTTGTCGGGGAAGAACGTCCGGAACTCGTTGCACAGCTGCGCCGCAAGCGTCTTGTTGTGGGCGATCACCAGCGTCGGGCGCTGCACGGCCTCGATCACGCCCGCCATCGTCATCGTCTTGCCGGTCCCGGTCGCGCCGAGCAGCGTCTGGAAGCGATCACCCGCCTGGACCCCCTCGGCCAACGCCGCGATCGCCTTCGGCTGGTCGGCCGTCGGCGTGAACACGGAGTCGAGCTTGAAGTCCGGCATCGCTCCCCTACCGTAGCGAGCCGCCCGCGCGTCCCTATCCCAGCCCCAGCTGATCGGCGTATTCAGCCCGGTAGGCACGCTGGGCGGCAAGCACGCGGCGCACGTATTCGCGCGTCTCCGGGAACGGGATGGCCGCGATCGTGAGGGGCCTGTGCGCCGCGTTCGCGCTCGCCAGCCATGAATCCACGTTCGCGAGACCCCCGTTGTAGGCGGCCACTGCGAGCATCTCGTTGCCTTCGTAGTGGTCGAGCAGGTAGCGCAGGTAGTAGCTGCCGTAGGCCACGTTCACGCTCGGGCTCGCCAGGTCGGTGGCGGTGAAGCTGGTGCCCCCCGACAGGCGTGCCAGGTAGTAGGCGGTGGCGGGCAGGATCTGCATCAGCCCCTGCGCGCCCGCGGGGGACGGACGCGGGTCGAACTTGGTCTCGGCGTAGATCACCGCCGCGATCAATGCCGGGTCCAGGTGCTTGGCGGCCGCCTGTTCGCGGATCACGCTGGTGTCGCTGAGCGGCAGCCCGACCCGGTGAATCCCGGTCTCGAGCACCGACACGGTCAGCCCCACGCACAGCACGGCCAGCGCGATCGCGACAATCGTGCCAGACCCTCTACGCCTCATCTTTCAAGCTTGTCAAGAACAGCCGACAGCCCGCGCTCGAGCTCCTCCTCGGTGCCGTCGTTGCGCACGACGAACGTCGCCCGCCGCGCCTTCTCCTCCTGGCTGAGCTGACGCGCGGCTCGCTCGTCCGCCAGGGCGTGGCCGCGCTCCGCCGCGCGATCGCGGCGCACCCGCTCATCGCTCACCACCGCGATCGTCGCGTCATACAGGTTCTCAAGCCCAGCCTCGAACAGCAGCGGGACCTCGACCACCGCCGCGCGCGGCAGCAGCCCTCCGCTCGAGCGCCCGGCGCGCACGTCGCCGAGCCACGACGCGACCCGGGCGCCCACGAGCGGCCACACCAGGCCCTCGAGCCAGGCTCGATCCTCCTCCCGCGCGAACGCCCGCTCTGCCACTGCCGAGCGGTCGACTACCCCTGCCGGCGCCACCCCAGGGCCCCAGCGCTCCACCACCGCCTCGCGCAGGCGCTCATCGCTGGAGTACAGCTCATGCACGACCGCGTCACTCGACAGCACCGCCGCCCCCAGTCGCTCGAGCGCCGCCAGCGCGGTCGACTTGCCCGCTCCCATGCCCCCCGTCAGCCCAACGAAGGGCACGGCCGGCTCCACCCGCTCGGCGCCCTCTGACCGCGTCAGTCCGGTGCGGACTCGGCGGCGATCTCGGGCGCCGCCTCGGCGTCCGGCGCGGAGGCCTCCGGCTCGGCGTCTGGCTCGCCCTCGGCGTCCGCCTCGACATCAGCCTCGACCTCGGCCTGGGCCTCGGCCTCGACCTCGGCGGGCGGCTCCTCGGCCACCTCGGCGGCCTCGGGTGTCTCGGCCACCTCCACGACCTCGACGGCCTCGGGCTCCTCAACCACCGTCACCTCGGCTGCGGGCGCCTCGACGTCAGCGAGCACCTCGGCGGCCAGCTCCGCCTCGCCGTCCGGCGGCGCGTGATCGGTCTCCCCGCCCTCATAGGCGAGGTCTGCCGCGACGACCTCGGCCGGCTCGACGGCCTCAGCCGCCTGCTCGACCTCGGCGGTCTCATCGATGACCTCGGCGGTCGCGTCGATCACCTCGTCGGCCGCGCCGCCCGCCGGCTCACCGGGGCGCGACACGGGCAGGATCTGATCCTCGACCCGCTTGGCCGACAGCGACAGGCGCCTGCGCTCGGAGTCGATCTCGAGGATCCTCACGCGAATCTCATCGCCCGGGTGGACGATCTCGCGCGGGCTCTCAACGTGGTGGGAAGCCAGCTCTGAGATGTGCACAAGCCCCTCGACCCCGTCGAGGATCTCCACGAACGCACCGAACGTGACCACCTTGGTGACCTTGCCGCCGAGCTCGTCGTTGACGTTGTAGGTATCCACGATCCGCTGCCACGGATCCTCCTGGGTCTGCTTGAGCCCCAGCGAGATGCGCTGGCGGTCGCGGTCGATGTCGAGCACCTTGACCTTGACGGTGTCCCCGATCGTGAGGATCTCCGACGGGTGGTTGACGTGCGACCACGACAGCTCGGAGATGTGGATCAGGCCGTCGATGCCGTCGAGGTCCACGAACGCCCCGAAGTCGACGATGTTCGAGATCTGCCCCTCGACCACCAGACCCGGCTGCAGGCCGTCCAGGATCTGCTGGCGAACCTCCTTGCGCTCCTCCTCGAGCACGGCTCGGCGGGAGAGCACGACGTTGTTGCGCGAGCGGTTGAGCTCGATCACCTTCGTCTCGATCTTCGTGCCCATGTATTCGTCGAGGTTGGGCACGCGGCGGATGTCCACCAGCGAGGCCGGCAGGAAACCGCGAACGCCGAGATCGATGATCAGACCCCCCTTGACCACCTCGATTACCGTGCCCTCGACCGGCTCGCCCGACTCGGCCGCGGTTTCGATGCGCCGCCATGCCTTCTCGAAGCGCGCCCGCTTCTTGGACATGATCAGCCGCCCGTCCTGGTCCTCCTTGGTGAGGACGATCGCGTCGACCTCCTCGCCGAGGTGAACCTCGTCGTTCGGGTCGACCGACTTGCGAATCGACAGCTCGCCCGCCGGAATGACGCCCTCGGACTTGTAGCCGATGTCGACCAGGACCTCGTCCTTGTCGATCCGCACCACGTGGCCCGTCACCACCTCGCCCTCCTCGATCGGGCGGAATGTGGCCTCGTAGTTGGGGACGATCTCGCCGTCTATCTCCAGCAGGAGTCCGTTCGACCCCTCAACCACATGAGCGTTGGGGTTCTCTGTCAGCGTCTGCACCGACGAAAGCCTAGCGCAGCCGTATCATTGCGGCAGGATGCCGGTGCGCGCGACGAAGCGGGGAATGGACCGCACCCGCTTTGCGCGTGGTGACTATGACGTGCTCGTCTGCGGGGCGAGCTTCGCCGGCCTTGCGGTCGCGCGCGAACTCGCCGGCTCGGGCGCGCGCGTGCTGGTGATCGACCGCTACGAGCTCGGAGAGCGCCAGACCTCGGCCTGCGCGGTGCCAACGCCGTGGCTGCAGGCGCTCGACCTGATGGGCTCGCATCTGCAGAGCTTCGATCGGATGACCGTCCACACGCGCTTGCGCACCTCACAATGGTCGCTGCCTTGGTCGTGGTCGACGTTCGACTACCGCGAGCTCTGCGCGCTGCTGTGGGGCCAGGTCGGCGATCCGCGCGTGGAGCTCGAGACCGCCACTGTCAGCGGCCGGGACGGTAACACCGTCCATACAGATCGCGGCGACCTGACCGCGCCCCTCGTCGTGGATGCGCTGGGTTGGCGGCGCGTCCTGTCCCACGCGGTCACGATCCAGCCGCCTGACGCTCCACTCTCCCGAGGCCTCGAGGTCCACCCCGCCGGTCGCGATCAGGAGATGCAGCTGTGGATCCACCCCCACTACGTACGGGCCGGATACGCCTGGAGCTTTCCCGCCGACGAGGAGGTGCGCGTCGGCGCCGGCTCCTTCTGGCCCGCCAACCATGTCAAGGAGCCCACCATAAGGCTCGCGCGCGAGCTGGACCTGCCGCCCGAGGGCTATCAGGGCAACTGGATCCCACACCGCCTGCGCCCGGCCGTCGAGGACGGGGTCTTCTTCGTGGGAGATTCCGCGGGACACTGCCTGCCGCTGACCGCCGAGGGCATCCGCACGGCGCTCTACTTCGGCCTGGCCTGCGGACGCGAGCTGCGAGCGGTGCTCGACGGCCGCCGTTCACGCACGGACGCGCTCACGCGCTACGGCGCCTTCTCCGACCGCCACGAGCGCAAATACCGCTGGATGCTCGGCAGCCAGCGCATCCTCGCCCGGATGATGCCCAGCCGCTCGGTCACCTGGTGGGTCCGTCTCCTCGAGAACCCCCAGGTCTCCGACTGGATCTTCGAGCACTACCTCGCGATCGCGCCGCCCTCGTTCGTGGAGGACGGGCCGCGGCCCACAGGCTCTCCCGCCAGGCGGCTGACGCCGATCACGGCGTCCTGAGGGCATCTCACTCTCATACGCCGAGGACCTCGAGGCCCGGCACACGCTCGAACTCGCGCGCGTTTGCCGTTGCGATCGACAGGCCGTGCGCTATCGCTGTGGCGGCTATCCACAGGTCGTGGATCCCAATTACCTCGCCCCTGGCTTCAACGCGCGCCCAGATCTCCGCGTGGATCCGGGCGATCTCGAGCGTGATCGGGAGTGTCTCCAGTTCGGTCAGGACATGCTCCACATAGGCCTGACGTTGGGTGCGTCGCGCACCATCGACCGCCCGATGGATGCCGTGCAGCAGCTCGCTGCTGGTGATCACGCTGATCGAGTGCTCTTCGTCCTGGGGAACACGCCCCAGCGCTCCGCCGCCGCGCTCGGCGTCGACGAGCACGGATGTGTCAATCAGCCAGCCGGCCACTTGCTCAAGGGCGGCCCAAGGCCTTCACGTGCGGCTTCCACGTCGCGAGCGAAGTCCTCGTCCACGGCCGGAAGGCTCTCCACGAAGCTCCGCCACGCATCTCCCTTGAGGCTCTGCGGGCGCAATGGCCGGCGCAGCTCGGCCACCGGCGCGCCATTGCGGACGATCTCGATCTCCTCTCCCGCACCGACCCGGTTGATGACAGCCGAGAAGTTGCGTGCCACCTCCGTCGCGGTCATCCGGGTCATGCGACGAGAATATCAGATAAATCAGATATGCCTCAGGCAACCTCGCGCAGTGGCCGCCCACTCGAGCTCGTCGCGCTCAGCGCAAGCCGGCTGGCCTCCACCGCGCTGGCCCAGCACACCTCTCCGAGCATGCCCGGCGCGGCCACCATGTCGCCGGCGAGGAACACGCCGTCGCCGCGATCGATCGCCGGCCGGTCGCGCCAGGTGGCGCCGGGCATGTCGAGGGCACCCGAGCGCCCGTCCATGACCTGGCGCCGGCGCCAGGTCTCGCGCTCGCGCCAGTCGACCAGCGCAACGTCCAGCAGCCGCTCTAGGCGCAGCGCTGCCTGCTCGGTGCTCTCGTCCGGGCGGATCGGCATCTGCGCCTGGATCAGCTCCTCGCCCTCGGGAGCGATCGACGGGTTCGCCGCCGAGTAGCGGCCGATCCAGCCGGCCTCGTCCATGTCCGAGACGACCGTCGGGTCGCCGCGGCGGTGGCGCAGGCCCAGATCGAGGCATACGGTGTTGCCGCTCTTCCAGCTGAGGCGCTCGTCACCGAGCAGCTCGCCGGCCTGCTCGAGCTCGGTGGCCACTATCACCGGCGAGTCGGGCAGGACATCGAGCCGGGTGCCCACCAGCACGTTGACTCCCAGGTCGCGGACGCGGCGCTCGAGCGAGGAGACCAGCGTGCTCCAACCGCCGACGGGATAGCGCACGATCGAGGGAGCCGTGAGCAGCAGGCGGACTGCCTTCTCCCAGATGAAGCCCGCTGAGAGCTCGCCGGGATCGTGGTGGAAGGTGTAGACGCCGCAGGCCGCCGAGAGCATGTCGGCCGTTGCCTCATCCGTGTGGCCAGCGGCCCACGTCCGGAAGTCCACATCGACCGGCGCCTTTCGTCCGCGCAGGCGGAGCACCGACGTGAGGCTGCCCAGCGGCGGCGTCCGGTGGATCGCGCCTCCCAGGCGCAGCCGCACGCCGGTGAGCCGGGGGCTGCAGTGCGCGGGGAGCAGATCGCGCTCGCGCATCCACTTCCAGAACCCCCCGTCGCCGTACATCGCGTGGGGCCCGAGGTTCGCCTTGTAGGGGCCGTCGGTGCTGCGCGCGCGCCCTCCCAACTGCTCGTGGGCCTCGATCAGGTCCACGTTCGCCCCCTCCTCCGCGCAGGCTATCGCGGAGACAAGTCCCGCAAGCCCGCCCCCCACGATCGTGATCTGTGCCGATCGGCTGCCGTTGCCGTTGCCGTTGGTGTGACTCATGGCGATGCCTCCATTCGGGGAGCCGGCGATGGGCTCGCCGGCGAGAGACGTTAGGTGTGTTTCTCCGCCTGTCAAACTAGACCGAGACTGGCCTGCTTTACAGTTCCAGTCATGGCCGAGGAGACAGGACCAGTTGCGCCCCCGGGAGGACCCGGCCTGCTGCTGGAGCTCAACCGCGCAGATGAACTGCCGCTGCACGAGCAGATCGAGAGCGCGCTGCGGGAGCGGATCCGTTCCGGGCGCCTGTCGAGCAACACGCGCCTGCCGTCGACCAGGGCGCTCGCGCAGGAGCTGGGGGTCTCGCGGGGAGTGGTGACCGAGGCCTACGGCCAGCTCGCCGCCGAGGGCTACCTGGCGATGAGCCAGGGTGCGCCTGTGCGGGTGGCCAAAGCCGTGCGCACGGCGAATCCCCGTCCTCCCGCACGCTCGCTTCTGGAGAGCTTCGCCTATCACTTCCACCCCGGGCTGCCCGACCTTGCCGGCTTTCCGCGCGAGACCTGGCTGCGCTCGCTCCGTGCAGCGCTACGCCGCTCGCCACATGCCGCGCTCGGCTACGGCGACCCCCGCGGCGTACCTGAGCTGCGCGAAGCTCTCTGCAACTACCTCGGCCGCGTTCGCGGCATGGACGCAGACCCCGAGCACACGCTGATGGTCACCGGCTTCATGCAGGGCTTCGCGCTGATCTGCCGAGCGCTTGCCAGGCGCGGCGTCGAGCGCGTAGCGCTCGAGGATCCCGGCTGGCACGTACACCGGCTGATCGTCGAAAACGCGGGCCTCGAAGTCGTTCCCGTTCCTGTCGACGAGGAGGGGCTGCTGGTCGAGGAGCTCGCAAAGACGGACGCGTCAGCGGTCGTCGTAACGGCCGCCCACCAGTTCCCCACAGGAGCGGTGCTCGGGCCCGCGCGGCGCGCCGCGCTGATCGAGTGGGCCGAGGAGGAGAGGCTGATCGTCGAGGACGACTACGACGCGGAGTACCGCTACGACCGGGTCGCGGTCGGCGCGCTGCAGGGGCTCGCGCCCGAACACGTCGCCTACATCGGCTCGGCCAGCAAGCGCCTGGCGCCGGGCATGCGTCTCGGCTGGCTGCTGATGCCCTCCTGGCTGACATGGGAGCTGACGATGGCAAAGACGATCGAGGACGGCGGCTCGGAGGTGCTCGGACAACTCGCCCTGTGCGACTTCATCACGCGCGGAGAGCTCGACCGCCACGTGCGCCGGATGCGCCTGCGCTATCAGCGCCGGCGCGAGACGCTGCTGGAAGCGCTCGAGCGGTGGCTGCCGGAGGGACGCGTCGAGAGCCACGGCGCGGCGGGGCTGTTCGAGCTCGTGATGCTGGCCGATGACCTCGACGAGCCGGCGCTGTTGAGGGCGGCCGCCGAGCGTGGCGTCGGCGCCGACGGCCTCTCGCTGCACCGCTTCCTCCCCGGCGGCGCGCCCGGCCTGCTGCTCGGCTACGGCAACCTCTCAGAGCCGGCGATCGAGCAGGGCGTGCGACTGCTCGGCGGCGCGTTCGCCGAGGTACAGCAGACGAGCGCGCGCGGATCTCGATAGGTGATACGCGGCAACAATCACCGCCGCACGACGAG
>Ga0209248_10000766_pt1 | contig 10199 bp, 11 predicted proteins | sample BogFormECP04_OM1_FD_188241 | JGI IMG/M metagenome (GOLD analysis project Ga0209248, IMG submission 188241) | Bog forest soil microbial communities from Calvert Island, British Columbia, Canada - ECP04_OM1 (SPAdes) (version 2) | ecosystem: Environmental > Aquatic > Freshwater > Wetlands > Bog ... | reverse complement strand
TCTCATGCCGGAGCTCGAATTCATCCGCTGTCACCGCGACCAGGTCCTAATGGACGCTGATAGTTCGCTCGACTATGTATTCTTCCCCGAAACCGGTGTCGTCTCGGTGGTGGCGGTTTATGCGGACGGCAGTATCATTGAAATGGCGACAATTGGTAGGGAGGGTTGCACAGCTGTGCAAGCCGTCTTCGGCGCCAAACGTTCCTCCGTCCGGCTTCTCGTCCAGATTCCGGGGAACGCAGCAAAGATGTCCCGCGCGGCGTTCACACGGGCCATGGGGTCGATGCCGTCATTCCAAAGTCTTATGTACGCTTATGTCCAAGCCTTTCTTGAGCAGGTTCTAGTGTCGGTAGCGTGCAACGGTGCGCACAACCTCAAACAGCGGCTTTCACGCTGGCTGCTCATGATGCGTGACCGCGGTGACGATGACGTATTGCAGATCACTCAGAACCTGCTCGCCGAAATGCTGGGGGTCCAGAGGCCAACCATCACCAACGCTGCCCACGAGTTGGAACGCGCCGGTTTGATTGCTCGCGGCCGGCGACAAGTCACGATACTTGACCGGCAGGGTCTGATGGCGGCCTCTTGCGAATGTTACCAGTTGGTCCGGATGCGAGTCGCCGTTCTTCTTCCCAAAACATACACGTAAAAAGCGCCCGCGTACTCGGTAATGTAGATTACCGACAACACCCACTCTACGCGCTAACAGTCAAGCCGAATGGGGGCCGACGTAAGCTCCCTCGCCGGATCACATTCTTATGTCGGGGATAAGCCTCGTTAGCAGAAGGTGTGCAGGGGTCGTTGCCATGCGCGACGTCAACCCACTGGATCTCGTGGAGACGATCCGCGAAGGCATCCTCGTGCTTGACCCCGATCTGACCATCCGCTTTGCGAACCGCTCCTTCTACGACACATTCGCAGTCGCGCCAGAGCATACTGTCGGCCGGAAGCTCTATGAGATCGGCGGCGGGCAATGGGACATTCCCGAGCTCCGCTCCTCGCTCAAGACCGTCATTTCAGGTCGAACAACCATCGAGGACTTTGAGGTCAAGCATTTTTTCCCGTCAATCGGACGGCGCATAATGGTGCTCAACGCGCGCAAGGTTTACCAGCCTGGCAACAAGATACAACAAATCCTCCTGGCGATCGAAGACATCACCGAGCGTGCTAGACTTGAGCGTGAGCATGCGGCCGCGCACGAGCGTATCGGGATGCTGCTGCAAGAGCTGACACACCGCGTCAAGAATAGCCTGCAGTTTATCGCTTCAATGGTCATGATCGAAGCGCGGACCCACACGAGCGGCGAGGGCAAAGCGGCTCTTGAGAGGGTCTCGCATCGCATCACGGCACTCGGGCAACTCTATTCAAAGCTAACCAAAACCGACACCGTTGAGGCTGTCGATGCAGCAATCTATCTGGATGAGTTATGCCGGGACCTGATCGCATCGGTACATAAACAAGGCGACACGTCCATCGTGCTCAAGACCGAAATCGAGAGCGAGCTCCTGCCTACCGATCGGGCAATTCCAATAGGGCTTATTGTGAACGAGCTTGTCACGAATGCCATTAAGTATGCGTTTCCGGGCGAGGCAAAGGGCACAGTCACGGTGACGTTAAAGCGAGCACAAGGGGAGCTTCGCCTGACAATTGCCGACAACGGCCAGGGGCTCGATCCTCGACGGGGCGATTCCGGGCTCGGCGGCCGGCTGGTCGACGGCTTCTCCCAACAGCTCGGCGGCCAGATCGAGCGGAAGAGCGACAGCCAAGGTACTACCGTGCGCCTCGTTTTACCGTTGCGTGAAGGCTCGTAGCGATATGAGCTGGCTGCGGATCCTTCGCTACCATCTGATTGTCGCACACGTTCGTTATTCAAGCAGCGCAAGCACATGACCGTGGGGTAGATGACCGCCGTCAAGCCAGCGAAATGAGCGACTCCATGCCTGAGCGACCGAAAACTGAAGTTGAGCCGATCGATCCATCGCGCCTCAGGGAGGATGTGAGGATAAAGATTGACGCCTGGATCGCGGCGCAGCCGGAGCCGCGTCCGTCGCGCTCGGAAGCTATCCAACACTTGCTCGCCGAGGCGCTCGCCAAGGAGGCCGACGCCCGGGCTATTTTTGCGGAGGATTTGAAAACTTCAAAGGAGGATTGAGGCGCGGAAAGGGCTAAAGCGCCGCTCAACGTGCTTGCGCGACCAGTAAGCGTTGGCCGCCGGTCAATTTCGCTTTAGGCCGTGCTCACCGCGCCTCAGTAGAATGCGCTTCCAGAACGCCTCGCGCCGTGAGTCAACCAGATAGGTCTCCCAGCCTCCCTCGACAACGGGAGCCGCGGTGCTAGCATTCACGGCGATGACCAATGATCAACCGTTTACTGATGACGAATTTGAAGTAAGAGGTACCGCAGAGCCGAGTATAACAAGCTTGACGACGTGTCGTGTCCGTTTTGCAACCTAAAGTTGTTTTTGACGCAAAAGTCTCGACTATATCAAAATGAAGCGGTGGGATCACGCCAGGAGTCAGAAGTGACCAGTATTCCCGGCTCAAACTTCTGTATTCAGCCTTGAGGTAATAAAAAAATCGCAGACACTCCAAGGCCTCGATGGGAACGCTGGCGGCAGCTCATAGTGAGAGGTTCCGTTGAGAGCCGCATCGTGAAAGGTCCAATCGCCGTCATGAGCCCAATGCGTACCCTCAAATTGGTGCTGGGCGTAGAAAAACCAAACAGCAATCGAGGCGCTCAAGACCACGACAGGGGCTTGCACGAGAAGAAACGGCCCAACGCACATCAACCAAACCAATAGAGCAAAGCTGCTCGAAAAATACGATGTGGTCACGACCGATCGGCGGGGAGGCGGCGGCGAATATCCGACGCAAGACGGCTTTGGCTGGACCAACAGCGTGATGCGCAAGCGGACGGCGCTCTATCCGGCCGACGCCGATCTTGCGAGCGTCGACGTATCTCGGTCGGCAAAGGCGGCTAAACGTCGATGGCGATTTCAGAGCGACCAGCCGACAACCGCTCTCGACTCGTAGGAGAGGAGACATTCAGCTCGGCGAGCGTGGGCATCGATCATGATACGGCGAACTACGCGGTCAACTCGATCCGTCGTTGGTGGCAAATCATGGGTCGTGAGCGCCATCTCGCAGCCGACACTTTGCTCATCACGGCGGACGGCCGGCGAAGTAATTGTAGCTGTGTTCGACTATTGAAGCGTGGCAGCTGCAGCTTCTGGCCAATAACTGGGGATCAGGTTCACTGTTTGCAACCTGCGACGCGGCGCGAGCAATTGGAACAAGCTCAAGCACCGCCTATCCTATGAGTATTATAACTATCCAACCATGGTGCAACGAATCGCCGCCCACTACCACTGAGATCGCCCCGAAGGTCCAACGCGAGATGAATCTGGCTACCAAACGCGGCGATAAGTCCAATCTGTGGGCGCGGCCAAGGTGGGCAAGAGTCTGACTAAGGCTTGGGTTTCCTCAAGCTTATCTGAGTGTGTCTGTGAGCGCTCAGGGGTCCGCGACCTGGGCGGACTGAAGAGTGCGCGGAGGTCGCTCATATAACTTGGGCGCAGCTGAGTCTCCGCGAGCGAAGAAAGATAGGTTTCCGCCCAAAGTTCGACATTGTGGACCAAGAGATGCGCCAGCATTGGACCGTGGCGCTCGCGCCGCTCGGCCAATGGCATTTCCAACGCGCGCTTCAGCGCCGCGGCCACGCCTTCGCTCTCGTGAGGATTGACGATCAGCGCCCCGGTGAGTTCCGCCGCAGCCCCAGTAAACTCCGAAAGTAAAAGTGCTCCAGGGTCCCCCGCATCTTGCGCCGCGACATATTCCTTCGCGACGAGGTTCATGCCGTCACGAAGCGGCGTAACCAGCGCCACGTCGGCAGCGCGATAGAGGCCCGAGAGCGCAGCGCGTGAATAGGAGCGATTGACATAACGTATCGGCGTCCAGGAGGCCTGGCCATAGCGGCCGTTGATCTTGCCGATCAGCGTCGCTACTTCATTTTCGATTGCAGCATAGTCCTTGACGTCGGACCGACTCTTTGGTGTGATCTGCAGCAGGGTGACACGCGATCGCCATTCGGGATTGACTTCGAGAAAACGGTCGAAAGCATTGATGCGTTGGATGATGCCTTTCGAATAATCTAGTCGGTCGACTCCGAGTACGAGACGCAGCCCGTCGAGGCTCTCCCCAATTTCCTTGGCGAGTGGCGAACGCGCGGCATTGCGCGCGAGCCGCGCGTAAGTCGCGGTCTCGATACTGACTGGAAAAGCGCCGATGCGGGTCCGCCGTCCGTCCACACCGAAAGTTAGGCCGCGTCCAGCCTTGGCGCCCGGTATCGTCAGAAGGTAGGCAGCAAAATTATCGCGATCGTTCTCGGTCTGAAAGCCGACAAGATCATAATATGTAAGTGCGCCGAGTATCTCTTCGTGGTGTGGCAACGTGCGCAGAATGTCCAACGGAGCGCAAGGAATGTGCAAAAAGAAACCGATCGGATTGAGATGCCCACGAGCGCGCAGTTCCCGCGCCAACGGCATCAGGTGGTAGTCATGTACCCAGACGATATCGTCTTTTGTGAGGAAGGCGCCGAGCTTGTCGGCGAACAGGCGATTGACGCGCATATAGCCTGAATGGTCGGCACGCGAATATTTTTGCAAATCGACCCGATAATGCAAGAGGGGCCACAGGACTCGGTTCGCCAGTCCATTGTAATATTCGTCAAAATCGTTCTTCGACAGATCGATGACGGCGTACGTGATGCGGTTGCGCTGAACGATGCGCGGTTCCGCGGTCTCCATCTCGTCGATTTTGCCGCTCCAGCCAAACCACACACCCGTACGGTTTCTCAGCGCCGCCTTCACCGCGACCGCGAGCCCCCCTGCCATCTGTTTGTTTCCTGGCTCGGGCACCGCAACTCGGTTCGACACTATGATTAGACGCGGGCTCATGCTTCCCTCTCAGTCGACGAAAGACGGGTTACCGCGCTGATAATCCCCACAATAGGATCTTCCCTCGGGAAATTGTTTCCAAAGCTCTCCGATTTCCCGGTGAACGCCTCTGACAAAAGTCCGAACGCATTGCGGCATCCGAGAATGGTCTCAAACATTTGCAGCGCCTCGTGTTCCGCCCGATGGTCAGATCTCGGAGCAAATGCCCCTCCCATGATCCCGATCGCTTGGAGTCTTCTCAAGCATTTCGGGCGTAAGATTCTCATAAAACTCTGACACGGTACGTGAAAACAACACGCCACCCTACGTGCAATCCAACGGGTCGCTAGGCTCGGAATCTACTCAGTCGACCATCGCTAGGATGTCGGTTTTCCCCTTCGAAAGTGCCCGAACGCTCACGCCACCAGGCTTGAAATCATGCTCTGCAAATGGAATACGCCAGTTGACTCTTGGTGAGCTGATTCGGTGCGCTGAGCAGCGGCGGTGCGGTCACGGCGCGACGGAGGCATGATCCTTAGTGATCCGTTCGAGGCGCTGGCGTGGGCTCGCCAATTCGCGCGCCGCGCGAGGATTGGGTCTCCGAAACGGCGCATTCGTGTTTCTGGGAAGCCTTGTCGAGATTAAATGGCCCAAGGCCGGCGACTCCCTCCGTATCGAAATAGAGGCGCTCGGCTCGCTCGAGATTGCAGTGTCGGGCTAGGTCGTCGGCAAATCAAAAACTTCGTAGGTCCAGACGCGAAACGATTTCAGCAGATGCGGTCCGAAAGAAGTTATGAGCGGAATATCGGCCGCGTCACGACCGCGTGCGACGACGATTCTGCCGATCCGCGGAATATTGTTGCGCGGATCGAAGGTGTGCCACTGGCCTTCCAGGAAAACTTCGATCCAGGCGCTGAAGTCCATCGGGTCGACGACGGGCACGCCGATATCGCCGAGATGGCCATTGACGTAGCGCGCGGGGATGTTGAGGCAGCGACAGAGGGTCAGCGCGAGATGTGCGTAGTCGCGGCAGACGCCGATGCGCTCGTTGAACGTCTCGAACGCCGTCCGGGTCGAGCGCGCCTGCTGGTAGTCGAACTTGATGTGTTGATGCACGAAATCGCAAACGGCCTGCACGCGGCCCCATCCCGGCGCGCGCGTGCCGAACATATCCCAGGCGGCCTGGCTCAATCGATCGGTTTCGCAGTAGCGGCTGCCCATGAGATAGACTAGGCATTCATCGGGCAACTCGGCGGCGGGAACCTCCCTCGCGTCAGGAACGGCGACCTCGGGCTGACCGGAATCTTCGATCGTGGCGTCGCCCCAGAGCGTCAGATCGCCGGCGGGCGCAACCAGCCGCCGGCATTGATTGCCAAAAAGGTCCCGATAGGTCGTCGTTGGAATGATGGGCGTGGTGAAAACCCGTTCGGGGACGCGAATCGCTTTGGCGTGATCGTTATGCACCGAGAGCAGGCAGACCAAGGCTGTTGGCAGGGCGCAATTCAAGGTTATTTCGTAGCCGTAGCGGATTAGCACCAAAACCCTCCCAATCTACGGCACTGCTCTCTCGAGTTTGGACTTGAACGCAATTCGCGTAGCACACGAAGTTGTCTAACGCATGTCGCCGTGCCTTTCGGCGCTACTAGGTCTGGCGGCTTTCAGGCCCTTCTCTCTATGCTTGTATGCCTCCTTGGCGATCGGTGGAGATCATCGACATTCCTGCAAACATCGGCTCCCAGCCTTTGTTTGCCGAGTTGTTCCAGCAAAGTAGTTGTCGGCGACCGCCATCGGTCAGACTGATCGGCCGGATTGTCGGCGCGTGGGACGTTGTGGAATTCCATCGAGCGCAACGGGCCTAGCGGACGCGACGCGCACGTGCACCTCCATGGCAAGAAAGTCCGACGGGAGTCCAATATAGGTGCCATGGAGCGGGATCGCGTGACGGGGATCGCGCACGACCGCAACGGCGACAAGACCGATCGTGCCGACGCTGGCGCGGGTGGGATCGAAATCGATCCAACCGACGCCCGTTAAGTAGATTTGCGCCCAGGCATGCGTCGATCCACCAGCTGAGCCGCTCGCGGGCTCTTCCGGATCGGCGAGCGCAACAGCGAGATATCCGGACGCGAAGCGCGCGGCGAAACCCAACGCGCGCGCCGACTCGATCATCAGCACGGCAAAATCGCGGCAACTGCCATGACCGAGCTCGAGCGTCTCCCCGGGCGGCTGGATTCCCTTCGCTTCCCGCCGTCGGTAGAGAAGGCTCTGATTGATGCCGAGCGAGAGCCGGGTGAGAAGCTCGAAAGCGCCGGTCGACCAAATTGATGGGCCCAGCGGGTCACCTCGTTTCGCAGGTCGGGCTGACGGCGTTCAATGCAGTGAGCGAGGTCCGGCACTTCCTCGGCGATCGGCACGACAAGCGGGGATTTCCTCGAAGGGCTCATCCTGCAACTCGTGAACGCCAGTAAGGAGAAAACCCCTTCAGAAAAAGGGGCGAACTTCATGCTTGCTGTAATCAAGGGCATCGAGCCGCGCGACCAAATCGAAACGATGCTAGCTGCCCAAATGGCGGCGGTACATATGGCAGCCGCTCGAATGTGCGCCATCGCATCCACTTCGGCTTCCCGCCTTCGCCGTTCAAGATGCCAGGCTCCCATCCCAGTCGAGCCCGAAGTCTGTTAGCTCGCCTTGTACTGCGGTCACCTGCATCCTCGCGTGGGGTCCTCCAGATCGACGTGGGAGGACCCCGAGTTGCACAAGATGCTCGACCAGCTCCGCTCCGGCGAAGTCTGGAGGCTCGACCGCGTGTCCCGCTCGCTCAAAGACCTTCTCACGATGCTCGAACGGGTCAGCGCCGCCGGCGCAAAATTCCGGTCGCTGACCGAGTCGATCGACACCTCCGGCCCTGCCGGCCGCATGCTGATGCAAATGCTCGGCTCCTCCGCCGAATTCGAGCGCGAGATGATTCGCGAGCGCACGCGCGCCGGATTGCATGAAGCGCGCGCCCAAGGACGCGTCCCAGGGCGAAAGCCGAAAATCACGGCCGAGCAAAAAAGGAGATCGTCGAAGCCGTATCATCCGGGCGTAAGACCCCCGCCGAAATCGCCCGCCTGCTCAAAATTCACCGCGCAACTGTGTCGCGGATCGTTTCTAAGGCCCGCGCCGGGGTCTGAGCCAGTCTCAAATCCTTAGCGCACAGTTTGGGGACGATTCTGCGATGACCCTTTAACGCGGACGAACTCTCCGGAAGGGCCGCGAGTAGAACGCTAGCCTTCTTCCACGACCATCACCAAGGGCGCGCCGCCGGTGCTGATCGAAGCGGCATGGGCGAGCGCCTCTTGTCCGCCGACCGAAGTCGCACACGCCTTCAGCGCCTCAAGCGAGGGGAAGCTGACGTCGGACATAAGATGATAGGGCGGCGGCGCGAACGCAGGCCCTACAACGCGCTTTGTTGCGACGCCCAACGCCCCAACGAGCTTGGGACCGGCGAGCGGTAGATGTTCCTCTCGATATGCCTTGTCGAAAGCGGCCTTGTCCTTCGGCAGGGGGTAAAGGATTAGCAGGTGCGCGGTCATGGTCGACCTCCAGTTGCGTGTTGAAGACCCCTCTTTCATCGGTCTTCCCCATCGACTCGTGGGGTACGAAATGCGGACCTGACCGAGGGGCTTCCAAGCCTCAGGATGCCGCAGCGCTGACCGATCGTTCAGGCGCGACGTCGGCGAAAACATACCGCTCGAACCAGTCCGGGAAGCTGCGGGTCAACTCACGCGGGCCTTCAAGAACCAAACCAGAGCGGCGTGCTTCCAAAAAGCCGACGTCACCGCGCCACCAGGCCGCGAGTGTCCCGAGCTTGGTGCGCACCACCAGTCGCTCGGGAAATCCCAGATTGTGGTCGCAGAGCGAAATTTCCGGAGATTTGAGAAGCAAGAATCGAGGTCGATGACCGCGTACTTCAAAGCGCACGATCATCGGGTCCGGCGGCAACGCCGCCGACCTTACGCGCCGCCTCATGTCGAGCAGCAGGGGTTCGAGATCGAAGTCCTCGGACTCGGTCCGGCGAGGCAACCAGCGCTGCCCCCAGACGCCGAGGGCGCGGATGTGATCCGCCAGTTCCGTGCCGGCGTCCGTGACCGCGTATTCCGGCCCGTTCGCGCCTTCTTCGCGCAAGATTACGCCGAGGTCAGCCAACGCTTGAAGCCGCTCGGAAAGCATCGTGCGGGATATACGCGGAATTCCCCTGCGGATTTCGCTGAAGCGGCGCGCCCCGGACAGCAGTTCGCGGACGACCAGCAACGTCCAGCGTCCTCCGAGGACTTCGTGCGCGCGCGCCACGGCGCAGAACTGCCCATATCCCGCCATTCCTCTCCCTACCACGAACGCGACGCCGCGGCGGTCCGGATTTTGGACCAGACCATTGCTGCCTCGTGGTCGAAAAGCGAAGCGCAATGTTCTTGAAGGAGAGCGCAAATGGTCGAAGCTGCGAAAAGGGCTTATGTTTACGACGTCCTTCCGCGCGAGACGATTTCCGGCATGACGGGCCGCCAGGTTCTGGACGCGATCGTGGACGGACGGCTGCCGCAAGCGCCGATCTCGCAGGTTCTGAATTTTTGGCTGACGGAGGTCGGCGACGGCGTCGCCGTCTTCGAGGGAGAGCCGGCGGCGCATCTTCTCAATCCCGTGGGCATTGTGCACGGCGGTTGGGCTCTCACGCTCATGGACAGCGCTGGGGCTTGCGCGGCGCATAGTCTGCTTCCGAGTGGAATTGGATATGCGACGCTCGAGACCAAGGGGAATTTCTCAAGGCCGATCGCGCCCCAGACCGGCCTAGTACGCGCCGAGGCGCGTGTCGTGTCGGGAGGGAGACAGATTATTTCGGCCGAAGTGCATGTGTTCGGCCCCGACCGCAAGGTTATGGCCCACGGTACAACTACAGTATTGGTGCTCGGGGGAGCCAAGTGAACTTTCCACCTTCATTTCCCAAGCCCGGATCGCCGAGAAAGTGACCTCGACGCCTTAGAGTGCGTTTTGTGGAAGATTCTGCGATGACCCCTTCGACTCGTCGGCATAGTCGGTTGCGCTATTTTCGAAATGTCGTCACGATCCTCATATAATCCCCCAGGCGCGATATCGCCCGCGACCCGTCATCTCGCGAAGATTGAGTTCGGCTACGAGATCCTGCGCGGCGCGCGGCGTCACTTTGAGCTCCCGTGCTATCAGGCCGGCGGATAGGATGGGGCGCGCGATGACGAGGTCCGCCAGCGCGGGC
>Ga0209248_10000765_pt1 | contig 10199 bp, 9 predicted proteins | sample BogFormECP04_OM1_FD_188241 | JGI IMG/M metagenome (GOLD analysis project Ga0209248, IMG submission 188241) | Bog forest soil microbial communities from Calvert Island, British Columbia, Canada - ECP04_OM1 (SPAdes) (version 2) | ecosystem: Environmental > Aquatic > Freshwater > Wetlands > Bog ... | reverse complement strand
CAGTGCTGAATCAGGAACGTCGTGTGGAATCCGATGAACGTCAACCAGAAGTGCAGCTTGCCCAGCCGCTCGTCGAGCAGTCGGCCGGTCATCTTCGGGAACCAGAAGTAGGTGCCGGCGAAGGTGGCGAACACGATGGTGCCGAAGAGGACGTAGTGGAAGTGCGCGACCACGAAGTAGCTGTCGGTGACGTGGAAGTCCAGCGGCGGGCTGGCCAGCAGCACGCCGGTCAGGCCGCCCAACAGGAACGTGATCATGAAGCCGACCGAGAACAGCATCGGCGTCTCGAACGTCAACTGCCCCTTCCACATTGTGCCGACCCAGTTGAAGAACTTGATCCCGGTCGGCACCGCGATCAGGTAGGTCATGAAGGAGAAGAACGGCAGCAGCACCGCGCCGGTGGCGAACATGTGGTGCGCCCACACCGCGACCGACAGCGCGGCGATCGACAGCGTCGCGTACACCAGCGTGGTATATCCGAAGATCGGCTTACGGGAGAACACCGGGAAGATCTCGCTCACAATGCCGAAGAACGGTAGCGCGACGATGTAGACCTCGGGGTGCCCGAAGAACCAGAACAGGTGCTGCCACAACAGAACTCCGCCGTTGGCCGAGTCGTAGATATGGGCGCCCAGGTGCCGGTCGGCGGCAAGCCCGAACAATGCGGCGGTCAGCAGCGGGAAGGCCAGCAGCACCAGGATGGACGTCACCAGGATGTTCCAGGTGAAGATCGGCATCCGGAACATCGTCATGCCCGGTGCCCGCATACACACGACGGTGGTGATCATGTTGACCGCGCCCAGGATGGTGCCCAGACCGGCGACGATCAGGCCCATGATCCACAGGTCACCGCCAGCGCCGGGTGAGTGGATGGCGTCGGTCAGCGGCGTGTAGGCGGTCCAGCCGAAGTCGGCGGCGCCGCCGGGCGTGATGAAGCCGGCCATACCGATCGTCGCACCGAACAAGAACAGCCAGAACGAGAAGGCGTTGAGGCGTGGGAACGCCACGTCTGGCGCCCCGATCTGCAACGGCAGCACCAGGTTGGCGAAGCCGAACACGATCGGCGTCGCATAGAACAGCAGCATGATCGTGCCGTGCATGGTGAACAGCTGGTTGAACTGCTCGTTGGACAGGAACTGCAGTCCGGGCGCAGCCAATTCGGTGCGCATCAGCAGCGCGAGTAGCCCGCCGATGAAGAAGAAGATGAAGCAGGCGACCACATACATGATCCCGATCAGCTTGTGATCGGTGGTGGTGATCAGCCGGTAGATCAGGTTGCCTTTAGGGCCTGTTCGCGGCGGGTAGGGACGACTCGCCTCGAGTTCTCCCAGCGGGGGCGCTTCGGCAGTCAAGAGCTCCTCCAAACGTCGAGCAGGGCAACTGGGATCAGTGGCTTTTGAGTCTAGCGTTCGAGTGGACGCGGCGACGGACAGGTCCTACAAACTGTCGTAATAACCTGGTGAACACTTTGCCGGCTGCCATCGGTGCTGGCAGGGTCGGCTTCCGCTGGCCAGATGTTAACGTCGGACCCGTGCTGCTCAGGGGTATGCGACCCGCGCTGGCCGCGGCCGCCGCGACAGCAATTTCGGCCGCCTTATGCAGCGGCTGCACCTCCGGATCATCCGGCGGAAGCGGAGCGCCGTCGGCGTCGGTGATCACCAGTACGACCCAGATCGCTGGGGCCGGCGTGTTGGGCAACCAGCGTCGGCCAGACGAGTCGTGTGCACCGGAACCGGCCGGCGCGGATGCCGGGCCGGCGACGCGGACCGCGCACAACGCGGCCGGGGTCGAGCCGGACACCGCTGAGGTTCCCGACGATCCGCGGCGCATCGTCGTGCTCTCCGGCGACCAGCTCGACGCCCTGTGCGCGCTGGGCCTGCAGTCGCGGATTGTCGGGGCCGCGCTGCCGGACGGGTCGTCGGATCAGCCGTCGTATCTGGGCACGGTCGTGCACAAGCTGCCGGGCGTCGGCACCCGCAGCAGCCCCGACGTGGCCGCGATCAAGGCCGCCAAGCCGGACCTGATCCTCGGCTCGCAGGCCCTGACGCCCAAGCTCTATTCGGCACTGGCCGCCGTCGCGCCGACGGTGTTCACCGGGTCGTCCGGCGCGGCCTGGCAGAACAACTTTCGCGGGGTCGGCGAGGCGACCGCACGCGCCGACGCCGCGGGCGATGTGATCGACCACTTCACCACGAAGGCGCACGACGACGGCGCCGCGCACGATGCCGGCCATTACCAGGCATCCGTCGTGCAGTTCACCGAGAATGCCGTTCGGATCTACGGAACCGACAACTTCCCGGCCAGCGTGTTGACCACGATCGGCGTTGATCGCCCTGCGGCGCAACGGTTTACCGACAAGCCCTACATCGAGGTGGGTAGCACCGACGCCGACCTGGCGAACAACGCGGACTTCTCCAAGGCCGACGCGGACGTTGTGTACGTGTCGTTCGACTCGCCGGCCGCCAAAGACCGCGCGCCCACCATTTTCGACAGCGACTCGTGGCGCAGGCTGGCGGCCACCCGCGACAACCGGGTGTTCGTGGTCAACAACGAGATATGGCAGACCGGCGAGGGCGTGATCGCCGCCCGCGGCATCATCGACGACCTGCGCTGGATCAACGCGCCGATCAACTAGCCGCTGAAAACACACCCGATCCGCCGGAATTCCTGTAATCAAGATTAACTTCAGCTAAGAAGATGCGATGACCGCAGATCACAGTGCGGGCGCGTCGGTGAGAGCACGAAGGGTGTAGCGGTGAACGGATATAAGAAGGTCGCCGCAGTTGGCTTGTTCGTTGGCATCGCCAGCGTCCTGAGCAATCCAGCCGCCCACGCGGACGACCCGCTGTCTGGCAGCGATACGGCGATCATCCTCGGTGGAACCACCGAGCCGACGCCGTCGACTGCCTTTGCGCAGGCCGCCGAGAATCTGTTTCTGAACCCGCTGGGTTTCGACGGTGGCGCAACCTCCTCGACGGTCTGCGACATGATCGGGACCGATCCGTGCGCCGCGCCTTTGCAGGTGCTGACGACGCCCGAACTGATTCAACAGGGCCCGAGTAGCCTCACGGCGGCAGACGACGTTGTTCTCGCCGTGGAGAACGAATTCACTGCGAATCCAGGCGCTTTCAGCGCCGCGGACCCGCTGACGATCTTCGGATACTCCCAAAGCGCCACCGCCGAGTCGATCGCCATGAGCCGACTCGAAGCAGACGGCATCCCCCCCGCCGACCTGCACTTTGTGTTCATCGGTGACCCCTCGCTCCCGGATGGCGTATGGCCCAATCTGGTACCGGACATGGACTCGTTATTCGGCACGAGTGTGACGAACACGCTTCTCACCGACTTGGGCCTTGACGGCGTCCTTGGCAACTTGACGCCGGCCGACATATATCCGACGACCATCTACACGCTGGCCGGCGATGGGGTCGCCGAGTTCCAACAGGACTTCGAATCCGGAGGTCTGCTGGGAACGATCGAGGGCCTGTTCCTCCAGCATGTGGAGTACCTGGGGTTGACACCGGACGAGATCGCTGACGCGACCATCACGACCAACGGCGCCGACCTCACCTATGTCGACATCCCCGACAACTTCAATAACGCTGACGCTTGGCTCAGTGCGGTATTCGAGCACGGGGCCGCCGGCAGCGGACTACTCGAGAGCGTATTTCAATCCCTAGAGCTGTATCTCACCAACTCGTTCTGACCTGAGTCGCGGGCGCACCGAGCAGCGCTGCGTCAACAGCTGGCCCGCGGTGTGAGATCGAACGCACCGAAGAGAATACATAGCCTGTCTATGCTAATGTTGATGGCGTTCAATAGGATTCGATACGAAACTAAGCGCACTCAAGAGGATTGCTGATGAGCACTGTTTCCGCGTACGCCGCCTCCGATTCGACGGGGCATCTGAGCAAGACCACGATCACCCGCCGCGAGCCCGGGCCGCACGACGTCGCCATCGACATCATGTTCGCCGGCATCTGCCATTCCGACATCCACACCGTCAAAGCGGAGTGGGGTACACCCAAGTACCCGATAGTTCCCGGCCACGAAATCGCGGGCGTCGTCACCGCCGTCGGCTCCGAGGTCACCAAGCACAAGGTCGGCGACCACGTCGGCGTGGGCTGCATGGTGAACTCCTGCGGCGAGTGCAGCAGCTGTAAGGCGGGGCTCGAGCAGTACTGCAAGCCGGGCGCGACCTTTACCTACAACGCCATCGACAAAGACGGCACGGTGACCCAGGGCGGCTACAGCCAGGCGGTCGTCGTCAACGAGAACTTCGTCCTGCACATCCCCGAATCGCTGCCACTGGACGCCGCGGCCCCGCTGCTGTGCGCGGGCATCACGCTTTTTTCACCACTGCGGCACTGGAAGGCAGGACCGAAGACCCGGCTGGCGATCATCGGCCTGGGCGGCCTCGGGCACATGGGCGTCAAGCTCGGCGCCGCGATGGGCGCCGAGGTGACGGTGCTGTCGCAGTCGCTGAAGAAGATGGAAGACGGACTGCGCCTGGGCGCCAGCCACTACTACGCCACCGCCGAGCGCGACACCTTCAAGAAGTTGCGCAGCAGCTTCGACCTCATCCTGAACACCGTGTCGGCGAACCTGAACCTCGGCGACTACCTGAACCTGCTTGACGTCGATGGCAGTCTCGTCGAGCTGGGTATCCCCGAGCATCCGATGGAGGTGCCGGCCTTCCCGCTCGCGCTGGCGCGCCGCAGCCTGTCCGGGTCAAACATCGGCAGTATCGCCGAGACTCAGGAGATGCTGGACTTCTGCGCCGAGCACAACACGCTGCCCGAAATCGAAGTCATCCAGGCGGACTACGTCAACGAAGCCTACGAACGGGTGCTGGCCAGCGACGTGCGCTACCGCTTCGTGATCGACGTATCAACTCTGTGAGTTAGCCCTCGAGGCGGCCGTTGTGTCGGCATCGTCGCCGTGGTCGCTGATACCGAACAGCGGCCATCCGGCGGCGGCGAGCCTGGCGGCGACCCGCGCGATGTTGTCCGGACCGGCGTCGTAATGAGTCATGTCGGAGATGAAGTCCGCGATGACGTCCCGATCGACGCTGTCGTTCGACAACTCTTCCTCGTCGATCGAGTCGACGACTTCGGTGATCTCTTCCTCGCTCAGTAGTGGGCTGCTGCGCAGCAGCTCCAGCAGCGCGAGCCGGTCGGGGCCCGGAACGCCGTCCGGGTAACCGACCTGCAGCCACTGGATCACTGACCGGAAGAAGTTAGCCGCCGAGGCCGCCGCTGATGATGGGGTTATCGCCACGTCACCAGTGTCACGGCTGCGAGGTCAGCGATGCCACTTTCACACCCGCTATTTTCATAATTCACGCGGCGTTCACGGAACAATTGTCCGCGGTCGCCCGTCACGCGGCGCGGGCCTGCGCGAAGCCCCCGACGACGGCAGGCACCGCCGCCGGGATGTCACACCTGCCTGGGACGCTCTCACCACTTGGAGGTGAAACGATGTCCACGCAAACGCAGGCTGCAGCGCCCGACGCCGGCGAGCCCACTGTCATCGTCGCTGACGACAAGGCCACCGCGCTCGCCGGGCTGGCATGGTCGGACACCGATGACGACGAGACGTTCTCGTTCGATCAGCACGACCGCACGACGTTCTGGCTGCGGCTCTACGTCGGAACCATCGCCGTCGTCGTTGTCGTCCTAGGCGTGATGTTGTGGTACGTGCTGCGCCAGCGTCCCGAGCCCGAACCCGCTGCGGCGCCCGCGGTCCCGGTGTCCAGCACACCGGTTGCCGAGCCGGTCCCGTCGGGGCCAGACGACAAGATCGCGCCCTCGACGGCGGTCGAGCCTGCGCCGGCACCGCCGCCCGTGATTACTGAGCCGCCAGCGGTGACGACAGAGGCGCCTCCACCGGTGACGACATCGGCTCCGCTGCAGGGCGACCCGCAGGCGCGGGATGCCGCGTTCATCAGGTCAATGCGGGCTCACGGCATGATTTTCGCCAGCGAGGCCGCAGCCATAGAAGCCGCGCGCGGGGTCTGCGCCGATCTCGGGCAGGGCTACTCCGAGCCGAACGTCGCGACGACTCTGCGGAACGCGAATCCCGGCCTTACCTCCCCCAGCGCCTATGAGTTCCTGGGGCTGTCGACGACGTTCTACTGCCCGCAATTCAACGGAGGCCACGAATGAGACTCGCCATAGTCACCGCCGTAATCGCTTCCACGGCCATCGCTTTCGCGGCGCCTTCGCCGCGCCGGCGCCGCGATGAGGGTCTACTGCCAAGAACTCGGTGAATGACCAACGGGGAGCCGTCGAGTCGTCTTGTCGATGAACTTCTCGATGAGCGGCTAGCGCACTGCAGCCGGCCCGCGGGGTCTGCTCAGAAGTTGTTGCAGGTGTTGGCGACCTGCAGGACAGCTCCAACGTATTGCTGAAAGTACGGCTGAGATTCTGGCTTGCTCTCCAGCTCCTGGACTATCTGCTGGCGCTGATCCGGCGACGAGGCGAGGAATCCACGCAGCACGGCCTGTGCTGTCGGCGATGCGGACAGTGCTGCGCCGGCTGGCGGCGATTGCACATTGATCGCCGACACCACCTGCGAGTAATTGCACGTGGTGTTGATGACCGGACTCAAATCGGGGTCTGCGGACGCGACGCCGGTCCCGGGGGTCAACGACAATGCCAGAGTGCCAACTGCGGCAACCAGTCTGGCCAACGACAGCGTGCCCATTTGTGGAAGACCTTCCAACCAACACACCGCCCACCCGAGACGGTGATGACATCAGCGTAGCGAAATTTGAATCGGCGGCGACCCCGCACCCGTTCCCGCTTGCCGCTGGTGACCAAGGCCGGCCGGATGGGCCGTCAGCGCGCGTGTATTCGAGCACGCCGGACAGCAGGCCGATCACCACGGCGGCCGCAGCCGACGATTATGCCGTTGACCAGCAGGTTCAGAAGTTCCAGTCCTCGTCTTCGGTGTTGACGGCCTTACCGATCACGTAGGACGAACCCGAGCCGGAGAAGAAGTCGTGGTTCTAATCCGGCACCTGGTGGGACAGTCGAAAACACGTCTACCTCCTCAAACACATCATCCTAGATCACCAGAGATAACCGTAACTGTGGGCAAATTGTGGGCACGGTGTGGGCACGGCACCGCCAATAACCAAGACTTCCCGCAAAATGCGGAAGGCCCCGGCGGCGGTCGGCAGACCGCTCCAGTGTTGTGGCCCAACTGGAAGGAGTTGGTACAACGGCAATTACTAGACGTATTGCTGTGAGCTTGCTGCGTCATCCACCAAGGAGATAGGCCGCACCGGTTCCTCTGCGGCACCCTTATTGCTAACCCACAACCAAAGGCCCCGCGGCAGCGTGAACTGCCCCGGGGGTGTGGCCGACTGAATAGGAGTCGACATGCTGAACATTACTCGTGCCACCACCACCGGCTACGCCGATGTTGCCCCACCGCCTGACGCCACCTGGGTCACCAAGTGGGGGTACATCTTCGATCCCGACGTCTTGCACCGGTTCTTCTACGGCACCCAGCGCGGCGAACGAGTGTCCGTGGAGATCAACGGATTCCAGAACCGAGACGGCAGCGTCCGTGGGCGTTGGATTCACGTTGATAGCCGGGTGCTCGATCGCCAGGAGCTTGATGGCGCTGCCGCGCGGGAGCTGGCGCATGCGCTGATCGCGGCCGCCGACGAGCTCGACGGGTTGGCGGCGCAGCGATGAACGAGCCGATGATGGCCTATCGATCGCCTACTACTGCCCGCAGTACGGCGGCTGACCAGCGGGGTGAACGCGCCCATCGCACCCGCACTAGCTCGCGGGCGCCGCGTTGCTTTTGAGGCCGCCTGCACAGGGGTAACTACGTGAGTGCCACACCTTGTTATCCCGTCCGAACGTCCAACACTGGTGTGGATGACGACGAACGCAGAGCCCTGCGGGCTGAGGGATTCGACCCCGACGATCCCGCGGTCATCGCGGCGATAGACGTTGTCCAATGGGAACTCTCACTCAGCACTTGAGCCACCGCACCCGCCCGACGGGAGTCCGCGCACCGCGTCCAGGCCGTCGTTGGTACAAAGGTAATTACTAAACGTCTGACTGTGAGTTTGCTCTTGCGCGTTGCCACGGGCGAAACGGGACGTGCAACATGCTGACGTGAAACTGCTCGCCATCAATGAATTGGGCGACGCCGAACCGGCGGCCACGCTGACGGCGCTACGCGGTCTTGTCCACCAAGCATGAACGGAGCGCTTCTGATGAATAGCCGCCGAATCACCCTCACCCTCGGCGCCGCTGGTGGAGGCCTGCTGGCTGCCGCGTTCCTCCAGACGGCCGTCGCCTTCGCCGACACCACTGACTTCGTCAGCCCCGTCGGCCCCAGCCCCGGCCCCGTTGACCTCTTCAATTTCGAGCCTACTGGCTCGGAAACCGTCACCTCGTCTACCGACGACCTGCCTTTTTACGAGACTTCCACGGGGACACAAGATTTCGACGTAATCGAAACTAGTATCACCGGCGACTCCACGGTCGGGACCTTCGACGCTGATGTGACCTATACGGATATTTTGGGTGTGACCAACTCGGAATACGGCGTCACCTCCGACCTAACGGGCACGACGGGCGATCCGACCGTCGGATCGGTGTACGACACGCTCACCTTCGATAACAGCGGCTACAGCATTGTCTTGACGGATATCCCGTCAACGACAGCCGGCGGAGCGCCTGATATCACAGGGGCCGTCGACACGCCCCACGGTGACTACACCCTTCCCCCGGTGGTGGACACGCTTCTCCTGGATATTGTCGGCGCTGCCAGCGGTGACGGCCTCACTGCGGGTGGTGGCGTTACTGCTGACACCGTGGGGACCGCTGCGATCGATGGCCTGACTGGCCTCCTGGGCCTCTTCTAGTCCGGCGAGCTGAGCCATTTAGTGCGGTCATCGCGGCGATAGACGTTGTCCGATGGGAACTCTCGCTCGACAGTTGAGTCTCCGCACCCGCCCGACGGGAGTACTCCTGTTTCCACCCGTCGTTGGTACAAAGGTAATTACTAGACGTCTGGCTGTGAGTTGGCCGTTTTGCGTTGCCACGGGCCAAACGGGATGCGCAACATCTGACGTGCCCTTGAGTCGTGCGGCGTCATCCAGCAAGGAGGCTGGGCGCATGCTTCTCCGCGCGGGTTCAAACCGCAAAGCGGTCACCACCATCCTGGCCGCCGTGGCCGTTGTTTTGGCCGGTTTTGCAGCGGCGCCACAAGCGAAGGCCGACGATAATTGTGCCGCCCGTAGCATCGGCTCGCTGTGCCGCAACCCCGACAACTCACTCACGTATTGCGGGGTCGGCCCCTTGTCTGGCGCGAACTGACAGACACACATCACCGGGCAAACGTCGAACCACACAACTTGCACGCGAACGTCAAGGCGGTGCAGAAGATGCTCGGCCACGCCTCGGCGGCGATGACGCTGGACATCTACGCCGACCTGTTCGATGACGATCTGGAGGCGGTTGCGACCGCGTTGGATCAGGCTCGCTCTCGTGAAATTGTGGGCAAAATGTGGGCACGGGTTGGGCATAGGGCGGCAAGCGGGTCGGTCGATGGGCCGCTAAACGAGGCGAGCCAAACAGACAATTGTGGCGCTGAGCTGGGAATTCAGAAGTCCCAGTCCTCGTCTTCGGTGTTGACGGCCTTACCGATCACGTAGGACGAACCCGAGCCGGAGAAGAAGTCGTGGTTCTCGTCGGCGTTCGGCGACAAAGCCGACAGGATGGCCGGGTTGACGTCGGTCTCATCACGAGGGAACAGCGCCTCGTAGCCAAGATTCATCAGCGCTTTGTTGGCGTTGTAGCGCAGGAACTTCTTGACGTCCTCGGTCAGCCCGACCTCGTCGTAGAGATCCTGGGTGTACTCGACCTCGTTGTCGTAGAGCTCGAACAGCAGCTCGTAGGTGTACTCCTTGAGTGCGGCCTGGGTGGCCGCGTCCTCGAGCGCCAGGCCCTTCTGGAATTTGTAGCCGATGTAGTAGCCGTGCACGGCTTCGTCGCGGATGATCAGCCGGATCAGGTCGGCGGTGTTGGTCAGCTTGGCCCGGCTCGACCAGTACATCGGCAGGTAGAACCCGGAGTAGAACAGGAAGCTCTCCAGCAGCGTGGAGGCCACCTTGCGCTTGAGCGGCTCGTCGCCGCGGTAGTACTCCATCACGATCTCGGCCTTGC
>Ga0209248_10000764_pt1 | contig 10207 bp, 10 predicted proteins | sample BogFormECP04_OM1_FD_188241 | JGI IMG/M metagenome (GOLD analysis project Ga0209248, IMG submission 188241) | Bog forest soil microbial communities from Calvert Island, British Columbia, Canada - ECP04_OM1 (SPAdes) (version 2) | ecosystem: Environmental > Aquatic > Freshwater > Wetlands > Bog ... | reverse complement strand
GTGCACGGGCGTGGCGGTGCGCGCCACCGCTTCGCTTAGATTTTCGCCCAGATATTGCGCGCGCAATCGCACGTTCAGCAGCCACAGAACCGCCAGCGTATATCCGCAGAACAGTGCGAACGAACCGAGAGCAGGCGCATATTCTCCGCGCAGAGAATGCGCGATCGCCAAGCCCGCGAGGCCCGGCGGCGTCAACCGTTCGATGGGCAGGGCCTGAACAACGAAGTGCGACAGCGCGGGCTGACGAGTCCGGGTGCCAAAATGGCGGATGAGCGGCCCGATGAATTGAAACCCGATGACCATGAAAAGAAATAACACGCCGAGGATTTCGCGAGCGCGTCGTTGCGCGAGCCAGCGCTCTACCCAAGTGAAAAGCATGCGCGCCAGCAAAATATTGAAAATTGCAAACAGCAGCAGAACCCCAGCGGCCGGCAGGAAAAGCAGCGGCGAGGCCCAGCCGATTCCGATGGCCATACCCAGCAGCCACAGCATGCTCATCAATGTGCGAGGGTCGAGCGAGCCGTAAGCGATGCGAATCAGAAAATAGGAAGGAAACGTGAGCGGAAAACGCAGTAGGTTGGAAGAATCCATATTTTCGGTGAAGGCGCTGGCCATCACCGGAACAAATTGCCAGAACAGGAACACGGGCCAGAGCAGCAACGGAAGCCAATCCACTCTTCCGCTGTAGACGCAATACCACGCGACGAAGCCAATGGCGATGGAACCCACGAAGCCGCCCATGCCAAACGCCAGGAACGCAAAGCCGCGCGCGACGATTTCCATGCGTCCGCGAACCGTGCGCATGGAGTTGACGAAAAGCTGCCAGCGGACGCGGGCGATCGCGGCGAACTGGCCGCGCATATCGGGAGAGAAGGTCAGCCCAGCCACGAAAGTTCCTGATCGGCGCGGCGTGTGCCGCCGACGATGCGCAGGAAAATCTGTTCGAGCGTGAGTTTTTCGCCGGGTGCGGGAGCGGGCGCGTCCATCTGTTGCAACTCGCCGGCGGCAGTCAGCGCTGCGGCGGCTTGCGCTTCGACGCCGGCGCGCAGTTCTTCCAGGGAACCCTGCGCGACGAGCTGGCCGCGATGAATGATGGCAACATGGCTGCAAAGGCGTTCGACAATTTCCAGCACGTGGGATGTGAGGAAGATGGTGGCGCCGCGAGCGATCATATTCTGCAGCATGGATTTCAGCGTGTTGGAAGCGATCGCGTCCACGCCTTCAAACGGCTCGTCGAGAAAAAGGATTTTCGGGCCGTGGATCACCGCGGCGGCCAGGGCTAGTTTTTTCTGCATCCCGTGGGAATAATCCGTCACCAGCGCCTTGGGCTGGTCCACCAACTGCATGAAATCCAGAAGTTCCGCGGTGCGCTTCGCGGCGGTCGTTCGGTCCAGGCCGTACATGCGTCCGACGAAATTCAGATACTCGGAGCCGGTGAGGCGTCCGAAGAGCGCCATGCCCTCGGGCACGACGCCAATCTGGCGTTTCACCTCCACGGAATCTTGCGTCAGATCAGTGCCGAGAATCTGCATGCGTCCAGAACTAGGGGCTAGCAGGCCGGTGAGCATTTTTATCGTTGTAGATTTTCCCGCGCCGTTGGGGCCAAGGAATCCGAAGAACTGGCCGGGAGCGACGCGCAGATTTACGTCTTGCACGGCAACCAGGTCGCCGAAGCGGCGCGTGAGATGTTCGGTGGAAATCGCGGGCGCGGCGATCGTGGCGGAGGTGCTCATTGAATTTCAGACTCTAGCACATTCGCCTTGCGGCGATAAGAATCTAGCGGGTGTTGACGGGAGCCGCGGGCAGCGTGGAAGTCTGCGGAAAGACCGCGAGAATTGCGGGCAGCTCGAGGCGGAACGTGCAGCCGCCTTCGGGGCGGTTGAATCCGCTGATGCGCCCGCCGTGCTCTTCCATCACTCCGTAGCAGATGCTGAGGCCGAGGCCCGTGCCCTTGCCAACTTCCTTGGTGGTGTAGAACGGGTCGAATACTTTTTCCGGTTCCTTCATGCCCGGTCCGGTGTCTGAGAATTCGATCACCACATTGCCGCGTTCGCGCAAAGTGCGAATGAGCAGGACGCCGCCGCCGGCGGATTCCATGGCATCCACCGCATTGCTGATCAAGTGATAGAAAACCTGGAGCAATTGATTGGGGTCGCCGCGCACGGCTGGGAGGATGCTGCGGTTTTCCAGCTCGATGCGGATATTTTTCTCGCGCAAATCAAGATTGCGCAACTGCACGGCGCCGGTAAGGACGGTATTGAGGTCCAGCAATTGTTTTTCAGCGGGAACCTGGCGCGCAAAACTGAGCAAATTGTTGACCAGATCCTTGGTGCGGCGGGCCTGTTCGCGGATTTTGTCGCCCAGGGAGTGGGCGCGGGTGTTGGCGGCGTTTTCGATGGTCAGCACATCGGCATAACCGAGAATCGCGGTGAGCGGATTATTGATTTCGTGCGCGGCGCCCGCAGCCAGCTGGCCGAGCGAAGCCAACTTCTCGGACTGCACGAAATGGGTTTGCAGCCGCTTGACGTTTTCCAGCGACTCCCACAATTCGTGCACCAGGCTGGTGCGTTCCTGATACACAAGATATTGCCGGAAAAAAACGAGAGCGGCTCCGGCGAAAATCGCGATCAGCGTGACGATCAGACGGAAGCTCTTCACCGAATCCGGCGCGGTGCTGATAAGCACGTCCCAGGCGGCGAGCACGGGCGCTGCCAGCACTCCCCACATCGCCAGACGCGCCGGCCATTGCGTATCGCGCTGCACGGAAGGCTGCTGCGGTTCCGGCTCAAAGGTTAAATCGCGAGCGATAATTCCCGCCGTGCCCAACCAAACGAACGAAGCCAGCATCGGCAATCGGAACAGGCCGTGCAGGTACGGCAGCATGTGGTGCATGGCCATGACCGACAACGTCATTCCCGTGACATAGAAAGAGGTCGCACCGAAAAGATGGCCGTACACCCTGCGCCATGAACCGCGAGTGCGCACAAACAGAAGGCCAAAACCGATCGCCACGACCAAATTTTCGAGCAGATAGCTCACGAAGTCTCGCGAGTGGAATAACGAGGGATCCGGCGATACCACTTTCCAGGGCATCGCCGCAAAAACATAAATGTAGAGCCACAAAAAGGCCAGGAGAAGGAAATCGATCAGACCGTAGCGCAGAGTTTCGCGCATTTTTCGCGCGTGAGGCATCAGCGCCAGCGAGGCCATGAATGGAACCGTGTGCAGAAATAAGAGCAGATCGGCGATGAAGGGCACTTCGCCTTCCTGGTGGAGGCTGAACTCTGCGTAAACCAGGACCAGAATTCCCGCGAGCCAAAAAGTGCAGCCCAATGCCAGGAGCATCCAGAATCCGTTTTGGCGGCGGTAAGGTGAGGCCGCGTTCCACAACAGGCAAGTGTTGGCGAACAACGGAACCATGCACGCGAAGAAATAGCCGAAGCCTGCCAAGGTCGAGTCGCGAGAGGCCAACAAAGTGACGGCCGCATACCCGCCGACAAAAAACACCCAAGCACAAGAGATCAACAGCGTCGAACGAGAAACCTTCATCGAAGGGGCACCACAATAAATTCTAGCGCAGGCTTAGCGGATTCTGCGGGCAACTTCCAAAATCCATGCTAAAGCGTAACGTTTGCACGGCACGGTTTAATGAAATTCGGGCGGGCTGTAGCGCCTTAACTCACCTGGAGGAGACGCCGCCCAGCAGGAAGGCGATCTCGCCCGTGGAGGCGTCGCGGATAAAATACTCGCCTCGCGTTGATTGGCGGGATCGTATTAGCTGTGGCGGGCGGCAAAACCTGGTTGATTGGCGTTTCATGCGACTGGCCTGGAGATGACCGCACTCCGGGCCAGATCATTGAGGTTATTATTCGCTGGTCCACGGCTGGATTCCTTTCTGGCTTGGCGCGTAAGGAGAACAAAGAGCCGGCCAGCCCTCAAAATCTGGCGCAGGATTTACAGCTTTTCGTTCTCCTCCGCAGCGGCATAATCGCTGAGCGTAGCGAATCGAACAATACTGGCAATGTGTTAAGCACTCTTGGGAATTTGCTGTAGTCTGCGCGGATCGAATGCGAGGATACTGCTGCGCAGTCGCGCGCGAAGGCCAATCACGTTCGCGGCAAGAGCACAATGTGGATCCGGCTACGCTTCGACGATCTGATTGCGCACGGCGTAGCGAACCAGCTCGCTGACGGTGTGCAGCTGCAGCTTGCGCATGATGTTGGCGCGATGTGTTTCGGCGGTCTTAACGCTGATGTTGAGCGAAGACGCGACTTCCTTGCTGCTCTTGCCTTCGGCGAGTAGCTGAACAATTTCCCTTTCGCGGGAAGTGAGCCGATCACGCAGGGCCGTAGGAAGCTCGGTGCGCATCCTGCCTTCCTTGAAGCTGGAAAGCATCACTTCCGTCGCGCGAGGCGTGAGGAACGGTTTGTGATTGGCGAGAGTTTCGACGGCGACAATCAAATCGCGGTCCGAATCGGATTTCACGATGTAGCCGCGCACGCCGGCTTCCAGAATGTCGCGAATCAGCTGATCTGAATAATGCACGGAGAGAATTAGGATCTCGGTGTTGGGAGATTCCTTGCGGATTCGGCGCGCCGCGTCCACACCGTTCAGGTCCGGCATGCTGATATCCAGGATCGCGATGTCCGGGCGCAGTTCCTGGGCCTTCGAGACGGCCTCGCGGCCGGTATGCGCTTCTCCACAGATTTCCCATCCGGCGTGCGATGTCAGCATCCCTTTGATGCCACGCCGCATGAGATCGTGATCGTCGGCAATCAGGATACGAAGGACTTTCATTTTTCTCTCCCGCAAGCAGGGATTAGTGTCGCGATGCTGCTAAAAGTGTCCGGGAGCAGGCTTCCCATAATGGGACGCCGCCAATTGCCAAGACGTTTCATCAGGACCAATGTTGCTCCCGTTCGTTTTGAGCGATCAAGCTGCTGTTGCTCCGCCTCGTTTATGAAGGGTTACATTCCGGGGACCGCACGTCTCGATGCGGAGCAACCCGCCAATGAATTCGCTTATCAAACGGAATAGATGGTTCAGGGCCTAAACTGCGATCAGCAGCGGATAAATTAGAGCATCTCTACGGACTCGTCTATCGGAGTCATCCTGTAGTCTGCGTAGGTGTATCCCTGTAGGCGCTCTTTGCTAAGTATAGGAAATGGAACGACTTAGCAAATTCTGGAGTAGGTACTTTACCTGAGGGTACTGGTTTCGGCATCGGGCGGTTGGGCGGCTTGCGATGCTCTCAGTTGATTGATCTCCTGCATGATTTTGGCCCATTCCTTCTTGTCTTTCTTGGTGGCGAAGGGCGCGTTCAGGTCCGCGTAGTAAGCCAGCAGCGCCGTTCTAAGACCGGGAGAAACTGCTGCGAAGTTGTCCCGCCCCAACCGGTCCAGCAGATCGGCATAGGTCTTGTCCGCCAGAGGATACTGGCCCGGACCGGTGATCGTGCCGGTGTCGAAATTGTCGTCCACGAGAGTTGTCCGGCCTGCACTCCGTTGCTCGTTCGCCAGTTGCACGTAGTTCTGGAGCGCATTGCTGAAGCTGGCGACAAACAATTTCTCGGCGTCGGGAGTGGGAATCTTGAACGCCAGATCGCGGAACGGGCCAACTTTGGGTATCAACTCGAGCAAGAAACCGAGTAGGCGGGTGCCGAAGCCGGGTTTTTCGTATTTGCCAGGCCACTGTTTTTCGTAGGTGGAGCGCGAAATGCGATAGAGGAATGCGGTGCGTGTAATCCCCGGAGAGCCGCGCTGAATTTCGTCCTTCTTGGTCTGCCAGGCGATTTTCGAGGCTTCCGGGATCAGCTGACTGACACCTCTGCGGTAAGAAGCAATCGCCAGATCGTAATTCGAAAGCACTGAATTCATGTCCAGCGAATACGTTTCTTGAAATGCGCGCGCGAGGAGATCCTTTGAAACTTGAAAACCAACACGGTCGCGATACGCGTCTGAGGCGTAGCGTCCTTTGGCAACCTGCAGCACGTCAAATCCAAATTCAGTTTTCAGATGCGCGAGCGGATTTTCATCATAGGTGACGACATCGCCGAACTTGCGGCGGAGTTTAGGATAAAGCAGCGGCACGGCGAGGTTTGTGCCGGTGCGGTGACCTTCGTTGTCCGCCGAATAATGGGCCAGGGCGCCGAGCGCGAACGCATACTCGTTCAGATTCTGCGAATCGCGCAGCAGCGCCGTGACGAAATCTCCACTGCGCACGTAGTGGACCAGGTCGCTGAAGAATTTATTGCCGAACGGGTAGTAACCCATGTCCTGAATCACGCAGCCGCCGTAGGCATACCCGTGCGCAGTCTTCAAATCCTCGGGAGTCGCCTGAGGAAACCGCTCCAGAAGGAGGGGCCTGATCGCTTCATCCCAAGCGGCGTCCACGATCGCTTCATGCGCCAGAACGGAGTAGGCACCGGAGCGAGGCGGTGCGACCAGCAGAACGATAATGCAGATGGCCGTTGCTCGGGCCGCGAATACGTTGCCGCACTTCATGTAATTTGCGGGCATTTGCGGGAAGTCGTTGACGATAGGCGATCACCGGCAGAGAAAGACCGCAGCAAAAACATCGAATCACCGCAGTGGAGCGGCGATTTCCCCAGGGCAATACGGGAGTGCTTGTAGTTTGCAGGCGAAATAGTCATACACCTTCTGTCAGTAGCTGAAACCTGATGCCTGCGACCTGCCGCCGTCGCCGGCCGCTTCCTTTACGGAGAGAGTCACAATGATTTTGGTGCCGCTTTCCGAAGATTTGATCTGCAGCCAGCCGCCGAGCTGCCGCAGGCGTTCGCGCATTCCGCGGATGCCGACTCCCAGTTGGCCGCCGCTGCTATTCAAAGTTGCCAGGATCTCCCCGGGAATCCCTTTGCCGTTGTCCGCCACTTCCAGGCGCACGATTCCGGAGCGCGTTTCGATCTGAACGCTGGCGGTGTCACTGCCCGAGTGGCGGAAAATATTCGTCAAGCTTTCCTGCACGATTCGGAACAGGGTTCTTTCCACGATTTCGGGAAGGCGATTCGCACCGAGCGAGACATTCAGGTCCACTTTCACTTTGCTCCGCTGCGTGAATCCCTCGATGTACCATTCCAATGCGGAGCGCAACCCGGCGTAGTCCAGCGTGGGAGGATAGAGAAGGTAGGAGAGCGTGCGAGTTTCATCAGAGGCTTTCTGCGAAAGCAGGATGGCTTCGCGCAGCAAATCGGCGGCAGCCGGGTCCACGTCGGCAACTTTCGCGCTTACCGCGGACAGGTGAATCACCAGCGCAGCAAGGCTCTGTCCGGTGCTGTCGTGCAGTTCCCGCGCGATGCGGCGGCGTTCTTCATCCTGCAATTGCAGCAGCCGCGCGGAAAGATTCCGCAGCGCTTCTTCGGCTTCCTTGCGCGGGGTGATATCACGATTGATTTCCAGAATGCCGGTCGTGCGGCCGTGCGAATCGCGCTGCAAGACATGGCGGCTCGCCACCACGATGCGCCTTCCTTCGCGAGTCCAGTGGACCAACTCACCTTCCCACGAGCCAAACTTGAAGAGCCTTTCATATAGTTGATCGAGCGGCTCGGGGAATTCCGTTTTTAGAAATTGATGCGTCACGTTTCCACAGGCTTCCGCGGCAGTCCAGCCGTAGGTTTTCTGCGCACCGCCATTCCAGTAGAGGATTACGCCGTCCACATCGCGGACGATAATGGCGTCGTGAGCGAGCTCCAGTAATTCGGAGTGAAGCTTTCCGCTGACGACGCGAGAGGCGCGGGTTGGTTTTACCCTTTTTTTGCCAGCAGATTTAGCGGGCATATCTCAGGCTACCTTGAGCCGGGTACGATTGGCGACGGAAATCGCGCAGGATTGGGCCCCAGGCTGGTGCTGTCACGGGTTGGCCGCAGTATTGCCGGCGGATAAACCTCGCCTCGATCCACCAATGAAATGCGCGCATCGTAAGAGCTACTCCGCTGGCAGATTCTTGCCATGAAAAAACGGTTTGTGCTGGCCCACCGTTTCCACAGCCGCCACCAGCCAATTGGCCTGCGACTTCAGCAGATAGCCGCTCGCTCCGGCATTCTGGGCTTGGCGAACCATTTGCCTCGAATCGTGCTGCGTGAAGATCAGCACTTCGGCGGTGGGCAGCGCCTTCTTGATCTCTGGCGTGGCTTCCAGCCCGTTCATTTGCGGCATGGTAATGTCCATAATCACGATATCGGGCTGCAGCTCTCGCGCCATTCCGATGGCTGTCGCGCCATCGGCGGCCTCGCCGACAACTTGCCACTCCTTGCGCGTGGCAAGCAACCTACCCAAGGCCGTGCGCACCGCTTTTTCGTCGTCCACGATCAGGATTCGAAGAGTCACTACGCCTATTCCTCGCATATTTTATCGAACGACCGCGAAACCGCAATCAGCTTTCACGCGATCTGCAGGTGGCAATCCGCGCTTTCCATTGTTGCGAGCAACGTCGCGGGAAAGCAGCACACCCATCCCTGGCTCCGGACGCCGATTGCGAAATATGTACCGGAGCTTATCCCTATTTACACATCCACCGGGCGGGTGCGTGGCCACCTTCAGAATCAGACTTTAACCTCCTTGTTTAGAGCCGTTTGCGCAAACCTAGCGCGCTGCTGTTGGTACCTTAATTGCTTTTCATACATAGACCAATGCCCTGCGGCGCAGTTTGCCTTGAACCTGTAAGGGGGGAATATGAGCGAGAGCTACGATATCTTCCGGGAACTTGCGGAAACTGGGCCGATTTGGATTGAGACTGTTCAAGGTTTAGATAACGCAAAGGCTCGCGTCACGGAATTGCTCGAGGCGCGCCCTGGAAATTACTTCATTTACGATCCGCTTGCCTCCAAGGTGATTGCGTCGGCCTTTAAATCAGCGCAGATGCTGGAGTCGGTGGCGCTCGCTGGCCGCTCACAGCAGTACTAGACGAGGGCTGCTACAAGCGGCCCATCAGCAATAGGATTAGCAGGATCACCAGCACCAAACCGATTCCACCGCTGGGGTAATATCCCCATTCCCTGCTGTGCGGCCAAGCCGGCAGACTGCCAAAGAGCGCGAGAATTAGAACGATTGTCAGAATGAGCAGCAGCATGTGGCCCTCCTTTTAATATTTGCGGAGTGGCGCGGCAACGGTCCGCGCCCCTCGGAGCCTGGCCGCGAAATTAATTCGCGCCGCCGGCCTTCGCCATTTTGGGCAGCGCCTTGATCAGTTGCTGCTCGGAATTGTAGGGATCTCGCGGTTCGTCCATGTAAAGACTCTTCAAATTATTGTGACTCATAGAGATCCCCCCAGCTTCTGGATGGGTCGTGCTTGCGACCGGATCTTCGCGATGGCATGGTCAGACTAGGCTTCCGGCATGGGCTTAGCCATCAAGCAATCCCTGTAGCCTGCGTTCCGGATTCCCCTAGGCGAGGCGTAAGCACGAATTCGCGAATATTCCGAAGTTTCGCCGCGCGGCCGACATAAAACATGAGGCGAAAAGGGCGGCACGCTTCGTTCGGGCAAAGGCGGTAAGGGCGACAAAGTGACCAGCCGTGCGCAAGCGATTGCGATTGGGCTTTCCGAGGCGCGCAAGCGGGGCGCTAAGGTACCGCGGAAAAAGTCTTAGCGCAATTTTGGACGAATCTGCGAATCGTCGCTCGCCATCAGGGCAGGAATTTCCGCAGCTTGGTGGCCGGCGATCCCACCTGCTGATCGAAGCCTTCACGTCTCTGCCATGACACTCCGGCGCATTTCACCTGCAATTGCTTTACGAAGTCCGTGATCGGAAGAGTCGCTCGGACTGCATCGCAAAAAAAAGCGAGGGCATCCGCCAGGTGGCGCATGCCCTCGCCGTCAGGTTAGCAGCGATTTATCAGGCCTTACTTGGGCCTCGCCGGAGCCGCCGCGTGTGAAGCCGGCGGCGCTTGCCTCTGCTGCAGTTGCTGTTGCTGCTGCGCGTGCCGTTGAACTAATTGCTGGGTCTGTTGCTGGTGCTTCTGCTCGACTTGTTGTGTCCTCTGATCGTTGGCTTTTTGCTTCGTCAACTGCTGATGTTCCTTGTCTTGCTGCGCCTGCAGTTTCTGCCGATCCTTATCCTGCTGCGCGGCAAGCTTGGTCTGCTGCTGTTGATATTTCTGGTCCAGCTTTGCGTTGCCGGTGTTAGGAGGTACGGCCCGCTCGGCAGGCGGAAGCTCTTTCGGGTGTACAGCGGTATTGCCGCGACCACCGGCGT
>Ga0209248_10000762_pt1 | contig 10222 bp, 9 predicted proteins | sample BogFormECP04_OM1_FD_188241 | JGI IMG/M metagenome (GOLD analysis project Ga0209248, IMG submission 188241) | Bog forest soil microbial communities from Calvert Island, British Columbia, Canada - ECP04_OM1 (SPAdes) (version 2) | ecosystem: Environmental > Aquatic > Freshwater > Wetlands > Bog ... | reverse complement strand
CTCAAGCGGCAGACTGGAAATGCAGGAAAGACCTCACCTCAGGAAGAGCTCGATGAGCGCCAACGCAAGTACGGACGCCGCCCTCGACACCGGCGCCAAGACTGACCTCGCCGCGCTTCGGATCACGCAACGCGGCGCAAAATTCGCCAGCTATGGAGGAGGCGCGGAGGGCATCGTGGTCTTCATCCACGGGTACCTCGACAGTCCCGCCGAGTGGCGGGAAGTCATTCAGAATCTAAACCGCCCGGGGTGGGAAATGGTCGCGGTCGAACTCCGGAGCGGCGGCGACCTCCGCCCGGCGGCGACTTTGGAGGCATACAGCCGACAGGTTCGCGACGTTCTGGCCGAGGTGCGAGGGCGGCTGGAGATACCGGTTGTCATTGTCGGGCACAGCATGGGCGGACAAGTCGCGGAGTTGGTCGCCGAGCAAGAGCCCGACCATCTGCTCGGCTTGGTTCTAATCGTTCCGGCGCCTTTACGTGGCTATCCGGTGTCCGATGAGCAGCTCGACGCCTTCGCGCGGCGTGCGCGGGTCAAGGACCCGGCCGCAATCGCTAAAGCCAAAACCGCAATGGCGGTGCAACTTGAGCCGAAGCGCCTCGGGCGATTGGTCGACGCCACGCTCGCGACCCCTACGGCGGAAGCGATCGCCGCGCTCAACGCTTGGACGAGCGGTCATCCAAGGGGCAACGACAGCTCGCGAGTGACGGCCCCGACGCTCATCGTCGTCTCCGACGACAAGTTCTTCAATCGCCAGCTCTTGAAACAGGAGGTCGCGAAACGCTTCCGAGACGCACAGTTGGTCGACGTTCCGGGAACCGGGCATTGGCCACACGTGGAGAACCCCAAGTCCGTCGCGGAAATCCTCGACCGATTCATCAGTCGCGTCAGCGAACGCGCACCGACGGCCCGCCGGGGCCCTCAGATTGAAAGGGAGGCAATATTGTCCGCGTCAATCGAATCTGTATCGACACTCCGGCAAATCGACCAGTGGTTTTTTGGCGAGTACCTGCCGAAATGGGTCTCGATCGGCGGCTCTACCGTGGCAGATCCGTCAGGAATTTTGAAGTTCTGGGGCGTGCCGATGCACGCGGCTTCCATCCATCTCACCAAGTGGCTTGACACTCCGAAGGCTGTCTTGGGTCTCTTGGCCGCAAACCATGGGCCGCTCAAAGCTCTGGGATACGCACGTACCTGCGTCTTGGATCGCCGCATTACCGTCTACAACGATGACGCGGCTTCGATCGACGTCATCTGGTCGAGGCGTCGAGCGGACGGCGCCGAGGTTCAGCGCCTCGCGGTGCACTTCGAAGCGCGTCGGTCCGAAGATGGTTGGCGTGTGATCAGCCTTGCCAGCAAGCTCACGAGCGAGAACTCACTCGATCAAGTGTGGCGTCACTCCAGGGGGCGTCTCGTCGCGCAAGCCGAGGCCGTTGGTCGCCCGGACTAGACCTAACAGAGGGGTCAAAAATGGACAGCAGCAGCACTTCGCAATTCGTTCATTTCACGGTTCAGGATTTGGTCGGCGTGATAACGCTGCACCGCGAACCGCAGAACCGGGTCAACCGTCAGGTATTCATCGACCTCGATCGTGCCCTTGGAGACGCCGCCCGCGCGGGTGTCCGGTCGCTTCTGATCCGCGCGGAGGGCAAGGACTTCAGTTTGGGCGGCGAATTTCGCGAGTGGCCCACACTGAACTCATACCTGGCGCGCAGGGAACGCTTTGCGTTCTCGAACAGCGTCTTGCAGAAGTTGGAGAGCTTGCCGATCCCGACGGTCACCGCGGTCCAAGGCAGAGCTTTCGGCGGCGGTTTCGAACTGGCTCTGCACACCGATTTGATCGTCGCGAGCGCTTCGGCGCGCTTTCGCTTCCCAGAAGCGACTGTCGCGGTCCCGCCACTAGCCGGGGGCGCTCAGCGAATCGCCGAGCGCGCCGGCCGTGGCGTGGCGGCTCGGCTTGTCATGTTGTCGGAAGAGATCGATTCAGCCGAGGCAGCGCGGCTGAACCTGATCGTGCGCGTGGCTCCGGATTTCGATCTTCTCAGCGAAGCGATGGCCCTCGCCAGGAAGCTTGCGAGCGGACCGACCCGCGCGCACGCGGCGACCAAGGGACTGCTCTCCGCGTGGGCGGCGGGAGGCGTGCAGGGAGCGGACTCGCAGATGATCGAGTTGATTTCGAACGTTCTCGCCACCGATGACGTGAGCGCGGGTGTGGCCGCGGCAACAAGGGCGCTCGAGAGCGGAACCGAGCGGCCCGAACTTATCTTCGACGGTCACTGAATAACGAAACACGGAGAATGGAACTCATGAACCAGCGCGAGATCTTCATCCCAGTAGAGGGCGGGGTTCAGTTACATGCCTGGACGCTCGAACCGGCAACTGCCGCGCGGCCAGCGCCCGCGATCACCATGGCTCACGGGTTCGCTGGGCTGAAGTACCGCGGTCTGCAACCGTACGCGGAGCGCTTCGCCGAAGCGGGATTTGTCGTCGTTGTTCACGATCATCGGAATTTCGGACTCAGTGGAGGACAGCCTCGCGGCGACATTGATCCTTGGCAGCAGATTGCCGATTGGCGCCGCATCATCTCCTATCTGGAGAGCCGCCCAGACGTGGACGCCGCGCGCGTCGGTCTCTGGGGGACAAGCTATGCTGGTGGCCACGCTCTCGTCCTCGCCGCGACTGACCGGCGGATCAAGGCGGTGGTGGCTCAGGTGCCAACCATCAGCGGGTACGAACAAAGCCTTCGCCGGGGTACAGCCGAACAGCGCGCCGCCCTTGAAGCGCGATTCGACGAGGACGAGCGGGATCAACTTCGAGGCGAGCCGCCGCGGTCGCAGCCGCTCAACAGTCTGGATCCCGAAGTGCCATCCGCCTATCGATCGCCAGCGTTGGCCGCGTATCATGACCGGTTTCCGCTGCCTTCCGATGTCGACGCCAGCGATACGATTACGCTTCGTTCCACCCGTCGCGCTCAGATGTACGAACCCGGAGTATGGATTGAACGCGTCTCGCCGACACCCCTGCTGATGATCGTGGGCGCCCGCGACACGACGACGCCGACCGAGTTGGCGCTGGCGGCCTACGAGAGGGCGCTCGAGCCGAAGCGCCTCACCCTGTTTACCGGCGCACATTATGACGCATATCTCGGGGCCTTCGAGGAAACCAGCGCCGCCGCGACCGAGTGGTTCGCCCGACACCTCTCACCTCCGTCTCGATATCAAAGGACGGAAGGCTACTCTCGTTCGCCTGTTGAGCTGACTGACCAAGCCGCGATCGCGGCATCATTGTCCAACTGAAGAAAGCGCGACCATGATCATCGACCCCTCGCTGCTAGACCAGAAAGCCGCATACAAGCTGCTTATCGGCAGCGTCATCCCCCGGCCCATCGCATGGGTCAGCACGTTGTCCAAAACAGGCGTCGCCAATCTGGCGCCAATCTCGTTCTTTACCGTGGTCAGCCGCAAACCGCCGAGAGTCTCGCTGACAATGCAACCGCGATCGGACGGCGTCACGCTCAAGGACAGCTTCGTCAATATTCGCGATACTGGCGAGTTCGTGACACACATGGCGACGTTTCCGCAGGTAAACACCATGCATCAATCAGCGTTCGAGTTCGACCCGGACGTCGACGAATATGATGCCGTCGGCCTGGAGAAAGAGCCCAGCGTGGTGGTCCGTCCCCCCCGGATCAAAGGCGCGCCGATTGCGATGGAATGCGTGGTCGACCGAATCTTCTCCTCGGCCGATGGACTCGGCCACGTCGTTTGGGGCGAGATCATCCGCTTCCACATCCGAGACGACCTCTATCTCCCAAACGGCCGCATCGATACCGGAGCGTTGCTGGTGCTCGGACGGCTCGCCGCCGAATACACGCTCGTGAACAACGCTTTTGAGCCGCCTGTAAGTCAGCAGGTGCTCGAGACCCATTCAAGCCGACGGGTTCGGCGACTTGACGGCCAGGGCGAGGCGTACTCGCCCATCGATACAGCGAGTTGGTCGCCCTCAGGCGCGACCACAGCTTGAGACTGACGGACTTCGTTTTCGCGGCGCGGCCCTCATCGCGGGGATCCCGGAGGCGGAACTGCCCGGCGATGAAAGCATCGCGGTCGCCTTTTTGGGCACCGGAAAAAGCGACGCCGATACCCCGGCCGAACTGACCGACCACGGGGACGTCATCGAACTCGAAATCGACGGTATAGGTCGATTGTCAACGCGCGTCGACGCGCCACTTGTGCAGGAGCCCGCCCATGACGCCGCCTCGCTTCCGATCCTTATCGCTAGTCCGCAACCGCGAAGGCGCCAGCGTGAGCGCGCGCTCCGAATTAAAGCGGGGCTGGCGGGTTCTGGCGGGCAGCTTCCTGGGCATTGGGGCCGGGGTGACCTCGCTCTACTTCTACTCCCTCGGCGTCTTCATCAAGCCGTTGGCCGCGAGCTTCGGTTGGGGTCGCGGCGAGGCTTCCCTGGGCGCGCTAGTGGGTACCGCTTGTGCCGCGATCATCGCGATTCCGATGGGGCGTTTAGTGGATCGTTTCGGCAGCAGGTCGGTGGCGACGGCGTCGCTGGTCCTGCTTGCCGCCGGCTTCGCGTCGCTGGCTGGCCTCACGTCCGGCCTCGGCAGCTTCCTAGTCCTCACAGCGCTTTTGTCGCTGTTGGCAGCAGGCTCTGGCCCGCTGCCTTACACGCGCCTGATTGTGGCGACTTTCGAACGGCGGCGAGGCGTCGCCCTCGGGATCGCCCTGGCGGGCGTCGGATTCGGGGCAATCTTGACACCCGCCTTGCTCACGCCTTTCGTCGCCGCGCAAGGTTGGCGCGCCGGATACCTTCTTCTCGCGACGGTCGTCGCCAGCGCCGCGCCGCTGGTCTGGTGGTTCCTGCGAGACGCCGCCCGTCTCGAGGCGGTGCGCGCCGAGCCGACGCCTTTGGCGCAGATGGTTGGCAACTCCACCTTCCAATTGTTGGCGGCGATCTTCTTCCTGGCCTCCACCGCCATCCTGGGCTCCGTGGTACAATTCGTCCCCATGCTCATGGACAGCGGCCTGTCCCCGGCCCGCGCTGGCTTGGCAGCGGCTCTGATCGGCGTTTCCACGATCGCCGCCAGGCTCATGACCGGCGCCCTGCTCGACCGCTTTCCCGCCTTTCTCGTGGCTTGCGGCATTATGGCGGCTGCCGCTCTCGGCCTCGTGCTGCTCGCGCTCGGGGGTGTGGCGGTCGCGCTGCCCGGCGCTTTGGTCATCGGACTGGCGGTCGGCTCCGAGGTGGACCTCATCGCGTTCCTCGTCGGACGGCATTTTCCCAAGTCCGTCTACGGCCAGTTCTATGGCGCGGTCTACGCGGTATTTTTGCTGGGAGCAGCGATCGGTCCCGCAGTCTCGGGATATCTGCGCGAGGCGACCGGCGACTATCGCGCGTGGCTTTTCGTGGCCGCGGGGTTGCTCGTTTTGGCCAGCGCCTGCGCGCTCATGGCGGCGCCGCGTCGCCAGTCCGCCGGCGCCCCTTTGATGGCCCCAGCCGAATGAACAACGGGTCTCCGACTGGTGAGGAACGCCGACCCCGAAGGCGCGCCGATCGCGGTGTTCGACAGGATCCGCAAGAGCACAGCGATCAGCCGCCTCGAGAACCTCGGCTGTTCCGTGGCTTCAACCGACGGAGACGATCGTTATCGAGGGGTTGCCGAATCCACGACGGGGACAACCAGTCGAAGATTTCGGGCGGATCGTAAGGCGATCCATCGTCGCGCGGCATCTTCGCGACGTTGAAGAGCGCGAAACCACTCACTCAACTCCACGAATTCACCCAAGAACTCTTGCGGAAAGACCAACGGGTCGTGTCGCGCTCCAGCCGGACCAATTCATCCGCCGGTGGATACGGGTTCAGGCGCGGCGGGGCGTGGAAGGCCCCGGCGAGAAAACCCAACTCGCAATAATTTGCCCGGCCACGATAGTCCGAGCAACGTCGGCGCGATCGAGGCGGTGCAGATGTCGCTCGAGTCCGGCTCGCCGAACGCCGCCTCGTCCATCTGTACGAGGTGATGCTTGCGCGAGCGCCGTGCTCTCTCGTGCTCCAACGTCCAGAACTCGATCGGCGCTTTTGGCGGCGCGCTCACTGTGAAGGCCGTCCACAAGTTGCGCCGCATCGGCGGCCGCCATGCGCTCATCGGCGGCGGCCAGGGCTCGGCGTCATATTCGAGCGGAGTGAGAAAGGCGCGCGGGACCGGGCGTGGGCGAGGACGCCTCACGCCAGCATGGAAGCAAATTGACGACGGGATCTGTTGCGAACCCGACAACTGCGGCGGTGCTATCGTGCACGCGGCCAAGGGACCAACGCCTCGGCTCGCCTCGAGCCTCCGTCTTCAGGTGTTGCCAAAACCAGCTCGGCGCGCCGGCGACGTCAACTTCTGGTCAGGGAATATCCGGCGGCAGCGTCGGCCGACGGCCGGAACCAGCGGCGGGCAGATAGAGATCATCGCGGAAATGGAAGAAGGCGACGCGTCCCCAGATCACATTGGCGCCCGGCGCGCGCCAGCTCGCATAGCGCCATGTCGAGCCCGACAATTTCGAACTCATCCTCATGCGGCGCGAATTCCATGGCCGCCCGCGACGTCGGTCCTCTCCGCTCGGCAGGGTTAGGGAGGCCCAAGTCGGCTTTCCAGGCCAAGGATTTTCCGGGCGTCCGCGGGCGTAGCGACAGTGCGGTTGGCCTCCCCGATCAGTCGGCTGGCGCGCGCGACGAACTCCGCGTTGGACTTGGCCAACCTGTCTTTCGCGTAGAAAACGCTGTCCTCCATGCCGACCCGAACGTGTCCTCCGAGCGCCAGCGTCGCGAACAGGATCGGGATGTGCCCGGCTCCTATGCCGAGCGCCGACCAAGTGGCGCCCTCCGGCAGCAGCCCCTTCAGATAGACGAGATTTTCCACGGTAGCCGCGGTGCCGCCCGCGGCGCCGAGCACGAATTGATAGTGACAGGGTGCCTTGAGCACGCCCTTCTTCACGTAGTGAGCCGCGGTGTAGTACATACCTGCATCAAAAATCTCGACTTCGGGCTTGACGCCATTTTCCTGCATGACATGACCCAATCTTTCTAAAAACGCCGGTGGGTTCAGGAAAAGGCTGTTGTGCATCCAGTTCATCGACCCAGCGTCGAACGAGGCCAGTTCAGGCTTGAGGTCGATCAGGTGAGCCATCCGAGCTTCGTCGGTGGCGGACAGGTCGCCGGAGGTTGTCAGGTTGAGGACGATGTCACACCGTTCCCGAATAAGGGCGACCGTCTCTTTAAACAGCGCCTTGTTCATCGTGCCGCGACCAGCCTCGTCGCGCATGTGAAGGTGCGCCACGGCCGCGCCCGCTTGCCAGCACTCGTAGACGTCGGCGGCGATTTCCGCGGGCGTCATAGGTATCGCCTGGTTGTGTTCTTTCGTCGTCCAAGCCCCTGTGGTCGCGACGGTGATGATCGTCTTGGACACTTCAGTTCTCCTCAATCGCGCGCGCGCGCATCCTTAAGATGATCAATCAGTCGTGTTTGCAGGTCGATCTTCTGCTCCGGGGTCCAGCTCCGAAAGCCTTGATCGGCCTTCATCCCCAGCCGGCCGGAAGCCACGAGGTCCAGTAGGTAAGGCTGCGTTTCGGCGCTGCGGTCGAGATCCACCAAAAGCGTCTTGTGGATGGCGGCAGTCAGGTCGGTTCCGACCAGGTCTGCGTTCTCGAGCGGTCCCAACACCGCCAAGCGACGGCCGAAGCTCGCCTTCACGCAGGTATCCACCGTTTCGGCGTCGCAGACGCCGTTCTGGACCAGGGCTATGGCTTCGCGCCACAAGGCGTGCTGCAGGCGGTTGCCGATGAAACCGGGCACGTCCTTGCGAACGTGCACGGGTGTCTTGCCAGCGGATCTGTGCAGCGCCAAAGCCCGCGCCACAACGTCAGGAGACGTCCACCGCGTCTCGACGATCTCCACCAAGGGAATCAGAAAGGCGGGATTCCACCAGTGAGCGCCCAGCGCGCGATCCCGGCGTTCAAGCCCCTCCATAATTCGCGAGATCGGGATGGCGGAGGTGTTCGAGGCGAGCACCGTATCGGATCGTGCAAGCCCCTCGATCGTCTTAAAGAGCTCCTGCTTGACGCCCAAATCCTCGGCGGCGGCCTCGATAACGAGGTCGGCATCGGCGACGGCGTCGGAAAGACGATCGCAGGCGCGTACGCAATTGGCCGCCGCGGCGTCTTCGCCCAGATCGCGCAGGTTTTGGCGAATTCGCGCGTGAAGTGTCTCCAGGTTTGCCTGGAAGGCGTCGAACACGGCGACATCATGCCCGCCGGCGGCGAAGCATTGCGCGATGCCGTGCCCCATCATCCCGGCGCCGATGACGGCTATGCGTGCGAGCGCGCTCATGGAGTCCCGCCAAGGCCGCGGGCGCGGCCGCAGGCCGCAACTGTCATCTCAGTCATCATAGTTTTCAGTTTCCTCGCTGGCGTCCGCCAAAGTAGAACGCGAACCGTAATCATCAACCATTCTCAATTGAAGCCATAAATCAGATTGACACCTCTACCAATCGTCCAGCAATATATGCGTCGTATAGACGAGCGACCGTCACGCTCGCTCCAACCATTCCGGCCGCGACGATCCGCGCGGCACAAGCGGTGTTCGATACTCACCAGGCGTCCTGGACATTTGGACCTGGTCTGTAACGCCTTGATAAAGGCCGAGGGGCGTCTCGGCGGTAAAGGTGTCTGGATCCAGAAAAGCATGATCGCCGGGAGAATGGCCGACTTGATGGGCGTAAGCCTTGTCGAAAATCCCGAGCTGCAACAGCCACATCGACAGACGCGCGAGCGAGAGGCGGACCCTGTAGCTCCCGCCTTCCTCAGCGCGTCTCCGCAACGCGGCGGCGACGCCGAGGAACGATAGCCACGCCATCGCATAATCATTGACGACGAAGATCTCTGTCAGCGCGGGGTTTTCCAATGTCCCCTCACGCGCGAAGATGCCGCTAACCCCGCCGGCGTTCTGGTCAAAGCCCGTCCGGCCGCTCCACGGCCCCTTGGGCCCAAACAGCGAGAGCTCGACATGCACTAGGCCCGGGCGAATCTCCGTAAGCTCTTCCGCGGTCAGCCGATGGCGCTGCAGATAACCCGGACGGCGATTTGCAAAGAAGATATCCGCGCTTCTGAGTAACGCATTGAACCGAGCCCTGCCGTCCGGGTGCGCAAACTCGATCGTAGAGGATCTCATACCGACGTGGGAGGAATGATAGGCGATGTCGGTCTCGAAATCGCCCGGCCGCCAGATGTTGAGGACGTCCGCGCCGTGAAGCGCGAGCGCGCGCCCGAGTCCGGAGCCGGCGATCACGCGGCCCAGTCCTAACGCTCGCACGCCATCCAGCGGCGAGGTCGGATTGGGCGAGAACGGGATCGGGTCGGACTCGCCGATCTTCTCGATTTCGATGAGCGGCTGAAGAGCGAGGTGCTCGAACTGCTCCGTCTCCAGAAATTCTTCGACGCTGCGCACCACCGTGGCTTGAAGCCCGCGGCTGTTCGCCTCCCGCTCGAGTTCGAAAGCGTCCCATTTCCGCGTGACCGCGGCGATCGACTGATAATTGTCCGCGCAGTTGAGGAAGGCCAGGGCGTGGGTCTTCGCCCTGGGATAGACATTGAACAGCTGTATCCATCTCCCATCACGCGTGGGATGCATGTGGGTCGGCCAGAACGGGTTGGTCGGATCATGGGGAAGACCCGGCGCGTAGCCGTTGATCAGCTCCCACTTGCCGTCATAAAAAGGGCAGAGCCTATGCGGAACCTTCCGAAGATCGAGCGACAGGCTTTGCTCTTCGCCGGTGCGATAGCTCCATAGGTGGGCCGCCGCCACGGCCTTCGCCATCAGGGCGACACCGCCCATCGTTGCGAGAGGCCAAGGACTCTTGAGGATGGGATCCTTGCCCGTGAAGGCGACCGATGCGCCGCACGTGCTCAGGTCGAGGCCGACGCCGGCCAGCACGTCCTTTAAGATCGCGAGAGGCTCACTGATGTTGTCCCGGGTCCGTGGGGTTAAGAGAGTCGCCTTGATGCCGGCCCTGAACGAGGAGACGAGCCCCTGCCGGTCTGTCGCGCCGGGGTCCCTGACAGTTTCTCGCCGCGATTTGGCGCCGGTGTCGAGGGCGGCGTCCGTACTTGCGTTGGCGCTCATCGAGCTCTTCCTGAGGTGAGGTCTTTCCTGCATTTCCAGTCTGCCGCTTGAG